>Ga0182030_10019595_pt1 | contig 12846 bp, 10 predicted proteins | sample 812S3MmetaG_FD_121299 | JGI IMG/M metagenome (GOLD analysis project Ga0182030, IMG submission 121299) | Permafrost microbial communities from Stordalen Mire, Sweden - 812S3M metaG (Illumina Assembly) | ecosystem: Environmental > Terrestrial > Soil > Wetlands > Permafrost | place: Sweden... | reverse complement strand
TTCGTGGAGCGCGCCGGCGGTCTCCGGGTGGTCGCCGCCCACCTCGGCGGCGGGCTGCCCCTCTACGCCCACATGCCCGAGATCCGCCAGCTGTGCGCGCGGGTCTGGTTCGACACCGCGGCTCTGCCCCACCTCTACCGTCCCAGCGCGCTCCGCGCGGTGGCCACCCTGGTGGGCGCGGACCGGCTCCTGCTCGGCACCGACTTCCCCCTGCTCGGGCTGGCCCGCTACCGCCGCGCGCTGGACGAGGCGGGGCTCGACGAGACCGAGCTGGGGCTCATCCTCGGAGGCAGCGCCGCCGCGGTCTGGCGCTGGTGAGCCGCCCGGCCGGCGTCAGCCGGCCACGGGGATCCTCGGAACCGCCGCGGTGCACCCTACGACGCCGCCTGCTGCTTGACCTCGGCGACCAGCTTGGTCAGCGAGTCCTTGGCGTCCCCGAACAGCATCAGGGTGTTGTCGTGGTAGAAGAGCTCGTTCTCGATGCCCGCGAAGCCCGGCCTCATGCTCCGCTTGAGCACCACCACCGTCTTGGCCTGGTCGGCCCGCAGGATGGGCATGCCGTAGATGGGGCTGGAGGGATCGTTGAGGGCGGCCGGGTTGACGACGTCGTTGGCCCCGATCACCACGGCGACGTCGGTGCGGGGGAACTCGGGATTGACCTGGTCCATCTCCTTGAGCTCGTCGTAGGGGACGTCGGCCTCGGCGAGCAGGACGTTCATGTGCCCCGGCATCCGGCCGGCGACGGGGTGGATGGCGTAGAGCACCCGGACCCCGCGCTGCTTGAGCTGGTCGGCGAGCTCCTTGACCTCGTGCTGGGCCCGGGCCACGGCCAGGCCGTAGCCGGGGACGAAGATCACCTGCTGGGAGTAGGCGAGCAGCACGGCGAGGTCCTCGGGCGTGGTCTCGCGGATGGTCTTGCCGGGCGGGAGGGAGGCACCCGCCGGCCCCGCTTCGGCCGTCTTGCCGAAGGCGCCGAAGAGGACGTTGGCGAGCGAGCGGTTCATGGCCCGGCTCATCAGCAGGGTGAGGATCGAGCCCGACGCCCCGACCAGGGCGCCGGCCACCACCAGCGCGTAGTTGCCGATCACGAACCCGGTCACGGCGGCCGCCGTCCCGGTGAACGAGTTCAGCAGGGAGATGATCACCGGCATGTCGGCGCCGCCCACCGGCAGGACGCCCAGCACCCCGAGCAGGAGCGCGCCGGCGACGAAGGCGATGATCAGGTCGGTATTGCCCCCGCCGATGGTGATCGCGATGCCGATCCCCACCAGGGCGGCCAGCACCAGCGCATTGATCGAGTACTGCAGCGGCCAGGTGATCGGTGTCCCCCGCATCCACTCCTGGAGCTTGCTGAAGGCGATCAGGCTGCCGCTGAAGCTGATGCTGCCGATCAGGCAGCTGAGCAGGATGGTCACCGAGTCGATGACGGTCAGGCTCTGGTGGGCGACGGTGATGCCGTGGTAGTCGCCGAGGGCGATGAGCGCCGCGGCGCCCGCGCCCATGCCGTTGAAGAGCGCCACCATCTGGGGCATCGCGGTCATCGCCACCTTGCGCGACGCCACCACCCCGATCAGGCCGCCGACCACCACCGCGGGGATGATGTACTGCCAGCCGCTGTGGAAGTCGCCGAGGGTGATCCCGATGGCGAGCAGCATCCCGACCCCGGACACGCGGTTGCCCAGGTGGGCCGTCCGCGGCGAGGTCATCATCTTGATGCCGCGGATGAAGCAGACGATCGCGACCAGGTAGCCGAGGATGACCCAGTCGGGGGGCAGGCTCACCTGCATCAGGCCTTCTCCTCGGGAGGCGTCGCGGCGGGAGGCGTCGCGACCGCCGGGGGCTCTGGGCCCGGGCGGGCCGGCGGCCGGCCGCTGCCCTTGAACATGCCGAGCATGCGGTCGGTGACCACCCAGCCGCCGACGACGTTCAGGGTGCCCAGGAAGATGGCGGCCACCGCGATCACCGCGGCCAGGGTGTCGTGCACCGAGGCGGCGATGGTGATCGCCCCGATGACCACGATGCCGTGGATGAAGTTGGTCCCCGACATCAGCGGGGTGTGGAGCAGCGAGGGCACCTTGCTGATCAGCTCGATGCCGAGGAAGACGGCGAGCACGAAGATGAAGAAGCCGATCAGGACGAGGTCGGTCTGGGACATGGCGCTCCTAGGCGGCCGGCTCGGTCCGGGGGGCGGCGGCACCGCGGAGCGCGCCCTGATAGACGACGCAGGTGGCGCCGAGGATCTCGTCGTCCAGATCGTCACGCACCTTGCCGTCGCGGACCAGGTGAAGCAGGAACTTCGCGATGTTGCCGGCGTAGAGCTGGCTGGTGTCGGTGGCCATCCGGCTGGCGAGGTCGGTCTGGCCGCAGATCGTCACCCCGGAGACCACCACCTCCTCGCCCGGCTTGGTCAGCTCGCAGTTGCCACCGCCCTCGGCGGCGAGGTCCACGATCACCGAGCCGGGGCGCATCGCCGCCACCATCTCGGCGCTGATCAGCTTGGGGGCGTCCCGGCCGGCGATGAGCGCGGTTGTGATCACGCAGTCGGCATCGGCGACATGCCGGCTGAGCACCTCGCGCTCCCTCTCCTCGGCCTCGCCGCTCAATTGGGCGGCGTAGCCGGTGCCGGTCTCCGCCGCCGCCACCCCGATGTCGACGAAGCGGGCACCGAGGCTCTCCACCTGCTCGCGCACCACGGGGCGGACGTCGAAGGCCTCGACCACCGCCCCCAGGCGGCGGGCGGTGGCGATGGCCTGGAGGCCGGCGACACCGGCGCCCACCACCAGGACGCGTGCCGGGCGGACGGTGCCGGCCGCGGTCATCAGGAGCGGCATGAAGCGGGGCAGGCGGACGGCCGCCATCAGCACCCCGTGGTAGCCGGCCGCGCTCGCCATCGAGGAGAGCACGTCCATCTCCTGGGCGCGGCTGATCCGGGGCAGCAGCTCCAGGCTGTGGACGTCGACCCCCCGCTTGGCCAGGCGCTCGAGGAGGGGGAGGTTGGAGGTCGCTCGCAGCAGGCCCACCAGGGTGGTGCCCTTGGCCAGCTGCTTGACCTCCTCGTCGGAGGGGAGGCTGACATGGAGGACCACGTCAGCGCCCGCGAGCAGCTTCTTGAGGTCGGCGACCACGGTGGCGCCCGCCTCGGTGTAGGCGGCGTCGGCGTGTCCGGCCCCCTCTCCCGCCCCGGCCTCGACGGTCACCTGGAGCCCGGCGGCGAGCAGTGCACGGAGTGTGGCGGGGACCAGGGCCACTCGCCGTTCGCCGGCCTGGCGCTCACGGGGCACGGCGATCCGCACCGGCGCCGACTCCGTCCGATCGGAGGCTTCGGTCATCGACACTGATGGTAGCGATGGCGGTCGCGGTCACGTCGCGCCGGGCGGGACGGCGCGTCAGAGACGCCCGCCGTGTGGCGGGGGAGCACGGTCCGCCCGGGCTCAGCCGGCGGCGGCCCGATCCTGGGCGGCGGGGTGGTGGGGGTCCCTCGCCCCAGCCTCGTCGGCCCGCCAGCGGTGCCCGACGATGCCGGCTTCCGCCGACCATGCCGGAGGGACCGGGTGGGGGGTGCGGGTCACGTCCCCACACGCATAGCAGCGGCTGATGACCTCCTCGGAGGTCGACGCCACCAGCCGGGACTCATGCCCACAGGCAACACAGACCGTCAATCGCGTGGAGATCAGCTTCGCACCGGTCATCGAACTGCCTCGCCACGAAGAGCCCTGCCGAGTCTCGTGGTGTCCCTCGACGCACCCCCACGGTACGCTGATGGTGCCTCGTTGTCATGCTCGGACGGTTGACCCCTGGATGCGGAATGGTCGTGGTCCTGGCAGCTTTTCGAGGCTGAGACGGTCCGTTCAGGGCCGGGACGCCCGATTCACGGTTGGCACACCCCGTTCACGGTTGGCACACCCGGTTCACGGCTCAAGAATCGCCTCACCCCCGGAAATCACGCGGAGGCCGCATGCTCACCGGTGAAGTGACACGGTGGTCGCATGTTCACCCCTGAGAACCTCGAGGTGGTCATGGTCTCGTTCGAGGGACCGGACCAGTACAGCCTCGCCGGTGGACTCGGTGTCCGGGCCCGTGAGCTGACCCGCGCCTTCGCCGCCGCAGGCTTCGTCACCACGCTGGTCTTCGTCGGGGATCCTGGCCGGGCTCCCGAGGAGACCTGTGCGGGGGTCCGCCTCATCCGCTGGTGCCAGGAGGTGAGCGCCGGCTGCCCGAGCGGTGTCTACGAGGGCGAGAGAGCAAAGCTGGAGGTGCTCATCCGCACCCTGCCCGACGCCCTGATCGAGCGCGTGATCGCTCCCGCCGTCGGCCGCAACCGGGTGGTGGCCGTTCTCTGCGAGGAATGGCACACCGCGGCCTTCTGCCGCCGGCTGAGTGACCGGCTCCACTCCATGGGGCTGCGCCGCCACGCCGTCCTGCTCTGGAACGCCAACAACCGCTTCGGCTGGGACGAGATCGACTGGCGGGCGCTGGGGTACGTGGCCTCGACGACCACGGTGAGCCGCTATATGAAGCTGCTCATGCTCGGCCGCGGGGTCAACCCGGTGGTCATCCCCAACGGCATCCCGGAGAGTGCCCTGGATCCACCCGACGCGGCGGTGGCCGCCGCCATCCGGAGCGCTGCCGGGACGCCCTGCCTGGCCTTCAAGATCGGGCGTTTCACCCCCGACAAGGGCTGGACACAGGCGATCGACGCCGTCGCCGAGCTGCGGGCCGAGGGCCTGCCCGCCCGCATCCTGATGCGGGGAGGCATCGAGCCCTATGGAGCCGAGGTGATGGGGCGGGCACGCCACCACGGGCTCTCCGTCTGCGATTGGTTCGAACCCGTCGACGATGCCGGTGGCGTGGTTCGGGCCCTGTCGGAGAGCAGGGGGGCTGCGGTGGTCAACCTCTGCCGCTTCCTCCCCGAGACCGTGATCCCGGAGATCGACCTCGCCGCGACCGCCGTCCTCGCCAACTCGGGGCATGAGCCGTTCGGCCTGGTGGGCCTGGAGGCGATGGCCGCGGGCGGCGTCGCCCTGGTCGGTGCCACCGGCGAGGAGTACGCCCGCCCCTACGGCAACGCCATCGTCATCGAGACCGACGACGGCGCCGAGGTGGCCGCGGCTCTGCGGGGGCTGGTGGACCGTCCCGCCCTCGCCCGGCGGCTGCGTCGCGAGGCCCGGCACGACGCCCGCGACTTCACCTGGCCGGCGGTGATCGAGGGCCTGCTCGAGCGGCTCCGGTACATGTCCTTCCACCAGCAGGTGCTGACGCCGTCCCCAGGCACTAGGCTGAGATCGTGAAAGCCGTCGTCATGGCCGGGGGCGAGGGCACGCGGCTCCGGCCGCTCAGCAGCCAGTCCCCCAAACCGATGGTGCCGGTGGTGGGCACCCCGGTGATCGAGCACAACCTCAGGCTGCTCCGGGACCACGGCATCACCGAGGTCGTGATCACCCTCCACCACCTTGGCGCCGACATCCGCAACCGGCTCGGGGACGGTTCGGACCTCGACATGAGCATCGACTACGTGATCGAGGAACGCCCCCTCGGGACCGCGGGCAGCGTTCGCAACGCCGCCCATCTCCTCGACGACACCTTCCTGATCGTGAGCGGCGACTGCCTGACCGACATCGACCTCTCCTGGGTCATCACCCAGCACCGTGAGCGGGGTGCGATGGCCTCCATCGTCCTCACCTCGGTCCCCAACCCACTGGAATACGGAGTGGTGATCACCGGCACCGATTCGAAGGTTGAGCGCTTCCTGGAGAAGCCCTCGTGGGGCGAGGTGTTCTCGGACCAGGTCAACACCGGGATGTACGTGATCGAGCCGGAGGTGCTGGAGCGGATCCAGCCGGGTGCCAATGCCGACTGGTCGCAGGAGGTCTTCCCGGGGATGCTGGAGCGGCAGGAGCCTCTCTTCGGATTCGTCGCCGATGGCTACTGGTGCGACATCGGCAACATCCCCTCCTTCCTCCAGGCCAACTGGGACGCGCTGGCCGGCCGGGTGCGCTGCCACATCCCGGGGCACCGCGAGGGCAACGTCTGGATCGGCCAGGACGTGGAGATCGGGATGGGGGCCGTCATCGAGGGGGCGGCCTTCCTTGGCGACGAGGTCAAGCTCAAGCCCGGCACCCACCTCACCGGTCCGGTGATCATCGACAGGTACTCGGTCGTCGACGAGAACGCCCAGATCGTCAACTCGGTGGTCTGGCCTCACGCCTACATCGGTGAGGGGTGCCGGCTCCGCCAGGCGGTCGTGGGGCGCGGCGTGACCATCAAGAACAACACGGTGGTGGAGGAGGGGGCCGTGATCGGTGACGACTGCGTCATCGGGCAGGGCTCCCGCATCCAGGCCGGCATCCGGATCTGGCCCCACAAGGAGATCGAGCCCGGCTCGACGGTCAACGAGTCGGTGGTCTGGGCGGGGGAGTGGCGACGCGGCCTCTTCTCGTCGTCGGGGATGACCGGCCTGATCAACGTCGAGCTGACCCCCGAGTTCTCCGCCCGTCTCGGGGCGGCCTTCGCCGCCACCCTGCCACGCGGGGCCGCCATCGCCGTCGCGCGCGACCACGCGCGCAGCTCGCGCATGATCAAGCGGGCCATCGTCTCCGGGATCGTGAGCGGCGGTGCCAGGGTGCGCGACCTCGACGAGCTGCCCGTGCCGGTCACCCAGTTCGCGACCCGGTACGGTCGATCGGAGGCCGGCATCCACGTCCTGGTCTCGCCTCTCGACCAGCGTTCCGCCGACATCCGCTTCTTCGACCGCGACGGGCTCCCCCTCGACAAGCGAGCCGAGCGCCGGCTGGAGGGCCTCTACTTCCGGGAGGACTTCCGGCGCGCCGCCTTCTACGAGATGGGCGACATCGAGGAGCACATGACCGCCCTGCCCGACTACGTCCAGCACCTGATGAGCAGCGTCGATGCCGAGGCGATCCGCGCCGCCCGGTTCCGGCTGGTCATCGACTACGATTACAGCCAGGCGTCGCAGGTCCTTCCCGACGTGCTTCACGGGCTCGGGGTGACGACCGTGCCTCTCAACGCGGGGTTCGCCGAGGGACCGCGCCACCGCACCGTGCCCGAGGAGACGGTGTTGATCACCCGGACCATGCACGCCGACCTGGGCTGCCTCTTCAACGCCAGCGGCGAGCGGCTCGACGTCATCGACGACCAGGGGAGCGTGCTGACCCCCTACGAGCTGTTCGCCGTGCTGGCCCGATGGTGGTCGCATCGCGGTGTGATGCTCGCCCCGGCCAGCTCCCCCCAGTGGGTCCGCGGTCTGGTCGAGGAGCAGGGCTTAGAGTTCGTCCCGACCAACGGTGAGCCGAACCAGGTGCTGCGCGCCGCGGCGTCCCCGTCGGCATGCCTCGCCACCGACGGCGAGGGCGGGTTCGTCTGGCCGTACTTCTTCGGTGCCTTCGACGCCATGTACACGCTGGTCAAGCTGCTGGAGCTCCGGGCCGTCGCCGGCGAGCCGCTCTCGGCGGCCACTGCGCGCCTCCCCCAGGCCGCCTACCTCACCGCCACCGAGTTCGTCCCCTGGGAGGCCAAGGGTCGGGTGATGCGCGCCCTCATGGAGGCCCATCGCGACAGCAACGTCGACCTCGTGGACGGCATCAAGGTCTTCGTCGACGACGGCTTCGTGCTGGTCCGCCCCGACCCCGACGAGCCCGCCTGCCACATCGTGGCCTCGGTCACCAGCGAGACGCGGGCACGGGACCTGCTCGACGAGTACAGCCGCCGGGTGCGCGAGGCGCGCGGCGGCGAGGGCGCCCCGGTCGCGACCGAGATCATCGGCAGCGCATCCCCAGCTCCGGAGACGGCACCCGCTGGACTGCCGGGGCCGGGCACCCCACCTACCGGCCGGGGCGGTTTCTCAGAGGCGATCCGAGAAGCCGTGGACCGAGAATGCCATCAGGACCGCGTCCACCAGGGCGCGTCGCCGGCGCGGCGTTCACGGGCGGCCGGGTCCTGCCGGTAGAAGTCGCGGAAGACCGCGTACAGCTCGGGCTTGTCCCGCTCGAGCTCGACTGGTCTATCGAAGAACACCTCGGTGACGACGGCGAAGAACTCGCCGGTGTTCTCCGCACCGTAGGGATCCAGCAGGTCCCCGCCGGTCCCGTCGCGGAGCGCGGCGAACTCAGCGTTGCACACCCTGACCCAGCGCTCGTATTCGGCGTGCGACTCGAGCGGTGGGGTTCCGTCGACGGATCCTCCCAGCATGTCGAGCTTGTGGGCAAACTCGTGGTACACGACGTTGCGCCCGCCGTCGGGGTCGCGGGCCTGCGCACGAGCGGAGTCCCACGCGATGAGGACGGGGCCATCGGAACGCGCCTCCCCGATGATCGCCTCGGGCTCAGCGGTGTAGACACCTCCACCGAGGTGACGGTCCCCCTCGAGCACCACGGTTGTGGGGCTGACGATGATGGAGGTGACGCGATGGTAGTAGTCGTAGTCGAGCCCGAGGATCAGCAGGCCGGCCATCGCGCTGATGACGACCCGGATCTCATCGGTCAGCTCGAATCCCTGCGACGCCTCCCAGAGCTTGTCGACGAGGAGGAGCCGGATGAGACCCTCGAGGCGCTCCCTCTCGTGGCCGCTGAGCGTGCGCCAGTGTGCGACGTTGTCGGCGAGGAGATCGCGCCACGCCTCGGGAAAGGGCTGGGCCAGCGCCTTGCGACGCCTCCCTCGACGCGTCAATGCCATTCTTCTCCTTGCTTCTGCCGGGAGGGCCGGCCGACCTCGGCGGCTAGGCGGATGCCGTCTTCCCCGCCGGGGGCTTTCTATTCTGCAGCCACCTCGGTGCCCACCAGTTGACGGGACCGATCAGGCGCATCAGGGCCGGCACCACCAGGGCGCGGACCAGGCTCGCGTCCACGAAGATGGCGATCGCCATCCCCAGGCCGAGCGCCTTGATGATGACCACCGAGGAGACCAGGCCAAAGACCAGGAAGACGGTGACCATGATGGCCGCCGCTCCGGTGACCAGCCGGCCACTGGCCTGCAGCCCCGCGGCGACGGCGCGCCGGTTGTCTCCGTGCTCCAGCCACGCCTCGCGCATCCGGGTCAGGAGAAACACCTCGTAGTCCATGGAGAGGCCAAAGACGACGCAGAAGACGAGCACGGGGATGGTGGGGTCGAGAGGTGCCGGGCTGAAGTCCAGGAAACCGCTCAGATGGCCCTGCTGGAAGATGAAGACGAGCGCCCCGAAGGAGGCTGAGAGGGAGAGCAGGTTCATGAGCACCGCTTTGAAGGGGAGGACCACGGAGCGGAGCAGCAGCATGAGCAGGAGGAAGGTCGTGACCATGACGTACACGACCGCCCCGGGGGTCTGATCCAGCATGAACTGCACGTAGTCCATGTCGAAGGCGGTGTTGCCGGTGACCATGACCTGAGCCCCGTCGACCCGGTCGTGGGCGCGGACGTAGCGGACCGTGCTCTCCGCCTGGTTGCTGGAGTCGGCGTACGGCGTGTAGGCGCGCAGGACGGCGATGCCGGTGCCGGTGAGCTGGGTCACCTGAGCTCGCTCCGCCGCGGGCAGCCCGGCCGTCCCGTTGGCGTACAGCTCCTGGTAGGCGGCGACCCCGGTCACCCCCGGCACGTTCACGTAGCTCGTCACCCCGCTGATCCCGGGGAAGGTGGTCAGCCTCTGGCCGAGCTGGTAGGCGGTGGCCACATTGGCCGCGCTGTATGGCGACCCATGGAAGTCGAGGACGACGTCGAGGGCGTCTCCCTGACCGAACCGCTGAGTGAGCAGCTCGGTGCCCTGCCGGGCGTCGTCGCCCGGCGGCAGCAGGGTCACGTTGGCCTCGGCAAGGCGGATCTGCGACAGCGGTGAGCCGGCCAGCAGCAGCACCGCGAGGCAGGGCACCAGCACTGCCACGGGTCGGCGCATCACCAGGTTGGCGAGGCGCGCCCAGAATCCGCGCGTCACAGGCTCTGGCCCCCTGCCGCCGGCTGCGGCCGCAGCCGCGAGCGGGCCCTCCCCGGCCGTGGCGAGGGGCGTGACGGGTGAGCGGCGGAAGGGGCGCAGGAGGCTGGCCGGCCGCCAGTGATTGACCCGCTTGCCGAGGATCGCGAGCAGGGCGGGGAGGAAGGAGAGTGCGTAGACCACCGCGATCAGCACCATGAAGCTGCCCGACAGCCCCATGCTGGTCAGGATGGTGCCGCTGTAGAAGAGCAGGGCGGTGGCCCCGACCGCGACCGTGATACCCGAGACGGCCACGGCCGTCCCGGCAGTCCGCATCGTCACCGAGAGCGCCGTCTCGAGGTCCGGCTGCCGGTCCAGCTCCTCGCGGAAGCGGCTCACGATGAAGAGCGAGTAATCGATGGCGACGCCGAGTCCGAGGATGACCACGACGTTGAGGGCGTACGTCGAGACGTCGCCGACGTGGGCCATGGTGTACATCGCCGCCAGGCCGCCCGCGACCGCGACCAGCCCGATTCCCAGGCACAGCAGCGCCGCCACAACGGATCCAAAGACGATCACCAGGAGGATGAGCGCCGCCGGGATGGAGACGTCAGCCCGCTGCAGGTCCTGCTCGCTCCGGATGTTGAAAGCGCTGTTGAGGGCGAGGTCGCCGGCGGCGTGAACGGTGAGCACGCTGGAGTGGATCTCTGCGCGCAGGTCCGGGAAGATCTGGGTGGCCGCGTCGAAGCTGGGCACGTTCAACCCCACCTCGACCGCCACCCAGTGCCGGTCGGTGGAGATCAGCGAACTCTGCGCGGTGGGGTTGTTGAGCGGAGGCAGGATCACTGTCTGCACCCTGCTGTCGTGCCGCAGTGGAGCCAGCGCGGCCGAGACCGCCGACTCGAAGGCCGGGCTGCCCACGGTGAGTGAGGGACTGCCCAGCACCAGCTCGAATCCATTGGCGATCGAGGTCGGCAGCTGCTGCGACTCCAGGGTCAGGGCGTCGCTCGACTCGAAGTGGAAGGTGTCGTTGTTCTTCAGCGTGCCGCCCCGGCTCAGCAGCCCGAGGCTCGCCACGAAGAGGACCAGCGACGCAAGCAGCACCCACCACCGGTGCCGGTAGACGAATCCGCCCCACCAGCTCATGCGCAGCGCCGTCCCATGGTCAGGGACCTTACCAAGTGGCGCCGGCCACGTCCCGCCCGCCCCTCGGGCCTCGGTGGGCCGTTCGCATCCCGCCGGAGCCGCTACCCGGTCACCGCCCCGCGAGCTCGCGCCCGACCACCTCGGCGAGCCCGCGGATCATCGCCGGGGAGGCGTTGGGCATGGCGATCCTGCGCAACCGGATGCCGTGCTCGGCCGCCTGCATGCGGCTCAATCGCCCACGTGATCAGTCGACCCCGATATCGAAGCCGGCCGTCTCGTCGCTCCTCCCGTAGGAGCGGATCGCCATGTGAGTGTCGGTGCGGACGATGCCGGGCATCCCGGCGATGTGCTGGGTCACAACGGTTGCCAGCGCGTCGAGGTCGGGGACCCGGACCACCGCGATGAAGTCGGCCGAACCGGTGGTGGTGTACACCTCGGCGACCCCGTCGGTGTCCGCGAGGGCCCGGCCCAGGCGGCCGATCGCCCCCGGCTCGCAGACGATGAAGAGGAACGCGGTCAGCACTCTGGCGATGGTACTCACCCCACGTGGCCCGCTGCCGATCCCCCAGCGCGGCGCGACCCCCCACGTCGGGGCGTTACGCCGGAGTGACGAAGCGGGACGGTCGGGGGGTTGGGGAGCATCATGCGTTCCACATGCCAGACCAGCTTGTCTGCACCCGCTGCTGGAAGTGGTACGACGGGCGCACCGTCTGCCCCAACTGCAAGGTCCCCCTGATCCACCCGGGGACCGGCCACCCCGTCGCGGACCCCGCCGCAGCGGCCGGTGACCCCGCCTCCCCGGGCTCCGCTCAGTCCGGCGCGGACCCTTACGCCGCCTCCCCGGGAGCCGACTACGCACCGCCCGTCCCGGAGGTGTCGGGGTACCCGACCGGCACCCCGCTGGATGCGCCCACCCGGACCGAGATGCGCCACATCCTGGCCGACGACAGGGCGGCGGCTCTGGCCCCATCGGGTCCTCTGCACGCGCGGATGGCGCCCCCGCCACCGGCCGACCTCGCCCCTCCCGGTCCGGGCCTGACGGACCAGGCGGCACCCGCGGCGGGCGCCGTCGTCACCGATCCCTCCGCCCTGGGGCTTCCCACCTGGGGAACGCGCGAGCGGGTGGGCTACCGCGGCGGGGTGACCCACCCCGTCCCAGCCGCGTCTCCTCCGGTGGCTGGAGAGCCGGCGACGGAGGGCAGCGCTCCCGGGACTCCGGCGTGGGGGATTCGGGCAGCGCAGGGGGCGCCTGGCCCGGCTGCATCCGTCGCCGGAATGCCGCCGGCCGCCGCCGCACCCGCTGTGGCCCCGGCCCCAGGTCCCGCGGCACCGTCGGCGGCGCCCGCTCCCCCGGTCCCAGGAGCCGGAGGTCCACCCGCCGGGATACCCCCGGAGGCGCCGGGTTGGGCACCTCGAACAGTCGCAGCGTTGCCGGGCGGGTCGCCACCGGCCCAGCCCCTCCCGTCGCTGGGCACGATCACGGCGCCGCTCGGCCAACCCCACCCGCTTGGCCAATCCCAGCCGTCGCTTGTCCAATCCCAGCCGCCGCCTGTCCAGCCCACCTCCCAGGGGCCGGCGGGCTTCCTTCCCTTGGCCGCTCCGTCGCCGCCCTGGGGTCCTGCCACCCCGCCGCCGATCGCACCGCCCCCGGCGTCTGCCGCACCCGCGCCGCCCGCCCGGCCGGCGTTCGCGGTGTCCCCCCCGCCCCCCGTGTCCCCGGCACCGTTCGTGCCGCCGGCGCCCCCCGCGTCCCCTGCGCCCTTCGCGCCCCCTGCGCCCCCCGCATTCCCGGCGTCCTTCGCGCCCCC
>Ga0182030_10019594_pt1 | contig 12846 bp, 8 predicted proteins | sample 812S3MmetaG_FD_121299 | JGI IMG/M metagenome (GOLD analysis project Ga0182030, IMG submission 121299) | Permafrost microbial communities from Stordalen Mire, Sweden - 812S3M metaG (Illumina Assembly) | ecosystem: Environmental > Terrestrial > Soil > Wetlands > Permafrost | place: Sweden... | reverse complement strand
GCGATATCGGTGGGCGTCCCGAGACGAGGAAGGAGGCAGTGATCTTCAAGCCGAGCGTAGAACGCCTGCCGGCCCTCGTCGAGTGATGCGAGGTAGCTCGAATCGAGGTGGATCCCCGGCGCAATAGCATTGCAGCGAACATTGTGCTTCCCGTAGCCGGCGGCGACGTAACGGGTAAGCGTATTTACACCAGCTTTCGACGCCGCATAAGCGTAATTCTCGATGTCACCGGCGAGCGACGCATCAGATGAGGTGTTGATGATGGATCCGCCCCCCCGGGCGATCAGAGCCGGAAGGGCGTACTTGCAGCAAAGCATGACGCTGCGCAGGTTCACCGCCATCGTACGGTCCCAGACTTCCGTGTTGAGTTCGAGCAGCCCGACGTTGTGCTCAAGTCCTACAAGCCCAGCGTTGTTGAAGATTGCATCCAACCCCCCGAAGGTATCTGTCGCTGCGCCGATAGCCTTCTTAACCTCATGCTCGGCGCTAACATCTGCCCGAACAGCTTCGACCCTTGCGCCTGTCGACCGGACCCGATCGCACAGCTCCTGGACCCGGTCGAGTGCAATATCAACCGCTAATACTGCAGCTCCCTCTGCTGCCAGCGCCTCAACGGTCGCGGCCCCCAACCGTCCAGCAGCGCCAGTGACGATGATGCTCTGGCCTTCAAGCTGCATCAATTTCCCTCCCGCGGTCTAACCACACCTCGTATCGCAGTAAGCCAGCGTAGTCGCTAACCGCCGGCGGTCGAGCGATTCGTGAACTACCGTTTCCAGGTTGCAGCGCCACGATTGCCGGACCATTTTTGCTACGTTCGATGCTCTGTGTAGCCGGACACGAGACACCGAAATGCCACGTCAGAGGGGTTGTTATTGCAGACTAGCTTTGGGCCAAGTAGTTCACGATGAGCGGGGCCTCAGCCTGTTGACCGAAGCTGATTGTCAACGTACGCTAACTCTGCAACCGTCTGTAATGGAGGCTTCCACGAATATCTATCGTTCTGGTAACGAGTGCCATCAAGAGGATGGGCGGCGATCGGATCTTTATGCCCTTGACTTGTACTGAAGAGTCGTTAATCGCACCTGAACGCTAGTGGGTAGCGAGGAGATGGGAGAGACGTCATGAGTTCGTCAACAATGGCGGAGAAGAATCGGCTGACGCCGAAGCCCCAGGGTGTTGGTGGATTCGATGAGTGCTGGTATCCCATCGCACTCTCTTCGGAGGTTGCTCGAGGTTCAGTACACGGATGTGAGTTTCTTGATGGTCGGGTCGTTGTGTTTCGAACCGGTGGGGGCGAGGTCTCAGTTTTGAGCGCCTACTGTCGTCACCTGGGAGCAGATCTTGTAGATGGCGACATAAGGGACGATTGCATTCGTTGCCCATTCCACCACTGGGTCTACGACCCCTCTGGCAAGTGTTTGGGCTCCGAAGTTGGTGATCGCGTGCCACATGGCACTTCTCTCTTTGCCTTCCCGACTCAAGAGCGCTGGGGTCTGATCTGGGCATTCAACGGCCGTGAGCCAACCTACAACGTGCCAACCTGGGAAGAGGACGAGTCCGAACGCTGTTACTCCACCATCATGGTGGCCGACTACAGGGGTGACCCTTTTTTGGCCATGCTGAACGTGATTGATGTTCAACATCTTCGCTCGCTTCATGGACTTGATGTCAGTGAAATAGATCTCCAAGCGGAGGATGCGTCTTTTCACGTTGACATGACTATCGGTGGTGGGGAGATGGGACTCCCCACCATGACACGCCATGCCCAGATTCTTGGGACAAATGCCGTGGTGTACAGCCGCACCTCGATCGGCATAGACATGATGTCAGCGGCGACTCCGTACGGTGACGGACGAAGTCGCTTGTACCTCGTCACCGCCGGCCTGCACTCGGTGATTCCGGCAGAATCCATCGTGCAGAAGGTCGCCGACAGGCAGCGGATGAGTGAAGACGTCATAGCGCAGGACATCCCAGTACTGGAGCGCATTCGATTCCGAGTCGACAAAGTCACGTCATCTGATCGCGGAGTCGTAACGTTCTTGCAGTTTGTAACGAAATACCCTCGCTCCCATCACTCTGCAGCTCTTATCGCCTAACAACGGATAGCGGGCTTGTTTCTCATCGTCGTAAATTGAAAGGAAGGCATATGCAGGTCGGGCTGTTCTGCCTCGCCACTGACCAGATGATGGCCTTCGCCGATTTAGCGAAAGAAGCCGAGGATCGTGGGTTTGATGTGCTATTGACCGGCGAGCACGACCACATTCCGGTGGGGTCGCAGGTCTGGAGCGGGGGTGACCTTCCCCAACACTATCGCCGGATCCTAGATCCCTTCGTCGCACTGACAACCGCGGCAAATGCGACCGAACGAATAAAACTTGGAATCGCGGTCTGTCTGGTCGCCCAGCACGATCCTATTTCGCTCGCAAAGAGGGTCGCCAGTTTCGACTTCGTATCCGGTGGCAGGTTTATATTCGGTATCGGATACGGCTACATCCTCAAGGAGGTTGCGAATCACGGCATCAATCCTAAGATGCGCAGAGGAATCCTCCGTGAGAAGATGCTCGCTATTGAAACAATCTGGTCAAACTCAGTCGCATCATTCGCAGGAACCTACGTCTCCTTCGAGGATTGCGAGCAATATCCGAAACCCGTCCAGGCTCCTCGTCCCCCGGTGTTACTAGGTGGCAAGTTGCGCGAGGAATCTATCGAGCACATTCTGGAATTCTGCGACGGTTGGATTCCTAGCGCAATGATGGCCGGCCATGCCTTGGCCACTGAGATAGCCACCCTGCGTGAGCGGGCCGAGCGTATTGGTCGCGACCCAGCCAGTCTGCAGGTTACCTTGATGCACACCGCCACCAGCGGTGATGAACGAGACGCTGACAACTGGGGTGCCGCGATGATCACTGAGGACGCTCTTGTGAGGTACAGGGACTGTGGTGTAACCACCGTCTGTCTGCCTGTGCCATCGAAAGAAGCATCGGAGACCATACCGCTCTTGGATCGGTATGCCGATATCGTTGCAAGATTTCGCGCATGAGATCTCTGCCGCAAAGCTTGGAGACCAGCACCACGCTGTGACCCTTGGAGACCAATCCTGCGTCAATCCCGGGACTGCTCAGGCAAACGCCTCAGGCAAACCGCTCAATGAGCATCGCATTAGCCATTCCACCCGCCTCGCACATCGTCAGCAGCCCGTACCGACCCCCGCGGCGCTCCAGCTCGTGAACAAGAGTTGCCAGCAGTGCGGCCCCGGATGCGCCCAGCGGATGACCTAACGAGATGCCTCCACCATTGACGTTCACCCGCCGAAGATCAGCACCGAGCTCCTTAGCCCATGCTAGAACAACACAAGCAAATGCCTCGTTTACTTCGAAGAGATCGATCTGGTCGAGCCTCACATTCGCGCGACTTAGGAGCTTCCTCGTAGCCGCGATCGGGCCCGTCAACATCGAGACGGGATCGACGCCTACCACAGCGAACTCCCGCACGATTGCGCGTGGTTGAAGTCCTAGCGACTTGGCCCGTTCGTCGCTCATTATGAGGCAGGCAGCGGCACCGTCCGCTATCTGCGAACTGTTGCCCGCTGTCACTTTCCCCTCTGGCGCAAACGCTGGCTTCAGGTCAGCGAGTTTCTCGAGCGAGGTCTCACGAATGCCCTCGTCCGTCGTCGCGCCTCCGCCGACCTCGACAATCTCAGGGCGTGAAGGATCTCTCCGCCTCGCCGCGACGGGAATCAGCTCGTCACCGAAATAGCCGAGATCGCGAGCCAGCGCAGCGCGTTCTTGGCTCATCAGTCCGTATCGATCCAGGTCTTCCCTGCGGAGATTCCACTGATCAGCAATGACCTCAGCGGCAATCCCTTGTTGGATCAGGCCCTTGTCGCCGTAGGAGTCACAGTCCCTATACCGATCACGCATGAGTGGTCCATATGGGTCGGCTAGGTTTTGATCGACGCTGGAAAACATTGGCACGGTGCTCATGCACTCGACTCCAGCCGCCACGATGATGTCGCTCGCGGCCGCCATGACACTCTGCGCCGCAAAATGGATCGCCTGTTGGGAAGAACCGCATTGGCGATCGATCGTCGTCGCTGGAACAACCTCCGGCCATCCCGCCGCCAACACCGCGTTTCGACCAACATTGCACGACTGTGCGCCAACCTGTGTGACACAGCCCATATAGACGTCCTCGATCAGCGCCGGTTCGAGACCCGACGGAATCAGAACTCCCTTGAGTGCCTCGGCAGCGAGATCCACGGGATGCCACCCAGAGAGTTGCCCGTTCCTCTTACCTCTGGGCGTGCGGACCACATCGATGATGACGGCATCAGGCATTGACCGCTCCTACTTGCGCCGGCGCCCCGATGGGGTGTCGATGGCCTGTGCCATGCAGAGCCCAGATATCTAGTTTACGGCGGTTCACACCAACAAATACTATCGGTACGGTCCGCATCCCGAAACCTTTGGCCCGGAACCGGACGGCCGACTCGACACGATAACGACGAGCCCGCCCATAAGGGGCGGGAGCCTTTTCAGGCCATCGAGCTCGATCGGGGCGCCAGCACCAGCGTAGGACACACCTCCCCAGTCGGTCGTCTGGAGCTGATCGTAAGTGCCCGTCCTGCCTACGCAGGATTCCGCTCGCCCCACCGTCCTGTTGCGAGATCTAGACGTTCAGGGACACGTATCTTGTTCATCATCACGCGGCAACTCCAGCTCCTTGTTGGGCCGCATGGTACCTAACCGGGACAGTATGTGCATACTCCGAAGCTGTCTAGACCATGTCAGTTACCTAGACCCCCCTGGCTTCGAGCACACGAGTAGCTACGATTAGTTCCTTCGCTTCAAGCCGCTAAGTGCGGCTGCATCGAATGCTCTCGCCGCGTTGGCTGATTGATCCGACGTTCTCGACAGCGGATTGTAAGCCTCATCGATCCCCATAGCGCCTAGAGAGATGAGCTAATCAAAGGGATGGACCGAGTCGTCTTTCTTATAAACTTCACAACGAACCAAGGGCCATCGGGGAAGATCGAGCTTCTCACGAGCCTCAAAAAAGACCCTCAATCCTTCCCAAACAGCCGGCCCAACTTCTCCCACGACCTTGAGCGCCGCTCCATAAGTCTGACCACTACCAGTCGCACTTCCTTCGTATTCATTCAGAAGTTCCTCTAACTCAGGTAGCCGCTCAAGGTTCACTTCACCCTGGGCGTATGAATCTGATACCTCTAGAATCACCAACCACTCTGACATCGAGATCACCTCGCACTTCACCGGACGTGATGACAAATCTCTTCGCCATACTCCGCAGGAATGTATTTCTGTAGCTATTGCTAAGAAGAGGTTGGGCGACCGAACCCTTTAACCGCAGTGAACCCGCTCTAGCTCTCCAGGCATTGACACTGATTCATGATGGAGCGCAGCAAATGGACCACGCTGTACCTCCTCGTTGGAGTTCCGGGCCCTGAAGTCTTTGCAGCTAACCGATGCGGCGGCGAAACGAGCCCGCCAGCAAGGACACGTACGGCGCGCCCATGCGGTACCGACTGCGCCAGAGCGAGGGGGCCGTACCTGCCAGACAACCCCAAGGTTAGATGTCCTCACAAGAACGGTCGCAGCGATCGTGCACCAACACCCGGGAGCGTAGCTCGCTACAGGGCGGCGAGCACCTCTTCGACCGAACTTGCATTGAGCCCGAGCCCGGGTTCGACGGCCAACCAGGTGACCACGCCGTCCTGGAGGATCGCCGCGTAGCGCTGCGAGCGCGACCCGAGGCCAAACCCGCTGCCGTCCATGGTGAGACCCAAGGCCTCGGCCAGTTCGCCATTGCCGTCCGCCAGCATCACAACCGAGCTACCGACGTTCTGGTCCCTGCCCCAGGCGCCCATCACGAACGAGTCGTTGACGGACACGCAGACCACCTTGTCCACGCCCTTGGCGCGCAACGCCTCGGCCCGCAGCACGAAGCCCGGGAGATGGTGGTCGGAGCAGGTCGGTGTGAAGGCGCCGGGCACCCCGAAGAGGACGACCTTGCCGTGGCCGAGCACGTCGGCCGAGGTCGTCGCCTCGGGCCCCTTCTCCCCGAAGGTGAATACCTTCACCTCGGGCACACGGCCGCCGACTGAGATCGCCATTCGATTCTCCTACTGTCTCTCGGTCTGTCTCTTGCTGTCTCTTGCTGTCTCTTGCTGTCTCTTGCTGTCTCTTGCTGTCTCTTGCTGTCTCGTGCTCAAAGACTAGGTTGCCACACCGTTCCCGAAACCATCAGTCGGTCGCCTCGGGTGCGATCCAACATCGACCACCAAGTTGTAATCCGCAAGAACCTACGGTCCAGGTGCTCGCTGCCAAAATAGGACCACAAGGACTTGAAGAAGTCGCAGAGCTGCTGCTCGACCCGGTGGCGGCAATAAGAGCGCTCTTCTCGAACCGGTGAGATCCATGGAATCTTCACGCCACGACTTGCCGAACGCTGGATTCTCCGATTCCGGGCTCCCCTTCTTGCTTCTCGCCGCTCTGCACCGTCTGGTGGCCCAGGCCGAGTCGTGCCCGATTTGGGCCAAATCCCATGACACACGTGATTCCCTGTGGAGCAGCGCTAGTTCGTCAGACGCTGGCCGCGTCGACTGAGCGCGAGACAGCTTCCCACTCCTCGAACCCGCGGAGACGTTTCTGGTATGCCGCAGTAGCGAGATCAACAGCAATGTTTCCGAGCAGCAATCGCAGGGGTGGCTCCGGATGCTCCACGATCTCGATGAGGCGTTCGGCGGCGAGCAATGGATCGCCCGCTTTCATGCTCGGCGAGAGCACCCCAGCGAGGGCCTGCCGAGTCGTGGCGAGGACCTCGTCGTAGTCGTCGATCGGTGTCGCTCGCTCCATGCTGCTACCGCCCCAATCGGTAGGAAACCCGCTCGGTTCCACGATTGTCACTTTGATCCCGAGCGGGGCGATCTCGCCAGCAAGCGCCTCGCTCATCGCTTCGAGCGCCCACTTACTCGCCGCGTAGATGCCGAGATTCGGTGACGCCGTGAGTCCGCCGATGCTCGAGATCTGGATGATGTGGCCGGACCTACGCGAGCGCATGTGAGGCAGAACGGCTTGCGTCACCCACAGGGGACCGAAGAAGTTTGTGTCGAACTGCGCACGGGCCTGCGACTCAGTTACCTCCTCGACACCTCCTGACAAGCCGTAGCCCGCATTGTTCACCACTACGTCGAGCTGCCCCATCTGGTCGACCGCGCGCTTTACGGCGGAGTCCACTGCGGCGCGGTCACTAACGTCCAAGGCCAGCACGAGCGCCTGCTCTCCGTGAGGCTCGAGCTCGCTCGCTAGTGCCTCAGGCATCCGAGCGGTAGCGATTACCCGATCGCCGTGCGCGAGAACACCGTTCACGAAAGCGCGGCCGAGGCCACGTCCTGCGCCCGTAATGAGCCATGTTCGAGTTGCCATCTTCGATCTGCTCCTTTGTTGGTGAGACGATTGGTTAGCCTCGCCCGACACGTCACTCCCCCAAATGGCCATCTCGCAATAGGGCCTCTGCCGAGACAAGGTCACACGAAACCACTTCACTCGTAAGCACCGTTATGGCTGCGGCATATCCGAGCCCCAGCCCCAGATCGGCTATGAGCGCCGTCAACGCGGCGCCCTTGTAGCTGACAAGCCGAGCAGGCTCGTTTGCAGGGCTCACAACGACGTCGAGTGGCGAAACCGCAAGCCCTGCGCCGGTCGCCTTCAATGCAGACTCTTTGCGACACCAGTAGGTGAGAAGGTCGTCAATGTTCCACAACGGCTCGGCAGCCGTCAACACGTCCATGGTGCTCGGTAGGGCCACGCGCGCCTCTCGCTCCTCAACGTCGACGCCGACGGGCCCAGCAGGCGTGATGGCGACGACCACCCGTTCTCCGGAGTGGGAGACCGACACGTGGAGGTCCGAACCGACGATGCTTGGAGCGCCGTGGGCTCTGCCACAGGTAGCACAGCGGCGGTCCACGCGTACCGCTGTGGGGGCGACCCCCTCCTCACGTGCGACGACCAACTTCAACAATGCCACGCCGACGACAAACCTCGTGCAGTCGGCTTCTCTGACATATGCGCTGGCTCGTGCCCGTTCGACTGAATCAAGCAGAGCGTCGTGCGCCGGCCTTCGCCACGCGACGTTGGCAACCCACACGCGGCACCACTGTTTTTCGCATCCTTCCAACGGTTGGCGCACTGGAGTCAGGCTGACCTCGTCCAGCTTCACCGTGTGGGGGGGGCTGCTGTGTGCCGTCCACTGGGATCGGGGATCGGGATAAGCCCTAAGTGAACCATGTCGTCAAGGCATTTGTTGATGTAGTCGTGGGTGAGCTGCGGGGTCTCAGGCCCGATCTCGAGCGTTTGAAGCGCCTCGTCGAAACGGGGGCTCTCCGCCAAGGGGTGTCGGACCACTACTGGCTGGCGCAGGGATTCGAGTACATCGAGTGAGGTCATGTGGCGCTTGTCTTCGGGGAGTGCCTGCAGTTTGGCGTCGAAGCGCGTCAGCCACTCCTCGTAGTCACCGACGCGCTCCAACGGGTAGTCCGCCGCCTCGATCCAGTCGATAATGGTATCCAGTGACACGCCGTCGTCGGCGTGGTTTGTCACGTTGAATGTCCGAATACCCTCGTGGGGCTGGGCGCCCATCCCGGCAATGAAGGCTGCAACAAAATCGACCGGCAATCCATCGTAGTGCGCGTGAGGTCTCGACCCGTTGGGATCAAGGACGTAGAAGGAGAAGGGCGCTACACCAGTAACAATGACACTGTAAATAAGACGGGTGAAGACATCGCTCACGTTGATCTGTCCGTGAAAACAACGGTGCGGCAACATCATGTCACCACGGAACACATTCACGGCCAGGCCGAATCTTCGGCTGGCCGTGTGCAGAAGGTGCTCTGCCGCCCACTTGCTGGCGCCGTAGCCACTGGCGTAGCGCTGGCTCAACGTGACCCGTTCGAGGAGCGGTGATTCGTCGTTGTCGCGTTCTCTGCGGTCGAGGAAGTTCCCGACGGCGGCGGACGACACAAAGTCGATCGCCTTTTTACGTTCGCTCAGGGCAAACCCAATGAGTGCCGCTATGCCGGCAACATTGGGTGCGAAGAGAAACTCATAGTCGAGGAGGTGGTTCACGAGAGCCGCTGGGTGGACCACTCGGTCCACCACGCGAGCGAGTCGGGCAAACTGGGCGTCGTCGAGACCGAGCCAAGGCTCGGAGATGTCGCCTACGACGACCTCGAGTGTGGTTCGGGCCACCTCACGGTACCGTTTCTCGAGGCTCACGTCATCCCCAGTCATAACTTCGTCAAGACGACGCACCGCTGCCGCGTGGTCGGGAGCACGCACGAGGCAGATCAATTTCCCGCCCTCCACTGTCGTCAGGCGTTCGAGCCACTCCAAGCACAAGAATCGCCCGAGGAAACCCGTGGCACCCGTCAGCAGAACGGTCCGTGCTATTGCGGGTGCAGGTTCGGTTGCAGCACCCTCGAGGAGACGTGCATCGATGAAAGCAGCGAGGTCGAGATCTTTAGCCTCGAGCTGGCGGGCGCCCTTGCCGTGCGTGGTAGCGGCAGTCGGCACCGGTCGCGTGTTGTCGTTGAGCGCCGCTTGCACGGAGCGGGCCCACTGCTTCGGGTTCCCCGCCGGGCTGAGGATCGCGCTCACGGCGACATTCACGCCGAAGATGACCTCAAGCAGTTCGGCGAACGCGATGGCGCCCAATGAGTCACCACCCAGCTCGGTGAAATTCGATGGCGATTCGACGTCGACAACTTCGATGCCGAGCGAGGCTTCCAGCGCTTTGCCGATCTTCTCGAGCACGCTGAGGTTGCCCGAACGGCCCCGCAGCGCCGCCAGTTCCTCGTCCTGCCTCTGCTCGAGATCGGCATAAAGCTGCTCCAGTTGCGGGGCATATTTGTGGTGGATAGCCGGGCGAATGCGCTTGCGGATCGCCGTTAGCAATCCGTTCTCCTGGCTGAATGGCTCTGTCTCGACGATAAAATCCCGAGGAATCTCGAACGCCTTGAGCTCGGCAGAGACCCCCACGCGTTGGAACTCGATGCGGATCATCGCACGGAGTTCGGTTTCGTCAGGCTCGCGCCCCAGTGTGAGGCGCACTAGTTCGAGGTTCGGTACCACGACGGCGAGGAGATAGGACCGAGTGGCGCTCCCGTAGACGAACACCTGATTGATGATCTCGCTCGCACTTTCGAAAGTGGTCCCGAGGGAGCCGGCGGCGACGAACTCGCCTTGTGCGAGTTTGATCACATCATTGCGTCGATCGACGTAGTGTAACTGGTCAGGCCCGCGGTGTTCCATGATGTCGCCCGTGAGCACGAACCCGTCGGCATCACAGAGACCTTCAGTCGCGTCGGGTCGTTTGAAATACCCTGGGGTTACGAATCTCGTCTTGACGCATAGTTCGCCTCGTGGACACGGTGTGTCGGAACTGAAGTACCCAAGCTCGGGGACGTCGCGTAACCGGTACTCGATTACCGAATTGCGGTCGATCCGGTCGTTGATGGTGATGGAGCCGACCTCAGTTGCTCCGTAGCAGTCGAAGAACGGGACCCCGAGACTTTCCTCGATGAATCGCCTCACCTCAGGCGCGGTCGGTGCGCCTCCCGCCCGTATCGCGCACAGGCGGTCACCCAGGAAGCTGTCACGCATCTCGGCCAACACCTCGCTGCGCACCGCGACCTCATCGTCCTCGCCATCGCCGAGCCGTCGAGCGACCTCACCTTGGAAATGCCGGTAGACCATCTCCAGAACACGAGGGAAGAATGACCCGTCGGTAGGGCGCACCAAGCGGATGTCCTCGAAGAGCATCGAGAGATCAGGCCTGGGTGAGAAATAGACGGTGCCGCCGTGCGCCAGAACTCCGTAGAGTGAGGCTCGACCCGCTCCGTGGTTCAGCGGCGCGAAGCTCAACCGGACGAGTGGTAACCGGTCCGGGGCTGGCGCAAATTCTCTCCTTGTCATGCGCTCGGTATAGATCACCCCCTTCGGAGTTCCGGTCGTCCCGGAGGAATGCAGCAGCAGCGCCATGCGTTCGAGGCCCTCGGGGCTCGGGGGTGGTGGATTCCACGCCAGTGAGCCGCCGCTGGTGATCAACTCCCTGAGGTTCACCAGCCGCGCCTTCGAGGCGCTTTGAGCCAAAATCCCTGCTGCTGCGGCGACCGCGTCGCTGTCGTCGTCAACCCGCTCGTCGAAGTCAAGTACGACGAGGGTGCGTACGGACTCCTGCGCTGCCACCAACTCGGCCGCGAGCACGACGTCAGCTACTGTCGAAGCAACTAGAGCCGGAGCGGTATCGGCGAAGATACCCTTGAGCGCGGGATGGCCCATCGTACTCTGCAGCGGCACGCAGACACCCTGGACGAACACGCATGACAGATCGACCGTCACGTAGTCGCTGCCGTTGAAACCCAGAATGCAGACGAAGTCACCCGGCCCGACGCGATATTCGTCCGGTTGGCGCAACACGCTTGCCACCGCTCTCACCCTGCGGTGTAGCTCGGCGTAGGTGATCTCTTCGAATTCGGGTCGGTACTCCCTCACCGCGCGTCCAGTGCCGGCGTCGACGACGACGTCGTACGCTCGAAAACCCATTGCCGGGCGGGGCCCGTAGCCCTCGAGGACTTGGGTCAGCGCGTCGGCCTGCGTGGTGCCTGCAACGCCGAGCGCAGCCTCCACGGCCTGATCGGGCACCAGAGCGCGCAACTGGACATCGTCACGGGCTAGCGCCTGGTGGCGCCACACATGAGCGGGAAGATCCCCGCCCTGCTTAACCATCATTTCCTCCCGAGCGATGCGTTGGCATCCGTCTGGGAGTCACTAGGGCGGGCTGTTTCCATACGCCCTACAGGCCGTTGTGTGACCACCTCGGCAAGCATAGTCTTCTCGCCCTGTCTCCTGCTGAACCATCGTTCACAGCCCCACCATTCAGCTCGAGAACTCCCCGCCGACCGACTTAGGATGATTTAGACAAGATCTCGTCGCCATCCGCGCCATTACTGCCGATGGGAGAGTTTGTGTCCTCGACACTGCTCGTGGTCGAGGCCCTGCAGGTGGTCCTAAGTGGGCGAGCGCTTGTTGGCTGGCCCAGATCCGCATCTTGGGGATCGATTTTGTCGAGTTCTGATTGGCTGTGTTCGTGCGATTCGGCGAGCGTTCCGACCCCAGACGTATTGGCGTCTAGTCGAAGGGGATGGCGATTTCATTTCCGTCCTGTGTATCTAGCGATCCGCTCTGCTCTGTCGCTCGGTTGTCCGTACGGCTCAGACCGCTCAACCAAGAGAGCCTTGATGCGCTCTTGTGATGAATGGCCCGCAATCAACGCCTTACAGATTTCGTTGGTCCCCCACGAGTTGGCCACTATTTCGATTGACAGCTCTTCTACAGTGGCATCCAGATCGGCCTCGGAGACCGCAAGATCGACGAGGCCCATGCGTAGTGCGTCTACTCCTGTAACACGACGACTAGTAAACATCATCACTTTCGCTGTTGACCGTCCTATCCTTTCCGGTAGACGCACGGTCATTCCCCAGGTCGGAGCGAGACCCCATTGTCCGTGAGTATCACCAAGAACGGCATTGGTCGCAGCCACTAACAAGTCACACCCCAGTGCTAGCTCGAGTCCTCCTGTAAGGCAGTACCCATGTATTCGGGCAATGGTCGGCTGTGGTAGCGCCTCAAGTTCGTCAATCACCTCAGGCTGGGATTGGTCACGGTGTTGAGCTCCACTTCCCGCGACGACACCGAGGTCATTTCCGGCGCAGAAAGACCGACCGCTGCCGGCCAGCACAACGCAACCCACGGATTTATCCTTCGCCAG
>Ga0182030_10019591_pt1 | contig 12848 bp, 7 predicted proteins | sample 812S3MmetaG_FD_121299 | JGI IMG/M metagenome (GOLD analysis project Ga0182030, IMG submission 121299) | Permafrost microbial communities from Stordalen Mire, Sweden - 812S3M metaG (Illumina Assembly) | ecosystem: Environmental > Terrestrial > Soil > Wetlands > Permafrost | place: Sweden... | reverse complement strand
CTCTCGCGTGCGCTGCTCGGTGGTAAAGGAGGCCAGACCGAACAACCCGAGGCACGCGATGAAAATGCAGATCACCGCGAAGATGCCGATGAGCTTCGTCAGCTGGTGCTCGGACTTGTACAGATGATCAAGCTGATCATCCAGGAACGCGAACTGGAACGGGTGCTTCGGGTCCGCCTTGGCGACGACGCCCTCGATATACCCCAAAGTCTGCTCCACATCGCTGCCGGAGATCTTCACCACCAGCTCACGCTCCTGGAACGGCCGCATGATCTCCGACACCCCGCTGAAGTCATCGGGCAACGGGTACATCAACAGCGGCTCGACCCGAGTATGCAGGGACTTGAAATTGAAATCTGCCAATACCCCAACGACCCGGCCCGCCTGATTCCCCGCCTGTACCCGCTTTCCGAGCGGTTCCGTCCAACCCATTTTGCGCACGAACGCTTCGTTCACCAGACAGTTCAGACCCACATCAGTCAGCAGGCGCTTGGAGAAGTCGCGACCCTGGACAATCTTGAGTCCCATGACACTCACGTAATCGTCGTTTACGGGTATGTTCGAGGTCGTGATCGGCGTCATCACCCCGGCGTTGTTTTCCGTATTGATGACATTGATGGGGACCTCCTCACCCATCACCCTCAGGGCTTCGGTCGAACCCAGAATGTGGGCGTTCTTCGCCAGCTCCGTTCGGATCGTGCTCACCTTTTCGATGGTTGAGGCACCTCGCAAAGTGACGATCACCTGATTCTCTTTCTGGAACCCTAAGGTCTTGCCGCCGATGTAACGCATCTGCGCCGCCATCAGAACGGTGCAGGCGATGACCGCCACTGAAATCGTGAACTGCACGAGTACCAGCGCCTCGCGTAACCGCAGGTTGCCCTTGCCGGCCGCATTCTTGCTGGCGAGCGCCGACAACGGCGCCCAGGACGAGAGGTAAAATGCCGGATAGATCCCGGACAGCACACCCATCAGCACACCCAGGCCCAGGAGCGCTGCGATCAGCGCCGGATGCTGCGCCAGATCCAGGCTGACCTGCTGACCCATGAGCGAGTTGATGTTCGTGAATCGCAGCGTGACCTCGACGATCACGACCCCGATGATGACCGCCAGCAGCGAGAACAGCACCGCCTCCCCCAGGAACTGCAGACCCAGCGTCAGGCGGCTCGCGCCCAGGATCTTGCGGATACCGACCGAGTGCGCACGTCGCATGGCTCGAGCCGTCGCCAGGTTCATGTAGTTGATGCAGGCAACGAGCAGGATGAACAGCGCCACTGCGGCACAGCCATAAAGATAGATGGGATTGCCGGTCGGCAAGTCGTAGCCCACATCGGAGCTTAAGTGAACGGAAGTCAGCGGCTGCAGCCAGCTCTTCCAGGAGCCGTTTATGCTCTTGCCGACTTCCGTCATGTTCCGCTTGTAGAATTCATCACTGAAGCGCGGCCAGCTCTTGGGATCGAATCCGGGAGCCATGAGCAGATAGGTGTAATTTCCGACACCCCAGAGCGCTTGGCGCCGCATCGACACATTGTCCGGATCCTTCAGAAAGGCGCCGTTGTCTGAAAAGAGCAGGTCGTACTTCAGGTGCGTATTGGGCGGCAGATCTGCGAACACGAGCGAGACGCGCACGGGTATGCCGGCATCGGTCGTGACGGTTTCACCGACAGGATTGGCGTTACCGAAATACCTTTTTGCCACGGTTTCACTGATGGCGACCGCCCCGCCATCCTTCAATGCCGTCTTTGGATCACCGTAGAGGATCTTGTGGGAGAAGACCGCAAAGACATTGTCACTGGCGAAATAGGAGTTATCCCAGAAAGCAACGTCATTGCCGTGATGGATGGCCACCCCACCGGAATTGCCGGCTCCGGCACCATTGCTCTGAAAGCGCACGTACGCCTTAACTTCAGGGTTTTCTGCCGCGACCATGGGCCCGAGCTCTCGCGAGGTCACGGCAAACCGGTCGTGGGCGCCCCCGATGCTGAATTCATTGACGACCCGATAGATATTCTGATGATTGCTGAAGTGCCGGTCGTAGGTCAGTTCACTCCGCAGGAACAGTCCCAGCAGCAGGCAGCAGGCCACCCCCAGTGACAGGCCGGCGATATTAATGGCAGCGTAGAGTCGCTCTCGCTGCAGGGTTCTGAGCAGGACCAGCAGGTAGTTACGCACGGCCTAGTGTCCAGCGGACTTGTCGGAGACGATCTTTCCGTCCAGCAGGCTGACGATCCGGCCGCTGAAAGCGGCGTTCGTCGCCGAGTGGGTCACCATCAGGATGGTCGTGCCCTCCTCATTGAGCTTCAGCAGCATTTTCATGACCTCATCCCCGTGCTCTGAGTCCAGGTTGCCGGTGGGCTCATCTGCGAGGATCACGTTGGGCCGGTTGACGAGCGCGCGCGCCACTGCGACGCGCTGCTGCTGGCCACCCGACAGTTGGGCCGGAAAGTGCCCGTGTCGGTGACTAATATCCATTTTTTCCAGGACGGTCTCGACCCGGCCTTTCCGCTCGTGCGCGGCCACGCCCGCATAGATGAGCGGCAGCTCGACGTTCTCATACACCGTCAATTCATCGATCAGGTTGAAACTCTGGAACACGAAGCCGATATGGGCTTTGCGGATTTTCGCACGCTTGCTCTCCGGGTAACCTGCGACATCCTCCCCCATGAAGCGGTAGCGGCCGCCGCTGGGGCTGTCGATCAATCCCAGGACGTGCAGCAGGGTTGATTTGCCACAGCCCGAGGGGCCCATGACCGAGACGAATTGCCCAGGGCTCAAGGTGAAGTTGACATCGTCCACTGCCGTCGTTTCCACAACGTCCGTGCGATAGATTTTCTTGAGATTTTCCGTTTCGATGATCATGTGCTGCCCCGATTGGTATTGATCGAGTCGGTGAATTGCAGTTCGTCGACGCCATTGAATGTGTCGTAGCCGGAGGTAATGATGCGGTCACCCTCTTTCAGGCCGTCCAGCACCTCGACCTGAAGCGGATTCTGTCGACCCAGGCGAACCTCGGTCTTGCGGGCCGTGCGGCCGTCCTTGGACACCAGGTACACCCAGCGACCCGAGGTCTCCTGGTAGAAGCTGCCCTTGCTGACGATCAGAGTCTGGGACGGCGCGCCGAAGGTAAGCTCTATGGTCAGAGTCTGGCCGCGCTTGAGTGATTCGGGCGTTTCCCCGACGAAGACCGCGTCGGCCGAGAAGGCGTTCTGCTTGACCTCCGGGTAGATCTTCTGAATCTTCACGTCCCAGGTTTTGCCATCCAGAGTCACGTGCCCGGGAGTGCCGACCTGCACGCGGCTGATATAGAACTGATCGATGCTCAAGGTCACCTTGAGCTTGTCGAGCAGGTCAATCTGACCGATGCGCTGTCCCGCATTGATGTTCTGGCCCACCTGTGCATCGATGGTCGACAGCTCACCGGAGATCGGTGCCCGCACTTCCAGGCTCTTCTGGATGTCCTGCAGCAGCTTCAGGCTCTGCTGCTCGGAATCGATCGACTTCTGCGCCTCGGCAATTTCCCGGGCGCTGGCCTCATCCTCCTCCCGGATGCGTTCGGCCATCAAGGCGCGCTTGTCGCGCAGATATTTGATCTGATTGTGCTGAGTCTCGAACTCCTCCTGCGAGAGGGCCCCGTCGCCGTCCTTCATCAGCGTCGCGTAGCGCCGATCCTTGTTCTGCGCATCGAGAATCTCGTGATCAAGATCCAGGAGCGTTTCCTTCAGCAGATTGACGTTCTGCACCCGGTCGTGCTGGGTACTGCGCTGGATATCAAGGTTGTAGAGCAGGCTGCTTTCCGTCTGGATGGTCTGGCGCTCCAGTGAGGCGTTCGAGAACCGCAGGATCAGATCGCCCTTTTCGACATGCTGACCACCGTCATCGATGATCTGTTCGACCCGGCCGCCCTCCTCCACATCCAGGTAGACGGAGGTCGCTGGCTGCACGGTGCCGTCAAAGGGGTAGTAGTCCAGAAACACTCCGCTGCGCACCTGCGCCGTAGTCAGCCGCGAAGAGTCGACCGCGAGGCGCGATCTCCCGGTGCGATTCACCAGCTGCCAAGCCACCACCACGGCGAGAATTCCCAGCCCCGCCGTAATGCCCCACCGGCCGACTGACCAGCCCTTTTTTTCGATGGTCCTATCCATGCATGGATAACTGATAGATCAAGAGGCGTGCCAAAACTGGACATTCTGGAAGCATTAATCAGTTCAATGAGTTACCGCATTGCAGCAGTAATCAGGGTGTTCGGACGACCGGCGGGTTGTTCAGATATGGAACAGTTTGTGTTTCACTATGAAACACCCGGGACACCTGAAGCGATATGAAACTCCAGCCCTGCGACATCCTGATCGTCGACGATGATTCAGAGGTATTGCTCGCGGCCGAGCTGGTGCTGAAGGCGCACTTTCAGACGGTCGTCACCGCCTCCGACCCATCTCAGATCAGGACCCTGCTCGCGCGGCGGGCCTTCGACGTGATCCTGCTGGACATGAATTTCACCGCCGGGGCGACCTCGGGCCGGGAAGGCCTCGACTGGCTGAAAGCGGCCCAGGCCATTGCTCCGGACACCAAGGTCATCCTGATGACCGCCTATGGCGGCATCGAGACCGCGGTGAATGCCATGCGCGAAGGCGCCGCCGATTTTGTGGTCAAACCCTGGGATAACGCCAAACTGGCCGCCACCGTCTCGACGGTCGCAAAGCTCGCGCGCGCCGACCGCGAAGTGGCCAGTCTGCGGCGCAGGCAGCGTGCGCTGAACGCGTACCCCGCACCTGACGTTGATCACATCGTCGGCGACTCCGAGGGCCTGCGGCAGGTCCTGTCCAGCATTGCCAAGGTCGCTCGCACCGACGCGAATGTGCTGATTCTGGGGGAGAACGGCACGGGCAAGGAACTGGTGGCCCGCGAGATACACCGCCAGTCACTGCGCCGTGATCAGCCCTTTGTCAGCGTTGACCTCGGCGCCATAACGGAGTCACTGTTTGAATCCGAATTGTTCGGCCATCGCCGCGGCGCCTTCACCGATGCCCGCGAGGACCGCGCCGGCCGCTTCGAGATCGCCCAGGGCGGTACGCTGTTCCTGGACGAGATCGGCAACTTGAGTCTCGCCATGCAGTCCAAGCTGCTCGGCGCACTGGAAAGCATGTCGATCACCCGGGTCGGATCGGACCGACCGACGAAGATCGACGCGCGACTCATCTGTGCGACCAACCTGTCCCCGACGGATCTGCGCGCCTCGACTCAGTTCCGCCAGGATCTGCTCTACCGCATCAATACCATCGAAATGCGAGTACCGGCGTTGCGCGAGCGTATCGATGACATTCCCGCACTGGCTGCGCACTTTGCGCGCATCTACGCGCGCAAATACAACAAACCAGAGCCCGGTTTTGATGGCACGGCCGCGCGAAAACTCAAGCAGTACCATTGGCCCGGCAATGTCCGGGAGCTGCGGCATGTGATTGAACGTCTGGTCATCATGAGCGAGGGTGGCGCGCTGCACCTGGATGACCTGCCGATTTCACCGCCGAAGGCCCCGGAGCCGGTGATCCTCAATCTCGAGGCACTGGAAAAAGAAGCCATCCGCAAGGCAATCAGCCTGCATCAGGGCAATCTGAGCAAGGCCGCCCTGTCGCTCGGGCTCAGTCGCACGACGCTCTATCGCAAAATGACACGCTATGAGCTTCAGTAATTTTCGCACCAATGTCCTGGTTCGCGTCCTGATCCTGATTGCGCTGTGCCTGATCCTCGTCTGGGGCTGGCTCAATACCACCTGGGTCGCGACCCCGGTCCTGTGTCTTGCGCTGATCGTGGCCTGCGCCATCGAACTCATCCATTACGTTGAGAGGACCACCCGGGAATTCGCGACTTTCCTGAGCTTCGTCGCGCACCATGACTATTCGACCCCGATTCCCATGCCGCAGAAAGGTTCGGTATTCACGGAGCTGCAATCGGCGTATCGCTTCCTGAGCGAGGAATTCCGGCGGCTGAATCTGCAGAAAGCCGCAAATCTTCAGTATCTGGAAGCCGTCGTGGAGCATGTCAGCGTTGCCCTGTGCTGCCTCGATGAGCGCGGCTACGTCCGGATGATGAACAAGCCCGCCCGGCAGCTGTTCGGACTGCCCTTCCTGAACAGCTGGCATACGTTCAGCCGTATTGACCAACGGCTGCCGGAGATTCTTCAGAAACTGCGCGACAGCGAACGCACGCTGCTGGCGGTAACCCGGGAAGACGACAATCTGCAGCTGCTGCTATATGCGACGACGTTCGAACTGCTGGGTGAGCGCTACAAGCTGGTCTCGTTCCAGAACATCCGCGACGAACTGGATCGCCAGGAAACCGATTCCTGGCAGAAACTGATACGCGTCCTGACCCATGAGATCATGAACTCCGTGACGCCCATCATTTCCTTAAGCGGGCTGGTGCGCGAGACCATGATTGATGAAACCACGGATCCGCCTGCGGTTCGCGATCTCGAGCCCTCGCAGCAGAACGATATGTTGCGCAGCGTGACGGCGATCCATACCCGCAGCCGCGGGCTGCTGGATTTCGTCCGCGCCTATCACGGGTTTGCGAGATTGCCTGAGCCGGTGCTGGCGGATGTCGAGGTTCGTCCGCTGCTGGAGCGGGTACGGCAGCTGATGTCCGGAGATGCGCAGACCCATGGCATTGCACTCGAGGCTCAATGCAGCGACGAACGATCAAGTGTGCGTGTCGATGCCGGACAGATCGAGCAGGTACTGATAAACCTGATTCGCAATGCCACCGAGGCGCTGGCGGGAAACCCGGCCCCGAAAATCAATCTGCGCGCCACCCGCAACGCCCAGAACGAAGTTCTGCTCCAGGTCATGGATAACGGCATCGGAATTTCCGCCGAGCATCTCGACAGTGTTTTTGTTCCGTTTTTTACGACCAAGCGCAATGGGACCGGAGTGGGCCTGAGCGTTTCCCGGCAGCTCGTGCAGAAGAACCACGGCTGGATATCGGTGCGCTCCGCGCCGGGTGACGGCTGTGTCTTTACGCTCAAATTCCCGGCTGTAACAGACGTGCGGTAAAGTCGGTGCTCATGGACCCGGCGACACCGATCGATTATCTCAATCCCAATCTGCCGGCCGGCCTGCCGAGCGTCGTGATGCCCCTCGTCGAGGCAACGCCGGCTACACTGGATGGCTATGGCTATCTGGTCGATGACCGCAGGGACTGCAAAGTGGAGATCGTCCGCTGGCCCGCGCAAGGGCGACGGCCGGTGGATGCCGACACGGGCGACCAGGCCGGCACCACGGAAGGGGTGTTCGTCAGCGAGTGGCAGGGCGACATTCTCTATGGGCGCAACGAGGCCGTCGATGGACATTACATCCTGGCCTACTCACGGCCGCCCGAGTCCGCGCGCACCGATCACACCGATCCGCCCCGGCGCATGTTGCTGTGGCATGCGAACTATCACCCGGACGGCGGTCAGCTGTTCTTGCCGCTGCAACCCGAACCGTTCTACGTACCCCTGGCGTTGCCCGGCGACGATGTGACGCCGCAGCGGTTCGTCTGCTTCCGGTTCGATGGCCGCCAGGGCCTCTATATTCACCCCAACATCTGGCACGAGGGAGTGTTCGGCCTGCGCGGCACGCAGCGCTTTTTTGACCAGCAGGGCGCCGTCCACGCCCGCGTTTCGGTCGATTTTGCCCGCGAATTCGGCTGCCTGCTGGAAGCGCCGATTCCGTCGTAACCGCGGCACCTCAAAATGTGACCCAATACGGTCCGCGCGGCACCGCTTTCGATAGGCTGGGGACAACATTTGCGAGGGACCCATGCCCAGCCTCACCGAGCAACAGGCCAAGGCCTACATCAATAAGCTGCTGACCGCCATGAGCGGCGCCGGCGGTTCGGACCTGTTCGTGTCCAAGGACTTCCCACCGGCGATGAAACTGCAGGGTGCGCTGCAGCCGCTGACGGATCAGAAACTGCCGGGCGAGGTGACCCGGGAACTGGCCAACGCGCTCATGAACTCGCGGCAGCGCGATGATTTCGCGAGGGACCTCGAGTGCAACTTCGCGATCTCGCTGCCCGGGGTGGCACGATTCCGCGTCAACGTCTTCATGCAGCAGCAGAACGTCGGCATGGTCATCCGGACGATTGCCAACGAGATCCCCGACTTCACCAAGCTCGGGTTACCCGAGATTCTCAAAGAGATCGTCATGACCAAGCGCGGCCTCGTGCTGGTCGTCGGCGCCACCGGCTCGGGCAAGTCCACGTCGCTCGCCGCGATGATCGATCACCGCAATAAGACCTCGGCCGGCCACATCGTCACGGTCGAGGATCCGGTCGAATTCGTTCATACCTCGCAGCAGTCGCTGATCACGCATCGCGAAGTCGGCATTGACACCCACTCCTGGCACAACGCGCTCAAGAACACGCTGCGTCAGGCTCCCGATGTGATTCTGATCGGTGAAATCCGCGATACCGAGACCATGGAGAACGCCATCGCATTCGCCGAGACGGGTCACCTGTGCCTGGGCACGCTGCACTCGAACAGCGCCAACCAGACCATCGACCGCATCATCAATTTCTTTCCCGAGGAGCGGCGCCGGCAGCTGCTCATGGATCTGTCGAGCAACCTGCGTGCGATCATTTCGCAGCGCCTGGTCCGGACCGTGGATGGCAAGGGCCGCCGCGCTGCCGTGGAGATCCTGATCAATACGCCCATCGTGGCGGACAAGCTGCTGAAGGGCGAATTTCACGAGATCAAGGCCATCATGTCGAAGTCGCGCGAGCTCGGCATGCGCACCTTCGATCACTCGCTGTTCGACCTCTTCAACGAGGGCGTCATTTCCTATGACGAAGCGATCCGCAACGCCGATTCGGCGAACGAACTGCGGCTGAATATCAAGCTCAACAGCACACGGGAAACCGCGGCGCTGTCACTCGAGACCGTGGCGGCGCTCGAACCCGCGGCGGCAGCCTGAACCGCAGCGCCCTGGACGTAGGGCGAGGAATTTATCAATGCGGTTTGACGTGGAAGGCCAGGAACAGGTTGCCGGGCGTCTGTCCGCCGATGAGTCCGTAGCCTGAATTCACGAACAGGTAGCCGTTGGCGGCGACGATCGACGCGTTGTCCAGCGCGCCACCGCTGCCCGGTACGCCGTTGGCCGTCTTCAGGGACCGGGTCGTATCGAACTGAAACAGCAATTCTCCGGTGTTGGCATCGAAGGCCCGCAGGAAGCCATCGGCACTGCCCTCCACGACGGCACCGTCAATGACGGCGGGCGCGCCGGTCATGCCGATGACGCTGGCGCAGGTCCGCACCCGGGTCTGCCGGTCGCCCGAGCAATCCGGCTGCGGATAGTAGGACCACAGCACGGTCCCCGAATCCACGGCGACGGCATGCAGCCCGGCCACCTCGCCCGCGTCCTTGCCGTCCGCCCCCGGAAAGGTGTTCATGGGTGCGAAGACGCGCGCGCCATCGAATGCCAGACCCCAATGGATGCCGCCAATGACGGAGCCCGCTCCGAAACTGTGCTTCCACAGCACCTTGCCCTGCGAGTCCGGGTCCAGGGCGTAGAGCGTCCCGGACTTCTGGCCGGCGAGCACGACATCGCGTCCATCGGGACGCTTGGCCAGCACGATCGAGGCACCGAAGTCATGATCGAGCAGCCGCCCCTCGTGCGGACAGTTGAGGCCGTCATGCTTCACCATGCAGCCGGTCAGAAAGACATCATCCGCCGTCGCCTGGAACCGCCAGCGGATCGCGCCGGTCTTGAGGTCGATGGCCAGCACCGAGTCCGTGGTCGGCGCGGCCGGCGCCGAGGTGGCCTCGCCGGTCCCGACGTATAGCACGCCACGTTTTTCATCGATGGCCGGTGAAGTCCAGATCGGTGCCCCCGACGGCCCCCACATCATCTGGCCGTCGCCACGGTCGCGGACCGGTTTGGCATCCGGCATGGTGTGCGCCGTCCAGATCACCGCTCCCGTCCTGGCATCCAGCGCAATCACCGCACCGTGAGTCGTGCAGCACAGATGGGTCGCGTCGGCCCCGACGTTGATCTCGGAGGCCGACAGCGGCACATAGACGCGATCCCCAAGCAGCACCGGAGTACCGGTCGTGTTCGAAAGTGAGGTGAGATGCACGGCATGCTTCCAGATCGGAGCCCCGGTGGCCGCGTCCACCATATGGATCCGGGTGCCCACGTCGGCAAACACCAGCACCTTGCGATGTGACCCTGGAAGTGCGCCGTAGCCCACGCCGGTGCGCAGCGGCACATCACTCTTATATATCCACTTCAGACACGGTTGCGCCGCGATGTCGATGGCGTACAGCTGGGAGGCGTCCGCGACCGGCAGGAACAGCGTCGAGCCCACCACGGCGGCCTGCGCGCGCATGGTCGTGGCGCGCGGAAAGGCCAGCGCCCACGCGAGGTCCATGCGCCGGAAGTCAGCCGTCTTGATCCCCGCCTCCTGGGCCGTGAGATGCCGGTGGTTCTTGAGGTCGAAGCCGAAGTCGGCCACGGTCGCGGGCATGCTGAGGTCGATCCTGCGTCGGTCGGCCGTGCAGCGCAGCTGCGCCGTCCAGGCATCGCTGACCCGCGCCCGGCCGATCAGGAAATCGATGAGTTCGGAGCGCTCCGTCGGCGACAGGGTCCGCCCCTGGGTCTGCATTTTGCCGACGGTGAGGGCGAAGTAGACCTGCTGATAACGCATGCCCTTGAGAGTCGCGAGCGTGGGCGCGCGCAGGGCTTCGCCGTGGTCGTGGCACATGGCGCAGGCGCGCTGGTACACGAGCTCTCCGGCGTGCGTGGTATCTTGCTGCGGCGCGGCACCCGCAGCGCCGGCCAGCAACAGCAACGCAACCACGCTCAATCCGCGGCAGTTGATTCCCACAGACGCCCCCCCGTTTCCGTACTCCCCGTCGTGCGCAGACTAGCGCACGCTCGTGCAGAATACCTGCCGAGCCGAGGGGGAAATCTTGCGATGAGCCGAGCTGCTGCCGGATCCTGGTTCGCATTCTGTGCGGCTGCGGTGCTGCTCTGCGCCGCTGCGCAGGTGCGCGCACAGGATGATGCCTATCTGCGGACCTGCGCCGCCTGCCACGGACCGCAGCTGCGGGGCGGGGAAACCGGACCGGCATTGATCGGCAGCACGTTCCAGCAGCACTGGGGCTCGGTGCCGCCGGTGGGACTCGATGAGTTCACGCGCCGGACCATGCCACCCACCGCTCCGGGATCCTTGAGTGATGAGGACTATACGGCCGCGCTCACGCACATTCGCCGCGCGAACGGCTGGGTGGTGCCGCCTGCCGCGGCCCCCATGGCGGGCTACCCGAAGATCCCCGCCACTGCGGAATGGCTCAACAACCGCGGCGACCTGGGGAGCAGCAGTTATTCCCCGCTGGATCAGATCAATCGCGACAACGTGTCGAAGCTGCGCATCGCCTGGCGCTGGAAGTCCGACAACTTCGGTCCCACCCCGGAGTACTACTTCCGTCCGACGCCACTCATGGCCGACGGCATTCTTTATGTAACGGCCGGAATCCGTCGGGACGTTGTCGCCATCGACGCCACCACCGGCGAAACGCTGTGGCTGTACCGGCTGGACGAAGGCGAGCGTGGCGCGGTGGCACCGCGCCGTAATTCGGGCCGCGGCGTTGCCTACTGGCGCAGCACCCGCCACGGCGAAGGCAGCCGCATCTTCACCATCACACCGGGATTCCAGCTGGTGGCGCTGGATGCGCTCTCGGGACTGCCGGTGCCGACCTTCGGCAAGGGCGGCATCGTTGATCTCAAGGACGGTTTGCCGCGGGTCACAGAGCTGCCGCAGACACCGCCGGGTTCCAGTTCGCCACCGGTGATCGTGGGCGATGTGGTCGTGGCAGGCGTCTCGTTCTCCGCCGGCGGGGCGCCGCCCTCGAAGGTCGCCGTTCCGGGCTGGGTCCGCGGCTACGACGCGCGCACGGGCGCGCTGCTGTGGGCCTTTCACACCGTTCCCCAACCGGGTGAGTTCGGTTCGCAGACCTGGGAGGACAACAGCGCCTCCTACACCGGCAATACCGCGGTGTGGGCGCCCTTCTCCGCGGATGTGACGCGCGGTCTGGTGTATCTGCCCGTCGAGGCACCGACCGCGGACTTCTACGGCGGTCACCGTCCCGGCAATAACCTGTTTTCCGATGCGCTCGTCTGCATCGATGCGAAGACCGGCAAGCGCATCTGGCACTACCAGATCGTGCACCACGATATCTGGGACTACGACCTGCCGGCCGCTCCCGTGTTGGCCGATATAACCGTCAATGGCAGAAAAATTCCGGCGGTGGTCCAGGTCACGAAGATGGGCCTGATCTTCGTCTTCGATCGCGTCACCGGCAAGCCGGTCTGGCCGATCGAAGAGCGGCCCGTGCCGCAGACGGACGTGCCGGGCGAGAAGACCTCCGCCACCCAGCCTTACCCCACGCGCCCGGCAGCCTACGAGCCGCAGGGTCTGCGAACCGCGGACCTCATCGACTTCACGCCCGATCTGAAGCGCCAGGCTGAGGCGATCGTCAAGGATTACCGGTATGGCCCGGCCTACATGCCGCCCTCGCTGGTCGTCGACGGCGGCAACCTGGGCACGCTGTTGCGGCCCTGCCTGTCGGGTGGCTCGAACTGGCAGGGCGCTGCCGTGGATCCGGAGACGGGCATCTTCTATGTCAGTTCGATCTCATCGGTGTGCCCCATCGGACTGCACGCGGATCCCAGGATCTCGGATGAACGCTACGTCGGCGTGTATGGCGAAGGCTTCCCGCATGGATCGTTAGGGGGTCCCAACGGCCTGCCCCTCATCAAGCCACCGTGGGGCCGGATCACGGCCATCGACCTGAACTCGGGCGATCACCT
>Ga0182030_10019588_pt1 | contig 12849 bp, 8 predicted proteins | sample 812S3MmetaG_FD_121299 | JGI IMG/M metagenome (GOLD analysis project Ga0182030, IMG submission 121299) | Permafrost microbial communities from Stordalen Mire, Sweden - 812S3M metaG (Illumina Assembly) | ecosystem: Environmental > Terrestrial > Soil > Wetlands > Permafrost | place: Sweden... | reverse complement strand
GTCGGCGGCGGCCGAACCGCACACTTCACGCCAGCGAACCGTCCCCGAGTCGTCGAAGATTTCGACGATGTCGTCGTCGGCGGTGCGATAGAAAACACGCGAGGTGTCGGCGAACGCCGCCGTTGGGCTGCCCGCGGCGAGCGGCGCACCCGCAGTTCCGGCATCGGCGCCGCCGGCCTTGACGGCGAGCTCGCCGAGGTTGCGCGCCCGCAAGGTATCGCGCTCGATGATCCAAATAGCACCCCGCAACGCCCGGAAAACGATGCGGGGCGCCCGCCCGGCCGGCGTATACGCGGCAGGACGATAGGTCGCCGCGGGAGGCGGCTGATTCTGCGCATCGCGCGCCGCCGCCGTCAGGTCGACCGACGCCGGAGTGAGATCGACCAGGTGTCCATCGCTGCCGGCCCGCGACACGGCGTGAAGCGCGTTGTCATGCATATAGGCGATGGCCGCTCCCGCGGCAGCGCCAGGCGCGAGATGTTCCGCATGCCACGCGCCGCCGGTCCGTGACAGGTGCACTTGATTGTCGGCGCTGTCCCAATAGAACACGTGGCACTCGCGGCCGCTCGCGATGAGGAACGGATCGCCGACCGCCGAGCCGCCGGCGGAATCCGAAATGTCGGCTGCGTTCCAGCGATTCTCGCCGGAGGTGATGAGGCGGCTGAGCACGTAGATGTGCCCATCCGTTCCTCGATACACGATGACCTGCTCATTGCCGAGACCGATGGCCGCCGGATCGCCCGCCGCAAGAGGCGAACCGGGCGCGCCCGCGAGAACATCGGTGCTGCGCCAACTGCCGCTCAGGAATTCGAGCAGGTAAATCCGTCCGTCCGCCTCCGTATAGGCGATGCAGGCAAGATTGCCCACCCCATGCGGCGCTGTTCTCCCGAGATCCGCCAGGCCCCGGAGCGCGTGCAGTCCGCCGCGCGACACGTCGAGATCGACCGACATCTCCGTGAAGGGATGGCCATTGAGAAGAGTGCCCGGCGTGTAGGGACTGTACTGAAAAATGGCGTACCGGGCCCACGGCGACGGCAACGCCGGCTGCAGCGTCTGCCGTCTCCGATAATGATTATCGGCGCGGTCGGCGGCGGCCGTGCGGAAGGCGGCCGTCAGCGGCTTGGGCGGATTGTCGAGATCGATCTGGGTGGTTGCGTTGGGGACGGCCGGATTCGGCGCGGTGACGAATCGCGGTCCGAAGTAGTGCTTCACCCACAGGGGATAGTTTTTGAAGTGCGCGTAGTCGTTGGCGACGAAGTCTCTCTTTCCGGAGATGTGCGCATTCCACGCCGAGACGCTGGTATAAATCAACGGCGTGCGCCCCAATCTCGTTTCCAGAGCGTCGAGGAAAGTTTCCAGCTCCAAGCGCCAAACGGCCGCGGTCGGGTCGGCGCTGCCCGTCGACACCGCGTCGTTCTCGAAATCCAGCGACGGCGCAAGATCGCCCGGCACCAGCCGCCCAACCATCCGAACCACCGTCGCGGCGGGCACGTCGCCGCCGGCACCGTCGAGGTGGCGATAATAGTGAAACGAGCCGCGAATCACACCGCCGGCGCCGGTCGCTTGCCAGCGCGTTTTGAAGGCGCCGTCATCGATCATCCCACCTCGCTTGGTGCGCTCGGAGGATTTGTGGACCACGAAGCGAATGCCCGCCTGCTTCAGGGCCGGCATGGTCGGCATGGCGTTGCCCTGAAAGAGGTCGATGCCATCTTGGCGGGTTCTGGCGCTTGCGGGGATCTGCGACGGCGCAGCGGAGCCGCCGTCCACTTCGCCGCCAAAATTCGTTGCCGGTTCGGGTGAGGGGGCGGCCGGAGCCGGGGCGGGCCGGCTCAACGACGACGCGACGCTCAAACCCAACACCAGACTCAACGGGTCGATCCTTTCCTGGTCGGTCGCGCTCCAGCGCGGGCGCAGAATCACCTGATCGTTCGGCACCCGGCCGTTCCCGTCGACGACCCGCCGCGAAAAGCCAGCGTCGCGCTGATACGGCCGCCGCCCACCCTCAATGACCTGAACGTAGTGGCCGGCTGCACGCAGTTCCGGCACGCCGCCGGTCGCAAGCACGGTTTGGGCGGTGCGCAGATCGGGCGAGGCCACGATGGCCACGTGGCCGTAGTCCCCGCCCGCGCTTCGCACCAGCAGATCCCCTTCGCGCAGCTCGATGTTCAGCACCGTGCCGGGAGCGGCGACCACCTCGAAGTGATCGTTCACCCGCTGACCCAGCTCGCGATCCGGCGTGTAGACGGCCGCCTCGAACAGTTCGGCCGCCGTCGGTTCTCTTCCGTGCGCGGGCACCGTCAGCGCCCCGCCCATTCCTTGTTGGGACATCCATTCCTGCAGCAGCGGCGCGGACTGTCGGCGGACCGCCTGCTGAGACACGATTTGATCGGCGAGCTCGACCAGGTCCATGGCTTGCGCGCCCGCCAAGCCCTCGCGCGCGCCGGCCAGTGCCTCGCGTTCCGACTCGATTCCCGGCGCGGCGGCATCGAACAGCGCGGCCACGCCGCTCCGTACTGAACACCGTCCATCGGGATCGACGGCCGAGTCCCACGTATTGCGCCACTCGCTTTGCGGGCTGGGTGTGACATGCCGGCGAACCCGGAATCGCGCGGCGGCGGCTTGGCGCTCCCACTCGGCGACTCCCAGCACGGCATCGGCAATCGCGGGGTCGGCCGGTGCCAATGAGAGGTGCTCGGACCATATGCGCAGCCGCAGGTCCCGGGCGTATCGGCACACGCCATCCACGAGGTCCGCGTCGACGATTGCGGCCGCGAGCTCCGTGTCATGCGTCATGCTGCGGCGGTTGATATTGGGCGATCCGGTGACCGCATAGATGTCATCGATGATCATCAGTTTGGAATGCACGTAGATGGCATCGCCGGTGGACGGCTGCACGGGATGATAGACATGCACCTTGCCGGCGTGGCGCCGGCCGACGATGCTCAAAAATCGCGCCTGATGAAAGTTGAATGCCTCGATCGGCGGCGAATCCGCCGCCACCGGCACGAGGATGATCAATTTCTGCGCCGTGTCGAGCGCGCGCTCGAGGGCAAGCGCAATCTCCTCCGAGATCAGGTATTGATCCTCGAGGTAGATGTATTTCTGCGCCCTGCTGATGGCCTTCAGATAGGCCGCGCGGCAGGTGGCCTCGCCGCCCGGCGCGAAATCGCGGGAGTGATTATGTGCGCAGGAGAAAGTCCTCAGCACCTGGACATGGTGGGTGCCCGGGGCGGCGGCAACCGGCGGCACCGGATCGAGAATGACCGGCGGCAGAGGTTCGTAGGGAACGAAGGAGGGAATCTCGCTCCGCGCATTCCATCGATCGCGGAAATTCACCTCGATATCGAGCACCGCCGGACCCCGGATGCGCACATGTGCGTCGTGCCAGCCCGCGAAAATTTCCCGGGTTCGCCGTGGATCGTTGTCGTGACGGGTCGTGTCCCAGCGGTCCGGGCAGATGTCGATGCCGCCGCAGTACGCGACCGCCTCGCCCGAGCGCTGCACGATGGCGGACTTTTGATGGTGCGAGCCGGCGGCGGGATAGCGGCCGTCGATGACGCCCTTGCCGCCGACCGCGTTGAACCAGTCGCGCGCCTGCGTGTTCTCCCGGATCTGCGCCGTGATCGACAGCGGAGCGAAACCGCTCGCCACCGCTTTGAAAATCAGCGCCCTCGCGCGCACTCCGCGCGACGCGACGGTCTTCAACAGATTGTCGAAGCGGCTCGGACTGGCAGGCGAGGGCGTGCCGCTCGGGACCAAGTCCTGGGTGACATTGAGGCGCCAGGCGGTCAGGTGAAAAAAATCTCCGGTGCCGGCGAGCGACAGATCGTCATGCAAGGCCTTCATGTACTCTTCGCCGTCGATCAGCGGCTGCACCAGGTTCTGCGAGGTATACGTACTGAGACGGCGCTTGGGCTCGGCATTTCCACAGGCCGCCGCAATCTCGGCCGCATCCAGAAACCAGAAGTTCGGTGCCGTGTTGAGCGCAGCGGGCAGTCCGGACGGTTGCGGTTGCGGCTCGGGCTTGGGCGGCGAGGGCACGAAGGAAACCAAGTCCAGCTGCGCCCAGGTTTTCGGGCCGATCACGCCATCGGCCGCGGTGGGATCTGCGGGAAATACCCGCCGCTGAAACGCACGGGTCGCGCGTTCCGTGTGCACGCCGAATATCTTGTCCATGGCGAGCGGCGCGTCGTCGAGACCCGGCCGGGCCGCCGACACTTCGGACACATGAAATAGATTCAGTTTGATCTGTGCCTCGCGAACGTCCACCCCTTCGTAGCCCCGCCGCAGCTCGCGATGCGCCGTGACGGGGGCGGGCACCGGCGAATCGGAATCCGCGAAGCTCTCCGCGTCGGTCGACAGCGCATCGATGGGCGAGGGCTCCGAAGCCGATCCAGCCGAATGGCGCGCCCGCCCCATGCCCTCCGATTCCGCGGAGTCCAGCGCCGCCGCAACCGGGGCAGCGCCCGATCCTTGGGCGGCTCCGAACCGCTCGGACTCATCCCGGGGAGCGGCGGCCGCCTGACGGGGAGCAGCGGCCACCTGTTCCGTGACCGGTTTGAAGGTCAGCGGCGCGCCGTCGGTCCGGCCCGCGGCTTCGACGGCCTTCTCGACATCCAAAAAGCCGATGCCGATTCGATCCGTGTTTTCCTCCGGCACGCTGACCCGCCGCGCATGCCCGAGCAGCAGGTTATGGGTATCCTCGATTCTCAGCGGCTTGACGGCAGCCTGAAACATCAACGCGACCGTGCCGGTGACATGTGGCGCGGCCATGCTGGTGCCCGACATCCGGACCAGCAAAGGGGCTTCGTCGGGTGCGATCCGCGGCGCCGACCGCGCGGCCAGCACCGCGACGCCAGGCGCGCACAAATCGGGCTTCAACCGTCCGTCGCGGGTCGGTCCCACGCTGCTGAAGGAGCCGATTCTGTTCTCAGGATCGTGCGCGTCGTATGCGCCGACTGCGAGCGTGCGCCGCCCATTGCAGATCGTTCCGGTGGTGAACCGGGGGTCCGAATCCTGCGGGCGAAAATGCGACTGGCACTTGGGGCAGCTGACCTCGCGCTCGATCCAGGCGTGATAGTCGCCGTTGATCACATCCGTTCCTGAGAGCGTGATGTCCCACTCTCCGGCCTGCGCGCTCTTGTACAGAAAGATCGTGACGTGATGGTCCAAGGTGTTGGGTTCCTTGGCCCGGTGATACACGTTGCCGATTTCCTTGCCGCCCGACAGGAGCTTTATTTTTTCTCCGAGCTTGACCCGCACCGAGATCGAACGATCGGGCGAACGGACGCTGATCTCGAATTTATCCTGCCACGAGTACCACACCTCGAGCTGGTTGTAGTCGCTCGGGGTACCTTCATTGATGACCCAGGCGAAGTTGCGCTCTTCGGTGGGCCGCAGCTGCCCCGAGGCGTGGATATGCTTGTTGAAGTAATTTCCCGTACTCAGGCACACGGCCCTGCCCGGAACCGACTGCACGGCGGCATCGAGACCCTGTTCGATGAGCGTGGTGCCGTCATGCTGCTCGCCGTGGCGTCCCATGCTGAGGTTGATCACCCAGGGTCGTCCGCCGGCGGTGCGAGAAATGAAATCGATGCCCTCCAGCAGCGTGACGGAATCGCCGAGCTTCCCCGACTCCAGGTCATCCCAGGGCGCATTGTGCACGAGCACCAGATCCGCCTCGGGAGCGATTCCCGACGGCCGATCGGGCCCGCCGCTGCCGGCTGCGATGCTGGTCACATGAGTGCCGTGGCAACCGATCCCCGTATCGGCGTCGGCCGGGTGGTAATGCAGTGCCGCGTAGGGATCCTTCTCCTTGAGCGCGCGGTTGATGGCCTGACGATCGTGAAGAACGCCGTAGCCGAACGGTGCGGGAGAGTCCGCACGCTTGCCGCCGCGCTGATCCCATAGCGCGAGAATGCGCGTCGTCCCGTCTTCCTTGCGAAAATCCGGGTGGGCAAAGTCAAAGCCCCAATCGACGACGCCGACCACGATGCCGCGCCCCGTCATCGCCAGGCCTTCCGGCCGGCGCAGGTCCGTGCCGACGCTCGTGGTGGGCGGCACGCCGGCGGATTCTGGGTCGCCCATCTCCAGATCGGGTCCGAAGTAGGTGTCGCCGGCGCTGATGCCCGCCACCTCGGGAGCCCCGCTGACCGTCGGAATATCGCGGCGTGCCAGACGGACCGTGATGATGTCCTCGAACTGGGTCACGACGCGCACGCCTTGCGGAAGCGCCGTGAAGTGCCCCAGCCGAATGATGGCCGCTACCTCGTCATCGGCCTCGCCATATTCGAACAGCTCCCAAAGATCCGGGCCCATGTCTGCGTACGTCCTTGACGATCATTTGGTGGTATCTGGGTCTCGCTCCCGATAAGACAGGGTGACGGTGTCCGTGTCATCCTCCCACTTCGCGTCCGGAGCGGGGACTTGCTTGGAGATCACCGGATGCGCGAATCCGTCCAAGGGCGTCTTGGGATCGCTTTTCGCCTTGAGGCCGTAGCCGCTCGCCGACTCATGGGCATGGCGCGACGACAGCCCCAGGAACGACGGAAAGTATTTCTGCGGCGGCGCCGGAACTCCGGCCGCGCTCAGCAGCGAATGACCCGCGGCGGCCAGATTCGCCCCGCTTCCGCCGGCGTTGGCCGGGGCGGAGGCCGCCTGATTCTGTGTGAGCGTGCTCGCCAGCACGAGGCCCAGGATCGGCGGGCGAATGAACAACACCGGCAATGCGAGCCGCGTGGCGTCTTGAGGAGACGTGCCCGGCGGCGCGCGATTCTTCGCATACATGAACAAAAGTAATCCGGAGAGATTTACAGCCATGGTAGTGCCCGCCGCGGTGAGTAAACGTCTTACTTATTGGCCATTGCCAGCACGAGAGCCAGCATCATCATGCTGCTGCCGTCGGAGCCGGAGTCGCCGCCGCCGAGGCTGAGGCCGCCCGTTCCGCCCATGCCGGTCACCATCAGCAGGGGAAGCAGCATGTCCATGGTGCTATTGTCAGGCCCGGAAACCGTCGTGATCGGATTCCCGCTGGCATCTTGAAGCGGATGAACCGTGGCGCCGATCTTGACGCCGGGCGTCGAGTAGCTCGGAGCCTGCACCAGCATCGGCAGCAGGGCCAGCATCTGCAGCTTCTGATTGAGGTCCTTGCTCTGCGAGTCGACCGATTTCTTGCGCTCGTCCGCTTCCTTTTTGTAGGCCGAGCCGAGCGATGCCACCCGGGCATTGATGGTCGAGACCCCGTCGGCGACGACTTTGATTTTGCCGTCGGAGCGCGCCAGCGCGGCCTCGAGCTGCGTCTGCGTCACGTAGGCCGGTGCGTTCGGCGCCGGCCTCGGCCGGAACGACGACTGGCTCGACGGTCTGCGCACCGGCGCCCGCGCCTCTGCCGACTCGCTTTCGGACTCGAAGTCCGCAAAGGCTTCAAATGCTGAATCACTCAGTGCCATGACGATTTCCTCTCTCAGTTTTCGCGGATGGATCGGGTGGTGGTGCGGGGTCCGGCGGATCCTCGCTTGATGCGTTGCGCCCGCAGCAGCTGAACTGCCGGAAGCACGAGTTCTTCGAAAAGGGCCTCGTCGGGCAGAGAGTAGCCGGGCAGGCCGCGGCCGCGGCAGGCGCGGCATTCCTCGTCCTGGCCCCAGCACAGACAGCACGCCCCGAGTGCCGCCGCGAGCAAATCCTGGCGTTCGCGCAGCACTTCGAGTTCCGCCAACATGGACATCGCATGAGTTCGCAGCTCGGTGACGTCGGGCGCCGCGCCGGTCTCGCGCGCATCGCCGGACTGCGCCGGGTCCTCGGCGGCTTCCACCTCGCTGCACTCCGCATCGATGATTTCGGCTTCCCGCTTTGCCCGTGCCGCTTCCTGTTGGGCCATGTGGCGCGCGAGCACACCCATGACGGGACTCTTCTGCGCCAGATTCGCCATCAGATCCTGCGTGCTCTGCGTGGAATCGGCGCCCGCATTGGATTGCATGCGCGCCAGCATTTCGGCCATCGCCGGGTTTCCCCTCGAGGAGGCCTGGGCGGCCAGCATTTCCATCATGAGCGATGAGTTCATGGCTGCGCTCAGGCGTCCTCGGACTCGGATTCGGACTCGAACGTCTCGCCGGCCAATTCCAGCAGCTCCCTTGCATCGGCCTCGGCTTCCCACTCCGCCCATTCGCCGGACGCTTCGCCATACTCCGCAGACTCGCCGGCCTCGGCAGCTTCGCCCGATTCACTGGCTTCGAGAAGTTCGAAAAGCGCCTCCGCCCGGCTCTCCGCTACCGCGGGATCGCCTTTGGCTTCGCCTGCATAATCCTGAAGGTAAGCGGGCACCGATTCGCGGGCCATCGCCTCTGCAGCGCGGCTCTCGGCCTCGGCGCGCCCCGCCAAAGTGCCGATGAGATTGCTGAACGCGGCAACCGGCACGGGCGTGCCGCCGACCGAGACATTCGGTTTGCCGGTCGGTCCCATCGCCATCGAGACCAAGGCTTGCAAGGTTTCCGGCCGAAGAACGGTTTGCAGCAACTGGCTTGCCGCGGGTGGTGAACTGGAGGCGACACCGGGGGCGCCGGGATGCGGCGCTGCCGAGGGTCCCTGGCCTCCCGTTGCTTTGCTGATGGCGCCACCCGCCATCGAGCCCAGTGAGCTGCCGATCGCACCGCCCGCGGGCCCCCCGAACACGGTCCCGACCACTTGTCCGGCCAGGGGCAGTACGGCGGGCGCCGCTTTGAGCGCGAACTTTCCCAAGTCGTCGAGAAATCCTTCCATGGCCTCGGCGTCCATGTCGCGCAGCGCGAGCGTGGTCTTCAGCCGCTGATCGGGCAGATCCGCCAGGTTGGGATTCAAGTAGCAACGAAGATTGGGATAATCGGAATCCGCCATGATCGCTCTCCGTTAGTCTTCGACTGAAGACTGCGCGTCCGCGCGATCGCAATTCATGAACCCTTGGGCTCAATAGGGATTCAACTTGGGTCCGGTCCGTCGTACGCGCCGCATTCACTCCGCGATGACCACGGTCCGCCAAAGCGAGCCGGCCGAGTAATCGACCAGCACGGTGCGCTGCTCGCGAATGCTGAACAGCGTGGCGGAGCGTGCATCCGGCGACAGCCCGACGATCTTCAGCGGATCGGCCGCCACGACCAGCACGCGCAATGCCGGAGGCAGGTCCGTTCCATCGAGCTCGACGAACAATAATTCCGCCATCCCCGGCGATGTTTCGCTCGCAAGAGAGGGCAGCTGCGTCCATGGTTCGACCAGCTCAATATCGCTCCTCTCGCGAAGAGCCGCCCGCAGGATGTCTTCACAGAGCGGCGATAAACCGGCAAAGGCGATGCGTGCGGTAGGCACGGTGCGGGTCCTTACGGTGAAATGCGCATAACGTAGGACGCGGCGAGGCAAAGCGCATGAACCTGACGGTCCGAATCCCCGCAATCCGCCGGATCAGGATGCCGGGATGCTTCGGACGGCCGCGTGCGAATGCAGGTAGGCCGCGACTTCCGCGCGGCTGCGAAGCTGAAGTTTATCGAGGATGTTGTGGACATGGTTCTTGGCCGTGGCGTGCGAGATGTGGAGCCTGGCCGCGATCACCTTGTTGGAGAGACCGTGTCCCACCAGATCGAGAATCTCGCGCTCGCGATTCGTCAAATCTTCGCCGCGGTCCGCGAGCACCGCCGTCCGGCCGACGTCCGCGGCAAATCGATGCAGCACCAGCGACATGATTCGCGGCGAACAATAGGTCTCGCCCCGGGCGGCGGATTGCAAACACTGCAAAAGGTCGGCGAGACCCGCGCTTCGCGACACATAGCCTATTGCGCCGATGCCCGCCCATTCCAAAACGCTCTCCGGCGTTTCCGCCACGGCCAGAGCGACGACGGGGGGCGCCTCTTTCAGCGCGCACAGGCTGCGAGCGTCCGCGGCCTTGATGCCGAGCAGCACGACATCGGGTTTGTCGCGCATCACCATGGCCACGGCGGAGCTTGCGTCGGCCACAGATCCCGTCACCACCACGTCGGCACTCTGGCTGAGCAATGCGGCCAAGCCGTCCCGATAGAAGGGGATGTCTACGACGATCAGCACGCGAATCATCGGCTCCCTCCGCAACGATCTTGCTTGACTTGCAGCGGGAGCGGCATGCGCCCCGCCGATACCGCGCGATGCCCGCCTATTTGGCGGGCATCAGTTTACCGACGAGTTTTGTGACCTGACCGGAAAGCGCCCGCTCACTCGCGCCCATCAGCACGCCGATCAGCAGTGCCAGGCCGCTTCGCCGCATGAAGTCATGGCTCGAGATTTTGCCGAAGGACACTTCGAGAATTCCCAGATACAGCGCGAGACCCACCACCAACGCAAGCACTCCCACGAAAATGAGGCGCACTCCGGGCTCGAGTCGATCCTCCTCGGGCGTGGTGAGATCCTCGAACGTCAAAGTCTCGGTGCGCAATCCATAGGAAAGCCAGGCGCCGATCATCGCGCCGCCCCATAACAGCGAGAAATTGGCAAGCACCGCGATCTCGGGTTTGCAGCACGTGAAGGCGACGTGCATACAGGGCAGAATGTATTTGAGCACGACGGAGAGAACGAGCGCCGGCGCGGCGAACACGGCGGCCCACAGGCCCAGTTTCTTGAGGTAGCGGTTCTTCCGTGCTCCGCCTTCGGTGATCAGAATCGATTGCTTCAAATTAGCGAGCGCGCTCGCCGCCACTTTGGGTTCGGCATTGCCTTGCAGGCCCACCTGCGCCAGCGACAGCAATTCGCGGAATCTCGGAACTCTGAGATTCTCGTCGGGGTAGAGAACTTTGAGAGCCGCCTCGGCGGCCTCGAGGTCATTCTTGAGCGCCAGTTGATCTTCGGGGCAGTCGCCCGGGGCGTCGTCGGCGACCTGATAAACGATGTCCAGGTTGGTGCCGTCTTGGCTTATTTTGAAATAGCCGCGTGCCATCAGGGTTTCACCGTGAACGATTTGCCGCAGTGGGGGCAGTTGACCGAGCCGTCGCCGGCGATCTTCACGGGCGGTATGCCGCCCACCGGCGCAGTAATTTTCAGGTGAATTTCAGGCGGCCCCTGGGGAGGAGCGGTCAGGCCGAGGTCATGGCGCGTTCCGAAACGCAGCTTTTGAAATACAGCGATCTGCTGTGCCGTAAGCACACCCTGATCAAGCAGCGTTTGGTGCAGTGTCGCGAGTCCGGCAAGTTCGACGCCCAGACGCTCCGCGTCCAAGGTGGTCGAGGTCGAGTTTTTGACGGCCGCAAAAAGATTTCCGACTTCCTTGGGCAGCACTTGAAAGACCTCCTTGTCCCCTACCTAAGCGCTCTTATAGCATTCGACAACACGCGAGCCAAGTCTTCATACGCCTCCGGTTGCGTGTCCGGCGGCAGATCCCTTGCCTATAGCGCGGCTTTCGCGCCGCAGCATGCCGATGGAGAATGATGAGCAGCGATATATCAGGCCGGGCGGCCGCGGCGGATGGAATCAAACGTCCTCAGCCCCTCGAGCCCTTCTACTATCTGAACAATTATCTCCTCGTCTTGAATTCGCTGCGCGAGCGGTATGCGGACCTCTTGACCGCCGAGGAGCTGAGGTTCATCGCCGACTTTCGCGCGCTGCCCCGCAATGCGCGCGCCCTGCTGGTGCGAATGGTGATGCGCTGCGGTGTGCTGTTCCGCCATAGCCGACTCGCCTATTCTGAAATCGATGACACGTCCTTGGCGGCGGAGCCGCTGCTGAAAGCAGGCTGGCTCGACGCACGGCCGAACCTCGACTTGGAGCAGCTGCAGTCGCCGCTCACCAAGGCGGAACTGCAGCGGTATTTCTCGCCGTCAGCGCGGGAAGCGCAAAGCAGGAAGCCGGATCTTGTCAACTGCCCGCGTGCCCGCTTTACGAAAGCGAAGCCCTTCGAACACTGGCGCCAAGGCGCGGAAGACCGGATCTACCATCTCGTGGTGTCGCCGATGTGCGAGCGCTTCCGGTTGATGTTCTTCGGCAACGCGGGACACGATTGGTCCGCGTTCGTGCTGGCCGATCTCGGAGTCTTCGCCTACGAGAGAATGCAGACGCCGGTGCTGACGCGTCCATTTCGCACGCGCGCGCACGTCGAGGCATTCGAAAACATACTTGCTTGCCGTGAACTGCTGGAAACCGGCACGGCGTTGCAAGCCGTCATCCAGGCGATCCCGCCGGCGATCACGGGCTGCGAATGGCTCGAAGACCGGCGCCAGAAGCTGGCGTTTCGCGTCGCCCAGGCTTGCGAGCGGGCGCAGGCTTGGGATCTGGCCCTGAGTATTTATTCCGATTGCACTCATCCGGGCGCGCGCATGCGCGTCATTCGACTTCATGAAAGAGCACGGCGCTGGGAAGAGGTGCGCGCTCTCGGTGTCATGGCCGAAAGTAATCCGGAAGATGAGGCCGAGCTGCAGCAAGTGCGGCGATTGCTGCGGCGGCTGTCGCGAAAACTCGGATTGGACCGTACGGCGGGTGCGGGCGCCGCACCGCGTGCAACCGCCGGCGCATCCGGCACCGGCGTGGCGGTTTTCGAACTCATTCTCCCCAACCTCGCGGGCGCGGGTTCCGTCGAATACCGGGTGAGAGACTGCCTGGCGCGGCAGGAGCCCAAGGATGCGTCCGTTCACGATGTCGAGAACGGACTGGTCAATGCGCTGTTCGGATTGCTGTGCTGGCCGGCCATATTCGCGCCGGTTGCCGGCGCCTTCTTTCATGATTATCAAACCGGGCCCGCCGATCTATCGAGCCGCCGGTTCGTTCAACGGCGGGAGCGGGAATTCGCGCAGTGCATGGCGCAGTTGGAATCCGCGGAATACCGGCGGACCATTGCGAAAACGTACAGCGAGAAAACCGGCATCCGCTCGC
>Ga0182030_10019586_pt1 | contig 12850 bp, 10 predicted proteins | sample 812S3MmetaG_FD_121299 | JGI IMG/M metagenome (GOLD analysis project Ga0182030, IMG submission 121299) | Permafrost microbial communities from Stordalen Mire, Sweden - 812S3M metaG (Illumina Assembly) | ecosystem: Environmental > Terrestrial > Soil > Wetlands > Permafrost | place: Sweden... | reverse complement strand
TACACTTCTCGCGCAGGATGCGGACGCGCTCGACGCGTTTCGTGTGGCAAATCGTGCCGTGGGCCGGGCACTCCGCAAAAGGCTCGGTATTGAGAACCCAGAATGGCGGGCATTCCAGCTCGCATTCATGCTGTTGAACCTTGCAGGTCTTGCCGACCCGCGCGACCCGAACCGCACAACGGTGGATTTGCTATTTTTCCCGACAGGCGGCGGCAAGACCGAGGCTTACCTCGGGCTCGCAGCGTTTGCGATGGTGCTGCGCAGGCTGCGCAAACCCGGTGAAAAGGGATGCGCGGGCGCCGGCGTGAGCGTCATCATGCGCTACACGCTACGCCTGCTCACGCTTGATCAACTCTCGCGTGCGGCAGGACTTGTTTGCGCGCTTGAGATCGAACGCGCGCAGAACGATAAACGCTACGGCGAGTGGCCATTCGAGATTGGTCTCTGGGTTGGCAAGGCAGCGACGCCGAACATTCTCGGGCGTAAGGGGGACGGGCGCTCGGACTCCGCTCGTGCCAAAGTGCGCCAATTTAAGGCGGACCCCAAAGGCAAACCATCGCCCATCCCTCTTGAGAATTGCCCGTGGTGCGGGACGCGATTCGAGCCAGACTCGTTCTCGCTTTTGCCAAACGACGATCAACCGCGTGAGCTACGTATTGTCTGCGCGAACTTTGAGTGCGACTTTACGCGCGACCGGCCGCTTCCAATTGTCGCCGTGGACGAGCAGCTTTACCGGCGTCTACCGGCCTTTCTGATCGCGACGGTAGACAAATTCGCGTCACTTCCATGGGTTGGGGGGTCTGGCGCTTTGCTCGGTGGAGCTGAGCGACACGACGCGACAGGTTTCTATAGCGGCGCTGAACCGGGCCGCGGTACGCGCCTTGCAACGCCGCTCCTGCCGCCCGACCTGGTGATTCAAGACGAGTTGCACCTGATTTCAGGACCACTCGGTACGATGGTCGGACTTTACGAGGCCGCAATTGAGGCGCTGTGCGTGCGCGAGATTGACGGACGCGCAGTGCGGCCTAAGATTGTCGCCTCTACCGCAACCGTGCGCAGGGCGCAGGACCAGATTCAGGCGCTCTTTGCACGGCCAATAACGCAAGTGTTCCCACCACCCGGACCTGATCGGCGCGATTCGTTCTTCGCAAGGACGGTTCCTTCATTGCAGACAGCGGCAAGACTTTATCTCGGAATCGCCGCGCAGGGAAGGAACCCGAAAGTCATCATGCGTAAGGCGTGGCTTGCTCTGATGGGCGCAGCCGAACGCGCATACCGTGATGCAGGTGGTCACAAAAACCAGCAGAACCCCGCTGATCCCTATATGACAGTGCTCGGCTACTTCAATAGCCTGCGCGAACTGGGTGGTGCCCGTCGAATCCTTGAAGAAGAGGTCCAGAACACAATCAAAGGCTACGGCGGACGTAAGCGGATCGGTGAAGAGCAAGGCCTCTTCCAAGACCGCAAGAACTTCTCTGAGGTGGTCGAACTCACATCGCGCGTTTCTACCGATAAGGTGGCCGAGGCTCGCCGCCGGCTTGAAGCGCCCTTTTACAAGATCGATCAACGGGTAGATTGCGCAATCGCGACAAACATGATTTCCGTGGGCCTCGACATTCAACGACTCGGGCTAATGGCCGTGTTAGGCCAACCAAAGACACACGCAGAGTACATCCAGGCCACGAGTCGTGTGGGCCGCGACGATCAACGGCCCGGCCTTGTGGTCACGCTCCTCAACATCCATAAGCCGCGCGACCGCTCCCACTACGAACGGTTCCGGTATTACCACGAGACTTTCTATCGCTCCGTGGAGGTGTCCAGCGTAACGCCCTTTGCAGCCAGGGCGCTCGACCGTGGTTTCGCCGGGGCGCTCGTGGGGCTGGCTCGTCACGCCATCCAGCAGCTCACGCCGCCGCAAGGAGTTGAGCTGATCACAAATGTGAGGGCAGCGCTTGAGGTCCGGCTACTCGATGCCTTCCTGGGACGGGTACGGCAGCAACCTTTCGTAGACGAATCGGAGCGGGAAGAGTGTCTTCGCAGTGTTCAGAACCGGGTCGTCGATTTGCTCGACTCTTGGCGCAGGATTTTCGAGGACTACCATGCTGCCGGGGTGCAAATGCAGTACCAGAAATACGAACTGAGACAACCCCGGCCGCTACTTCGAGAAATGTTAGATAAGGATTTCGAGTCCGAGTACCACAAGAAGTTCCGCGCCAATCGCTCACTTCGCGACGTGGAACCAGAGGTGAATCTGTTTTTAAAGGAATTGAGCGGCATTCAGGTGGAGGATCGCTCATGAGCCGAAAATCACACGGACAGGTCAGGCGAGGCCAGGTGATCACAACCTATGGCCCAGGTGCTCTTATCGACTTACCAAGACACTCTGCAATCGTTGGCGGACTTGAAACCTGGCCCAAGACGAGCAACCTGGAAGAGATTCCTGAACCTCGGCTTACAAGCAAGCTCCAAATGATGACGGGGGTTACGACGCCAAGGCTATTTGCGCCGCCGCCCGACGAGAACGATCCTCGTGAAACCGCCAAAGGAATTGGTGTATGGAGGTTTCCGGAATGGTTCATAGTCCAGGAAGCCAGCGGCAGTGCAGAGCGTGAGCGATCCCGCCGGCTGGTCCATCGCAAAGAGCTCGATGACAAGGGGCGCTTTGACGGCAGGCCAGTGGTCGCCACTCGCTTCGTGCGTGCCTGCCCCAAGGGCCACGTGGATGATCTTGACTGGCGTTCCTTCGTCCACGGCGCCGCAGACCCTTGCCGGCAGCGGCTATGGCTCGACGAGCGTGGGACTGGTGGTGATCTGGCAGATCTTGTGGTGAGATGTGAGTGCGGGAAGCCAACGCGCAGCCTGTACGAAGCTACGCAGGTCGAAATGAACCCGCTAGGCACGTGCCGCGGCGCCCGCCCCTGGCTTGGGCGGAATACAGAGGAGAGCTGCAAACTTCCTAGCCGTTTGCTTATCCGTACAGCATCCAACGCGTATTTCCCCCAAGTGGTAAGCGTCCTTTCGCTGCCGGACCGAGGAACTGCGGTGGAGATTGCTGTAAGTAAGCTATGGGACGACCTTCAGATAGTCGAAAGCGCCTCGGATATTGCATTCCTGAAGAAGAAGCCAAAGATCATGGCTGGACTTGCCCTATTCAGCGACGAAGAAGTTCTCGATGCGATCCATGAAGCCAAGGATGGCAAGGCAGAAGATAAGCCCGTCAAGCAGGTTGAGCTGGATGCGTTGCTCGCATCACCAGAAGGCTTTGGCGACGATGTGCCGATTGATCCGAATTTTCTTGCTCGCCGTTTGCCGGAATCATCCTGGCGGCACTCCCCAAGCAGCAAAGATATTGAATCTGTTATCCAGGTCCACCGATTGCGCGAGGTTCTCGCTTTGGTCGGTTTCACACGCTTCGAAGCCGTGACACCGGATATCAACGGCGAATACGAGACCGACGTCGAGCGCGCGCAGATCGCCATTGAACCGACTTGGTTCCCTGCGGTAGAGAACCGCGGAGAGGGGCTTTTCGTCCAACTGAGTGCACAAGCAGTAAATAGTTGGCAAATGCGCCCCGCGGTGAGTCAGAGGCTGATTGCACTTGCAAGGGGGCACAAGCGCTGGGGAGAAAACCGGAAGAGCAAGCGCCCATTTCCTGGTGGACCGTACGTGCTTCTGCACACACTCTCGCATTTGCTGATTCAGTCTCTCTCTATGCGCTGCGGCTATCCCGCGAGCTCCATTCGAGAGCGGGTCTACGCGGATACCGAGGCCCAACACTTCGGTATTCTCCTTTACACAGGAAGTCCCGATGCAGAAGGAACCCTCGGCGGGCTGGTGCAGCAGGCGCGTCACATCGAGGATCACCTTTTGCAGGCGCTTCGGATGAGCGCCCTCTGTTCGAACGATCCGGTCTGTGCCTACCACCTGCCTGGAGAGAGTCTGGAGAGCCGCTGGCTCCATGGTGCTGCCTGTCACGGTTGTGCATTAGTTGCCGAGACTTCTTGCGAAATGCGAAATGACTACCTTGATCGTGCGCTTGTTGTGCCAATCCTCGGCTTTCCAGACGCTGCATTCTTCGGAGTCGTTTCATGAGCGATTTTCTGGTTGATCTCCCGTCCCATCTCCGTGATCGCTTGATCAATGCCCTGGAGTCCGGACTTCTTGATCCATTCCCCAATGTCGCTTCGCTCAGTTCGGTACTGGGAAATCGAGAGCGGATGGAAGACGTTGTCGCGGACCTGCTTGAACTCGGCAGCCTTGGTATTTCAGGACCGGCCGCTGCGGCATGGCTGCGGACGGTTGAAAGGGTTGTAGCAAGGACTCGGAAGCCCGACCTTGTGTGGTCGGGTCCTGAAGTCCCAGGCTTACATGCTCGGGATACCAGAAGTGTCTATGAGGAATTGTTGGGATCTGCAGAACACTCGATTTTGGCGAGCACGTACGCCTTTTTCGACGGCCCACGGGCATTTGAAGTTTTGGCACGGCGAATGGAGACAACGCCGGCGCTCCGTGTCACGCTGCTCTTGAACATCCAGCGCAAAAAAGGCGACACAACTGCTTCAGAACAGTTGGTGCGGAAGTTCGCTAACCGCTTCTGGAGGACAGACTGGCCCGGATCGTCACGTCCAAAAGTTTATTTCGATCCGCGAGCGCTTGACCAAGATGGTCCCGGTGGAGTTCTACATGCGAAGGCGGTGGTTGCGGACGATGAAGCAGTGTTTATAACCTCTGCAAACCTTACCGAAGCTGCCTTGGACCGAAATATTGAGCTCGGTGTTCTGATTCGCGACCGTGCATTCGCTCTGACAATCGCTGGCTATTTCAGGAGTTTGGTCGATCGCAGTCTACTAGAGCCGCTGCCCCTTGCATGAAGATGCTGCTCTATCCAACACTTGGTGGTTGCGACCCTTCAGAATTACAGAGGGCGGGACAGTTTGAGGTGGCCATTACCACCCTCAGATGCGATCCATGCCGCACATTCGCTCAAGGCACTTGTTCATTACGCATCGCAACTGCTTTGATCGAGTCAGAGTTCGGTTGCCTTTCTTAAAGTGACAGGTTCAGAGATTTCCCAGGCTCGTCCTAAAGAAGCGAGAGCACCGTGTCGCAACAGAGATCATCGCGAGGAATCGTCCTCACTTTCAGTCATCGTTATGAGATATTGCAAGACGCGCTCGAATTCGTCAACAATCCGAATTCTCGCACGTGACTTGAAGACCACGAGCAACTCGGTGAAATACCAAAGCTGTTGATCCCTGCCCCGTTTGAACCTTTGCCAAATCTCAGGACCAATTTGTCGGTAATCCTCAAGAATGGCTCTCGCGTTATAAAGCTTGTCGGATACCGAGATGAGATAGACGTCATCAGGCTCCGCTTTAAGCCGTTTAATGTAGGCAGCCTTGCGTTCTTCCCAACTCGCCTTCTTGTTGTGATCGTCCGCAAAACTGTCGGACAGTCCCTTCACCATCCGGGCAACTTCGGGCCCGAAGTTGCATTCAATGTCGTGGAGTCGCGGCCATCCTCCGTAATCTTCTACAGCGTCATGGAGAAGGGCCGCGATCACCATGTCTTCGGTCACTGGAACACGCGCGTGACCGGATTCACCCATGACAAGCGCCGCGACGCCCAGCAGATGAGCCATATATGGGATAGAGGTTCCCTTGCGACGTTCGATGTGAAGGTGCCGTACGTAGTCGATGGCGCGCGTAAAACGGTCGGTCAAAAACAAGCAGCTTTCTGTTCCACTCAAGATTCCCTCCTTTGTTCGCCAAGAACCATCATGCTGCGTGATCTCATTGCGGCTTGCCTGGTGCTTTGCCCCTATCGACTTCTTCCAGCACTTCCTCAATCGTTGCTTTCCCAAGATACAGCTGGGCCATCCTATGGTGAACCCTCGTCATGAAGATCGGTTCCCATAGCAGTTTACGCTTGAGATCAGCATAGTCTGCCCGATCCCGCGGCACGACTTCGTCGGATGCCTGCTCAAATCCGGCCCATCCCCCTTTGTCCTGAAAAAATGTGATTTCGATTTAACCGCTCACCCGTTGTAAGGACCCAGAAGATTAATGTGATCGCGAAGCTTGTTGCAAGCGGGGCTCATTGCGACGGAGAGCCCGCTTCCAGAAGCGTGCTTATACGAAATCGTCGTCACTCCTTTGAGGTCGGTGGGCAGCTTCACGTCCTCTCCTTTGGGCTCCATGAGAATTGCCCGGGTTCGACCGAGACGGCCCATGAAAAAACCCAATTCAAAGATCACGTTATCGCGAGGAGCGGGCCGCTTCCGTTTGCGCACGTTGACCAAATCATCGGGTTGAGCAATCGCGACTGCGAAGTCCGCTACTTCGAGTTCTCGCTCAAGATCCTCAATGGGATAGTTTGCGATCCTGAAGACATCGTTCGGCCAAAGCACTACGTGGAAATTGTCATGCTCAAATGCATTCTCGACCGCCCTCGCAATTGGTAATGCTTCGACCGAAGAGACAATGAAAACACGAATCTTTTCGCGTGACATTGCGATGAATCGGTTGCGTTCGAGCAGTCGCCTCGCCAACTCTCGGGCAATCTGCCGCCAGATATCGGGGAATTTCATCCCCAAAGCGACAAGGTCTACCTCCGTCAGCTTCGCGACCATAGAATCCGAGAAAGCGACTACGGTCGCAGACCGGCGTTGTCCAGGCTGTACAGCTGCCATCTCGCCAACTTGAGTCCCGGCGCTCCTCTGCCCGATCCGCTTTCCTCGCACGATGACGTTAAATACTCCGTCCAGGATGAAATACAGGTCGGTGTCGTCCCCGCCTTCCTCGATGAGTACGTCGCCTGCTCGCAAGTTTTTGATCTCCACCAGCTTGGATAGTTCCTCAGCCAGCGCATCGGATCCCTGCACTATCTTTTGCTCGCGGAGAAGATCGAGCAGCCGCCGTCGTCCGGCTTCGCCTTCAAACTTCCGTTCCATCTTCGGCTCCTAAACTCTTGCGCAGCGGGCAATCTTCGATTGTTCCACAACACACACGGTCTTTATAGTGCATCCAGAACCTCATTTCATCCAACTCCCAGTGCACCAATGCGAATGCCAACTCTTCAAGCAATTCAGCCCGTTTTCCATGAATGACCTTTCGTTTGCGGGAACCGAGCTCTAGAGCGCACGCAAGCCGATGCCCGCGCTGATCATGACGGTTTGGGCTGCGCCACACGGAAAACAAGGGTTGATCGTCCTGGAGCACGCGAAACGTGCTGGCCGCCTCGGAAAATGCTCGTAATTGTCTGGCATCGAGAGCTCTTCTCAACTCCGCACCCAACCCGTCTGCCGCGTTTTCCGCACGTTGCTGATGAATCGCGGCGCGGCCATGCGCCCACGTTTCGTGATTTGGCCATTTTCTTGTGTACGCAGCCCGCCTCTGCAGGCGTAGAAAATTCAGAAGCAGGTCCAGCCATCTGCCGGCGGAGTCTGAATCGGTCACAGAGAAAGTGAGTTCGCCGGGCCAATACATGCATAAGTGACCACCCTCGATAATGTGCCGCTCCGGGCAAAACTCGGGCAGGCGCCGCGTCGCCGGCTCTTCGCTCGCAAACAAATGAGGTCCATCCCCATCGACTACGATGCGATACTGCACCCGGACACCATCGACATGAGGAACGTCGAAAGTCAAGAGAAGACTGCCTGTCCCGTAGTCTTCCGCAACGAAGCCGCGAATGAGCGCGCAAGTTGCGAGATGGGCTAGCGCCTCACTTTCCAAGGCGCTCATAAGCATAAGGCCGCGTTACTCTTGAGGCACCTTCAGCAGCAGCCGAAGTGGCAATGCCGAACACGATGTTCCTTGACGACTTAGCGGTTGAGTCATCCAACTCGGCAAGGCCCTCAACCGCTTCGTTGTAATCAAGGTCGGACTTCTTGCGCTTTGACCCAAACATTTTCCGCACGGCATCGGTGCCCTTGTCATAGGCAGACTTTCCCATGGCGGTCTCACTTCCATTGCAGCGAAGCTGCTCCTCCTCTGACTGCAAGACGCCCCGGCTCACCGAGCAACGAATCCGATCACCGTGGATACCAAGGCGAGTGACCGTCATCGGGCCAAATTCAAAACCAATCGCTAATCCCAAACCTGCAGCATCAACTTTCTGGGCCGCCAGTAAAACTAGCGCCTTTTCAAAACTGCTGCGCAGTCCACCCGCACAGAGGATCGAATTACTGACAGTCTGTTCTTCATCGGTAGTCTGAGCGGTTCCCTCGCAGATCAACCCATGAATGCAATCGCCGATGAAACGAATTCGACGGCCACCGAAGTCGGCCGTGAGCACGCGCTCAAGCTCAGCCCGAATCACATGAAGGGTCCGAACAACGTCTTCAGGATTCGAGTCGATATGCCGCGCTACATAGGCCGTGAATCCATCTATGTCGGCGTATACCGAGACGGCTTCCTGCCGGCGCGAATTCTTTGGCGTAAGCACCGTGATATCAAGATCACGCAAAGGTGGAGTCTGACGCGAGAATTCAAAGGTTCCGATGGGGTTTTTCTTCAAATCCTCGCGCCATTCCTCGACGATCGATTGACTGGTGACAGTCAAGGCGGCCGCGTCCTGGCAGGCCTTGATTTCCTCCGCGGTAAGCGCGGTCTTATTCGAATTCTCCACTTCAGAAAGCCCAATTGCTTTACGCGCTGTATTCGTCAGGAAAATTCCAACGGCAGACCCGTTACTGGCATGTTTGGCGGCATGATTGGCGGGTTCTCCGAGGAAGAGCGGTTCCCGATAGCCGCTACGGCCATTGTTCACTGCCAGGGCGCTCCCGGTATCAATGCCGACGCGAACCCGCGCATTCGGGATCTGTTCATCGTCGTCCCCCGTCTGATCGAGAACATCGATAATCAATTGCGCTACTGCAACGGCTTGCCGAACGCGCGATAACTCCGCCATGTCTTCGGTGTTGTATGGCTTTGTCACAACCGCGTGGAGCCGCTGATTGTGGAAGTCCACGCGCTTGGTGTCCGTCTCGCTCAGGATGCGGCTGACGGCTCGGTAGTGCAGGTTCAGAAAGCGGAGCGCTCTCTTGTGGGATGTCACGCCCTCGGTTTCCGTCGTGCCAAGAATTGCGTCCAAGTTGACAATGTCCGCGTAGAGGTGAACTCCATGAACCTTGTACGCCTCATTGGTCTTGATGTTTTCGAGGGTCATATCGCGGACATATTCCTTGATCACGACTTCTTTGACGTCCTCAAGCCTCTTGCCGATTTGTTCGGCCGCGCGCTCCTGATTCCATCCGTGTGCCATAAAACCTCGCTCTTTGTATTCTACCATAGTGGAACTTTGCTGTATTAAGCGAACTTGCATCCAGCGGCACCGTGAACTTTTTTATGTTCATGTGACTCATTCTCGCGATAGACTAGTTGGGAAGCCAAGGAGGCACGATGCCGGGTGTCGGTGATCGAATACGTGAGATCCGAGAGGCCCGAACACTGACGCAGGACCAACTCGCTGATCGCAGCGGTGTCAGTAAGGGATTTTTGAGCGACATTGAGAATGGCAAGCGCAACCCAAGTTCTGAGTACGTACTGAAGATTGCCAACGCCCTTGGCGCCTCCATTGATTACTTGCTGAGAGGCGAAGAGGCGACACAACCATCAGCACGCGGACCGATGATGATTCCCCCGGAGTTGGCCGATGCGGCCGTCAAACTGAGCCTGACATACGCCCAGACGGTTGAGTTGCTCGAGGCTCACAAATCGGTCATTGCCCGGCGCAGCAACAAAGAGATCAAGAGATTCGAGGTAGATGACTGGATAGCGTTGCACAGGGCCATAAAGAATGTCTTTGGCTAGACCATGACCACAAAACTTTACAAAAACCCGACGATCCACACGCTGGCGACCGATCTTGGTTTGAAGATCACCACCGACCCGGTTTCCGCAATCAAGGATCACTGTCACCGGCAGATCAAGCGCTTCCTAAAGGAGTTCGCTCACTGCTCAACCCTCAGCGGTCTTCTCGATCTTGCCGCGCAGAAATTGGGAACAACATTCCGGGAAATCCACTGCGATGACGACCTTACCCAACTGACAAGAGAGTACGCGGATCGCGGGGAACCCTGCGCAGCACTGTTTCATAGTGAGCTCACAGAAGATGTGTACGGAGTGACCTTTAAGCTCTGCCGACCAGGAAAATTCGATCTCCCATACATCTCGCTGATTGACTGCCGCGGAAACAAGGTCCACAAAGTCTATTTCACCAAGTGGCATGAGTTGGGGCATTTGCTCATCTTGACGGATCAGCGCAGGCTTTCGTTCAAGCGCACACATGCATTGCATGAGCTCAAGAGCCCTGAAGAATCGATGGTCGACGTAATTGCGGGCGAGTTCGCATACTACGCTCCGATGGTGCTTCCATACGCCAAAGGAGGGCTTACATTCACAACGATCGACAGCGCTCGTGCGGCACTGTGCCCGGAAGGAAGCTACCAATCCGCGCTGATTGGCCTTGTAAAGGTATGGCCCACTTCCTGCGTCCTGGTCGAAGCTAGGTGGGCTGGTAAACAATCGTCCCGTCCGGGACAATATGCTGCTTCGTACGCGCTACGAGCCGCTCATGTTCTCGTAAATGATGCCGCCCGCGAGAGCGGTCTTCGGCTCCATCGGAACTTCCGCGTTCCAGAACCGTCGGTGATTCATCGGGTCTTTGCTGAATCTCTTTCGGAAGGAACCGCCAATGAAAACCTCGATTGGTGGACGTCGAGTGATGGCACTCGCCTGCAAGACCAGGAACTGAGAGTCTCCGCCAAGCGAATCGGGAACACCATTTATGCGCTATTGATTCCAATTCCATCGCGCACAACCCATTAGAAACCCGGCTGAAATGGAACCGCGGACTATTAATGTTCTTGGGTTGCGAGTATCTTCCTCGCAAAAGCACGCCAGATAGATCGCGTCTGTCATCATTACGAGGTCGTTCTGGTCCGGCTCCGGTGCATCTGCTGCGGATCCTACCTGTGGAGAAGATGCGAGCGGGGTCGGTGAGCGAAAATGCAATTACGAACAAGCAGGTTGGGCTGTTTGACAGCCAAGGTTCCACTAAAGTCGACCACACTGAACCAAGCTACGAGGAGACAATGTCAGAGACGGTCCGCAACGCATCCAGGGTTCAGCGATTCCTAGCGAGCAATCCATATTGCTATTTCTGCGGCGGCACACGACGAGCAACCACGGTGGACCACGTTCCGCCGCGTGCATGTTTCCCGGATGGATTCATGCCGGAAGAATTCGAGTTCCCGGCCTGCAAAGAATGCAATGAGGGGGCTACCAAACAGGACCAGATCTTCGGCCTTTACGCACAGTTGCTGGACTTCGATGAATCGAAAATGATCCGGCCAGAGGACAGGGCCAAGATTCAGAAGCTCAGGCAAGGCATCCTCAACAACTATCCAGACGCCCTCCCGGATACTTTGTCAGCGCGGCCGGTGTATCACGACGGCTTGATTCAGACGCTGTCTCCTCAAGCTATGTCGATTCAGACCCCGCCTGAACTCAAAGAAGCAGTCGTCGTAGCGGGACAGAAGCTTGCACATGCGCTGTATATGCGAGAGACCGGAAAGATCATGACGGCTGAGCATCGGTTTTGTACGAACGTGTATCAACCTCAGCTCAAGGGCACAGAGGCCCTGACTCAACTTTTCACTTCTCTGTTGCCGGAGACCGAAGTCGGGACACGCCGCAACATCAAGGATTATGGAGACCGCTTCCGGTACATGTGGGGCTACAAGGAGAATGAAGACTTCTTCCATTTTGCTGCCCAGTTCGGGCAGGGGCTCATCCTCTGGGCCTTCGTAATGAGCAAGTCGGTAGCAATCCCGAGCAGTGGCCCCTTGTCACAAGCTCCCTGGCAGTTCGGCGCTTGTGGAAAAGGGTCTCTTGTCTCTTCTAGCGAACCAAGCGTATAGGGAGAGCCTGCGTTCACTCTAAGCTGAATTGGCGTTCGAGGGCGTTATAGTGCGCTCCTGACGGCCGCGATAGCACCCAGACCAGCCGCAGCGGCACTCCAGAGCGCTACAGTTTTGTTCAGTTTCTACGCTTGAGTAAGCGCAACCTGAAGAGCATAAACGCCGGCCTGAGTATCTATGATGTGTGCCTCGGGATCATCACACGACCCTCAAGTGCGTCCCCCGCCGTACCTCCGCTCCCGGCACCACCTCGTTCTGCGCCACCGCCGCCTTGATGGCGTCGTTGTCCGGGCGGGTCTCCTGGATGGAGGATTCGAGGTTCTTGGCCAGTTCGTCGGGCAGCAGCGACAGCACTGTCTCCCAGATAACGCCGTCGATCCGCGCCTCAATTCGGCAGTAGCACTTTGGCACCACTGCCTGGTCGGTGATCCGAACCGAGTCCTGCCCGTTCTTTTGGGCCCGCAACGTGAACTGGTAGCCTTCGATCTTCTTGATGTCCCGGCTCAGCAGGTAATAGAGCACCATGTTCTTGGTTCGCTCGACCTTGCCGGCTGCGGCCCGAGCGCGGTCAGTAAGCCGCGCGGACTCGCTCCGGCAATACTGCTCTCGAGCCTCCATGATTCGTACAAAGCGGCCGATCCGGTCGACCTTCTCGCCGTGCGCCTCGCAGAATTGTTGGAACCGAGCGACCAGGTCTTCCGCAGCCTGACCTTCTGACTCAACCTGCCCCTCGATCTCTTCGAGGAGTCCGTCGAGCTCCACGTCGATTTCAAAAAGCGAGCTTGTTTCCGCAATCGATGCCATCTGTGTTTCCCCTTCTCGGACGTTCCGAATTCTTCGCCGGCATTATGCCGCTACCTTCTGTTGCACACAGAGAGAGCGGGCGGCTTCATACGCCAGTTCGTCGGCACGGCTCTGGTCGCGATG
>Ga0182030_10019585_pt1 | contig 12850 bp, 13 predicted proteins | sample 812S3MmetaG_FD_121299 | JGI IMG/M metagenome (GOLD analysis project Ga0182030, IMG submission 121299) | Permafrost microbial communities from Stordalen Mire, Sweden - 812S3M metaG (Illumina Assembly) | ecosystem: Environmental > Terrestrial > Soil > Wetlands > Permafrost | place: Sweden... | reverse complement strand
GCGCGCAGCATGTTCCTGAGCGAGATCGTCAAAGGTATGGCGCTCACGTTCAAATATATGTTCAAGCCGCGCATGACGATCAATTATCCCTTCGAGAAGGGGCCGCTCAGCCCGCGTTTCCGCGGCGAGCACGCGCTGCGCCGCTACCCCAACGGGGAAGAGCGCTGCATCGCCTGCAAGTTATGCGAGGCGGTTTGCCCTGCGCTGGCGATCACGATCGAGGCCGAGCCCCGCGAGGACGGCAGCCGGCGTACGACGCGTTACGACATCGATATGACGAAATGCATCTACTGCGGCCTCTGTCAGGAGGCTTGCCCGGTCGATGCCATCGTCGAGGGGCCTAATTTCGAATTCGCGACCGAAACTCGTGAAGAACTCTACTATAATAAGGAGAAGCTTTTGGCGAATGGCGACCGTTGGGAAGCCGCCCTTGCGGCAAATCTTGCGGCCGATGCGCCCTATCGCTAAAACCCGGCAGGAAACCGGCCGACTCCGACCGGTATTTGCCCCTTATTCCAATGCGCCTCCAAGGCGTAACGATTTCTCGCGCGCATTGTGCGCGCTCGGGCAGGACGCGACATGATCGAGACCATCGCCTTTTACATCTTCAGCGCGGTCCTAGTGGCTAGCGCTATCATGGTGGTCTTCTCAAAGAACGCCGTGCACTCGGTTCTGTTCCTGATCCTGGCCTTCTTTAACGCGGCGGGTCTTTTCATACTGCTCGGCGCTGAGTTCGTCGCGATGATCCTCGTCATCGTTTATGTCGGCGCAGTCGCTGTGCTGTTCTTGTTCGTCGTCATGATGCTGGATATCAATTTCAGCGACTTGAGACGGGGCATCAACACCTATCTGCCTTTCGGCATCTTCCTGGGCGTCGTTCTGTTTATTGAACTGGTCTTCCTGGTGTTCCAGGGCTGGGTTGCGCCGCCCACCGATGGACCGGCCCTCGCCGCACCGGCGCCGATGTTGTCCGAAATATCGAACACTCGGGCGCTCGGCCAGCTGATCTATACCCACTATCTCTATGTCTTCCAGGTATCCGGTCTGATCCTTCTGGTCGCGATGATCGGGGCGATCGTGCTGACGCTGCGCCATCGCCCGGGCGTCCAACGGCAGAGAATCGCAACCCAGGTCGGGCGGAAGCGGTCCGAATCCATGGTGATCAAACAGGTCGCTACCGGTGCGGGAGCGCCCGTCGAATGATCGGTCTTTGGAACTATCTTATCGTCGGTGCCCTGGTGTTCGTCATCGGCGTGATGGGCATCTTTTTGAACCGTAAGAATGTCATCATCATTCTGATGTCGATCGAATTGATCCTGCTTTCGGTCAGCATCAACTTCGTGACCTTCTCCGCCTTCCTGGGCGATTTGTTTGGTCAGGTTTTCGTCATGTTCGTATTGACCGTTGCTGCTGCGGAATCGGCAATCGGCTTGGCGATCCTGATGGTTTATTTCCGCAACCGCGGTTCGATCGCGGTTGAAGACGTCAACACGATGAAGGGCTGAGCGCACCATGTTGGAAAGCTTAGCCGTATTCCCGCCTCTGGCCGCAGCCGCGGTTGTCGGCCTCTTCGGACGCAGGTCGCTTGGGGACCGTGCGTCGCAACTGATCACCTGTGGTGGCGTCTTGCTCGCGGCAGCCGTCGCAATCTGGTTGTTCGTCACCGTCGCCCTGGGGCATCAGCCCCATACCGTCCATTTGTTTCATTGGTTCGGCTCGGGCAGCCTGCAGGTCGATTGGGCGCTTAAGCTCGATACGCTTTCGGTCGTAATGATCGGCGTGGTCACCATCGTGTCGTCGATGGTTCATGTCTATTCGGTCGGCTATATGTCGCACGACCGCGATATTCCCCGCTTCATGGCCTATCTCAGCCTGTTCACCTTCATGATGCTGGCGCTGGTGACCGCGGATAACTTTGTACAGATGTTCTTCGGGTGGGAAGGGGTCGGTCTGGCGTCCTATCTTCTCATCGGCTTCTGGTACGAAAAGCCGTCGGCCAACGCCGCGGCGATCAAGGCCTTTGTCGTCAATCGCGTGGGCGATTTCGGCTTCTCGCTCGGTATCATGGCGGTCTATTTCATCTTCGATTCGGTCCAGTTCGACCCGGTGTTCGCGGCGGCTGCGTCCAAAGTCGGGATGCATTTCAACTTCCTCGGCACCCAGGCCGATATGCTGGCGACCTGCTGCCTGCTGCTGTTCGTCGGCGCGATGGGCAAGTCCGCGCAACTTGGGCTGCACACCTGGCTGCCCGACGCGATGGAAGGTCCGACGCCGGTGTCCGCCCTTATCCATGCTGCGACGATGGTGACTGCCGGTGTGTTCATGCTGGCCCGTTGTTCGCCCCTGTTCGAACAGTCGCCGTTGGCGCTCGAGGTCGTGACGATCGTCGGCGCGCTCACCGCATTCGTTGCGGCGACGATCGGTCTGACCCAGTTCGACATCAAGCGTGTCATCGCCTATTCGACCATGAGCCAGCTCGGCTACATGTTCTTCGCTATCGGCGTCTCGGCCTATAGCGCCGCGATATTCCACCTGATGACTCACGCCTTCTTCAAGGCGCTGCTGTTCCTGGGCGCCGGCTCGGTGATCCATGCGCTGTCGGGTGAGCAGGACATGCGCAAGATGGGCGGGCTGTTCAAGGTCATTCCCAAGACCGGCTATCTGATGTGGATCGGTTCTCTGGCGTTGGCCGGCATCGGCATCCCCGGCGTGTTCGGTTTTGCCGGATTCTATTCCAAGGACATGATCCTCGAAGCTGCCTATCAGGGCGGCGCCGTCGGACAGTTCGCGTACTGGCTTGGCATCGCTGCCGCCTTCTTCACAGCCTTCTATTCCTGGCGCCTGATCATCATGACTTTCTACGGCGCGCCGCGTGCCGATCATCATACGATGGAACATGCCCATGAATCGCCGCCGGTCATGTTGTTGCCGCTGACTGTTCTGGCGGCCGGCGCACTTTTCGCCGGTTGGCTTGGGTACGATCATTTCGTCGGCGAGGCGCGGGGCGAGTTCTGGGGTGCTTCGATCTTTGTCGCACCCGGACATGACAGCATCGAAGCCGCGCATCATGGCCCGGAATGGGTCGGGATCCTGCCGCTGGTCGTCGGTCTGCTCGGAATCTTCCTGGCCTATGTATTCTATATGCGCAAGCCGTCATGGCCTGCGGCCTGGGCGACGGGTCTATCGCCTCTTTATCAGCTGATTTTTCATAAATATTATTTCGATGAACTGTATGAAGCGATCTTCGTCCGTCCTGCCTATTGGATCGGGGATCTATTCTGGAAACGGGGCGACCAGGGCACGATCGACGCCTTCGGGCCCGATGGCATTGCTACGACCACACGCAGCGTCTCGGCGGCCTTCAGCCGTCTGCAAACCGGCTATCTGTTCCATTACGCCTTGGCGATGTTGGTCGGCGTGCTGTTCCTCATAACCTTCTACCTCGTCCTTGGGGGCGTATAACACGATGGCGCCCTGGCCTATCCTCTCAATCGTGACGTTTCTGCCGCTCCTCGGGGCGGCGCTGATCATGCTGTTGCCGCAGACGCAAGCGGGCGAACGCAATGTCCGTTGGACCGCCCTGTGGACTTCGGTCATCACATTCATCGTGTCGCTTTTCATCCTGGTCTATTTCGACCCGACCAATCCCGGATTTCAGCTCATTGAGCGGGCGGATTGGATACCCGGGACCGGGATCATCTACCAAAAGGGCGTGGATGGGATTTCGATCTGGTTCGTGCTCGTCTCAACCTTCCTGACGCCCATTTGCATCATCTCGGCCTGGCAGGCGATTCACAATCGCGTGCGCGAGTTCATGATCGCGATGCTGGTGCTGGAAACGATGATGGTGGGCATGTTCAGCGCGCTGGACATCATCCTGCTCTATGTCTTCTTCGAGGGCGTGCTGATCCCGATGTTCCTGATTATCGGGATCTGGGGTGGGCAGAGACGCGTCTATGCCGCCTTCAAGTTCTTCCTCTACACGCTTCTGGGCTCGGTCCTGATGCTGTTGGCGATCCTCGCCATGTATCTGCAGACGGGAACGACCGACTTGATCGTTATCCTCCATTCGCCGTTCAGTCGCGAATTGCAGATTTGGATGTGGCTGGCTTATTTCGCCTCGTTCGCGGTGAAAATGCCGATGTGGCCGGTCCATACCTGGCTGCCGGACGCCCACGTCGAGGCGCCTACGGCCGGGTCGGTGATCCTGGCTGCGGTGCTGCTGAAGATGGGCGGCTATGGATTCATCCGCTTCTCGGTGCAGATGCTACCGGATGCGAGCGCCTATTTCGCACCCTTCATGTTTAGCCTGTCGATCGTCGCCATAATCTACACATCGCTGGTCGCGCTCGTGCAGACGGATATGAAGAAGCTGATCGCCTATTCGTCCGTCGCTCACATGGGTTTCGTCACGCTCGGAATCTTTACCTTGAACCAAGAGGGCATCGACGGCGCGGTCTTCCAGATGCTGTCGCACGCCATAGTATCGGGGGCGCTCTTCCTGTGCGTCGGCGTGGTTTACGATCGGCTGCATACGCGCGAGATTGCCCGCTATGGCGGCATGGCGCGCACGATGCCGCGCTATGCGCTGGTATTCGCCGTCTTCATGCTGGCGTCTGTCGGGTTGCCGGGCACGTCGGGCTTCATCGGCGAGTTCCTGGCCTTGATCGGCGCCTTTCAGGTCAATCGCTGGGCGGCGTTCCTGGCGACGACGGGGATTATCCTCGGCGCGGCCTATATGCTGGTCCTCTATCGCCGATTGTTCTATGGCGAGATAACTAAGGACGATGTCCGGGCGATGCCTGATCTCAACTGGCGCGAAATGGGTTTTTTCGCGCCGTTGCTGGCACTGACTCTCTGGATGGGTATTTATCCTTCGTCGTTCAAGGATTTGATCGATCCGTCGGTCGCGCAGATCGTTGCACATCAGAGCCATGCTACGGGACAATCACCGCGTGCCGCCGCAATTCCAGCCCCCCTGATCCACGCCGTCCAGGTTGAGGCCTCCCGATGATCGCCGCCGTTCCGAACTTCGGCATTGCCCTGCCGGAAATAATATTGACCGGTCTGACATTGATCCTGCTGATGGTGGGCACCTTCGGCAAGGAACGGTCGATGGGGCTGGTTTCGGCGCTGTCGGTACTCAGCTGCGCAATCACTATCGTTCTGGTCCTGCTTACCGATGGCGCGCGGGCAACGGGCTTCGAGAATCTGTTCGTTGTCGACCATTTTGCCAGCTTTATGAAGATATTGGTGCTGATTGGTTCGGCGCTGGCGATTGTCATGTCGGGCGGTTATCTGCAGCGCGAGAAATTGCAGCGTCCGGAATTTCCGGTGCTGATTCTGCTGGCCACGGTCGGCATGATGCTGATGATCTCGGCCAACGACATAATCTCGCTCTATGTCGGTCTGGAACTTCAGAGCCTGGCACTTTATGTGCTGGCCGCTTTCCACCGCGATACGATCAGGTCAGCCGAAGCCGGGCTAAAATATTTCGTGCTGGGCGCCTTGGCGTCGGGCGTTCTTCTTTACGGTGCGACGCTGGTCTACGGCTTCACTGGCACGACCAGCTTCGATAAGCTGGCAACATTGCATCCGGTCGAGGGTGTGCAGACCGTTGGGCTTTTGATCGGCATGGCGCTGGTCGCCAGTGGCCTCATCTTCAAAGTTTCTGCGGTGCCGTTTCATATGTGGACACCCGATGTATACGAGGGTGCGCCGACACCGGTGACAGCCATGTTTGCGGTTGCCCCGAAGATTGCGGCAATGGCGCTGCTGGTGCGGCTCATGATGGGCGCTTTCGGCCCTCTGGTGCATCAATGGCAGGAAATCATTCTCGTGATCTCCGTGCTGTCTATGCTGCTCGGCGGCTATGCCGCGATCGTCCAGCGCAATGTCAAACGACTGATGGCCTATAGTTCGATCGCCAATGTCGGCTACATCCTGCTGGGACTGGCGGCGGGTACTGAGCGCGGGGTCGAATCCGTGTTGATCTATCTCGCGATCTATCTGTTCATGACCGCAGGCGCGTTCGGCGTTATCCTGGCGATGCGCCGCGATGGCCATATGGTTGAGCAATTGTCCGATCTGGCGGGTTTGTCGCAGACTCGGCCTGCGCTGGCGCTCGCAATGACCATTTTCATGTTCTCATTGGGCGGCATCCCGCCATTGGCTGGCTTTATCGGCAAGCTTTATGTGTTCAAGGCTGCGCTTGATGCCGGCAATCATGCGGCGACGGCAGCAGTTGCCAATTCATTTTATGTCGCCGCGGGCCTGGGCGCCGCAATCAGCGTCGTGTCGATGTTTTACTATTTATGGATCATCAAGATCATCTACATCGATCCGCCTGCCGCACCGTTGGATCGGCCTGCTGGTGCGGGCCTCAGCGGCGTAGTTCTCGTGACTGCACTATTCACCTTGCTGTTCGCGTTCGCCCCAGTGGTGGGGCCGATCGTCGGATGGGCTGACGCCGCAGCGCAGTCGCTGGCGCGGTGAGATTAAGACTGCCCCAAGCGTGACCGATTCCGATTCGCCGATATTGCCGCCGGGGTACCGGCTCATCGCTCGTGAGGCGGTGGGCAGCACCAACGAAGAGGCGCGTGCGCTCGTTGCGGCCGGTGTGTCTCAAGGCACAGTGGTCTGGGCGGAGAGCCAGACGGCGGGGCGCGGGCGCTATGGCCGCGACTGGATATCCCCTCCCGGCAATCTTTACTGTTCGATCATCCTGCGTCCGAAAGTCGAGGCGTCACGCCTTTCGGAGATTTCATTTGTCTCCGCATTGGCCGTTCGCGATGCGGTCAAGACAGTGTTGCCGCCTGACATTCCTGTCGAATTCAAATGGCCGAACGACGTACTGACTGCCGGACGCAAAGTCGCAGGCATTCTCGTTGAGGCAGAAAAATTGCCCGACGAAGAACGAACTGCCTTGATAATCGGCATCGGCATCAACATAGTCTCTGCACCGCGAGAGACGAGCTATCCGGCGACCTGTATTTCAGCCATGTCACGCGCGCCACGAGTTTCGCGTCTGTTGACTGCGCTGGTCGCTGCTCTGGATCGCCGCGTCGAAATGTGGACACGCAGCGGATTTTCCGTGATACGCGAAGAATGGATGAACCACGCCTATGGCGTTGGGGATCAAGTAACTGCCGATAGCGGCGTAAGCGGCGTGTTCGCCGGGTTGGACGAAACGGGCGCCATCATTATCGCCTTGACGGATGGTGCAAGGCACCGTCTGGTTTCAGGTAGCGTTCGTTTTTCGGGAATAGGATAAGACATGTTACTCGCGATCGATGCCGGCAACACTAACACCGTATTCGCTGTGTTCGAGGGTTCAGACTGCCGTGGCGTGTGGCGGGCCGCCACTGAAGCGCGCCGGACATCGGATGAATATGCCGTTTGGCTCGACCAAGTCATGCGCCGTGATGGAATAGATCCAAAGGATATCGATCAGGCGATCATCGCCAGCGTCGTGCCGTCGGCAAATTTCAATCTCAGTCGGCTTTGTACCGAGCGGTTTTCGTCGCGTCCGCTGATTATCGGCGAAGACGGCGTTTATTTGGGCATCGAGGTCTTGCTTGATCGACCTGAAGAGGTCGGCGCAGACAGGCTGGTCAATGCTGTCGCTGCCTTTGATACGATAGGCGGGCCGCTGATCGTCGTCGATTTCGGTACGGCCACCACCTTCGACGTTGTCGACGCGGACGGCAATTACCGCGGCGGCGCGATTGCGCCCGGCGTGAATCTTTCGCTCGAAGCATTGCATCAAGCGGCGGCGAAACTACCTAAGGTAGATATTGTCCGTCCCCCCTATGTCATCGGCAAGACTACGATTTCGGCCATGCAGGCCGGAATTTTCTGGGGCTATGTCGGCATGATCGAAGGATTGGTCGGTCGGATGCGCGCTGAAATGATCGGCGCCAGCATCGGCGCACCGCGGTCTGTCGTCGCCACGGGCGGACTGGCGACATTATTTTCGCAGGCCACGACGGCTATCGATCGGATCGACGACGACCTGACTTTGCGCGGCCTTTGCATCATCAACCAACTGAATCGATCACCTTAATGTCTCCTGATTCCCTCTTTCGGCCGATCGACGACTGCGTCGATGTAATTCCGCTGGGAGGGGCAGGTGGGTTCGGCATGAACCTCACCCTTTACGGTCATGCAGGCAAATGGCTCATGGTCGATCTTGGCATGGGTTTCGCCGGCGATGGCGTGCCCGGCGTCGACCTGTTGGTCCCGGACCCCAGCTTTATCACCGAGCGCCGCAAAGACCTGGTCGGCTTGGTACTGACTCACGCGCACGAGGACCATATCGGTGCGGTGCCGTTTCTATGGCCGCGACTGCGCTGCCCGGTTTATGCCACGCCGTTCACCGCGGCTGTGCTGCGTCTCAAATTGATCGAGCATGGCTTGCAAAACGAGGTCGAGATCAACGAGATCCCCCTGGGCGGCCGATTCAGTCTCGGCCCATTCGATTTGCGCTATATCGGGGTTACGCATTCGATCCCAGAGCCGAATATGCTGACCATTACGACGTCGGCAGGAACGGTTCTGCACACCGGTGACTGGAAGATCGACCCAGGTCCCGTCGTCGGCGAATTGACGGATATCGAGGGTCTGAAGGCACTCGGTGATGCCGGTGTTCTAGCGATGATCGGCGATTCGACCAATGCGACCACACCGGGCCATTCGGGCTCAGAAGCAGACCTTCAAGCCAGCTTCAAGTCGCTCTTCCCGCGCTATGCCGAACGAATTGTGGTGGCTTGTTTCTCGTCGAATGTTGCTCGCATTGAAAGCATCGCGCGCGCTGCCGAGGCGAGCGGCCGACAGGTAGCCATCGTTGGAAGATCGCTGTGGCGGATCATCGAGGCGGCCCATGAGACAGGCTATTTGAAGAACCTGCCACCCTTCTTGACGGGACGTGAAGCCGCTATCCTGCCGCGAAACAAGATGGTGTTTGTGTGCACAGGCAGCCAGGGTGAGCCACGCTCCGCTTTGGCGCGAATCGCCGCAAATAATCACCCTGAACTGACCCTTGAGGCCGGTGACACCGTCATATTCTCGGCGCGGCCGATCCCGGGTAACGAGATCGAAATTGCTCATATGCAGGGGCGATTATTGAAGCGCGGCGTCGATATCGTCACGTCCAAGCAAGAGTTTGTTCACGTTTCCGGCCATCCCGCCCAGGATGAACTTGTACAGTTATATCAGTGGATTAGGCCGACGAGCGCTATTACCGTCCATGGCGAGTATCTTCACCAGTCGGAACACGCCCGGATCGCGCGCGAATGCCAGGTGTCCCACACGATAGTGCCCGCAAACGGCGACATCGTGCGCGTTAAGTCTGGAGTTGAGCCCGAAATTGTCGGCGCCGTGTCGGTCGGTGTGCTGGCGGTGGACGGCAAGCGCCTGATCCCGGTCGATAGCAGTGTCATCAAGGGACGTCGACGTCAGATCGAGCAGGGCGGTGCGGTCGTCACCATCGTGATGGATCACAAGGGCCGGATGATGGCGCCGCCACAGGTATCTGCCACCGGTCTTCTCAGCGTTGAGCAGGATTTGGCTGCGCTGAAAAAGGTGGTGAACGACGTCGAGCAAGAGCTGGATGGGTTAGCCGGCGCCGTGTTGCGCAACGATGTAGAGGTCCGTGAGGTGACGCGATTGGCGGCGCGTCGCGCCTTGTTTGGTCTCACCGGCAAAAAGCCGGCGGTCGATGTGCATCTGGTCCGAGTCGCGTAGCGCCTGAGGCTCGAAATGGGGTGGGTCACCGGCATAGCCGTTTATATTTTGGTCTGGTGGGTGTCGCTTTTTACGGTCCTGCCGCTGGGCGCCAATCGCTCGGCCGACCCCCTTCCAGGAACGGTCGAGAGCGCACCCGACAACCCGCGCCTGCTGTTTAAATTTGCAGTAACGACCGGTATTGCTACGGTCCTCTGGCTCGTCATTTACGCCCTGGTAAAAAGTGATTTGATATCGTTTCACGATATGGCGCAGCATCTTGCCGGGCCGGATAGTTGATTTCTTAAGCCTATATCGTTAGGTCTATCCCAGCCTTGACGACCCCATCGTCTAGAGGCCCAGGACACTGCCCTTTCACGGCGGTAACAGGGGTTCGAATCCCCTTGGGGTCACCAGGTTTTCACCCTTGTTTGTGCCAATTCTGATCCAATTTCTTATTGGAAAGGTTGGACTTATGGGCAGAACCAGACGCGAACCGGCAGCGGACCCCGCCACCGGAAAGCCCCTCCCCCAGGGTGTCACGTACCGCGGGCCAAGGCAGTACTTTGCGCGCAAGCTCGTCAACGACAGGCGCGTCGCAAAGACGTTCGATACCGCAAAGAAGGCCGGGGACTGGATCAAGACGGTCGAGGTTGACACCAGCCGCGGCGTGTTCGTCGACACCACGGCAGCTCAGCGGGTCAAGCTCGGCAGCGTGTTGCGCAGCTACCAGCTCGAGGTGCTGGCCGACGATCCTGAGAGGGAGGTCCTCGACGACGACGGAAAGCCGTCTTCCCACCGGGCCATGCGGCCAGTCGACGAGCGGATGACGACTGAGCTTCTCGGAGCCGCGCAGGAAATCATCTTCATCGATGTCATCCTCCGGGATGAGGTCTGCGCCCTACGGATGGCGGTTCTCGCAGGTGCGGACGTGGCGCGGTTCCGGAACCGGATGAAGCAGGCCGGATATGCGCCTTCGACCATTGTTCGGCGACTCAATCTGATCGCCCGCGCCATTAGCGTCGCTCGGCTGGAGTGGGGCATTTATATCCCGACGAACCCCGCCGATGCATCGCAATGCGCCCGGCCCAAGGGGGCCGACCGGAAACGGGATCGAATCCTCTTGCCAGCACCGGCACAGTTCGCGCTTCCCGGTGCCGGGCCGGAGGTTCCCGCCAACCTGCCGGCCGGGTGCTGACAACTTAACTTGGCTTGGGTGCAAACGCCCCTGATGTCGCATTTCAGGCGGCCATGGTTGCAACCGTCCAGGCAGCTTTCGCATCGGCGCGAAACCGGCGGAGGGTCGATCGAGAAATCAGGTGACGTTGGACGTTAAAGTTGTTGTAAACGGCGGCGTGGGTGGAGAGAAATCTCTGGGCGGAGCCCTGTGACTTGAACCTCTGCTGCTTCCTTTCTCGTCGACGGATGGGCAGGTGAGAATTCTCCGCCCGACTATTCTCGCGCATCCCGCCCGGTTTATGACGATCGACGAGCCCCAGAACTTTCATTGCCGCGCCATAAGATGGCAGTTTGTCCGTCGTAATCGTCTCGGGGTGAATCCCCTGATTCTTCAGCAGTTTTCGCAAGAGCTTTTCCGCTGCGGGCTTGTTCCGCCGACGCTGAACCAGAACGTCCAGGACCTCGCCCTCATCATCAACAGCGCGCCACAAATACATTTGCCGGCCGCGGATTCTCACGAACACCTCGTCCAGGTTCCAACGGCCAGAGCATGATTGTGATCGTCGCAGATTCCGCGCAAACAGTTGGCCAAACTTCAGCGTCCAACAGCGAACTGTTTCGTAGCTGACGTCGATCCCGCGCTCAGCCAGCAGATCTTCGACATCCCGGAAACTGAGCGTGAAGCGGAAATAGAGCCAGACCGCATGACGGATTACGTCTGGCGGAAAGCGATGACGATCAAAGGAAATCGATTGCATCGCTCATTTTACCCAGCTACGCCGGATCGGTCGAGTTACCCTGACAACACCGACCTAACAATATCCTTGTCAAAGGCCAATATATGACTACTATAACCATGTTGACTAAAGCTGGAGTTGCGGTCATGGACAGAGGAACGTGGACAGTCGCCGAGGCGAAAGCGAAATTTAGTGAGCTTGTCGATACCGCGCGGGTGAGCGGTCCGCAAACCATCACGAAGAACGGCCGGACAGCAGTTGTGATCGTCTCCGCGGAGGAATGGGAGCGCAAGGCGCATCGCTCCGGAAACCTGGCCGAGTTCTTCGCCGAGTCTCCCCTGCGCGGTTCCGGCCTTGAGATTATTCGGACGAAAGATGGGCCGCGGGAGATCGATCTTTGAATTGCCTGCTGGATACGAACGTCGTGTCCGAATGGGTAAAGCCCCGCCCTGATAGCGGAGTTATGACTTGGCTCGCCGAAGCCGACGAGGACCGGGTGTTCATCAGCGTCGTCACACTGGCGGAACTGCGCCACGGAATCGAGAGACTTCCGCAGGGAGCTCGGCGGGATCGGCTCGACGTCTGGCTAACCGGGCAGGTGCCGACGCGGTTTGAGACGCGGGTCCTGTCGGTTGACGCCGAAATCGCCAATGCGTGGGGTCGCATCATGGCGCGAGGGCAAGCTGCGGGTCGTCCTGTCGGGACGATGGATGCTTTCATCGCGGCGACCGCCGAACAACATGATCTTACCCTCGTCACCCGGAATGTCAGGGATTTCGACGCCTTGGGCATTCAGTTGATCAATCCTTGGAGCAAGGGCTGAGGTTCGCGATGATCCGTGTCGCTCACTACCCCTTTCTGACAGACACAAAGCGGAGTTTGAATGCTCTTTAACGGCGTTGATCTTGGTCCAATTTTGGTCCAATCGGCACGCTAAATTCGCGCCAAACTGGGTTAAGCATGGCAAATTTAATCCAAGAGAAATTAATGTAAAATCAATAGGTTGGTGGAGGTTTCCGTTATAGGGGCATAACCCCAGGCGTGTCAGGCTGGTTGGCAGGATTGTCTGACGATATCCGGGAGGTATAGGAGCGTCGGATTGCCCGGCACGGCGAGGCGTGAGCCGAGATAATCCCAGAACGAGATCCCGAGCTTTGAGCAAGTCTTTGCGATGGCGAGGAATGCGTCTCGACAGTCGCGTCCTGTGTCGC
>Ga0182030_10019584_pt1 | contig 12850 bp, 14 predicted proteins | sample 812S3MmetaG_FD_121299 | JGI IMG/M metagenome (GOLD analysis project Ga0182030, IMG submission 121299) | Permafrost microbial communities from Stordalen Mire, Sweden - 812S3M metaG (Illumina Assembly) | ecosystem: Environmental > Terrestrial > Soil > Wetlands > Permafrost | place: Sweden... | reverse complement strand
GCCCGGAATCCATCACCGACGACGACATCATAGCCGCCATCAATGCCAAGCGGCGCATTTGCTCCCTCGGACCAATCGAAACCGAACCCACCTGGAACAAAGCAACCCTATCCACCGGCCCCGTCGACCCACCCAGCCCCCGTCCGCCAATCCCGCAACCCTCCCCACCCTCCAGGCCGTAGCCTGTCCTGAGCGCAGCCGAAGAGTTATGCCTCGTCCTGTATACTCTAAAAGCAGGAAGCCAGCAGGAAAGCCCGGCCTTGTGCTGGGCTTTCGCACTCAGCGCTTAACCCACGGTCCGGCAAAAAATGTACCAAGTCCAAGCCTAATTCCTTTAGAACCAGCGTTTATCGGGTTGTATACCCCCCGGGGGTACCTTCCAAGAACTAGCAACTAGCAACTGCACTTATGGTCTTCGTCCTCGACAACTACGACTCCTTCACCTACAACCTCGTCCAGTACATGGGCGAGCTGGGCGCCGACATCCTCGTCCGCCGCAACGACGAGCTCACCCCCGCCCAGGTCGAGGCGCTGCACCCGTCGCACATCGTCATCTCGCCCGGCCCCTGCACACCGCAGGACGCCGGCATCTCCATCGATCTGGTCCGCCACTTCGCCAGCCGCGCGCGGCAGGGCGGCCCGCGCGTTCCCATCCTGGGAGTCTGCCTTGGCCACCAGGCCATCGGCGCGGCCTTCGGCGGCCAGGTCGTACGCGCGCCCAGGCTGATGCACGGCAAGACCAGCGAAGTCGCCCACGACGGCCGCACCATCTTCAGCGGCATTCCGCCGGTGATGACCTGCACCCGCTACCACTCGCTCATCGTCGCCGAGGACGGCCTGCCCGGCGAGCTCGAGGTCTCCGCCCGCACCGCCGCCGGCGACACCATCATGGCGCTGCGCCATCGCGAACTGCCCATCGAGGGCGTGCAGTTCCACCCGGAGAGCGTGCTCACTACGCATGGCAGGAAGATCGTCGAGAACTTCCTGAAGATGTGAAGAGTGGCGGGGTCCAAATGGCGCGCGTTTTAGGTAGATCCGCAAAGCTCGTGGGGAGCGCACTCGTCGCCATACTTCTGTTCACTGGCTGGTACGTCGTCGCCGCGAATTACGATTACGCCGCACTTGCCGGAACCTACTCGTTCCGCGGAGGCGGCGTTACTTCGACTCTCCTCCTGCGTTCGGATCGCAGTTTCCATCAGGAGGTTCTGGAAAAAGGCCAACGGGAAGTGGCCGATGGGAGTTGGCGCATCATCGGGGAGGGCGGAGTCAGTTTTTCAAAGGAGTTTTTGCGGCTCCCTGGCGCGAAAACCTTCACCGAAGAGTTTGGAATGTCCTACGGGAATGAGGCAGATTCGGAATATTACGGCCGCTTCAAGAAGGTCGCAGGCGTCTATCCAGTTTTGAATCTCAATGCCAATCCGCCGGGTCCGACGTTCTTCAAGAAACCTTTCCGCTAACGTTGCTATAGTTTGATGCTCATGCCATGCGCCGCCTAGCCACCACCGCCCTCACCCTCGCGATCGCATGCGGCTCGCTGCAAGCGCAGCAGCTCATCGGCTACGTCAACACGCGCGACGCTGAAGTGACCGGCTCAACCGACGGGTTCGACGGCCAGGCCGTGCTGGCAGGCTCAGTCAGCGTCACCGCCAAGGATCACACCGCGCCCATCTCGCTCGGCCGCGGCGGCACGGTGCGCGTCTGCCAGAGCACCGAGCTCCACGTTACCGAGAATCGCGCCGTCTCGGTGGCCGCGCCGCTGCTGTTCTCGCTCGACCGCGGAGCCATCGAAATCCAGACCGCCGGATCTCCGAACGACGCCATCATGACCCCCGATCTGCGCTTCACTGTGCGCAGTCAGGGCCCGCTCGACCTGCGCCTGCGGGTCGCGCGCAACGGCGACACCTGCGTGGACAATCGCGGTCCTAGCGCGCCCACGCTGGCCGTCTCCGATCCCTTCGGCGAATCGATGTACGAGCTTGCCCCCGACCAGCACGTCCTCTTCGAGCATGGCAGCCTGCGCGAAGTCGTCGACCGCGAGACCTCGCCCTGCGGCTGCCCGGAACCCAAAGGCACGTCCATCGCCGACGCGCTGGCCGCTCCGCCCAGCGCGAAGACCGGCCCCAAGCCCGCTGTGCCCGCGCCCGCGCCGCCGCCCGGGCAGCAGCATCCTTTCCCCGTCGCCGTCAGCGAAGGACTGGCGCCGCCGGAGGACGTTCCGCCGCCGCCCGGCCCGCATCCTCCGGTCACCGATGCCCTGGTCTACATCGCTCCCGCCAGCGTCATCCAGGACCCCGACGCGCTGCCGCCGCAGGACCAGCCGAACAGCTCGCTCTCGCCACCGCCCGCTCCCGCGCCTCCGCCCGTCAGCCAACCCGGCCCGCCGCCCAAAGACCTGGTGCACATTGTCGGTCGCTTCTTCCACAAGTTGTTCGTGCACCACTAGTCGATTGGCCGTTGAAGACGTCGACAAAATGTCTTGCTTTTCGAGGGGAGCAGGCATTGGATGGGCGCATGACAAATTGCCCCAGATCGCCGCTGCTGATTGCTGTTCTGCTGTTGGCGTCGATCCCGACTCTCCTGCTGTCGCAGAACTACAAGGTGGTCAAGAAGCTGCCTCCCGCCGCCGCCATGGACCATTCTTTTGCAATCCTCGACGCTGTGGTGACGGAGCAGTGGCCTGCGACTCTTCCCCTGGTCAACGCTCCGACCGACATGGAACTGCTCAATCCCGGGCAGTGCATTCGCGGAGCTGCGCTTGCCAACGGTGAAGGACAGGAGCACTATTTCGACCACGCCAGCCTCTCCTGGACCGTGCGCGTAGCGGGCAAGGATGTCGACCTCGCGTCGTCTCCCGCCAACCTGATCAAGCAGATCAAGCTCGAGGGCGCCGACCGGGTTCTGGCCGCCCTGCAGGCGGGCGCGATCAAGGGGCCGATTCCAAGCATGGCCGAGGGAACGATGGCCGCATCTGGCGACAAATGGTGCGTTCCGCAGGGAGCCTCGGACCAGAAGGTCGAGGTCCGCGTCACCGTGACCCGCGGCGACGAACAGACGGCTTTGAAAGCGCAAACGATTCAGATTGAATCGCTCGCCAGCGCTGCGAAGAAAACCTTCAAAGATGACAAGGAATTCAGCGACTTTCTCCAGAACTACCATCAATCGCCGGAACCTGGGCGGTTGCTGCCTGCGCTGCAGTACGCTACGGCCGGAGAACCGAAGTCGATGATCCCCTTCTACTTCTTCCGTGCCGCTTTCAAGCAGGACGCGGCGACAGCGCAGGGTTTCGGGCCGGAGTTGGCAGCGTCGGCCAAGCCGGCGAAGATGTTTGGGTTAATTTTGATGGACAAGGCGGGCGTTGCGCTCGTAGAGCCGCCGACTCTGTCGGACGACGAAAAGCAGACGCTCGCCGAAACTCCGGATTTTCCGGATGCGTACGATTCGAAGCCAATAGAGCAACTGGGTGCCAAACAGGATTTCCTCTGGGCCGCATTCTCGGCGACGGGACACCTTCAGCCGCTCAGTGCGCTGGTCAACGAGCTCGCCTGGCGCTCCGATTACGACGCTTTCGACGCGATGCGCAAGGCTGGCAAGAAGCCTGGCGCGCTGACGGACTCGATCATGCGCGGCGTCACCTACGCGGCCGCCGGTTGGTCGCTCGGTTCGTTCCAGAGGTCCGATCCGCTCGCAGCTGACTACATTGACGCTATTTCGGCGAACCCTTCAACTCCATCCAATATCAAGGAGGAGTTGGCGCATTTGAACACGAATCCCGCATTCAAGCAGCAAAAGTGATTGAAGACAACTAGTCGTCGTCGGGCGGGCCGGAAGGTTTCTGCTTCAGGAAGAACTCGGCGGAGTGATTCGTCTTCACCGGCGCGTAAGGCGAGGGCGGCTGCGTCATGTCGAAGCAGTCGTGGAAGTCGTCCGCGTTGCGATCGCGCGTGCCCAGCGACGGCAGCCCGAAGACCTCCTCCATGTAGCGCAGAAAGCCGCTCGCCTCGTGGGTGACGTGGGAGATGTAGCCGCGCCGCGCGTAGGGCCCGACGACGATCACCGGCACGCGAAAGCCCAAGCCCATGTCGTCGGTCTGCGGCGGCGGAACGTGGTCGTAGAATCCGCCCCAGTCGTCCCACGCGATGAAAATCGTTGTCGAGTTCCAGTACTTGCTGGCGCCGATTGCATTCACAATGTCGCCCACCCAGTCGGGGCCCTGCGCCGGCGCTCCAGGATGGTCGGAGTTGTTGAACGCGGGCACGATCCATGTCACTTGGGCCAGGTCGCCGTTGGCAATGTCGGTCAGCACCCGCGTCTCCGGCGAGGTGACCTTGACGGGCCAGTCCGGGCCGAACCGGATGTGGTGGATCGCCTGGTACGCAGAGAGCAGGAAGAACCGGTCGGTGCCGGAGCCCGGCGCGTAGTAGCGCCAGGTAATGCCGCGCGCGTCCAGCAGGTCCGCCATGGTCTGGTAGTCGAAGCAGGGATAAACACCGGGCAAGTCGGTCCCGTTCGGTCCCAGCAGCGGGACGCGCGCATCCGGCTTGGCGTCGCAACCCCACACGCCGCCGCTCGGGTTCTCCGACGCCTTGGCGGATTGCCCGGCGATCATGTACTGGTGCGCGACGAAGCTGGGTCCGGTGTTGGACTGGAACATGCGGTCACCCAGGGTGAACTGGTGGGCGAGCGTCCGGTAGGGCGCGATCTCCTCCGGCAGAATGTAGGAGTACGGCAGCAGGGTGCCGCTGATGGCAAAGTTGTCCATCTTGCCGCCGTCCCACTGCTTCCACCAGCCGGTGTGGGTGTGGTCCAGGTCCGGGCCGTTGCCCAGCGGAGCGGGCCGCAGCGCAACTGCCACGCCCTGGTCCAGGCCAGTCTGTGCGGTGTCGGCGCCGGGAAAGCCGTGGAACAGGTTGTCGAAGGAGCGGTTCTCCTGCATGATCACAACAATGTGCTGGATAGGTCCGGGCGGCGCAGGCGCAGGCGGCGCGGTTGGGATTCTGGACTGCGGTTGCGTCACGCGCCTCAGTTCCCAGTTGACGGCGGCGAGCACCAGGGCTGCGATGGCCGCGGCGATCAGAACGGTAAGCAGAGGTCCCCGACGCAGGTGTGCCATGGCCCAGCCTACGCCTCATTGGGAAGGCGCATGGTCTGGTAGTCTCGGCCGGTCACCAGGCAGAGCGCTTCCACCACCAGGTTGTGGTCCTCGCGCTGGGGCAGGCCGCTGACGGTGACCGCGCCCACGATTCCCGCGCCCGCAACGTTCAGCGGGAAGCAGCCGCCGTGCGCGGCGTAGTCCTCCTCGGGCAGGTTGTAGCGCGCGCTGAAGCTCAGACCGCTCTGCTCCAGCAGCCGGCCCACGTGGTACGAGCTTTTGTGGAAGCGCGCGACGGTGTTGATCTTGCGCGCCACCCAGCGCTGGTTGTCCGGCGTGGTGCCGGCCAGCGCGCAATAGAAGAGCTGCTGGTGCGGCGAGCCGAAGCGGCGGACGTCGATCACCAGTCCAATCTTCCGCGCCAGGGCAAGGTCGCGCAGCGTGGTGCCAATCTGCCACGCGATCTCGGGACCAAAGCTGGGCAGGGTGAGCGTAGCCTCCTGCGTAATGAGGGCGGCAATATCGTCCTGTAGGGACATGGTTCTCCTTATGGCCGGTACGGATTGGCGTCCGATTCGGCGGCAGCAACAGGATACGCAGTTTCGGCGATCACCTGCCAGGGATCCGTGAGCTGATTTCGCGGGGTGCCCCGCTTTCCGTTTGACAGAGGGCGAAGGATTACGCGATGCTTAGAAGGTTGGGCCTGTTCGCGGGCCCCCGGCGACTCCCTGTGCGCGGCAACTCCGCTTCGCGGCGATTCGCCGCCAGCAGCTTTCCCCTGCAATGACTCCAGGCACGGCTGTGCGGGTCTGATGCTAGCTCCGGAGCGCGCTCCGGCGATCCATCGGCGCGCGACGATCTGAAGCAGTAGTAGATGCAAGAAGGATGGAATTGAAATGAGCGCAATCGGTCTGCAGCCGCTTCTTCTGGTGGTGTTCTTTGTCCTGATGTATTTTCTGATGATTGCGCCGAACCAGAGGAAGCAAAAGAAGTGGCAGCAGATGCTGAGTCAACTGAAGAACGGCGACCGGGTGACGACCAACGGCGGCATTCGCGGCACCATCGTTTCGGTGAAGGACGACGTGGTGCAGTTGCGCGTCCCGCCAGACAACATCAAGCTTGAGTTTGTGAAGAGCGCCATCGCGGCAGTGACAACCCCGGATGAATAAATGGAGTGAGCGATCTGCGGTGAGTTGCCGGCAGCGGCGGCGCGAGTCACCTCCGCGGAGTCTGGATTAGGAGCAATGGGCAAGAATCTGAAGGGCAAGACAGCATTCATCGTGGCCGTACTGGTGGTGTTCTGCTTCGGCTTTATGGGCATTCCCCACGGGATCACCCCGACGGCGCTGAAGCAGGCGCTGGCCGACCGCATCCACCTCGGGCTCGACCTGAAGGGCGGCATCCACCTGGAGCTTAGGGTCAACGTCCAGGAGGCGGTGGGGTTGACCACCGACCGCAACGTGGAGCAGCTGCAGGTCGACCTGGCCAAGGCGGGCGTGACCAACGCCACCGTCGGCAAGCTGGACCCGGTGGCGCACCCTGAGGCGATTACCGTCAGCGGGGTGACGACGGCCAACGTCTCCAAGGCTCGCGGCATTCTGGAGGGCACCGATTACAACGACTTCGACGTGAGCACCAACCCGGATGGCAGCTTCAAGCTGACCATGAAGCCCGGCTCCGTTAAGTCTCTGGAGACGCGCACGCTGGAGACCTCGATCGAGACCATCCAACAGCGCGTCGACAGCCTGGGCGTCGCCGAGGCGACGGTTGCGCCATTCGGGCTGGGGGACAACGAGATTGTGGTGGAGATACCGGGCGTCAGCGATCCCGCCCGCGTGGAAGACTTGATCGGCTCGACGGCGCGGCTGGAGATCCATGCCGTGGTCGGCCAGCCGTACGAGACGGACCAGACTGCCCTGACGGCGCTCGGCGGCGTTGTCCCGCCGGACGAGGAATTGGTGCGTGGGTCGGGTTCCGCGGGCAGTCCCGAAGAGACCTGGGTGTTGCAGCGCGCGGCCGTGGTGGAAGGCACCGACTTCCGCGATGCGCAGCCCTCGAGCGACGTGAATGGCCGCCCCGACATTCACTTCACCCTGACCACCGAGGCCGGCGACCGTTTCTACAAATACACCTCGGCCCACAGCAAGGGCAGCGCCGACCCGGGTTCGATGGCCATTGTGCTCGACAATAAGGTGCGCGAAGTTGCGACCATCGACAGCAGCATTCGCGACTCCGGCCAGATTGAGGGCGGATTCACCAAGCAGCAGGCCGACGACCTCTCGCTGATGCTGCGCACCGGCACGCTGCCGGCGTCCATCACCTACCTGGAGACGCGGTCGGTGGGGCCGACTCTGGGCGCGGCATCCATCCACCAGGGCGTCATCGCCGCCATCGCCGGCATGCTGGCGGTGATGGCGTTCATGCTGATCTACTATCGCGGCGCGGGCATCAACGCGGACCTCGCGCTATTCCTGAACCTGATTATTCTGCTCGGCTTTATGGGCTACACCGGCAATGTGCTTACCCTGCCCGGAATCGCCGGCTTCATCCTGACCATTGGTATGGGCGTGGATTCCAACGTGCTGATCTTCGAGCGCATCCGCGAAGAGCTGCGTGCCGGCAAGACCGCGGCAGCGTCGGTGCAGCAGGGATTCGGCCACGCCTGGGTCACCATCGTGGACACTCACGTCACCACCATCGTATCCGCCGCAATCCTGTTTCTTTTCGGCACCGGCCCAATCAGGGGTTTCGCGGTGACGCTTACGTTCGGCCTGATGGCCAATTTGTTTACCGCCGTCTTCGTCTCGCGAACCATCTTCGACGCGCATCTCGCAAAGAAGGAACGCGGCGCAACCTTGTCGATCTAGCAACGCAGCCCCCGGCTACTGGCTTTTCGCTATTAGCCGGGCCGCTGGGAAGTATTGAGTTAAGAGCCAATGGCTAAACGCTAATCGCCGGCTTCTGAGGGATTTCAAGTGGAACTGTTCCGTAACGCAAATATCGATTGGCTGGGCCGGAAGTGGTACTTCCTCAGTTTTTCGCTGGTTTTTTCCGTGGCTGGCGTGCTCAGCATGCTGTTCTGGCACGGCATTCCCCGCGGCATTGACTTCAAGGGCGGCACCGAGGTCCAGGTCCAGTTCGCCACGAAGCCCAACGAGGACCACATCCGCCAGGCCCTATCCAGCGCGGGAATCAAGGACGTCCCCGTCCACGCCATCAGCGACGCCACCGGCCAGTCGGCCAACATGGAAGTGATCTCGTTGCCCCAGACCGCCTCCGAGACCGCGCATGACGTCGGCCGCCAGGAAATTGAGGATGCGCTCAACGCCAACTTCCACGACTCCGCCTTCACCATCCAGCGGGTCGACATCGTAGGGCCGACGGCGGGCAAGCAACTGCAGAAGCAGGCGTGGCTGGCCACCGGCTACTCGCTGCTGGGGATGCTGGTCTACCTCTGGTTCCGCTTCGAGCTGATTTACGGCGTCGCCGCCGTGGTGGCCGTCTTCCACGACACCCTGATCACGGTGGGCGCATTCAGCCTGACCAACCAGGAGATTACCCTCACCGTCATCGCGGCCATCCTTACCCTGATCGGTTACTCGATGAACGACACCATCGTCGTTTTCGACCGCATCCGCGAAAACCTGGCACTGTCGCGCCGGGAGGCACTGACGGATGTGGTAAACCGCAGCATCAATCAGACCCTGAGCCGGACGGTCATCTCCTCCGGCCTGACCTTTCTCACCGTGCTGAGCCTGCTTCTGTTCGGCGGTCCGGTGCTGCGCGGGTTCTCGTTCGCACTCACGGTCGGCATCGTGATCGGCACCTATTCCTCCATCGCGGTGGCCGCTCCCATGCTGGTCGCGTACCAGGATTGGCGAAAGAGCCGCGGCAAGGTGAGCAACCTTCCCGCCAAGCGCGCCAGGGCCTGAATTTGCACCAGAAGTAGGGCGCAAGGCTTTTGCGAGGTGCGCGTTTTCGTATAAGATTTCCCGGCGGCTGTTTTCGGCCGCCACGCTCTCCCCAACGGAACCGGGTTTCGCGGTGCGGGAACAAAGCAGAGCGCTGCGGTGTCTAAGCTGGGTAGAACATTTTTCGCGAGGCTGTCCATGTTTGAAGACTCTTTGATGGAATCGGGCGGGAGGCTAAAGACCGGAACCGGTCGCTGGATGTGGCTGACCGGTGGGTTCAATCTGGCCATTGTTGCCGTCATGATTCTGATTCCGTTGCTGTATCCGGAGGCGCTGCCGGCTACGGCGATGACGGCGATGTTGACGGCTCCGCCGCCACCCCCTCCGCCACCGCCGCCACCCCCGCCGGCGCAAGTAGTCAAGCAGGTAAAGATGGTGTCCGAGATCGACCAGGGTCTGCACGCGCCCACCAAGATTCCCAAAGACATCAAGATGGTGAAGGATGAAGCGCCGCCAAGCGTAGGTGGAATGGGTGTCATGGGCGGAATGGGCAGCGCCACGGGTGGCACTCTGGGCGGCGTTATGGGCGGGCTCGGCAGTGCGCCGGTCGTGGTCAGGGCGGCGCCCAAGTCGACCGCGCCGTTGAAGGTATCCAGCGGAACCGTTGCCGGCATGGCACTCTCGCAGCCGACTCCGGTGTACCCGCCGATCGCCAAGGCCGCCCACGTTCAGGGAGTCGTGGTGTTGCATGCCATCATCTCGAAGCAGGGCACAATTGAGAACTTGTCGGTCATCAGCGGACCGCCAATGCTGACCACCAGCGCAGTGGACGCGGTAAGGCGCTGGCGCTACAGGCCGTATCTGCTCAACGGAGACCCCGTCGAAGTGGAAACGACTATCAACGTCAACTTCACCTTCGGCGGCGGCTAGACCCGATTCTGGGTTTCGCGCCACTGTTTGCCCCAGCGGCTCGTCTTCATAACTGGAAACACGCCGCGCATCCGAATTTTTCACGATCGATGTTCGATGCCGATGTTTGATGCTGCAGCGATAACTCGGTCAGGTTCTACGTTTCAAATAAATCAGGAGGAAAGATCCCAGTGATTCTCGCTCATCTCGCAACTTTCGCTCACGCACCCCTTGCCATGCTCTTCCAGGGCACGGAGGCTCCGGCGGTCAGTTTCACCGTCACCGGTCTCTGGACGAACATGGGCATCCTGGCCAAGATTGTCGTCGGCATTCTGTTCATCATGTCGATCTGGTCGCTCGCTGTCATGATCGACCGGTGGCTGTACTTCAACGCCGCACGCAAACAGTCGCGCGAGTTTGCCCCCAAGGTTGCGGGAGCGCTCAAGGAAGGCCGCCTGGACGAGGCGATCAAGCTTGGCGACCGCAGCAAGAAGTCGCACCTCGCCGAAGTGGTCACCTCCGGCCTGCAGGAGTTCCGCAGCTTCGGTTCGGGCGGCAACATCACCGAGGAGCAGGTGGAGAGCTCGCAGCGCGCGCTCGAACGCTCTGAGGCCATTGTCCACGCCAAGCTGAAGAGGGGCCTGGGCGGCCTGGCCACCATCGGATCCACCGCGCCGTTCATCGGCCTGTTCGGCACCGTGGTCGGCATTTTGAACGCCTTCCAAGGCATCGCGACCCAGAAGTCCCCGGGCATCGGCGCCGTCGCCGGCGGTATTTCGGAAGCGCTGGTAACGACGGCTTTCGGATTGCTCGTCGCCATCCCCGCCGTCATGACGTTCAACTACTTCACCAACAGGGTGGAAGCGTTCGACGTCGAGATGGACAACAGCTCCAGCGAACTGGTGGACTACTTCATCAAGCAGAGCCACCTGTAATTCCCCCGGCAGAGCGCCACGGAAACCTGGCGTTCGGGGCAGCAGCACACTCGGGATCACTCGGATAGCAAGGCCTCCGGAGGCCGCCAAGCGAAGCGGCATCCGGAGGCGCACGAGGCGCACGAGTCAGCGGAAGAAAACCGGCAAGCTGGCCGCAGCATGGCGGCCGGCATGACAGGACAGGAAAGCACTCTTATGGGAATTAACAAGCGCGAAGAAGGCAAGAAGGTCAACTCCAACATCAACGTCACGCCGATGGTGGACGTCATGCTGGTGCTGCTGATTATCTTCATGGTCATTACGCCCATGTTGAACAACAAGGTGGAGGTGACCCTTCCGGTGGCCAACGCTGCGATCCTGATGGACAACGCCAGCAAGGAGGACGCCGTCACCGTCGCCGTAACCCGCGATGGCCGGACCTACCTGGGCGCCGATCCGATCAGCCTCGACAACCTCGCCACGAAGATCAGCTCGCTGCTGGAGAACAAGCCGGAGGGCGAAAAAGAGGTCTACCTGCGGGCGGACGTTCGCGCCAACTACGGCAAGGTCATGGATGCGGTGGACCAGATCCGGGCGGCAGGCGTAAGCCAGCTCGGCCTGCTCACCGACAAGCGCGAGATGGACGAGCCAACCCCGGCTAAGAAGTAAGCGGCAGCAGCGCCCGCCGGCACGGGGCAATTGCGACCGGAGAGTACAAGGAGATTGGTTATGGGAATGGGCGGTGGTGGTACTGGAAAGGCGATGTCGGACATCAACGTGACGCCGATGATCGACGTTCTGCTGGTGCTTTTGATCATCTTTATGGTGATCGTGCCGACCGGGCTGAAAGGGCTGGATACGTTGATTCCGCAGCCCCCCAAGGACAAGACGGCGCCCCCGCCCGAGCAGACTATTGTGGTCCAGGTGATGGCCAACGGCAATGGCGCGCCCTCCTACAAGATCAACGAGGACGACTTTGCCAAGGCGGCGCTCGAACCCAAGCTGGCTGAAATCTTCGCTGCCCGCAACGAAAAGGTGATGTTCATCAAGGGCGATTCGAACCTTGATTTTGGCAGGATTGCGGAAGTGGTGGACATGGGCGCGGAAGCCGGCGTCGACCACATTGCGCTGATTACCCCGCGTATTGAAGCGGGTCAGTAAGGCTTGACTGAGATCTCCTGACCTCCAGCCAGGGGTTGCCCTGGCGCCGAGCCGGGGGCACGCGGAGTCGAAGCTTCGTGTGCCGTCCCGGCTCGACCTGCGTCTGGGCCAAGGACGCCACCCGGATTCTGCGGCATAGTCGATGTTCAGCAGCATCCACACGCGCGGCCCTGCCAGGCTGACCGGCCCTCTTTGATGAGGAACGGAATCGCCGCCAGAGCGGCCACGGAATCGAACCACGCGATGTGGAACGCCGCATTCACCGCAAGCCCCACCAGCGCCACCAGCGCAATGTACGCGCAGGTTGCCGACTGCACCGCGTCGGCGGCCAGCGCCGCGTTTCCGCTGCGGCGAGCCTCGCGGCGCTTCAGCCCAGCCAGCACCGGCATTGCGACCAACGCAGCGGCAGTGATGGCCATGCCCGCGATACTCGTCTCCGGCCGTACATGCAGCGCGAACGATGCAGACGCTATTGCCGCCACCACCCCCGCGAGCGCAAACAGCAGGACTCCGTTCGCGCGGCTCGCCACTCGCTCCGGGATCGCCAGCTTCGGAACCCACTGCAACAGCACGACAGTCGCGGACAGCAACTCCACCAGGCTGTCGGAGCCGAATGCCAGCAGCGCCGGGCTGTGCGCTGTCGCCGCAGCATAAGCAGCCACGCCGAACTCCACCAGCATCCACACCAGCGTGACGCTCTGCAGCCAAACCACCGCCGCGCCCGGCTTCGCAGCGCGCGGGACCGCAGGCTTCGCCGGCTGAACCCCGATCTGTATGAAGTCCGCCATCTTCCTTCACCGATAGTTTCAGGCCATCCCGTTCGATGCAAGGACGCCCCGAAACCTTCAACTGAGAACTGAGAACTG
>Ga0182030_10019583_pt1 | contig 12851 bp, 9 predicted proteins | sample 812S3MmetaG_FD_121299 | JGI IMG/M metagenome (GOLD analysis project Ga0182030, IMG submission 121299) | Permafrost microbial communities from Stordalen Mire, Sweden - 812S3M metaG (Illumina Assembly) | ecosystem: Environmental > Terrestrial > Soil > Wetlands > Permafrost | place: Sweden... | reverse complement strand
TATTATTAGTTTATAATTCTACTTTTTATAAAAGAACTAAGTATATAGTGATTAAATATTACTATATAAGAGATTTTATAAATAAAAAAACTATAAAGCTTATTTATATTTCTACTAAAGATTAAAAGACTGACAGGCTTACTAAGCTACTAGACAGAATAAAGTTTAAGAACTTTATATTATATCTAAGCCTTATATAAGCATTACTTCAAAATTATAATCAACTTATAATAAGAAGCTTTTATTTATAAAACTTAGATATAATTAAATTAAATAAAATTTTATATTAGATACTTTAAAGCAGAGATATAATATTACTAAAAATATTAGACTTTTTCTTTAAAGAATAGTTTAAATTTTCTTATATTTTATATATTTATATAATATACTAATTAAGAGAGTCTGTTGCTTGATTTATAATTAGTATATTCTAGAAATATCTATATGCTACTATAGTTATAGTATTAGTAAATACTAGAATCTTCTAGACATTTCTAAGCAGCAAAGTCACGTAACTTTGCTACTACTATAGAAACTTTTAGATATATTATAATTAGTATATATAGAGGGCTTTCATTTCTTTCTAGATAGTCTTCAAGTTCTTTAATATATTATATTCTACTATAGCTTATTCAACTATAGACCTATCGACTAAGGGGCTTCGGCTATATCACCTGACCAGCCCCCCTTTCCAACTACAGTTGATGCATCCCCAAAACTTGAGTATTTGCGCAAGTATAACCTCATGAGCTTCGATGACTATAGGAAGATAAGTCCGAAGAACCAGGTCATGAAAATTCCCCTCCCAGCCCAGTTTCTGGACGAGTCGTCTTGGTTCGTAGTCACAACTGCTTCGCTTGCGGTCAGAAGCAAAACAGTTTGCGTCCCATTCGGAAACGTCGTCGCAATACTGGCCAAAGTGACATCTGTATTCCACAAAGACGCATTAATTAGCGGATATGCCCAAAACTCACTCTGTCTATCGTATAGAAGGACTCACTGGATCAAAGTTATTCCCGTATCTGAGTCTGGCATCTTCCTATTGTTGTGGCGCTTAAAATAGGTTCTGCTGCACCATCTAGCGGCCTCTCCTCATCCTCGTTGCTATTGCGTCTGGAGCAGGGAATCCAAGGTGCCAAATTCGGGATGGTGGGTGTAATCTGACCCTCGCTCCTTGGCGCGCCTAATAGCTCTTTTGGATGATTGAATTTCGACGAGATATTGATCTTGTTTTCTCGAATAAGAGCCACGACGGTGCAGGTACAGATTCAGGCCGGTTTCTTCACATTATAACGGTTGGTAACTTCAGTGATGCTGGTATCGCTGTTTCCCAGGATGTGTCCACAGATATCTGCTTCCTCGACTAGAACGCTAGAAATTACGAGATCATGGCTGCCATTGGATTTAGTTGACAGTCTGCGAGACAGTACATTGGTTTAGGACTGGGTATTCCCTCTACGCTGGATAGAGATGTGATCTTGTATGAACCTGCCCCAGCTCCGAATACCTATGGAGGGCTGCTCTCATGGAGACATTTTATCGGCCTGATATTATAAAAACAGCGCATAGGCCGAGCATTCAATATCTGGCGTCGGTTAAGGCCGATCTGTTGACCATTTGATGGGAAACCCAGGGATGGGCCATATACATGTGATGTTATTGGCAACATATGTAGTGTCCCGAAGAATCCTACGGCTAACATGATTACCAAATGAATCAGCCATCAATTCAATAAATAGTTGTTTGGTCCCGAGCCAGATCATATAGACTTGGCTAGGAATGTGATCCTTCAACTTCTTTAAAGATATCCGACTTCTTTGAAGATATCGGCAGCCATCTTGATCCTTGCAGAGAGCATGGACCAATATCCTTCCATGATGCTGTAATTTGGGGCGCCCTCTGGGAAGAGTCCAATTCAATTCTTGCTCGTGAGGAAATCTGGAGGTCCTGTGGATTTTCAAGGTAATGAAGTGAAAATACGAAGTCTCGGCAGGATAAAATTTCATACCCGCACCTGGTGAATGAATCATCAACTGCCCCGTATATCTGAATGTTATCCTTCGCCTGTCCGTCCAGTATCACACCGGCTCGAGGAGAACTTTGCAAAGATGGATGTGTTGATGTTTGTTACGCAAGTGCTGAGGCTGGTGTACGCTCAAAAAAATTAAGCAAAAATCTAACATCTCCCCAGATCCCGCTCTCAACCGTCCAATGTCTCACTCACTCTGGGGTTGTCGATTTGCTCCTACAATAAACATTCGTCATTATCTCTCCACGCCTCACGGAATGGTGGGCTCGGATTGGAATCTGACGGGAATGTCTAAATCTATCATGTGAGGAACAAAGGGCGGCTAAGAAGTTTGCTAGAGTGCCATTGTAGAGAGGAAGAAGGAAAAAGACGCCTAAAACTTCAGACCCGGGTAAATATTTCGTACCGCTTAACTCCAGGATAGGATATGACCTTAGCAACTCCGGATTAGTGCCAAGCCAGTTTCGGAAATCCAGGACTGTGTTCTTGAAAAAGATGAGAGCAAACAAATGTCGTTACCAAAGACTTGGTTCTAAGTTCATAGGTTACCTGCACCCATTAGACATGCCACATTAGGTACCGCATGAAGTAAGGGACCTTCATTCCCAACGCGAATTCATCTCAAGATCCCCAAAATGGGCTTGTGACTCTTGTGAAAGAGGTGAATCACCTCTCTTTATATCTTCCTTCATTCGATGTCCTGCTTGCGCGGCCACAGACGTGTCTTGGGTTGGTGCATCGATCCCTTTCCCTATGGCCAGCAATTTAAATCTTTCTGCCCTTGAAGCCGTCCGTCAGTCCCATCTCCACACCGCTAATCATCGCGGGTGCCTCCACGTGGAGTAGAGCGGTCACGATCCAAAGCTAGCATGGGTCCTGAGTCCTGGAAATCCGCTGCCAAAACCTATTTGCATTTTGGGGATTCGTGTCGGTACCTGTCAAAAATGAATCGTGCATAGCGAGCGAGGGCTTGTTGAGACATTGTGAATGATTTGATTGCCGCTAAGATCTTAAAAGAGCTCGACAACCCGATATCGCAAGCACCAATGATTGTCTGGATCTGACCCGGCGTGGTGATTAACCCCATCATCTTTTGCAATGGACTTTCAACTCTCTTAGGACGGGAAAGGTAGCGGAGTGGAAATGCAGATTCCCCACTCCGCTTACCTCGCTCGTCCTCTGCTTCAAAAACCTTCATGTCCGCCCTCTAAATGAAGGTTCCCGATTTGTGAAGTCTATCGATATATTTAAGGGTAGAGACCAAACTCCTGACCATAGCCACAAACTCCTGCTTCAAAACGACAATCTGGCATTCCCTCTAGTCATGAATTGCTGATGCATATGATGGAGTTTTTGGAGGAGCACTTTCCGACTTTTGATAGAGTAGACGAGGCCAAAGTGGCGCGGTTTCAAACGTATCTTGTCATCGAATGAGTCTTTGTTGTGCTAGAGTATGCCGTCTCTTGATTAGAAGTCTCAATCACAGTTGATCCATGAGAAGATAGTACGAAGCCTAGACCTCGGAAACCTCGGAAATGCTACCGTTAGAAGTCTCCATTATTAAACTCCCGATCTTCACGAAGTCGATACGGACTCCCTTTGGTCAAGCCCGGCGCGGCTCCTGTGTGTAACCTTGTCGACCATCATCAAAGTTTGAAGGGACATTTTCACAACGATTGAATTGGTGTCCGCGGTTGCTAGGGTAAGCTTTTCGGCACGAGCTAGAAGCTAGAGATGTTGAAAGTCTATTAAGGACTTCATCTTGATGCCTTAAATCCACGCGATGTGCTTTAGAAAAGGGGGAAGATCCATATCATCAGTCAAGACCAATGTGAAGAATTAGGTTGATGCACCATTCAACACCGCAACAAGAAATATACTGCAACAATCTCCTCTTACTGAACATCTTCGAAAGCGAATTCACAATCGCGGGATTTGGCTTCGCAAACCACGGTGTTCCAAACCTCCTTTCCACGCCACACCCAGTCCGGGTTTGCTGAGCAGTTCCACGGCACGGGACAGTAGTGTTCCGATCGCCGTGAGGAGGCTTGTTGACGTCGAAAAACATATCCCCAAATTGAAGAAACGAGTTTACCAACGCCTTCCCCCATCGGAGGTCTTTACCGGATGGACGTGCTTGCCCCAGATACCGTGATGAGCATAACTCGCAAGGATCTGGCGCAAATGAAGCTGGATAGAGGTGGCGTGGGGTTGTGGTCCTGTTGAGATCCGTGGACGTGTCGACCTGTGACATGGACAACATCTAGCGATTGAGAACAGTCCGGAGATTGACAATAGTTGAGATCCTTGCAACGGTTCTGCGCCCTTTCATGCATGGTCGCCTTTCCACGCTTCCCTTGAAACATTTAAGCTACCTCGTATCACTATTTGGGTTAACCTCCTCAACTGGGACCAAGAAAGGTCCTCTTTGTTGGTAAGAGGAACCATAGGCCACACCCCAAATTTTTAGGAATAAAAGGGAAAGCTGTGGAACGAGCATTGTTAGGCTCGGTGGGAAAGCAGGACGACGTTCTGGTCGCCAAATGTCCGCGACGTAGGGTTGTGATCGTACACTAATGTGCAGGTGGGATCTCTTTTAGGCTGTATCATCCCAGGCAAGTCATTGTTTTGGTTGCTGAACCTTTATTCGCATAATCCCGGGTCTAGGCTGCACTGATGCGATCGGTTGGACAGAATGCTGTTTTGTTCGATCATTCTTTCCTTTCATTTCTGGATCATGCTAATGATGGTTTTCAGAGTGGTTGATTTTGCCCATCCTGCAGCTTGAGCTCGGGGACACTGAGGTATTGGTTGTTGAGCTTCTGTCTCCTTGCTCCGAAGAGACGCTGGGTTGTTGAATAGTATTGCGAGCATCATCGGTGGATTCGAAGGCGATGATGCTAGAGTACTGTGTCCCTACTAATGCGCCTTTTATGCATCTCGTGATAAGCACTACCTGCGTCTCGACGACTCTCATACTCAACAAGTGCAAATATTATTCGAGTGTCAGCTATATTGGCGTGAATCGAGGAGGGATTTGGTATTGCTTACAGATGACTTGTGGCAGTCCGTGGAGCTAGGATATTACACCGACAAGGCGAACAGCCTTGAAATCTTGAGCTCAGGTACATTGAGGTTTCCGAGAGCTTGGTGACAATTTCGATATCGGTTCCAACACATAATTGGTGTCAATGGTGCCCTCGCCAAATTCCCTGAACTAACGTTTGATGTGTTGCATGAGCTCAGGTACTTTGAATTCGGGCCGGATCCCACCGCCACCTAACCTTAGTCTTCCCGTTTGTGCCTAACAAACTGGGGTCGCCACCTCAATTCTAAGATTGAAGGATTGTGAGGTTGACGGAGGTGCCGTAGTTGGAAGAATAGAATGCCTGGTAGATGTGCTCAGGTGCAGGTAGATTGCGGATACTTTTGTGGCTGCAACACTATCGACGAGGGTCTCTGCAGAATTCCGCACGGTGCCAAGTAGCACAAGGAAAAAAAGTTGTGCAACATACCGCTATCACCAACTCCTGGCTCTCCGATCATACTCCTCCTCGGGACTACGCATTGGCTTCTTCAATTTCTTCACCTCCTCCAAATCATCGTTATCCCACAGCAAATGATGTCAGTTACAGGTGGTATCTTTACCACTAGACTGAGCTCAGGTACGTTGAGGTTGACTAGCTTGACCTGATCTGGACGATTTCGCCTCGCCCAGCCCGCCGTTGTAGTCGCTTCTCGCTAAAGGCTTTAAACACCATCTAGAAAGGAATGGCAGCATATTCATCGTTGGTAGTCGGCTCCCCCATACTCAGCTCTCATAGCATCCCATAATTCGCATGATAAAATATTCAAGCATCGTGGTGGAAATAGTGAGTGCTTTCTCTGGGAGTCTGGAATACGGACAGCACGGCTATCAATCTTTCGTTGCGCAGGTCTTGAGTTGCTGAAAATTTCTTTGTGATATCTCGTGCCAGATTTGGAGAAAGGATTTTTATCTCCTGAAATTGGATAGGAATTATACGACTGTCTATCTTGGCTTGAGTTGCAACCCAGTTGCTGATGGGTCAGCTGACGCTGCGCTCTTATGAGGGGCTTCTTCTACGACGTGGCTAGCTAGGCACCTTCTTACTTCGAATAATACTGCTTTCTGCTCCCTTACTTACCCTACTTCCTGCGCGTGCTTTTATTGCTTGCTTTTACGTTCTTGCTTTAGGTGGTTATTTTATGAGGGATATTTGCTTGCTACGTTTCCCCCTACACTAATTTTGTGCTTGTCGTACTTTGCCGTCTTACAATAGGAGGGTTCGTTATGGTATAGCCTCGAAGGGAGGGCGAAGCTCCTGAATTGGAGTGGAAGGACGTCTCGATAAGTGAGCCAGTGATGAATCTTTACTCTGTCGTCTTAGTTAAGACGAGTAATATAATCTGCGTTAAGCTCGAAGAGCTAGAATATAACATTACCGGCATACTCCGTCTGATAAAAAGAGTGGACGTCTTTAAGTAGGTAGTCACGCGGAACGAGCGCAGCTATGGCTCCGCGGCGAGAATCTAAGACTATGGGACAAAATGGAAGGTTATAGAGAAGGCGAGAAAGAGCTCCGAGGAAATAGACTGCAGAAGGGGAGAAAACTTCAATAGAGGCGGGTAGACTCAGACAGTCTTCTAGAGCCTGGACGGACCACGTTTGGTCATTGGAAAGGCCCCGGGGAAGGGGAGGGAGGGGACCCAACCTGGGTTCGCCATAAGGAGTAGGACAAAGAGTGGTAAAAAAAGCCGCGGGATTTATTATATTAAGAGCAATAACCAGGCCAGAGACCTGGCAAATACAGGATCAGTAGGCAGCTAAACTACGTACAGGCCAGAGATATTTGAAACTGTCCAAAAAAAAAACTGTAACGCACTGAATCGATGACCATGAGTATCTCTCGAATCTCTATAATATCAGATTCGGATACAATCTCACAACTTAGTACTTAGATGTCTAACTATCCACATATGGCTTGGATATCGTCAAGGGGTAACCGCTCGGGATACCTTCCTGGAAGAGCAATCGCGCCGGCAATATCCTGTGCCAAGGTGGTTGGAGACATCTCGCTGAAGAGACCAATGTTCGTTTGAGGCTGCAGGCTGCTGAACAGTGATGAGCCACCTCCCAGAGCACCAATCGGCTTACCATGAGTGTAAGCTTCCTGAACGAAGGCTTGGAGATCAGGCAACTGGGTGTTGTTCCCAACCACGATGACGGCGTCGTAGAAGACGCTCGATGTGGTAATGTAGCTATGATTCGCGGATACTCCTCTGGTCAAGGGGCCCTGGTGCGGAGCAATAACATCGAACAGCAGTTGCTTCTCGTTGAACAACTGTTGCAGCGCCGCGAGATCTGTTGGTGACGGCCCGGCGTTGTCGGTAACGATTCCTACACTAAGCCCAACCACAGGTTGTGGCGTCTTGTACTGTAGAGGATACTGGGAAGGGTATATAATCCCAGAAACATTTGGAGTTACTTGCGCAGCAGGCAAAGGGAGCCCGAGGCCAAAAGCTACACGGCGCGCCAGGCAGTTGTCAATGGAATTCAAGACTTTATTGACGAAGTTGATCTTGACATTCGGATCCGCAACCAATCCAACCTCCAGACGATAACCATTCACGGTATGCTGCTGGGAGTAGTTATTCTGTGAGTTGAAGAAGATAGCAGCTTGCGCATAAGGATCGTTGTTGAATTCATAGCGTCCAATACGTCCATTGAAGTTCTGGTTACCGTAGCCGTACGCTGTTGGTCCCGAAGCCGCGTGAATACCCCCTATGTCGTTTGGGGTCGAGGCCGAATTGCCTTCGTAAAGATACATTTGCATGAGACCGTCACGGAAATTATTGTTAACTGGGACAATGGGAGAATTGACGCCCATCTGGACAAAATTCTCGGACCCGTGACGATACTGATGCGTCTCGTCATAAGCCAAGAGACGCCAGGAAATGACTGGGTCTGGTACGAACGTGATGCCAGTCACAACGTTTGCGGGACTGAATGCAACCTGCTCAGTCTCGGCGAAATAATTTGTCGGATTGCGATTGAGGGTCATAGTTCCTAAAGTAACGGGTGGATTTTCCTCGAACGGAACAACAATTGTTGGATCCAGGAGGTCGTAGTTCTTATACATGAAAGCGTCATTGTCAGGGAAAAGCTGCACCACAAGGTCGTATGCAGGGAATCTGCCGGCCTCGATGCTGTTATAGAGATCAGCTCGTTGGAACTGAGGCAGCTTTCCAGCTATCTTCGTCATCTCATCCTGGACATTGGATCGATAGCCAAGTTGGGGGATGAAATACCACTTAAATAAAGTGGTGGCGCCTTCTGCGTTGATGAAACGGTATGTAGAGACGCCAGCTGATCCATGGTGGCGAGAAGTCCTAGGAATCCCAAGGTCACTTAGCACGTTCATGACTTGGAACGCGCTTTCTGTACGTTGAGTGAAGAAGTCGTACGCTGTCGAATGAGCAGCACCAACTATCAGTAACGTTAGTCTAAGATTCTGGAGTCCCTGCACGGATTACATGGCCTACATGATGGAAACCCCGAATCTGGTTCTTGCTTGAGAGCGTGAACAACATCTGGGAAGAGAAGCCCATCATTTACCAGGAAGGAAGGGAGATGAAGCCCAAGTAAGTCGTGGTTGCCACATTCAGTATAAAGCTTTGTTGCGAAACCACGTATATCACGATCAACGTCCCCTCCCCCGGCAGGTGAAACAACTGTAGAAAATCGTACGAAGGTGTCGGTTGATGCGCCGGCTTGCAGGAAACAAGCTGAGGTCAGATTGCTGTGATCTCCGTTTGAAACGAAGGTTCCATAGGCGCCATGGCCAACAGCATGAACAACTCTTTCGGCTTGACGTTCTTTGGCGAAATGAAGTACCTTCTTGCGACCAATGGTATCTTCTAGGAGCACAGGGCCTCGAGGGCCAACTTTCAATGAGACGGTCGTGTTGACAGGAACGCCAAGCTCTCCCGTCTCCGCTTGGCCCATTGTATTGCGTCTGAAGCCGGCTAGTTGATCTTGCTATGCATTAAGTTAGTTTTGGTGATCATAAAGATATAAACATAAGAGATCGTTTTTTGTTATCTGTACCTTTGGTGTCTGTGAATATCCATCTGATGCGAAGGTCAAGGCCAAGCTGACGAGTAAAACGAAATGCATATTTGGTCTTCAGGGTTGTTATCCAGTGCAAAATTGGTTGGCTTTTTGTCTTTTCTTTGACTTGGACTCTTGGAGAAGTCTATAGAGCAGAGAGATGTAGTATTCTTATATGTTAACTTGACCGTTGATACCTTGTCTAAACACGTACCTTAAAGGAACCGTAATCTTTTGCGCCATTAGTTTGTCAACAAATCGGAGGGAGTGGAAGACACAAAGTGAGCATATTTCTCATCATCGAATTAGGCAGCCTGACTTGCTATGTGGAATCAATAATGATATGAAAAGAATGCGCTATTATCTTAATTACAACAGGTCTCAGTCTATGGAGTTAACGCTGGTATGCGGGGGATGCTGTCATCTTCCGAGGCTTCCGGTAACAATAGCCTATTCCTTGAGCAGGTCAGCCTCATTTCCGTGTACGATACGATGTATGTTATTGACTCGTCAGTTGGTGTAACTACATAGGCGCCCTTGGAAAAGGGGATTAGGCCTGGAAACAGCAGGGTGAAGGAGATGGGAGCAGAAGTGTTGTGAGCCTGGTATTGAGACGACTCACGGCCATCGAGGCCTTCAAATGTCGCCTGACGGATGATTCCAGCTCTTGGTCACTGGCACTCGTTTCCCCTCTAAGAAATGTCCAATTATTGGTGTTGCATTTGTTCTTCAAAAGATCATTAGACACAAATATGCCGCAATGCTAGCCAAGCCAGACCCTAGCAACTACAAAATCTGGTCTAGGGTCTTGGAGTCACAGCTGTAACATGTCTAGGGCACCTAATGCGGAGGGAATTGCAGTGCGAGAAACCTTGATCTCTACCCCTCCCGTGACCAAGTTCAAAAAACTGTGCCCTAAAAACCAGGTGGGCATGACCCAGCACCTTTACTTACAGCAAGGAATGCTAGAATCCAGATTTGTTGTTGAATGCATTCCCCTGAGATGTTTATCGGAACCACAAACACATGCGCTAAAGCTATAAGGGAAACAATTACTGCGTAGAACGAATAAGACATATAGCAGACAAGCTAACATAATATCGGCCGACCGCGGCTCGGAACGTCCCTCACATTAAGCTGCTTGTCGCTGGAGGCACTTTACTAGACTGCAAATTCTATTCAAAAGGGTGAGAGCTCGTATGTAAGTGCTTTAAAAATAAAGAAACTTCTATTTATATCCATGATCGTTGATATTATGAACTTTTCGTTACTGTCAACGTCTCCTAGCCTCAAATTGTGTGACTGTTGTCGAATAAGACCAGCAACAGAAAAGCGATAGAGCAAGAAATTGTCCATCTAACGCCCATTTTAAATCAGATGATGAGCCTCAGAATGAGACCTGATGATGAGAAAAGTAACTCCTCTGCCTCTGTGATATCTAGCTCTTGTAGACTGTTGGCTTTAGAGGCAGCTTCAGGGTATCATTTGACAACCCCGGAGTCAAAGGTAGGACCAAACATGTAAGCCCTTGATAGGCATTAAACAGAACCCAGAGGGGGAAGAAGGTCCATAATACTTTGAAGAGGACCAAATAAACCCACAAGGTCAAAAAATTCGAAATGTCGAGATGCGGTGATCCGGAGAGCCACTCGGGCAAAAAGGTCATGAAACCTCCATAAAGCTCGCCCACCGCGACAACCACCATCCAGAATGACGCCTTGGTATACTGCTGCCTGCGCAACAAATGACACACATATAACGCCAGAGGAGCCATAACAAGAACTGTGATCAGCTCTAGGCTAGCGATCGACAGGTCGGAACCGCCCCATCGTTGGTCCGCCTTTGCGTACTCTTGCCATAGTCTCGCAGTCATGGAGGCGCCGTAGAAAGACCCGTGCAGGTGCTTCGAGTCCCTAAGGAAGGAGACATTTACGGGAGTCATGGGCGTGGAATACATTCCGCGTGTGTATGTGACATCGAGTTTGGGCATAGAGGTGAAGAAGATATTGTAGAGGTAAGAGGCTTCGAGGGTCAAGTGAATGAGTGCGTCAAAGAGGTGCCAGATGAAGAGGATTCGGACCTTGGTATTACATGATTTGCGGAGGAGGGCGAAGGAACAGCTGTAGGCGGTTGCGAGGATAGTTGCGACGGAGGCGAGGGCGAAGATGCTCGTGTGGTCGAATATAGGACGGCTTTCAAGCTTCGGTAGCCTGTGGATGGACATTGGGCAGGACATAGCTGGGTTTTGACGTTGTCCGATTGACACTTTATTGAGGAAGGGGCAAGTAGCCAACTCAAGCAAGTATATATGTTCATGCTGCCTATGCGCTTCCGCTCTTAATGTAAAGACTTGTCCCGCCTTTGACTACCGAGCAGCTTATCCCACATACGTTATCACGCATTGTGATTCCAAAGCGAAGCCCGATAAAATTGGCCCGGTTTTCGTGAGGCACCTATGGCACCAACTGGAGTAAGTCGGGCCGGCGTCGGGTATCTCGCTTAATCACATGGCGCCTTAATTACTCCGTGCTGACGTTGCTCATCGCCACCACCGAGATGCTGTGCCTCTGTAAGACACCGGGCATGTTTACTCATTCGCCCCATAGAAGGAGTAGATAACGTTTTTCCTGTGCATAAATGATAAGTCTGGCTAGTAGGGGTCTCTAGCTGGAGATGGCTTCAGATTGGGAGCTGGTGTAAGTATTATATGAGTATGTATTTTGGCTGACTTTAACTTCTCAGGCATCAATTATACCTTATCTTCCCTATCTATATTAACCCTAAGATTCAAATAACCCAAAACTCAATTCTTAATCGTTATAAAAACGTTTCTAAGATATTCCTAATACAAGAACCCCCCAGACTAATCCTAATACCTAACCAAAGCGTCTTAAAAACGTTCTAGAAACGTTTCTTTACAATTATATAAGAAAGAAAGACTGATTTTGAGGTGTTTTAAAACCGTACTGGAAACGTTTCTGGCTTAATAAAAATAGTGATTCTCAGGCATCAAAGGTCAGGTCCTGTATTATATTTCCTGTATGATAGAAGATATCGAGTTATTCACTATTGCCGGCCGTCTCCTTGGGACCAAAACAATATACTTAGTCATCTACTATACCCGTGCTGTTAGGATAAACCAAAACCTCGGTTCTCGAACGTCGCAGCACTGGACACGCAGATTGTGGGAATCTTTCAGAGTTTGTGGGCTGGCAATGACGAGGCTCAGCAGCGTCCATAGCGATCGCCTACTGTATCCTGAATGTTCCTCGCTATAATTAATGATAGTATTTAAATGCGTTTTTTTGTAATAGAGAGGATTTGAACCATTAGTTAATAATTAATGTTATATATTTACACACAATAAAACTAAAGTTATAATGTTTGATAAAGTTGAGAAGTTGCGGCTCTTGCAGATAGGAATCTAGAATCGGCTTCGAAAAATCCTTAACTAATTGTCGCAGTAAGGTCACGTGCTCGGCTGACTCAGCCGAGCCCTGTATATATAGCTCAGATACTCTCTATAAGCTTTTCTTTTTTAGACAACTTTTTATTTACTTAATCTATACTATATAATATAATAATTATAAGCTTGATAGTATTAGCTATATATTTTTATTAATAGTATTATTAGTATAAATATTATAGTACTTTATTAGTTGATTTTTTATAATTAGTACTACTAAAAAG
>Ga0182030_10019581_pt1 | contig 12852 bp, 11 predicted proteins | sample 812S3MmetaG_FD_121299 | JGI IMG/M metagenome (GOLD analysis project Ga0182030, IMG submission 121299) | Permafrost microbial communities from Stordalen Mire, Sweden - 812S3M metaG (Illumina Assembly) | ecosystem: Environmental > Terrestrial > Soil > Wetlands > Permafrost | place: Sweden... | reverse complement strand
CAAGGCCTACCGCGGCGCTCTGGAAAAGGAGAAGCTCGATGTCCTGAACGTTGTGAGCGTGGAGGAGGGGACGATCGAGCCCGGGGCCTCGGCTGCGATTACGGTGACGGTTGACGTCAGGCCGGATTTCAAGCTCCCAGACTACGTTGGACTGCCGACGCAGGTCCCTCCGGTTGATCCGACCGAGCCGGAGATAGAGAGCGTCATCCAGGCCCTCCGCTCGGAGGGCGCCGACTTCAAGCCGGCAGACCGTTCGGCGAGCAAGGGCGATTACGTCAAGCTGGCCTACGAGGGCTCTGTCGACGGGAAGCCAATTTCGGAGATGGCCGGGGACAAGCAGCTTTACGCCAAGGTCCCGCAGACCTGGGAGGAGGTGGAGGGCGCGAATGAGGGGATCATCCCCGGCCTGGGCAAGCACCTGGCTGGCGTCGCAAAGGGCGAGAAGAAGAGTGTCCCGATCACCTTTCCCGCGAATTTCCAGCCTGTGCCCGCGCTTTCGGGAAAGACAGCCAACTACGTGCTCGACATCCTGGAGATCCGCGAGCGGATCCTGCCCGATCTCAACGCCGACTTCTTCAAGGCGCACAAGGTCGACGATCTAGAGGGGCTCAGGAGCCAGGTCCGCTCGAGCCTGAAGCTCCAGAAGGAGCGCAGGAACCGCGCGACCCAGCGCAGCCAGGTGACCCAGGCCCTTGCGGACAGGGTCAATTTCGAGCCGCCGCACAGCCTTGTTGACGCGGAGACGCAGGCAGTCCTGCGCCAGTTCATCCAGGAGAACATGCGTCGTGGCATTCCCGCCGAGCAGTTTGAGAAGGACAAAAAGGAGCTCTTTGAGGGCGCCCGAAAGACCGCGGCAGGCCGTGTCAAGATACAGCTGATACTGGCCAAGGTCGCGGAGACGGAGAAAATATCCGTTTCGGACGACGACATCGACCTCTACATCCGCCAGGAGGCCGCCCGCACCAACCAGAGGCCCGACAAGATCGCCAAGGAGCTCGCGAAGGACCGCGAGGCCCTCCGCTCGGTGAATCAGTCCATAATTTTCGACAAGTCGGTTGATTTCCTTGTGTCCAAGGCTACGCTCACTGTGACACAACCGTGAGCTACTACGTCCCAATCGTCCTTGAGAACACCGGCCGCGGAGAGCGGTCGATGGACATCTATTCCCGGCTCCTGAAGGACCGGATCATATTCATCGGCACGCCAATCGACGACATGGTGGCAAACCTGGTCATCGCTCAGCTGCTGTACCTGCAGATGGAGGACGCGAAGAAGGACATCCACCTTTACATCAATTCCCCGGGCGGCGTCGTGACGGGCGGGATGGCGATATACGACACGATGAACTTCCTGCAGTGCGACGTGCAGACCTTCTGCATCGGCATGGCGGCAAGCATGAGCACGGTGCTGCTCGCCGCGGGGACCAAGGGCAAGCGTTTCGCGCTTCCGAACAGCCGGATCATGATCCACCAGCCCACCGGCGGCGCCGGCGGCCAGGCGGCCGACATCGCGATCGCGGCGAAAGAGATCCTCCGCTGGCGCAAGACGCTGAGCGAGGTGATCTCGCGGCACACTGGCAAGGCCCAGGAGCAGGTCGAGAAGGACTCCGACCGCGACTATTACATGAGCGCCCAGGAGGCGAAGGATTACGGGATTGTCGACCATGTCGTCGCCTCCACACGGGAGGCGCAGAGCCTGGTCGTGAAATCCGCCGCCTGAGGCCGGGGGTCCGAAGACGCTGTCGCGCGGTTTCCGCCCTCGACACCGTCGCGCCCTGATCCAGAATCACCGCCCATGGCCAAATCGTCGCGAATGACACTCTGCTCCTTCTGCGGGAAGTCGCAGGCGGAGGTAAAAAAGATCATTGCCGGCCCCGGCGTGTACATCTGCGACTCGTGCGTCAACGTCTGCAAGACCATCATAGACCGCGAGGTGAAGCAGCCGGCAGTCGAGGTGAAGCCCGCGTTCCGGATGATCAAGCCCTCCGGGATCAAAAAGGTGCTGGACGACTACGTGATCGGCCAGGAGCACGCAAAGAAGGTTCTCTCGGTCGCGGTTTACAACCACTACAAGCGCCTCAATTTTGAGGCCGGTCAGTCACCCCGGGATCCCGCGGCCATTTCGCCTGAGTTCAGCGACGTGGAGGTCGAGAAGAGCAACGTCCTCCTCGTTGGCCCCACGGGCTCGGGAAAGACGCTTCTCGCCAGGTCGCTTGCGCGCATCCTTGACGTGCCTTTTGCGATTTCAGACGCGACGACGCTCACCGAGGCGGGCTACGTCGGCGAGGACGTTGAAAACGTCGTGCTTAGGCTTCTCCAGAACGCCAGCTATGACGTGAAGCGAGCCGAGTGCGGGATCATCTACATTGACGAGATAGACAAGATCCGGCGCACGACGGAGAACGTGTCGATCACACGGGACGTCTCCGGCGAGGGCGTCCAGCAGGCACTCCTCAAGATTCTTGAAGGGACGGTGTGCAACGTGCCGCCCCAGGGCGGGCGCAAGCACCCGAATCAGGAGTACATACAGGTCAACACGTCGAACATCCTCTTCATCTGCGGCGGCGCCTTCGTCGGTCTCGAGCAGATCGTAAAGAAGAGGCTCGGGCACCGGTCGATCGGCTTCCACCAGAACCCGGAGGACCGCGAGATGGCGCCGAACGAGATGATGCGCAAGATCGCCCCTGAGGACATGGTGCGCTACGGGATGATACCGGAATTCATTGGGCGCCTGCCGGTCGTGACCGTGCTCGACCAGCTCGACGTGGCCGACCTCGAGAAGATCCTCCTGCGGACGAAGAACGCCATGGTGAAGCAGTACTCGAAGCTCTTTGCCATGGACGGCATCCGGCTCCGGTTCACTTCGGATGCCGTGAAGGCCGTCGCGCTGAAGGCCATCGAGCTCAAGACGGGGGCCCGCGCCCTGCGTTCGATCCTCGAGAACATCATGCTCGAGATCATGTACGACCTTCCCCAGCGGGAAGACGTCACTGAGGTCATTGTCGACGCGGCGGCGGTCGCGGGGAGGCGCCGCCCGACGCTCCGGCGCGCGCCGAAGGTCGGGCCGACGGAGAACGCCGCCTGACGGACCGCTTCCGCGGGCCGCCCCCGGATCACCACTGGCGGTAATCGCCCTTTGTGACGCCCCGGGCGAATTCGACAAACAGCCGGACGCAGCGCTCCACGTCTTCGAGGTCCACGACCTCGCTTGGCGTGTGCATGTAGCGCAGGGGAATGCTCACTACCCCGGTTGCGACGCCTCCGCGGCCGACCTGGATCGCGCGGGCGTCCGTCCCCGTGGGGCGCGGGTCGCCATCGACCTGGTAGGGGATCTTCAGCTTCTTTGCCGCCTTCACGAGGCCGTCAAAGACCTTCGGGTTTATGTTCGGCCCGCGGCAGAGGATCGGGCCTGCGCCAAGCTTTGTCTCGCCGTATTTCCGATTGTCGCAGTCCGGATGGTCGGTCGCGTGGCCGACGTCGACAACGAGCGCGACCTGGGGGTCCACCGAGTAGCCCGAACTTATGGCGCCGCGGGTGCCGATCTCCTCCTGGGAGGTTGCGACCGCAACAACCCTGGCCGCAAGCTTCCTGCTGTCCCGAGACAGCCTGATGAGAGTCTCGCCGACGACGTACGCACCCACCTTGTTGTCGAACGCCCGGGCCGTGCCGATGCTTCCGTGGATGAGCTCGAACTCGTGGTCGTAGGTCGCCGAGTCCCCGATCGAGATCCTTTCAAGGGCCTCCTTCTTGGACGCCGCGCCTATGTCGATCCAGATCTCATGGATCTCCGGCACCTTCTTTCTATCGGCCTCGTCCATCAGGTGGACCGCGCGCTTGCCGGTCACGCCCTTCACGGTCCCGCCGGCCGTCTGGATCACGACCCGCCGGCCGGAGATCACCGTTTTGTCGTGGCCTCCAATCGTGTCAAAGTAGACGAAGCCGTCCTTGTTGACGTAAGTGACGAGCAGGCCGAGCTCGTCCATATGGCCAGCGAGCATGAGCGTCGGGTCGCCCTTTGGATTGAGCGTCGCAATCCGGTTGCCAAGGGCGTCCCCCGCGAATGCGTCCGCGGCCGGCCTGACGTGGCGGTCGAACACGGCCTGGGCTTCGCCCTCGTAGCCGGAAGGCGAGCGTGTGTGGAGGAGCTCTGTGAGGAAAGCTGGGGGTGTGTATGTCGCCATCGTCGTCGTTGAGTTAGGGGCGAATCTCGCTCTGTTTCCCTGGGACCGCAACGGGGAAAAAGACCTTGGCGCGGGGGCCGGGACATGGGAGCGTCCGAATCCCATGACGATCTATCCCGCCATCGACATAAAGGGGGGGCGCTGTGTCCGGCTGACGCAGGGCCGCGCCGAGGCGGAGACCGTCTATGCGGAGGACCCCGCATCGGTTGCCGCCGAATTCAAGGCAGCGGGCGCCAAGTGGGTGCACGTCGTCGACCTCGACGGAGCGTTTTCCGGCGAACCGGGGAATCTCCCGGCAGTGGAGAGGGTGTTGGGCGTCGGGTTGCAGGTGCAGCTGGGTGGCGGCCTCCGGACGCGGATGTCGGTCGAATGTGCGATTGCCATGGGCGTTTCACGCGTCGTCATCGGCACGCGTGCGGCTGAGAGCGATGAGTTCATCTCGGAGCTTGTTGGCGCCTTCGGCGAAAGAATCGCCGTCGGAATTGATGCAAGGAACGGCAAAGTCGCGGTCAAGGGCTGGGTCGACACAACCGAAACCTCGGCGATTGGTCTGGCACGGCGAATGGACGCGCTCGGCGTCCGGACGCTGGTTCACACGGACGTCGCGACCGACGGCATGCTCTCCGGCCCGAATTTTGCCGCTCAGGAGGCGATGCTCGACGCCGTCAAGGCGAAGGTGGTCGCAAGTGGAGGAGTGGGACGTCTGGAGGACGTGGCCCGCCTTGTGGCGGCAGAAAGAAACCGCCCGAATCTGGACGGCGTCATCGTCGGCAAGGCGATTTACGAGGGCAGGGTGGCCCTAAAGGATCTGCTCGGAATTGCCGGCGGCTAGGGCGAAAAAAGATAATCCCCTCCGACCAAGGCCAAGTTGTCCGAGGCGGGAGCCGTTATCGCAGTCCACCGGTACCCCAGGCCCTTCAGTATGCCGAGCACGCCGTCGGCCTCAGGCGGGCTGTGGATAGCCACGATCAGCGTCGGGCGGGATTTGGCGACGGCTTCCTTCATCCCCTCGAGCGCCTTGTGTCCGTGACCCTCGACATCGATCTTGATAAAATTCGGCGCCCTCAATTCACCGCTCGCGACCAGATCGTCCAGGCGCAGTGTGCGAATTGCAATCGGTGCATTTGAAGAGTTCCGAGTTTCACCGTCATAACGGAGGTGGGTGCTCGTTGAATCGAGCTCGCCGTATGTTAGGAGCTCCGCTTCTCCCGCGCTGTCTGATGCCGCGGCCTGATAGGTTTTCAGCCACGTGATGCGGTTCATCCTCCGATGCCGCTCAAGCCTCGCAAAGCTTGCCGGGTTGGGCTCGAAGGCCGCAACCTGGCCCGTGGGGCCGACGCGAAGGGAAAGCGCAATGCTGTATAACCCGAAATGCGCACCGAGGTCCCAGCAGCTCCAGCCGATGATGTCGCCGTTCCCAAGGCCTTCAATGGCCCGTTGAGCTTCCGGTTCGTGAGTGCCGCGCCAGTAGGATGTCCATGGAAAGAGTGTCCAACGGGCGCCCTTAGCCACCCCTCCGCGCACTCTGACGGGGACGAGGCCGACGCTAGACGAGACGATTCTTCGAAGGTGGGCATTCATTGGGCGCTGACTTCGGCTTGGCGTGGCTGTTCTGCCATGTGCCCAAAAGGGCGTGCGCTAAAGGCTCCAGAAGCCTTTCGCCTGCATTTTATTGAAGCCGATCTGCCGCGGGCGTCGGGGCATCGCTCGATGGAAGGCATTCGAGCGGCATTGCAAATCGTTCACGCAATTCCCATTAGCCAGCGCCCGAAGAGTGCCGCCCCTTGGGCGCCCGTGATGGCCGGCGGTCTCGTGGTTTTCGGGAGCGCTCACTCTGGTGCTAGGAAAAGCGCATTACCCCACTTCAAATGTTTGCCCAAGGGCTTCAGCCTCCCGGATGTATCCAGGTCCCATCCGGTGTAGCCATGCCGGCCGAGGAAGGTGACGCTTTCCGCCTGGGCTTCGCCCAGTTCCATGTATACCGCGCGAATGCGCCGCGCGGCGAGCGATCCCGAGGCCCCTCGCAGGGCCTCTATTTCATGGCCTTCAACGTCGAGTTTCCAGAAATCCACCAGACCGACACCGTGACGTTCGAGCTCCTGGTCAAGCGACACCAGCTCGATCGCCTCGCCTTCCGTGGTTTGGATTTGGTTCCACGCGCCGTGCAGCTCCGCGCCGCCCAAGCTTCCAAGGTGGGCGCTTCCGGGCGCGCTGCTGAGGCCTGCCGGCACAACGGTGACACCATCGAAGCCGTTAGCGGCAATTCCCTCCTCTAGCCATTCCCGGGCATCTCGGCCTGGCTCATAGGCAAATATCCGAGCTCGCGGCAGGATTGTGGCGAAATAGAGCACAGTCTGCCCGATGTTGGCACCGGAATCCACGATGGTGCGGAAAGTTCCTGCGCTCAAACGCAGCCACCGCCACAGTGACGGGCCCTCATAATCGCCATACACGATCCAACGGTGGGTTGGATTGGCGAGATCGAGCTTCCAAACCGGACCTGGGACGGTCCGCACCCATTGAATGCCCTTCCTTGCAAGAGCAGCCCCAAAAAGCAGGTCGCACAGTCCGAGTTTGTGGCCAAATTCCATGCCCGTCAAAAGCCGCAACCCGAAGGGCAGCCGAAGAGGGTTCTTCGGGGAATTGTCCGGCGGCTTCATCAGCTGTGGAAGCGGTTCAGCAAGAATGGCACTGCGCAAACAACGGCTCCCGCTTGGCACATCGAGCTAAGCCAAATGCTCAGCGTCAACTCGTCCTGAAAAGACCAAGCGATGAGGACGATAAGGATCAGCCCCGGATACGAAAGGATTGGGCTATCGGCCGCCCAACCGCAAAACTTCTTCATCATTCTACCAAAGATACTGGATATCAATATGATGCCAAATAGCCCGAAATTTGCATACGCTTCTGTGAGCAATCCGAAGCCAATGGTGGTCTTTTGGGTATCCTCCATACGTTGAAGGCCATAGTAGACAGCCAGGGTGTACGTGCTGATGTGTCCGACAGGCTTTTCAGGCCAAAAAAAACGCGGCACAAACTGCCCGGGAATCTGGGCGTAAGTCTGCCCATTGAGGTACGGCAGTCGTTCCGGCGTGTTCGAAACGACAAGGCACAGGATCTGTATGAGCGAGGTGCGATCCAGGAGAGAGGCTTTCGCTGTCGGCGCTTCGCCTTTCGGCGCGGGTTCGAGGCCGTCGACGATCCATTCGCCGAAAAAGTCGGGCAGTTGAAGCAATGTCGGTTGTGGAGCGCCATTTTCCCAATATTTCGCCCTCATGGTGCTCTTTCCCTGATGGAGAACGGCAAAGATGAGCAACAGAATGCCTGCCACCACCACGGGGACTTTCTTGCTGCCTGAGACGTAGCCCAGCAAGGCGAGAATCAGAGTGGATATGGCTTGCACCAAGAAGAGCGACGCAAGGTTGAGTATCACCATGACTGTCAATTGCCCGACGAAGGAGAATTTTCTGTACCGTGAAAGCTCGCCCAAGCCCCAGCGACGGCATTGGACGAACGTGGCGATGATGCCGAGCCCGAAACAGATCGCCCGGATCGGTCCTGCGATGTCCCCTGGAATACCACTGCTGAATTCATCTGCGGCAGTGTATGCGATCGAGAGCATCATTCCGTAGCCGAGAAAATTGGAGATGTCCCCGGAGACAGCATTCTGCCTCCACATGGGCGAGCGCTTGGGCTTTGCCCGAGTGATCCCAAACGTCGTGATCGCCACAATTTGGAAGAGCACGGTGCAGAGTGCAGCTTTCGTGATTGTCTCAGAGCTGTAATATTGGAGCTGCTCATGTCCGCTGATTAGAGGAATGCCATAGGCCGTGACTGTGGTGCCTATGAATGTTTCAAAGATCGGCAGTTCAAACCGTGCTTGCTTTATCCAAATCAACCACGGCAGGAATCCCAGCAGCACAATCAGCAGGCCGAGCCCGAGTTGGAGCTCATCCACCACCTTGGCAGTATGGACGAGGTAAACCAAGGCAGCCCCGAAGCACACGAGGCTGATTCGAAACAGCCGTTGAGGGGGTCTTCCCGGCCTCCTGCGAAGCTGAACTGCGTGGCCGATGAGCGAGTTTTCATCCGGCGCGTCTTCAGCGGGCGTGGGCTCGGAGTTCATCGGGTCGAAGCGTCAAATTGGACGGCTTCGTCAAATAGCGCGCATTGTGCCTTCGTCAGCTCATTGGCCAGGTAATTGGAGTGGAAGTAGGCGTCGTTTCGAACTGGCAGCGAACCTTGAGGAAAGTCGGAAAGAGCGAACTCAAAGAACCTTTGTATTGCTCTCTGGGCATTCTCTTCCTCGCCCGGCTCGCCAATGACCACGATGTACGCGCAGGAAAGTTTTTTGATCAGGCTTTCCATGACGCTGTCCTTGAACACAAGAGCGAGTATCGGCGGCCCGGCCAGATAATAGACATAGACCTTTGACGGGGAGTAGGCGGGGTCGCTCGAGCCGGGCAGCAGCAGGACGTCGGCATCGAATTGAAGGCGCAGCGCCTCGAGAAAGCCAATCCGGTGGGGGACCTCGTCGACCTGGTCAGCCACGCCGTAATCTGCGGCCAGCGGCATTACCGAGGGCTTGCCCTTGCCGGACTCGACATAACTCGTACCGACGAAGTGAAATCTCAACCGTTTGGCCCTTTCGGGCTCGCGCGCCCGGTAGGCTCGCAGGGCGGCGAAGAGGACTGAGACGGCCTGCGGCATGACGGGGCCAGCCGCGCCTGTGTACAGGAAGTGCCTTTCCGATCCTTCCCTTTGAGTCGCGGGGGCGACACTCGGCCGCTTCCGCGCCCTTTCCAGATCCTGGATGCTCGCCCCGAAGTGAATGACGGCGCTGGGCTTGGCGAGAAACCATGGATATCGGACGCCTAGGTCCTCAAGATAAACCGGCGAGACACTGATGAATCCTGCGGCACGGGCATATGACCAACCTTCGAATTTCCATGCGCACAGACGGGCGAAGTTGTATTTCCAGCCGCCGGGCGGCCGCCGTGAGCCGGCCCGCTCATAATAGTCCGTCCGCCAGGGATCCTGTATGTCGATCACATACGGGACGCCAAAGCGTCTTTGCCACAGGCGGCCCAGCGTGAATGTCATGAACTGCGTGTTCGAGAAAAAGACGAGATCGAACTTCTCTTGGCGCAAAAGGCGGCTCCCTGCCCGAAGCAGGTACGGCCAACCGCGCAGTCCCGTGTTTCCGAGCCCGATCAATTTCGCCCAGCGCGGGGAAATGGCCGGGGTCCGGACGACGCGAACATCGGACGGAATGGTTGTCAGAAGATCGATTTCCCTGACGCCTTGCTGCCATTGCTCCCCGATGGCCAGCACGACGGGTTCCCAACCGAAGTCCCGGTAATACGGCAGGCTCATGCGCACGCGCTGCATGTCCGGCGCGTTGATAGGCGGGAAATGCGGGCTGACAATGAGAACCTTTTTCAAGCCTTGGAGAGGATTTCGGCCATCGAGAATGTGTCACGGCACGGGCATTTCAAAGAAGAACTCCTCCGGGGAGTGGAAGAACGAAAGAAATTCTGGCGAGAGGGGCGCATGGCTCCAAGGCGGCGTGGGGGCCACTTGCGAGTGGTAGAGGCCCAACGCGCGGTGCTTCAAGTGCTCGTATCCGGCGAAGTCGAGCCGCCAGATTTTGCGGCTGGTCAGAAGCGGCCGCACGAGGCGCTGTGGCGCCCAAAGGGCCCAGATTGGATATTCGAAAAGGCGCGAAGTCAGGCCGGCACTCTCAAGCGCGCTCCGCACAAGATTGAAAGCAGCATCATGTTCGGAGCTGCCGTCCTGTCGGCACGGAAGAAAGATCTCGTCGGGCGCTATTTGGACAAGAAGCGCGGCGATCCGGTCGACGAGAGCCCGGGTCTCCTCCGCATTTAGATGGCCTAGCTTGCCGTCACGCGCGCCGAGAAAATGGATCCGGCTGCGCTCCACGCCTAGGGCTACGTCCGCGGCGAGAGCTTCAGAGCGCCGCAGCAAGGCAAGTGCCTCGGGAGTGAGCGTTGGATGCCCGGGATGCGAGGCGCTGCCGTCCGTGATGTAAGCCACGTCGACTGAACTCCCTTCGAGGCGTTTGCGTAGTATCAGGCCGCCGCAGCCGAGGGTCGCGTCATCCTCGTGGGGTGCAACCACAAGGCAGCGAGCCTCAGCGTCGGGCTGGTAGCGGTGGGCGCGTGCCCGCAAGGCCGTCATCATTGTCCGGTGCAATGCCTTCCGGCAAAAATGCTTTGGGGCCTGCGTCCAACGGCGATTGGGGGACAAAGTCATGTCCGAACGCGGTGCGCCAGTCGTTGCCACCACCTGTTTCGTGCCAGGGCGGCCACTGCCTCATCCCAATTCACTAGGCTCGCATTGATGTCATGGTAGCCGCGCTGCGCATCGGGAATGTTGTCCGTCTCCACCCGGAGGACCAACTCGGGCAACTTGTCGTAAAAATCAGCGCATCGGTAGGGGGGGTGCAGCGACCACATGCCGGGAGCTCTTCCGAGGAATTCGCGTCGAACCAGGCTTCGGGCCATCATCGCCGCCGTGAAAATATGCTCCGGAAGGTCCGCGGGAGGATTTCCCTCAACTATGGCCTTGATGATGCTGCGCAGCCGCGCCGGGCGCCGCGGGCGCAGGCCGCCAATCTCCGTGCGAAAGCGCTGGCGGCTCATTAGGAACAATCGTGTGCTCATGTTGGCGAAACGGAACGAAAAAGCCGTTCCCGGCTCGGCGGAACCGGTTTGACTATGCAGCTTTCCGTCCCTGGCCGGCGGCCCAGGAAGAGGGGCGGAGAACAATATCTCCCGGCGCAGCGCCATCTCCTCGGTCGCCTCGGCCAGCCATTCAGGGCTGCCGCCTCCAAAAAGAATGTCGGAGTCGGTGTGAAGCACGAAATCGTTTTGCGCCGCGTTGAGTCCGAAAAAATACGCATAATAGGGTCCGCCGCGAAAATCCTTTGAGGGAACGGGCCTGCCGCCGAAAAACTCGGCTGAAACGCCCGCCTGCACTGCCGGATCGTAATCCACGGTGAGAACGCGCGCGCCTGGAATGGATTGCGCGAGCGACAAGATGCGGTCCTTGCCCTCTCGCCAACGTTCTGAGAAGCGTCCGGCGCTCCGGTGAAAGTCGATCACCAGCAAAATCTCGGCGACTTGCCCGCGCCACACTCGTACCTGATGGGGAAGCAGGATTTTGGCGTGCCGGTAATCGGATGGAGCTAGGCTGACCTGCAGTGTAACGGGTGGCGGGCTCATCTCGTGGCGGACACAGGCGCCTCCAGCGCCTTTCGCACAGCGGCGAGCAGATTGGGCGCCTCTTTTTCCCAACAGTAGGTCTCTTCTGCCGCCCTGCGCGCGGCCTCGCCCATTGTGGCGATGCGCGGCCGGTCGCGGAGCAGCCCGTCGAGGTGACCGGCCAATTCGTCGGTTTGAAAGAGGGAGACAATCATGCCTGCCCCGGGGGCCCGCGCCAGCACCTCACGCTGGCCGGCCGTATCGCTGGCAACGACCGCTAGGCCGGCGTTGAGATATTGGAGAATCTTGTTCGTGATGGTGAGGTCGCGATTGACAATGAATGCCTGCTCAAGGGCGAGGCCGATATCGTGCCTTGCGATGAGGGACGCCAGCAGGGACGGGGGCACCAGTTCCAAGAATTCGATTCGATGGCGATGGGTTAACGGCAGCCTGCGCAGGACCTTTTCGCGGTATCCGGCGGTCGGCTCGCCCAGGAATACAACCTGGCTCGGCTCGACGGTCTTCGCCCAGGCGGCCAAGAACAGCTCGAGCCCACGACCTGGGCCAAGCGTCTGCGAGAACCAAAAGAACGCAGGAGGAGAGCCAGGAGGCCCGCGATGCGGATCGGGTTGGAGCGGAAAGGAGTTGGTGATGACATGCGGACGAATCCCACCGTAGCGAGCGTGCAAAGCGTCGGCCAAGCTGTGGGATGTGGTGCTCGTATAGGCTGCGTTCCTTAGCAGTTGGCGCTCGACGGAGCGGATGAGACGCTGAGGCCGGCCAATCCGGTCCTGCGGCAGGAGATCTTCGGAGTGCCAGTCCTCAATATCGGCCGCGACCCGCCGGCCCTCGGTCATCAGGGAGACGCCCACCCAATGGGGAGCCTCGTTGTGCACGATGGTGAGATCTGCGGAAACCGTTCGGGCACGGCGCAGCAACAGCCACGCGGGACCGAGCGCTTGGGCGCTCTGCAGGTGCAGGGAGGTCGAGATTCTCCGGCTGGCCGAGCTGAAGACACGCCTGAGAAGCACGCGCCACGCCGGCGTGGCGTGCTTGGGCAGAAAATCGATCGCAATACGGCGGAATGGCGCTTCGAGCATCAGCTTCTGATCCTGCCGCTCGGCGGCTGCATGGTTGCGCACGTGCAGGACGGTGACATCGAAACCGGTACGACCCAAGGTCTCGGCCTCTTTGAGAGGCCTTGGATTCAGGCTCAGAGGGCCGCTGGCTATGATTAGGATTTTGGGCACGAAATCGAATCCGCCCGCTTATCGATTAGGGTATCCTCAGTCAAAACCTTGAATCCCCGCCGGTATGCTTCCTCGGTGCGGGCTTTGGTGACGGCTTCAAGCCAGCGCCAGACATCGTTGAGCTGGCGCTTGGCAGAGAGAATGCGCCAAGCCGTGAATGGCCGGCGCATAGCTCCGCGAGAGAATAATGCCCAGT
>Ga0182030_10019580_pt1 | contig 12853 bp, 16 predicted proteins | sample 812S3MmetaG_FD_121299 | JGI IMG/M metagenome (GOLD analysis project Ga0182030, IMG submission 121299) | Permafrost microbial communities from Stordalen Mire, Sweden - 812S3M metaG (Illumina Assembly) | ecosystem: Environmental > Terrestrial > Soil > Wetlands > Permafrost | place: Sweden... | reverse complement strand
TCCTGTCTTGAGAATGCGGGCGAAGTCGCCCGGTTCAATCGCATACTCCATGCTCTCGGAGTAGCCGCGGCTTTCGTTCCGGCTGACGCCTTGCCCGCGATTCGAGCCCCAGTTGTTGCCCGTGCCGCTGTTGGAGCCGGAGCCGGAGTTCGAGCTGTGCTGGCCGCCCTGCCCGAAGGTGTGATTGGACGACGAGCCGTGATTGGAAGACCAGCCGCTTTGCTCGCTGTTGCCCGCCGACATCCCGAGATTGAGGTTGCGAGAGTTCCCGCTGCTAAAGTTGTCGCGACGTGTTAAGATGCGACCCACTACCCGGCTTGCAAAGTCATTGGTCTCAGGGCACGCATTGGCGTGAAAAATATTGGTGACGAACTTGCCCACCAGCGAATGCGCCGCGTCGCGCGGATTGTCGCCGCCCATTTTGGCGTAGTAGTTGGGAAGCGATTGCGTGAGATAAACCGTGCAGGCTTTCGACTCCCGACACAGCGACTGGTATTCAGCATCGAAGGAACTCACGGTTTCCTGTGCCTCATCCGAAAAGAGAAACACCGGGCGTTCCCGGTGTTTCTCTTCCAAGCTATTGCGCGCGAGCACCGCGCGTTGCCACATGTATTTGAAAAGCTGCTGGGCGATGACGCCGTCCTCGTTCCAGGTGGTGGTCGGCATCGCAAGCAAAATGATAATTCCATGAAAGGTCAGCTCCGGCGTCACAGTGGTCTTACCGCAGAAGGCGCGGTTAAGCCTGCCGTGGTTGAATCGGTCGAGCGTGGCGGTGATGGTGATGACGATATTGCCGCGCGTTTTGTCGGGAATACCGGGCCATTCCTCAGCCCAGAAATTAATCAGGTTTTGGAGTGTAGCGCTCGACAGCCGCACCCTTGGATGATTGGCGGCAGCGTTCATCGTCCGGTACATGAAAGAGCGTTCCTGCCATTCGGCGCTCGTGGGGTCTTCCCGCGACGCTGGTGCCGTGGTGATAAATCGGATGATATCCGGGATGGCGAGTGATCCCTTAGCGGCGTAGTGCGCGGGTAAAGTGTAACGCAAAATTTTGCGAGCGGAATCTTCCCAGAAGGCCTCACCGCCGCGTTGGCTTGCCGTTCCGCTCGCGTGTTTCGCGGCTTCAATCACGCGCATCAGGCATTCGACAAGCGTCCCGATGCCGTCGATGCCGTGCCGCGACATCTCATAGTCAAGGAAATTGAAGCCCTCGTTTTCATCAAACAGCAAGAGCGAATTACCCCGCCCATGCTCACGCGTTTGCTGCTGGCAAAAAGGTATCTGCGTGTGTTTCGCGGCCGTGACCAACCCGCCGAAACCCGCACGCAGATAGGCTCCAATAAGCATCCTAAAGGTTGCGGAGGTCTTCCCCGACCCGATGCCTCCGAAGGCATGTACACCGCCGCAAGCATCGCGGAGCGTGAAATTGTCGTGTGGTGATAAGGGCAGCCTTGCAATTGGGCAACGGTGCAGTTGTGCACAAGAAGGGGGCTGCATGAAAAAGACGGTCAGAGCGACAGATTTCTTGCAGAACATGGCAAGCGCCGAGCCAGTTGCCGCGCCGGATACTGCGTCAAACGAGAAGGCAGCTGACGCCAGTCGGCCAGTCAAGACGCGCAACGGACTGAAGCATATCGGCGGGTATCTCAGCGCGGAGGCCGTAGAGAAAGTTGCCATCCTTCGCGCCCGGCTCCGTCTTGATAATTCCGAGTTGATAACGCTCGCCATCGATGAACTTCACGCGAGGCATAACGCGAAGCGGGCCTTTGGCGACAATTGAACAAGTGCAATCTTGCCATTGTGCACATGTGCAAAGTCACGGATTCACGCAGAATCGGGCGCGGGGAGCGCAGGGGCGGGCGCAAGCTCAAGCCCCGGCAAGATAGGCTGATCCTTTTTCAACTTGTAGCCTTTCACAAACGCCAGCCTGTCCCCATTGAACATGAACCGAATGTTGACGAAGAAAGTCCCGTCATACGGGCTTCGGAACAGAAACTCTTTCTCCAGAAGTTCCCGGAGTCCGCTGTAATATGCCGTCTTCTTCATTCCTGCCGTCAGAAGCGAGAGCGTGATGGTGTCTTGGCCCGGCTTGCTCTGAAGCTGGTGATACACCAGCTCGAATACTGCGAGGCCAGCCTTTGAAAGCCCAGCCGCCTGCTTCAGACCAGCGAGGTAAAGCTTTACAAAACGCTCCTTGTCTACTTCCTCCCACTCATAGACCATCGCGCCGCCATGTCCCAGAACCTCTCCGCTGCCGTTATCGACTACCAACCCCTTCAGCTCTGTGCCGAGCCGGGTACGTTTTGGTCTCTTAATCTCATCGGCTGAGGGTACGCTGGGATTCGAGGTGTAGATAGGCACCCCCCTCTTCTCAGCCAGAACACCCGCCGAGTGTTGAACTTCATTCCGCATTTGCTACCTCCGAATCGGGAATCGAGTTCCGCAAACATGAACCAAAATTCCGCGTTTTGCAACCAGAAACGCGGAGTATTGACCGCGAAATCGGGAATACTGTTCGCAAAACGCGGACTCCGGGTCGAGTAAGTTCAATCGGTTAGTGGCTTCTCCTTTCTTATATATAAATAAACCCCTTGTCGAGTTATCCATGCCCGACGTCGCGCCATACCATGAGCGCCGTAGGCGTCGGGGGTGGGTAACTCGGCACTGCAAAGAACGCTTTATCCAGACAGACGGTAACAGCCGAGCGCTCCGTACTGGCGTGTTCAGGGCATCGAGCCCTTCACACGCCCAAGGAAAGGGAAACCCCTTCCTTGCCCATCCCCGCTCAGCAATGAAAGTACGTTGCGAATCCCGCAACCAAACGCTACTATTTTGCGCCGAATAGAACAACGGGGCGGGGGCATGGCGGACAATACCGGCAGCACGGCACAATCCGAAGCGCAGCGCATGGTTGATGCGCTCGCAAGTGTGGGAGTGACGCAATTCGATATCGCCCACACCAACATCGATCAGGAGAAACGCGGCTATCGCAGGGCGCAAACCTTGCGCCAGACCAAGACCTCCCTGCCGTATCTGCTGGATTCCGCGCCGCGCCGCCAGAACAATGTCATCCTCCGGCCGCACCATCCCCCCGCCGTTGTTCTCGTGCAGTTGGACGACCTCGAGCAGGAGCAGCTCGAACGTGTCCGTCCTGCCGCCTTTCTGGTTCTGCAAACCAGTCCCGGCAATCATCAGGCATGGGTGGCGGTCGAGGGCGGCGACCGCGAGTTTGCCAGCCGCCTGAAGAAGGGCACGCACGCCGATCTGACCGCCAGCGGTTCGGTGCGCGTGGCCGGGAGCTTCAATTACAAGCGCAAGTACGCACCGAATTTCCCCACGGTCACGATTGAAGAGGCGCACCCCGGCCGCATCATGACGCGCGCGGAGCTGGAGGGCAGGGACCTCGTGGCACCGGCACCGCCGAAACCGGAAGCGCCAGCTTCCCCCCTTCGATGTTCTGACCGGCCGGGCCGTCTGGCATGGCCAAGCTACGAGCGCTGCCTGGATGAGGCGGTGCACCGTGGAAGGAAGCGCAGCAGCGCCGACTTTACGTTTTGCTGCATCGCCATTGACCTTTTCAAACGCACGCCGGAAGAAACCGCCGCGAAGTTACTGGAGGTGTCGAGCAAGGCGCGGGAAAACGGGGAGGCTTATGCGGTGGACCAAGCCATGAGCGCCGCCGCGAAAGTGGCGGTGAATCCCCGGAGTCCAGCCCGGTAAGACAGGGACTGCAATGGGCAGCACGGGTATTGACTCCGGCGACCGCCGCGCCTATCGTAAGGGGGCGGAACTGAGACAATAGAGCAGGAAGGAGGCGCACGCCATGAACAACATCCCCAACGATACCGATGCAATCCATATGCCCCCCGACTTGCTCGCGCAGGCGCGGCAAGCGGCAACCGAAGAACACCGCCCCGCCGACGAACTGGTAAGCGATGCCGTCAGGCGCTATTTACAAGAGCGCAAGCAAGTTGCGACGGTTAACACCGCAGAGCCTACGAAGAGAAAGCGCCTGTCCGAATTGTTTGCGCCCCTGCGCGGCCTCGACATAGATTTAAGCCGCAATCCGTCCACCGGGCGGCCCGTTAACCTGTGAGCGGTTTTCTTCTCGACACCAATATCCCTTCTGAATTTCGTAATCCCCGACCCGAGCCACGGGTGGTTAAATGGGTCGATTCCGTAGCGGAGGATTCTGTTTTCATAAGCGTCATTACGCTTGGCGAGATTCGCAAGGGCTGCGAACTGCTTGACCTCGGCAAGCGGCGCAAGGAACTGGAGCAGTGGCTCGATGTGGAAGTCAGAGAGTGGTTTGCGGGTCGTATCCTGCCGGTTACGGATGCCATAGCGGAGCGCTGGGGAAGAATGGAAGCCCAGCGCCAGCGCCTTGGCCTGCCGCTCAATACCGCCGATGGACAGATTGCCGCCACTGCTCTGGAACATGGCCTCACGCTTGTCACGCGCAACGTGAATGATTTTCGTGACCTCGGCGTGGCCGTGTTTAATCTATGGAATGACGCTTCATGATTGGCACTGTGGACGCGGCCGAGCCGGAGCCCATCATGCTGGCGTTTTCCGATGGCCGACGCCACACGCTGCAATCGGACCTCACGATACGCATCTGGAAAGAAGTGGAGCGGGGACGGTACAACAGCCCGGAGGAAGTAATTGGGCGTGCCTTGGATGCGCTCTTCGAGACGACTCGGCCCCTATGAAGTGTGAGCAGTAACGGAGCAGAAAACCCCGTTAAGGATGTTTTGCATATCCCCGCAAAAACCATCAATCCGGATTGGGGTAAACCCAACACTTGACGCCCCGACACCCGGATGAGATATAAGCCCTCCACGTGAGGTTTGGGGTGTGGACTACCGCTACGGATTCGGGTTCCGGGTGTAGCGGTTCTTGCAGAAGCCGATACACAAGGGGGCAGGCCCCCTTGTGGTGCTGCCTGTATGGTGAATGCTAACCCGCAAATGTCAGCGCAACTGCCAGTGTTTCGGATTGCGCTTCCCGTGGAAACAGGCAATCACCACAATCCGCGAATCTTCCACGAGGAAGAACAAGCCGTAAGGGAACCGGCGCACCCCGGCCCGCCGCCGCGCCTTTTCCACTACCGCATAGTGGAGCGGATCTTCGGCGATTCTATCGACGGTGTCCACTACCGCTTCCGCGAAACGCTGCCCCAGCTCCGGGCGAATGCTTTCGTACCGCGCCAGGGCTTCCCTGAGTTCCGCGTCCGCTTCAGGCAACCAGAAAACGGGAAGGCTCACTGCTTCTTAAACAGGCCAGCCCTGACGTGCTCCCACGGAATCACATCGGAAGGATTCTGCTCATATTTGGCGACGCGATAGTCGAGTTCGGCCCGCTGTTCGTCGGTCAGTGCCGGAGCGTCCGCTTCGAGGCTCTCCCACAGCACATCGAGCAGCTCCAGTTTCTCCGCAGCGGAGAGGCCACCGATCTCATTGTGTAAATTGCTCATGCAGTCACCCTCATATCTACTGTACGAAATGAACGGGGAGGGGACACGCAGCCACCAGCCCGCGTACATTCTAGCCGTTTCACCTGCTCTCGACAAGGCGAAACACTACCGCGCGATGCGTGCTTGTTCCCGCGCCGCCGATAACAACCGCGCGCAGTACTCCGGCAACTGTCGCGTAGCGTCAGCACGGGAGGGCGAGGATGAAGCGCGGGCCACCAGCCACGCGACCGGCGCAGCCACAGCCTTGGCCCGTCCCCGCGCCGCCCCAGCGGCAGCCGAGCGGACGAAGCCGCCCCGAACGCGCCTGAACAGTTTCCAGACCAGATAGAGGCACACTGCCACCCAGAGCCATTCGAGCGGCGTGGCGAGCCCCCCAGTGCCTTCCGCCTGCCGCAGATAGGCCGGGATCACCAGCAGGAGCAGCACCGCAGCGGTTACACGCTGCCAGCCGCCGCCGCGTTTCTTTGCGGGCTGTGGCGGTGCATTGAGAGAAGCCCCCATCGCCTGCCACTGCCCCGACCATGCCTGATAGCGCCGTACTTCCTTCACCGCGGCCAACGTCCGGGCAAGAGCCAGTACCGCAACAAAAGCCGCCAGCCCCGGAACACTGCCCTGCAGCCAGCCGAGGACGATAGCGGCGCACACCACGGCAACCGGAATGGCCATGCCCGCAGAGCCAAGCAGGCGCACGTTTGAAGCGGGGCGGTTCATTGTTTGAACGTCCCCATCATGTAGTTGCGACCGCTGCCCGTGAAGATGCGGCCACCTTGAAACCACACCCCCGTGACGAGATTGTGGTTTTCCGGCCCGCCCGTCCGGAGGGTGCGGGCGAAGTCCCCCGGCTCGAACGCAAACTCCATGCTCTCCGAATAGCCCCGGCTGGTATTGGTGCTGTTACCACGGCCCCGGTTGACCCCCCGGTTAGACCCTGTGCCGCTGCTCTTGCCGGAGCCGGAACTCGAGTTGCTGTTACTGCCACCGGAAGAAGAACCGGCGGATGCGCCGTAATTGGACGAGGTGCCGCTATTCTCGCAGCTTCCCTCCGACATCCCGACATTGACGCTCTCAGAATTTCCACTGCTGTCGGGTCATGACCTTCCCGATGACGGCGTCACTGCCCCACCTGTCCGGGCCGGCGGAGCTGGAGGCACAGCCCATCTGGATCTTCAATGGATCGCATTCTCCCGCCTGACTCCCGCCGAGTTGGAGTAAAAGGCCGCCTGGAGGCGGGATTCCTTTCGCCGGGTTCATGAGGCCCGGCTTGGCGGCCACTACAATTTTAGCGGGATGTCCAGAAGATTGCTGCGCGAGTGAAATATCGCATTTGATGCTTCGACGACGTTTCGTCCGCTCTCGAGGTCGGACTGTACTGCTTTCGGGTCGTCGTCATCGCACCTCCTGCGCTCACGACTCCGCCGAATTCTAACTTATTGCCTGGTCTGAAATCCTGGGACCACTATACTGCTGCACCCGCTCGACGGCTTCGGGCCATCGAGCGCGCCGCGGCTCGGAACGGACTTCCGCCAGGCCTACATTTACCTGCACGCGCCCGTCCTGACCGCAATGGGAATTGACTTCAAGTTCGGCCGGCCATACACGCCTCTTGACTATGAAACCATTATGGCTTCCTAACGTCCGATGTATTCGCAAACTTACGCCTGGATCTATTCGCAGAACGGGGCGACGACTGGCGTGACCGCTACAGTCCACGTCGACCCGAGGCTGGACGCCGTCGGAGGAGTCACGCTTGGCGTCAATTCGCTCTTTGACTTCCGGGGACGCGCGCCTTCCTACATCGCCCGTGCCATTCATTGGCTTCAATCGGCCAGGCGAACCAAGCTTGTCGGGACGTCTTACACCGGTCCTCAACCAATTGCCGCAGCGCGGGGGCATATCGGGCAATGGCAGACTGAGGCAGAGCTACAGCTTGTCCACGCCGCTTGACCCTGGTGTCGGAGGCAAACCTCGGTTAGGACACGCGGGACCCTGCGAACAACTCTCATACATCCCGGTGGTATGGAACGTATGGAATGGGAATCGTTCATGTCCATCGGCTGCTGGATGTTAATTCTCACGCGGAATAGTTTGACGACGTCGACGGATCGCGCGTGGGCACGCGCGCAAACTTTGGCGAGATCACGACTGGCGTGAACATCATGCCGTTGCGGGCGATCAACTTCCGTCCCGAGGTCCGTTGGGACGTGGCCGGCAGCCCCGCATTCGGCCCCGCGAGCTCGGCGTGAGCGCGACTATCCTGCATAACTTTGCCGTTACGAGTCTTGATATCGGGGGCCCAATTTCCGAGGTCGGTCTTCACTATTGCGTATGAGAGCATCGAGATCTACGACTCCGCGACGAAGTCTGGTTTTGCTGTGACCTCACTACGAATTCCTCCGGCACGTGTCCGATTGTTCCGATCGCGACAACGGGATCGGAACGCTCTGGTTCGCCGGAGAGTTATAAGCCGTGAACGGCCGCGTTAACCAGCCCGGTGGCGAGCACCAACAAGGAAACGGCTAAAATAAAGTCGCCGCAAAAGGCCAGTTGAACCCCGCCTTCAGGCTGATCGGAGGGAGGTGAGCCTGTCGACAAATTGAAACCCAAAGGTATCAGAATCGCACTGGCTGGAACGGCGATGCGCACGAGCCAGGAGAGTCCAGGCGGAAGTTCGGCTGAATCCACCAGGACCTGACAGATCAGAGAAAGAATTAATAGCACACCCGCGTGGGCATGCCCTGCACGAGTAAGCCGCCGGCGGCTGGAATATTCCATATATCCAGGTTCGCGCATCAGAAACATTTTCAGCAAAGACACGCCAGCGTATTCGATCACCGGCACAGCGATCAGGGTGACTCCGCACATGAGCTTAGCCGGGTTCGAGACTTGAAGCATCGATCTCTTCCCTGATGCTGCTACTGACAATCCAGGTCTGTAATTCGCAGCGCACAGATGGTTGCTCTGACGTTTTCGCGCGTAACGAGCACGAATACAAATCCAACCGCACCCATCACGGCCAGACACCAGAAAATGTCCACATAGGCAAGCAGCCGCGCTTGTTGGGTAACGGCGTTTCTGAATAACGCATAACCGCCCGACATCGGAAGAGCCGCCGTGCCGGCACGCTTCGCGACAATCCCCGCGTAATGCCCCACCGCCGCGTGTGCCCTGGGATCAAGCCGGTTGGCGACGTCCAGGAGCCGCGACGAGTGGAGCGTCATCTGCCGGTCCAACAGCACGAGTGCGCCGGTCACGCCAAGGTTTGAGCCGATCTGACGGATCAATCGGAAAGCTGCATTAGTCTCGCTGATATATTCCGGCGCGACCCCGCTCATCGCCAGATTTGTCAACCCGGTGAATAGCCACCCCAGCGAGACTCCGTGCAGCGCAAACAGCGAGGCGAGTACCCAGCCCGGAGTTGTAGGCGTCAAATCGTAAACGTACCCCAGTGCGGCAAGGGAAAAAGTGAGAAAGCCGCCCGCCAATACGCCGCGCGGTCCGATCCTTGACATAAGAAATCTGCTCGATATAAGCAGGCTGGCCACGGTTCCCAATCCATCGACAAAGAAGAACCAGCCCGTCTGTGTCGCGCTGTAAGTTTGAACGCTTCTCAGGTATTGAGGCAATACGTAGAGCCCGGTACTCAAAGCGGCGCCCACCAGCAGAGCTTCGGCGAACGACGCGGTGAGAGCCGGCAGCGAGACCAGCAATCGCAGATGCAGAAGGGGGTTCGGATTGTCATGCCGGCCGTCCCACCACGTCCACAGAATGAGACAGATTGCTGCGGTGAGAAAGAGTATAAGCACATGCGGAGACTCGAACCACAGATTCCGCTCTCCACGATTCAGCCCGATCTGCAAAGTAGAGAGCCCCGTCAGCAGGAGCAGCAGAGACGGTACGCTCGGCTCCTGTTTTAATTCCCCTTCGCTTCGTGGCAGGAACATCCAAACCATGGCCAGGGCCAGAACGATGAAGGGTACAGCGAGCAGAAACGCATAATTCCAGCTGGAAGTGTCCGTAACCGCCGCCATGGTCAATGGAATCATTGCGCGAAAGAGATTAGTTACCACTCCGAACGTCAGGTTGTGAAAAGATCTCTCCCGCCCTTGAAACATCGAGTAGATGAGCACTTGGCCGCGGACGATGAAGGTCCCTCCGGCGAGCCCCTGGATAGCTCGCGCCGTCAGCAGTTCCCACAGTTCATGGCTTAGAAAGCAACCGAGTGTGCCGGCGCCAAACAGCAGCAACATGAACCCCAGATGATTTCTCACGCCGAGAAAGCGGGCCAGGCCTGCGCTCGTCGCCAGCCCGAAGATGAACCCCACGCCATAGACGATCACTACCCAACTCATATCATCCTGATTGGCCGCGACATTACCCTCCATGTCCACCAGAATAATGTTCACCCCGAACCGCAGCCCGATCTCCACCGACGCTGCGATGATGAGCGCCCAGACGACCATCCACTTCTGGATAGCTGTCATTTGGGTCAGGACAGGAGTAGCATGGCGATCCCAGTAATTCTCGAGATGACGCCCCTGCGATGTGGTGGTTGGTCCCATCAGCGTGTGTAAACGGTAGCCTCGACGTTCATTCCAGGACGCAGAGAATCGCGACTTGCCCCACCGGGCTTCACCAGAATCTTGACGGGAATCCGCTGCACAACTTTAACGAAGTTGCCAGTGGCATTCTGAGGCGGAAGCAGCGCCTGAACAGACCCGCTCGCCCCCGCGATCGAGTCCACCGTGCCCTCGAAGTCGCTGCCATAGGTATCAACATGAATGACTGCCCGCTGGCCGGCGTGAACATGCGCCATCTGCGTCTCCTTGAAGTTGGCTGTGACGAACACCCGGTCAAGCGGCACAATGGTGAACAAGAGCTGTCCGGGGGAAATATAATCGCCGATTTGCACAGTCTTGTGCGTCACCTGGCCCCCGATGGGAGCCGTAATCGTGCAGTAGCTCAAGTTGAGTTTGGCGGTTTCGAGGGCCGCCTTCGCGCGCTCGACATTGGCGATTGCGGACCTCCATGCTACTTCGGAAATCGGCACTTGTTGCTCCCGCGCGCGCGTGGCCCCAAGGATCGCCCGCGAACGGGACAGTTGGGCCTTCGCCGATTCCGCACTGGCTTGGGCAATCTCTACGGCTTGCTGCGCCGCGGCAAGCTGCTGTTCGGCGGCATCCAGCTCGCTCTTTGCCACCCGCGCCGCTGCATCGACGGCGTCGTACTGAAATTTAGAAACGTCCTGCGTCGCCAGCAAAGGCGTGTAGCGGGAAAGGTCGCTCTGCGCCCGCTCGTTAGTGGCACGCCTTGCCTCGACGTTCGCTTTGGCCTGCAGCAGCGTCGCGGTAGCCGTCTGTTCGAGTTGGGCCTGGGAGCGCGCCAGCGAGGCCCCGTCCGCTTCCTGCTGGGCGGCGGCACTCGACGTTTCATGCCGTGTGGTCTCTCGTATCAAGCCAATATTCAGCTTTGCGGATACTGCCTGAGCCTCCGCTAAATCAAGGGCTGCCGCCGCCTGATCAACGAGGGCCCGATAGTCTCTCGGGTCGACCTGAACCAGGATTTCGCCTTCCCTTACCGGAGTATTGTCATCGATACCGAGGCTCTCCACGTATCCGGAGATCTTCGGAGCGACGGCGGTCAGATGGGCGTCAACCTGAGCATCCGACGTGGTCACTTTGTCGAGGTCAACGATCCACACAATGCCGGCGACTGCCGCCGTGGCCGCGACGAGCGTGACGAACAACCACACCAGCCGGCGCATAGGAGGCATCTGGCCAGCCGCCGGCTGGACGACCCGCGGATGGGTGTCCGACTCCGTACTCGCTCCGGCTCGAGCCATTTGCAGGTCACTCATATCACTTTGCGTATGTGCTCTCGATCTCGCCGAGAGCATGGGCAACGTTCGCCCTGGATTGATTGAACCTGTAGAGGGCCTGGATGTGGTTGTCGCTGGCGCGCGCCAACTCGTCCTGCGCGGTGATGACTTCGATGTTCGTCGTCACGCCGGCGGTAAACCGCCGCTCCGCCTGCGCCACCTCCTCGTTCGCCAAATCCAATCCGAGATTGGCAACGGTTACAGCCTGCCGGGCGGCCTCGATCTCATCGAGCGCGGATCGGACCTCGCGAACTATGCGCGACTCAATTTCGCGCTTCTCTTCCGCGATCCGTTTCTCCTCGAGCGTCGCCTTCTCCCGTTCCGCCTGAATCCGCCCACCTGTGTAAATGGGTATGTCGAGGGCGAAACCGAAGGTATACATGTGGATCATTTGGCTCGGCACACTTCCATCCGCGCCGACGTCCCCGGAAAAAATGAGGCGAGGAAGACTCTGTTCCCCGGCCGCGAGACGGGCGAGAGCAGCCACACGTTGCTCGGAGGTCGCGGCTTTCATTTCGGGACGCCTGGCGAGGGCCTGTTCGATCATTGCCGGGGGATCGAACGACGGAAGATTGAAGAATTCGAGGCGATCCGCCAGCTGGATTTCCCGATCTCGCGGTAATTCCAGCAGTTCCATCAGGACGTATGAAGTAGTGTGAGTCAGCGTCTCGGCATCGATCAGGCGCTGTCGTTCGTTTTGCAATTCCACGTTGGCGCGAACGGTGTCGATGCGAACTCCTACTCCCGTGGTCTGTTGATGAGCGGCTTGTTCGTAGAGCCGCTGCGCCAGGAGAACGCGCGAACGTGCTGCGTCCCTGGTCGCGAAGGCATTCAGGGCAAGCAGATACTGGGCGACAACGGCGTTTGTAACGTCTTCGCGGGTCACAGTCTCCCGGGCGCGCGTTCCATTCAACTCCTCACGGCCGATTTGATAGCGGCGAATCGCGCCGAAATCCAGCAGACTCTGCGAAAAGCCGGCCTTTCCCTGAAGGGCCTGAAAGCGGCCGGAAGGAGTAGCCTGTTCCAGCCGTTGCACGGTTTGGAGGTTGTAGTTCTCAATAAGCTGGCTGGCAGAGATGCCTGCCTGCGGCAGCAACGCGGCGCGGGCTGCCTGTCGATCGCGCTCGCTCTCCCCCAACAATATGGTTGAGATGATGTGTTGCGGGTTCTGTTTGAGCGCGAGTCTGACTGCGTCCCCCAGGGTGAGGCTGAGGGGCTGCGCCAGCGGCTGATTCCGAGCCGGCAGTACCCGAGCCGCCGTCCCGCCGAGGAATACAACCGCAGACAACAGACTCAGCGAGCTTATGGGGCTGCGGCGCAGAAACCGGCTGGCACGCGGCGTGCGAGGTTTCACATCGGCCTGCTTAGCTATCGTTCAGCCGGAGCTTACCGGAGAACCGGCGGTATGTGAAGATCGCATAGATGGCGGCCAGAAGCATGCCCGGGAGCCACCAGGCGAAGCCGATATGAAGGCTATAGCTACCCGCTGCCGCGTTGTCGAT
>Ga0182030_10019578_pt1 | contig 12854 bp, 12 predicted proteins | sample 812S3MmetaG_FD_121299 | JGI IMG/M metagenome (GOLD analysis project Ga0182030, IMG submission 121299) | Permafrost microbial communities from Stordalen Mire, Sweden - 812S3M metaG (Illumina Assembly) | ecosystem: Environmental > Terrestrial > Soil > Wetlands > Permafrost | place: Sweden... | reverse complement strand
GCCGCTGTGCTGATCGTCAGCGCATTCCTGCTGGGTCGCGCGACACGGCCGCAGCCGCCCGTTATCCTGACCGGCCTTTCCGATCAGGCGCGCGAACGCATTCTCCGCATTTCCCTCGCCGACCACCTGGATCGCGCCGGGATCGTCATGACCGAAGTCTGCAATACCAGCGACATCGCGGGCGAACGCGCTCTTGCCGAAGACCTCGTCGGAGAGGGCCGCCTGCTGCGCCAGGCTCTCGCCCGCCACGATCAAATCGCCACCCTCGCCGTCTTCGATCAGATCCAGCGCGTTCTTACCGAAGTCGCGCATGCCGAACCCGCCGAATCTCCGGAACTGAAGCAGCAGATCGGCGACGAATCGCTGGTTTTCAAGGCCCGCGTCATGGAAACGAATCTACGGACACAAGGACAGAAATTATGACTCGAATCAGAGCTCTTCTCATGGCCGCGTTCTTCACCACTGCGCCGGTCTTCGCGCAGACGGCGCCGAAACTTCATCTGCAGGTGCCGCCGCTTCCCCAGCTTCCTCAGGTGCCGCAGCTGCCGCAGCTCGATTTCGATTTTCAAAATCTCGACGGGGCAATTGCGAATGCCGACGCCATGCGCGCGCGGGTTGACGGCGCCATGAAGAAGTTCGACTTCTTCCTCCAGGCCGGCAACCTCGCCGCGCGCTCCGACAGCGATTACGACCGCGGCATGCGCGCTCTCGACGACCACAAATACGACGACGCCGTACGCCGCTTCGATGCCGTCATCAACAGCAAATCCCCGCGTGTCGAAGGAGCGCTCTACTGGAAGGCGTACGCGCTCAACCGCCTCGGCCGCCGCGATGACGCACTTGCCGCGCTGGCCCAGTTGCGCCGCGACCATGCCGGCAGCCACTGGCTCAGCGACGCGCAGGGCCTCGAAGCCGAAGTGCGGCAAAGCTCCGGCCAGCCCATCTCACCCGCCCAGGAATCGAATGAAGATCTGAAGCTCATGGCGATTAACGGTCTGATGAACGCCGACCCCGAGCGCGCCATCCCGCTGCTCGAAGGCGTGATCAAAGGCAACAGCACGCCGAAAATTAAGGACCGCGCGCTCTTCGTGCTCACGCAAAGCCAGTCGCCGCAGGCTCAGCAGGCGCTGCTCGACTACGCTAAAGGCTCCGGCAATCCTGATATGCAGGTGCGCGCCATCCGTTATATCGGCATGTCGGGCACCGGCCAGTCCCGGCAGCAGCTCTCCGCCATCTACGCCGCGACCAATGATGCGGCGGTAAAGCGCCAGATCATCCAGTCGATGGTGAATCCCGGCAGCAGCGATGCCCTGCTTAACATGGCGAAATCCGAGAAGGACCAGGATCTGCGAGCAGCCGCCATCCGCCAGTTGGGCATCATGCACGGCGACAATCAGCTGAGCCAGCTCTATAAGACAGAAACTTTCCCCGACAACAAGCGTGAGATCATCCAGGCGCTCTTTGTCGCCGGAGCCGCAGACAGGCTGCTCGAAATCGTGCGCACAGAGAAGGACCCCAAACTGCGTGGCGAGGCTCTGCGCAGCCTTGCCCTCACACGCTCCGCGTCCGCGGAAACGCTGCGCGGCCTCTACGGTTCCGAAACCGACCCGGGGATCAAACGGCAGATCATCAATGGCCTGATGGCGCGCGGCGATGCCGGGCTGATGGTGGATATCGCCCGCAAGGAGACCGACCCCGCTGTGAAGCGCCAAATCGTGCAGCAGTTGTCGGTGATGCACAGCAAAGAAGCCGAGGATTACATGATGGAGCTGCTGAAATGAAGATCATCCTGGCGACGCTCGCCGCCGCTGCGATCCTGAGCGCCCAGCAGCCGCCGCAGGTCGAAAATGCGAAGTCCGAAACGCGCCCGCTTAACGGAACGCTCGCGGCGCAGATCAAATCGTTCGGCGCGGGTCCCTTCTGGACCGCCTGGACTGAGCCCATAATTCCCGGCCAACAAAACGATATGTGCCGCTGGGGCGACAACGACGGCGGCATCGGTGGCAGTGGGCATGCCGCCAACACGCCGGTGCGACTCGAAGGGCCGACCGCACTCGTCGTTTTGGTCCGGGTCGAAAACTCTCAGGTCGATCGTATGCGCGTTTCATCGCCCGACTGCAGCCTCGACGCCGGTGGCCTGCCGTTCTACTGGATCACCTCAGTGCCGGCTGCCGAAAGCGTGAACTGGCTGAAGTCGGAAATGGGCGGTGCGCAGATGGAGTCCGCTATTCTTGCCGTCAGTCTGCATGCCGGACCCGCCGCCGAACGCGCCCTGGACGACTTCACTGCTCCAGGTCAGCCGGAGCGCGTCCGCGAACGGACGGCCTTCTGGCTGGGCACATCACGCGGCGCGCATGGTGTCGACGTGCTGAAGCGGATGCTTGCGACCGACCCGAGTGTGCGTGTGCGCGAGCAGGCGGTCTTCGGCCTGTCAGTGAGCCGCGACCCCGCCGCATTAACCACTCTCCTCGATGCGGCGAAGAATAGTAAGGATGCCGGCGTCCGCGGCAAAGCGCTCTTCTGGCTGGCGCAGAAGGCGGCGAACAAGCAGGCGCGCGATGTCATCGCGGGCGCCGTCGTGAACGATCCCGACCGCTCCGTAAAAGAACAGGCCGTCTTCGCGCTGCAGCAGATGCCGCCCGATCAGGGTATCCCTCTGCTCATCGATGTCGCGAAGAACAACCCCGACCCTGCCGTACGCAAGAAGGCGATGTTCTGGTTAGGTCAGTCGAAGGATCAGCGCGCGCTCGATTTCTTCTCGCAGGTTCTCCGCCAGTAGTGAACGGCGTTTTCACGGCTGCGCGTAATATCCGGTCCGCGTACGAACCGCCAGCCCCGGCTTATCGATTTTCACTTCGACCGAATGATACTGATTCGCAACTGCAGCGGGAGAAGTCTGAAACTTCAGGACGTAATAGATGTCTGCATCGGAGACGGCAGCTGCAATCTCGCTTGCGACATCGTTCGACGAGTTCAGAACGCGACCGCCGCTCTGGAATGCCAGAACCGGCAACGCCAGATTCCCGTACTGCGCGTCGTCCGGTCTCTTGACCCCGTTGACAAATTCCTTCCAGTAAAAAGTCCGGGTCTGCGCGGCATCGGCGGCGCCCAACGGGTCGATGCTGGAGATTGTCATATCCGCTTTCCGCAGGCTGTCCGAAAGCACAACAATCTGCTGAAAGGTTCCCTGCCTGTCTCTCGCGCTCAGCTGGATGCCGGGACCCGACAGAATCGGCCAGCCCGGACTGATCCACACCACCAGCTTTCTTCCCGGCTTCGCACCTTCCGCCCGAATGAGCTGTGCGACCGCGTTCAAACTCAGATGCAACCGCTCACCGGCCCCATAGACGCCCTGACTCCGCGTGATGGCACGCAAGCCGGCCGGGTTGGCGTTCAACTCCGCAATCAAAGCCTTCCCGTCCTGCGAGGGGCTGCCCAGTTTCAGACCCGCATCGGAAAGGAATGCGAGCAACATCGGATGCGAGAGCACTCCGTTGTCACGTCCCAGGAACTTTTCCACCTGTTGGCGTGCAAAGGCTACGTTTGTTATCGTGCTGTTGACGTCATCCAGCAGCAGAATCACCTCGGTCGGCGGCAACTGGCTCGCGTTGGAACCCCGTACGGCTTCAAACGAAGTGATCTTCTGCGGGCGCTTATTGTCCAGAAGTTTGAAGTCCTCTTCCTCAAGGCCGGGAAAAGGTTTCCCGGACCTGTCGGTCACGACAACCTGCAGCGCAAAAGCGGGATCAGGACCCGTCGGCGTGTTTTGGGCGAGTCCTGCACCGAGCGACACGAAAATCAAGATGGCGCAACGCGCATATGCCTGATGCACAACAGCTGACCCAAGCCCAGTATCCCTCATTCCGGACAGGCCGGCGCGGCAGTTCGTCGGTCCACATTCGAAGCCCCTGGATCGGCTCAATCGTCATGAGCGTACGCAAGAAGGCGATGTTCTGGTTAGGTCAGTCGAAGGATCAGCGCGCGCTCGATTTCTTCTCGCAGGTTCTCCGCCAGTAGGGTACGGCGTTTGCCCGGCGGCGCGCCGCAGCCGCCTGGTGCCCGATGTGATGGCGTGCGGGCAGCGCACAAAACGCTCAACTGTCTGAGGTGGAGTCGAGAGAAAGCAGGGTAAACAGGGAGCGGAGTTTTTCCGTAATGATCGACTTCAGATTGCGGTGCTCCTCGCTGGGTGCCTCGGCATCCAACGTCAGATCCGCATTCTGGTTCTGAAGCCGGCGATGCGCCGCGACATCCGTCATACTGTCGGCGATTTCCGGCCGGTTGTGCACAAGATCGTGAATGTGCTGCCGCCGGATCTGATAGAGCACGGTTTCCGTAACCGAAGTCACCGTCGCCGCGCGAGGCTCGTCCGTCAGCATCGACATCTCCCCGAAGAAATCGCCCGCGAGTAGTTTGCCGACCACCAGCGGATGATTTTCCGACCCGTTCGGAAGCGAGACTTCCAGCAGCCCCTCCGATACCAGAAACATGGAGTCCCCGGGATCGCCGATTTTGACGATCGGAGTTCCCGGCGCGTACTGCCGTGTGTGCATGTGAGTGGCGATCGTCTTCAGTTCCTCGGGCTGGCAGGAGCGGAAGAACGAATTCCGCCGCAGGAACCCGACTTTCTTCTCCAAAGGATCGGTGACCGCCGCAGGTTTCGGTTCATACACAATCTCCTCGCGCGGGAAAGCCACATACAAATCGTCACGCCGCGCGAGATCCATGATGGCGGTCATCAGCCGGTTTCTGGCCCCGGTCGGTGAGACCTCCGGCCGCAGCCAGTAGCGCACGATGTATTCGACGCCGGAGGTGTTGAATTTCGTCGCCACGACTTCCGTCACCAGGTCCTGCGTCAGGCCTTCGGTGGTTCTGACCGCGCTCATCAGTACGCGCACGATCCGATCGTGCGAAATTCCCTGATGGAACGAGATGAACAGTTCGAAACGCGTGCTCCCCAGCGGTTTGTACACGTTGTTGACCGCTATGGAAGCCATCAGCGAGTTCGGGACGAAAATAGTGTTTGTGTTATCGCGCGGCACCACCTGCGTGGCGCGCCAGTTGACCTCGGTGACGCGTCCGATTACGGGATCGCCGCCCATCCGGAGCTCAACGTAGTCGCCGATCCTGAACGGCGGGTCCAGTTCCAGCGCAATTCCCGAAAAAAAATCCGCGATGATTCCCCGGAGCGCGATCCCCAGTACGATGCCAAAAACGCTCGAAGTCGCCCAGAAGCCGGTAAGCGGCTGATTGAAGACCGAGTGTGCGATGCCCGCGGCGGCGAGCGCCAGAATGAGTATGTTGACGGTGTGCTGCAGCAGCATCGGCGCCGCCCCGCTCAGATGCTTCTGTCGCCGTTGCCAGACGAATGCCTGAATCGTCCGCATGACCAGCCATCCGCCGGCCAACCACGTCAGGGCCTGCAGCGCATAATGCATCTCGTCGCTCAGCAAAGCGTGCCATCGTGTCCCGTGGTATTCGATCCCGAAAAGAAGCAGGAAAAGCAGGACCGGAAGGATCAGCAGTCTGGTTTCGGCGTAACTCATGCACTTCGAATCAGTTTATTTCAATTCGGTTACGCAGCGGTATCTGGCCGAGGCAGTTCCCTGTTCAGCGCAGAATTTTATACAGATTGCTGTAATCGTCGGTCCACATCCGCAGCCCCTGGATCGGCGCGATCTGCTCGGTCGCGCCCCTGACCTCATCCTGCTCGAAGAATCCCGTACGCGAGCTCACCAGCACCCAGTCCGACGCCGCGATCTCCTTCTCCTCATCGGCTTCGTTGCTGACCACCATCGCCTTTTTCCCCGTCGCCGCCGCGCCCAGCGCCACCACCGGCGCCAGGTCGAGGTACTTGTTCGACACATGCACCGCCAGCACGCCATCCGGCTTCAGATGCCGCCAGTACAACTCGAAGGCCTGCCGCGTCAGCAGATGCACCGGAATGGCGTCACCTGAAAACGCGTCCACCGCCAGCACATCGAACTTCTGCGGCGCCGCCCTTTCGAGCGACAGCCGAGCATCCCCCAGCACCACCTCATGCGGTCCCGAACTGTCGCGCAGGAAATGGAACCAGTTCTGCGCAATCCCCGGCACGATCGGATTGATGTCGTAAAACGTGTACCGGTCGATCGGCCGCTCATACGCCGCAATGGTCCCCGACCCCAGCCCGATTACGCCCACGTGCATCGCGCCGTCCCGCATCAGTTTCCGGATCGCAATCCCCACTCCCGAGCTCACCGAATAATACGTCGTCGGAAAGCGCTCGTTCTGCGGCCACAGAAACTCCTCGCCGTGATCGATCGTGCCGTGCCGCAGCGTACGTACAGGCCCCATCGAGCCTGTGCTGGCGTCGTCGTACACGCGCAGCGCGCCGTAGAAATTACGCGCCAGCAGCTGCGAACCCTTCACGTTGTTGTACGTATCGCGCGCCAGAAATCCGGCAATCCCGATGGCGAGGCCCGCCGCCATCACGAACGTCACGAAGCTCTCGCCGGAGGACTTTTCGTCCAGCGCCCCGCGCCCGCGCCACAGCACATACGCCGCAATCAGCCCCACGATTCCCAGAAACACCGGCGCATCGTAAGTCGAGCTCAGAAACGGCGCTTTCAGTATTGCCGGATGCCCGAACTTCGCCGCCGCCAGCCGCACCGCGATGTAGCCCGCCAAAGCCAGCGTCAGGACCGCCACCACCACCTTGTCCTGACGCTCGCCGAGAAACTCCGTGGTCTCCACCGCCTTGCTGCGCTCCAGCCACAGCAGGTAAACCAGCATGAATCCGGTCAGCGATGTCACAATCGGCAGATCGTACAGCCCGTTCAGGAAATACGGCGCCGCGAAACCGATCAGCAGGCCGCCGATCGCCCCGCCCACAGAAACCATCAGGTAGAACGACGTCAGATATTTCGGAGCCGGCCTCCGGCGCGCCAGCTCTCCGTGGCACACCATGAACAGCACGAACAGCGCCGCCGAGAAGAAGCCGAGCGCCACCCGTATGTTGGATATGTCGCTCTCCGTCGAAATCGCGTATGCCACCGCGGGCAGCGCCACCGCGCCCAGCCGGATGAACAGCCATCGCCAGTACCAGCGGTCGCTGTCGAAGCACAGAATAAAGCTCAGCAGGTAGAGGCTCAGCGGCAGTACCCAGAGAAACGGAATCGCCGCAATGTTCTGCGTCAGGTGGTTCGTCACCGCCAGCAGCAGCGCTGAGGCGCATGCCGCGAGGCCCATCCACACCAGCCGTTCGCGCCAGGCGGGCGTTGCGTTTGACGAGCTGTCTCCCGCCGCCGTCTCCCGCGACGCCATCGCATGCGCATCGCGCGCCTTCCACGCCACCGCCCCGCACACCAGCACGAACGCGACATAGGAGATCGACCACATCCACGCCTGCTGCCTGCTCGTCAGGTACGGCTCCACCAGCACCGGATAAGTCAGCAGCCCCAGCATCGAACCCGCGTTTGACAGCGCGAAGAACCGGTATGGCATCGCCCCGCCGTTCGTCCGCGAATACCACGACTGCAGCAGCGGACTCGTCGACGCCAGCAGAAAATACGGCAGCCCCACCGTCGCCGCCAGCAGCCCGATGATGCGCAGCAGCGGATCCTCCCCGCCCAGCGGTTTCCACGTCGGATTCGGCACAATCGGCAGCGACAGCAGACTCACCAGCAGCAAGCCCGCATGCACGTACGTCTGCCGCCGCCCCGCCTGCCCGTTGACCCAGTGCGCGTACGCATACCCGCCCAGCAGCGCCATCTGGAAAAACAGCATGCAGCTCGTCCACACCGCCGCCGACCCGCCGAACCACGGCAGAATCAGCTTGGCGATGAGCGGCTGCACCTGGAACAGCAGGAACGCGCTCAGCAGAATCGTCGCCGCAATCAGCAGCGCCGGCACCGGCGGACTACTTGTAAGCGGCGATGCCGGTAACGCGCTCTCCAATGACGAGGGCGTGGATGTGGTCTGTTCCTTCATAGGTCTTCACCGTTTCGAGATTGCACAGATGCCGGATTACAGGATACTCATCCGTGATTCCGTTTGCGCCCAGCAGATCGCGGCTCAGCCGGGCGCACTCGAGCGCCATCGCCGCGTTGTTCCTCTTGAGCATCGAAATATGCGCGGGTTCGATCTTCCCCGCATCTTTCAGCCGTCCGCAGTGCAGCGCGAGCAGCTGCGCCTTGGTGATCTCGGTGATCATCCACGCCAGCTTCTCCTGCACCATCTGATGACTCGCCAGCGGTTTGTCGTCGAACTGTTTGCGCATGACAACGTACGACCGCGCCGTCTCGTAGCAGTCCATCGCCGCCCCGATCACGCCCCATCCGATGCCGTGCCGCGCCTGCGACAGACACGCCAGCGGCGCCTTCAATCCTTTCGCGCCCGGCAGCATTGCCGCGTCCGGCACTTCGCAATCGCTGAACGCGAGACTAGAAGTCACCGATGCACGCATCGACCACTTGCCGTGAATATCGCTCGTCCCGAATCCCGGCGTCCCGCGCTCCACCAGGAATCCGCGGATTCCATCTTCCGTACGAGCCCACACCACCGCGACATCCGCGATCGACCCGTTCGTGATCCAGGTCTTCTCGCCGTTCAGCACCCAGGCTCTGTTCTTCCGCACTGCGCGCGTAAGCATCCCCGCCGGATTCGACCCGAACCCTGGTTCCGTCAGCCCGAAACATCCGACCGCTTCGCCCGACTGCAGCTTCGGCAGCCACCGCGCCTTCTGCTCCTCCGACCCGAACTCGAGGATCGGATACATCACCAGCGCGCCCTGGACCGACACAAAGCTGCGCAGCCCCGAATCGCCCCGCTCGAGCTCCTGCATGACGAGCCCGTACTCGACGTTCGTCATCCCCGCGCAGCCATAGCCCTCCAGATTTGCGCCCAGAAATCCGAGCGCGCCGATCTGCGGAATCAGTTCTTTCGGAAACCGCGCCTCGCGGAAGCACTCGCGGATGACCGGCAGCACTTCGTCATCCACGAACCGCCGCGCGGTCTGCCGCACCATCCGTTCCTGCTCTGACAGCTGGGTATCTATAAGGAGGTAATCGACGCCGCGAAAGGCCACCAGATCAGTTTATCGACCGATTAATATTCAGCGGGAAGCTAAAGTTTTTCCCTCGCCCCGCCGATAGATCAGTAGCCATGCCTGCCAACCGACGACACAAAAAATGCCAGCCTCGCACTGTACAGCAATTTAAGAAGCAGCTCACCGAGCTGAAGAACAGGATGGGCCATCCGCAGCCCCCGGCCCAATTTCACGAGGATTGGTTTGCGGGGCTATGCGCCGAACCGAGCCAGTTCACCGAGCAGTTGATTCAGCTGCGAGAGGCTCTTCAGGCCGCAGGTCAGACAATCGAGGCAGAGCCGATGCCGCAGCCTGTCCGCGTCCGCTAGAGCTATCTGAAAAAGCTCTTTTCGTTGCCGCTTGCTGACGCGCTGCGGCTCAGTAACCCCGCGGAATCAGCACCTGCTTTTCCGAACCGGGGTGCCCTCCGTAAGGGAGTGGCAAGAAGCGTTTTTCAACAGCCTGCTGGAGCCATCTGTCGATCGCGGCCTCAGCCGAGCTCGACCCGCTCCCCCATCTGCTCGCTCACCAGATCGGCGATCAGTTGCTGCAGCGTACGCCCGTCGGTCCAGACAAATGCCGACGCAGCCTCGCTCCAGTCGAGCTTAAAGCTCCGCACGCGCGCCGAAACCCAGATCTGCCTCACCGGCGCATTAGGACTGACAATAAATTTCGCCGGAGCCGCTTGCGTTTCAGAATTCCCCTCGAATTCAATCGCCAGCGCTCCGGCGTTGGAATCAACTTCAAAATCATGCCGATCCGCGGCGCGTTCGAGCGCCCGTTGGAGTGATATCAGCGCCGCTTCCGAGCGGTCGCGAAACTCCTGTTCACCGGCCATTGACCTCTGGTTGCCAGGCTGTTATGCGAGTGTGACCTGCTCCGCCTGCAAACCTTTCGGCCCGCGGTTGACCACGAACGAAACCTTCGCGCCTTCCTCGAGCGTCCGGTAGCCGCTTGATTCAATGGCGGAAAAATGCACAAACACATCCTCGCCGTTCTCGCGGGAGATGAACCCATATCCCTTGCCGGCATTAAACCACTTCACTGTTCCTGTCTCTTTCATAACTACTCACTTTCCAGCATTGAACATCCAGGGAGTCGATTGAGACTTACCGAAGCGAAGGGTAAACGCGTGAGGTTCACAAACGAGGTACTGGTGATTCAAAAGCTCCTCCTACAGTACCACGGAACCGCTTTTGTTTGCATCGTGAATCCTCCTCGCCGCTTCGTAAAAAGAGCCACTCGCCGAATTCGGGCCTGACCGAATTACCGGGACACTACCCGCCCATTCGCCCGATGCGCCGCGCCGCTCCATCCGCGACCATCGAATCATGGAAAACGCCCTCACCGCTTTCTCTTCCTCGCTCTCCGCCCTCATCGAAACCACCGCCCGCTCCGCCGTCGCCATCGAAGCCCGCCATCACATGGGCTCGAGCGGCTTTCTCTGGAAGGATGACGTCATCGTCACGGCCGCGCACGCCATCCGCCGTGACGACGAAGTACCGGTCGTTCTGCCCGACGGCTCCCGCGCCTCCGCCCAAATCGCCGGCCGTGACCCCGACACCGACATCGCCGTCCTCCGCGTCCCTGGCGTGTCCGGTGCCTCCGCCCCCGCCCGTGCCGCCGCTCCCTTACCCCGCACCGGTGAACTCGTCGTCGCTGTGGGACGCCACGCCCCCGGTCCTCTTGCCCTCACCGGCATCGTCAGTACCTCCGCCGGTCCCTGGAAAACCTGGCGCGGCGGCCAACTCGATGCCCTCCTCCGTCTCGATCTCGGCGCTTACCCGCGCTCTTCCGGCAGTCTTGTCGTCGACACGGAAGGCCGCCTCATCGGCATGCTGACCACCGGGCTCACTCGCACCGCCCCAGTCGCCATCCCCGCTGCCACCATCGCCCGTGTCGCGGCGGAACTTCTCGAGCGCGGCAGCATCGCGCGCGGCTATATCGGCGTCAGCCTGCACCCCGTCCCGCTTCCCGCCACCTACGCCCGGGCGCTCAACCGCAATCAGCGCACCGGCGTCATGATCCTCGCTGTCGAACCGAACGGCCCGGCCGAAAAAGGCGGCATCCTCGTCGGCGACGTGATCGTCGAAATCAACACCCAGCCAGTCGGCGATACCGACGACATCCAGATCGCCCTGCGCGGATCGGTCGGCAAAGAACTGCCCGTCGTCGTGTTCCGCGGCGGACAGCGTACCGAAGTCCGCGTGACGGTTGGCGAGCGCAAAGCTTGACGCCGAATCCCGCCGCCCCGCATCACTTACGTATGTCCGACGCGCGAATCCGGGTGCTGGTGATTGGCGAATCGCCGATCATCCGCGCCGGACTCGCGGCGGCGATTTCCGAATCTGACCGTTTCGAAGTGGTCGGCACGACGAGCGTCGCCGGCGCCGCCACGCTGGCCGAATCCACCGCCGCGTCCGTGATCCTGATGGAAGCCAACACGCTCAGCCACGGCACTGATCTCATTGACAGACCGCCCGCCACCCCGCTGACCCCGCGCGAACTGGAAGTTCTGCGCCTGCTGGCGGATGGCGCGAGCAACAAGATGATTGCGCACAAACTCGGCATCTCCGAACACACGGTGAAGTTCCATGTGACTTCGATCCTGTCGAAGCTGAACGCCGGAACGCGCACCGAAGCCGTGACTCTCGGCATTCGCCAGGGGTTGGTCTACCTCTGAAGCCCTGCCTCGCTGCGACGAGAGCGAGGCTGCACCCTTCACGCGCGATTTTTTCACCAGCGAAGTTGCGCTTCGCGTGACGACGGAGCCGGGCGAAGCGCTGATCGAGATGCCAGGACAACTGCACACTGCATCGACGTCTTTGAGATCGAGCACTTCGTCGCACTACTTCACGTCGAAGACCGCGATCGCGCTACGCCAACTTCCAGCGGCCAGCGGCGCGTCGGGCTCTGCATCGTGCGTAGCTCTATTCTAAATGCTCCAGCCGTTCTGCCTGGTCGAAAACCCGATTTTGGCCACACCGACCTGCATGCCGCTGCAAACAAAGAACCCCGGGCCCCCCGTTTTGCCGCCACCCCACCCCCCGGCGCTGCCTGGCCACTCAGTTGCCTAGGCTAACAGCGCAAACCTGACAGGAGGTACTGCATGAATGCTTCAATGTTCGTTCTGATCGCGATGATCGTCATCACCGCGCTCGTTGCCGTCTACCGCTGGATCGTCTCTCGTAAAGAGGACGACTTCCTTCACGTCGAGGACCCTTCCGGCGTACTGAACGCCAATCAAAAGCAAACGGATCGCGCTCTCAGCCGCGTCGATCACGTCGGCATCGGACTCACCGTCCTCACCGGGCTTTACGCCCTGGCGCTGCTGGGCGCGTTTTTCTATAACGGCCTGTATAACGGACCGAAGTAGGGTCTCAAGGTCGCGCGAGAACGCGCAGAACACAGGAGGCTTTATGCGTCATCGAGCGCACAGCCCGCCACTCGGGCGGGCGTTGTGGGCGGATCAGGATGGCCCACACGGCCCGCCACTCGGGCGAGCGTTGTGGGCGGATCAGGATAGCCCGCACAGCCCCCCACTCGGGCGGGCGTTGTGGGCGGATCAGGATAGCCCGCACAGCCCCCCACTCGGGCGGGCGTTGTGGGCGGATCAGGATGGCCCGCACAGCCCGCCACTCGGGCGGGCGTTGTGGGCGGATCAGGATAGCCCGCACAGCCCGCCACTCGGGCGGGCGTTGTGGGCGGATCAGGATGGCCCGCACGGCCCGCCACTCGGGCGAGCGTTGTGGGCGGATCAGGATGGCCTGCACAGCCCGCCACTCGG
>Ga0182030_10019577_pt1 | contig 12855 bp, 16 predicted proteins | sample 812S3MmetaG_FD_121299 | JGI IMG/M metagenome (GOLD analysis project Ga0182030, IMG submission 121299) | Permafrost microbial communities from Stordalen Mire, Sweden - 812S3M metaG (Illumina Assembly) | ecosystem: Environmental > Terrestrial > Soil > Wetlands > Permafrost | place: Sweden... | reverse complement strand
GATGTAACGTATTCATCCCATGAAGAACTGTGCCTCATATCCTTCTTCCTATTCCTCGAAAGTTCAAAGCATTGACACTTGGATGACAGGGTACTCTACAATATGTGGTGGCACGGAAGGCATGTTCAGAACCACTCTCCTTGTGTTGTCGATTGTCGGTTAACGTTCACTTCCCGGAGTCCGGCAGAAGGATATGAGGCACAGTTCTTCATGGGATGAATACGTTACATCCAAAGGCTTTACATGTGCTCTTGCATGATAACCTGCAAGGTTGCGATGTCGATCCCTCTCCGACGTGGGGGCTCATCCACAACTTCCTCTTTCAGCCGTTGCACCCGATGCAAATTCAAGCTTTCTGTACGGGTCACGCAGCGCCACCATTGCCATGCTTCATCGAATGATTTCGCGGTTTGCATCGCATTGCATCGCCAAGAACCTGATCTACTCGATTTTAAGTCGATTAGCACGACATCTATACCGCCAGTATCACCAAGCTACTTGTGCTGGTCTCTTTTTCCCAATATTTGTGGTCCGACTTTGTTCATATGAAATTCTGAATATTCCGAGTTCATTGTCTTGTATTTTCCGCTTCAAGATTTACAAAAGTGGCCCCTGACCAAAAAAGGGACTCACTCGGCAGTTGTGTTACTCGATTACCACATCTTATTCAGGGTCCACGGATAGCTCCGAGATCTCTTAGCATTGCCGAGCATCCTATAGAAGCAGCTAAAAGACGCCTTTCGTGGCCTACGGAAGCAATCAAGTGGAGTCAAGCTTCTTGTCCTAGCAAAGTGTGCAGAAGGGGCGCCTACTCCGTGCGCTAGTATGTTGCGCCATAAGATTGCATATCATTTCAACGGAGATTTGAATATTCTTGAATCAACTTCGTTTGTGGTGTTGTCAGCTCCTCTCCCGCTCTTTCGCGATTTGTGAGGCAATGTGCCGATCGCTCACCGTGCCGTCGGCTGCGACCGATTCTGGAAGCTGCTTTTGAACCGCATGCCGTGATATTTTTTTAGGGAGCAAGTTCTTCGTAGAAAAAGGGATTTAGCCATTCTCATTGGCCATGTCGCAATTTGAGCCTTCATCAACGTTCGAAGCACTTGCTACCTTCTACTCTAAGCTTTGGATCCGAAGCTCTTCAAGGTCCAACTTTTCTTACTACCTTCTATATTTGGCATTGCTTACAGATATAACCTAGAGTAGGAATCTCTAAGTAGTCTCACCTCTTATGCTATTGTCAAATATGTTGACGGAATTCCGTCTTACCTCTGTCTCCAAGTATATACCCCTCTTTCTCCAGCAATTTTGTCTTTCTGAACCCCTGTTTTGTCGCTACGACCTGTCGACTTCGGACCAAGCTGCATGGTTATCCTCCAATCTTTTTCTATATGCACTTCTCGCGCAATTGAAGTCATTCTTATTTGCGGTCTCTAGCTAGATGATCATGTCTATAAGAAGGAGGGGATTTCCATCCTATATTGCTCTTAATCTACAAGTGCACCCTGATCTACAATCCAATACCAGCTATAGCCAGTCGTCTTAATTGCATCCTTGAACTATGAAGCTCTCTCTTCTGCTTAGCACGGCACTCCTTGCCACTGGCATGCTAGCTGCTCCGAGAGGAAGGGATGGTCTTGCCAGACGTCGCGCTCGTCGAACCGGAGCTCCAGCCAAAATCGTTGATCGTCCTACTCCTACAAACCAGACAGACGACGATTACAGCGCCAACTGGACTGGGGGTGTTCTTACTGCCCCTCCTTCTGGTGAGACCTTCGACGCTGTATCCGGCTCATTCGTTGTCCCACAACCATCCGTCCCATCGGGTGATGGAGACGGTAGCTACTCGGCAGCTATTTGGGTCGGGATCGATGGTGATACCGCTGGGAATTCCATCTGGCAGTCTGGAATTGATGTGTAAGAATTTCGCTTCTGCTTCTCCTAAATGTACTGATTTCGCCAATAGAACCGTTACTCAATCTGGCGGTGATATCTCCTACTCATACGATGCATGGTATGAGTGGTACCCCGATTACGCATATGATTTCAGCGGAATTACCATTAACGCTGGTGACACCATTTCCGTTTCCCTCACTACTTCCGATTCCACGGATGGATATGTGGTTTTGTCAAGCAGCAACGGGCAAAGTGTGTCTCAGAGCATCAGCTCCTCATCTGCTCTTGCGGGGCAAAACGCCGAGTGGATTGTCGAGGATTTCGAGGAAGGCGGTAGTCAAGTATCCTTGGCCGATTGGGGAACTGTGACCTTTACTGATATTGCAGCTACTGGTTCGGGAGGAACTACGGAAGGGGCTGAGGGCTCTGATGTCCTAATTCTCGAGGACAATAGTGGAAACATTTTGTCATCTGTGTCTGTTAGTGACTCGGAGGTTGTGGTTACTTATGTCTAGATGTGACGGTGACGGAGAAGTGGTCTTTTGAGATGTTGCATGGGTCGGTGCTAGTTACTCAGTTGCTAGCCTAGGGAGAGGGATTTGTAGACAGATTCTGGGATTGTACGGGTATCTCTGAGCTGATATTCAATACAATAAATTGCACTTCCTTTCTCTTCTTTTCTCTCCCTTTCTTTGTTTAGACTCCCTTGGATCTACCTCCCAAATTCCAAAACCTGAAATTGATATACTATACTTTGAAAATATACAACCCAATCAAAAGTTCTAAAGATATTGATATCTTTTCATTAGATATAAAGAGGGCATGCCGTGATGAATCAAAATTCTTTAGTCCAGTCAATGGAACTGAATGAGGAAGAAAAGCAGGAGTCTAAATAGGATATTAGTCTATGTTTTGAAGATCACGCATGGATGATGAAGTACAGCGATAGATCGGGAACTCCGCCGTATCGTCATTTGATAAACTTCCTCATATGAACCGCCGCACTCCACCACTCTCTCCCCTGACTATCAATCCGACTCCACATTTTCTCCGTGCGACCAATAATCTCATAGCCTCTCCTAATATACCAATCCTCATTCGAAATCTACGTCTCATCAGCTGCCCACCGCCCAAAACAAATTGAATTAACATACCTTCGGCCTCTCCCACCCCAACGCCTCAAACTTCCCACTCAGAGGATTCTCATTCGCGTTCGTTTTCAGCGTCAGGACTTTCGCGTTCAACGGCTCGCTGACGGCCATTTCTTCAACGGCATCCATCGCCGCACTCCCGATCCTCTTTCCTTGCAAGGCCTTGGAGACGTAGAAGGTACAGATATGTTGCGCGTCTTTGAGATTCGGGTCGGTCTCGTCGATCTTAAGGGAGATGTGGCCGACGGGTATGAATTCCAGGGTTGGGTTGGGAGCCCGAGGTTTTCCGCCAAGAGAAGTCGCGGTATCTGAGAGGCCAGTGGATTCTGAGGGCCAGGCGGCGATGTGTTGGGATAGGCTTGTGGGGGTTGAGGGGTCGTCAGGGGAGAGTACCTAAGTGGCCCGGGACGATTAAGGTCATGTGATTAAGGAGAAGTGGGGAGCATACGATCCATTGGATGGTCTTCCTTCCTGATCTTTGAAGGTCACGCCATTCTGCTTCTACAAGTTCAGAGTCCCATCTACAGGCGATGCGTTGGTCGAATAGACGCTGGATGTGGGATGGGGATTCTGGATCCCAGGGTACGAGGGTTATTTTGGGTTTAGGGGCTCCCATTGTTACTATAGTCTCAGGTTATGGTGAATTGAAGAGTGGAGAGAAAGATGCTTTGGAGGATTTAAGATACAGCATAACACGCACGCTCTTGCCATAAATTCTGGTGATGACTCATAGCTGCCTAACGCAGCGGTAGACAATTTGTCCGAGCATCAAACCTCTTCTTCAGCTTAGAAAGGAGATCAAATACGAGTTGTAAGTGCGAAGTAACAATAAGCTTAACCAACGAAAGATGACATTAGACGAAAAGCCGCATCCCAATCGTCGATGGTCTGGACATCACTTGACCGAGCGCCACCTCTAGCGCCGCCTCGCGCTCTGCCCCCTTTTCTCCACAAGCCACAGTCTCGGCTCCCTTTCCATAGTTCCTTGCAATTTCCATTTTATTCCCACCGCCCCTGATTCGCGTTCACAGCACCAACCCCCGTTGCACAAACCAGTAAGGTCCGACATAAAAGCCGGTGAAACCGCCTGTTGCACGTCGTTGCACCCTGCATATTGTGGAGTATGCACGCAAGGATCATGCGCCACTAAATATGGTTTTGGAGGAGATTATTGTGAGACATGCACACGCGACTATGTAAAACAAGCGGCATTTCGTTGGTGGAAAGTGTTCTTTCTTTTGTTTATTTGATCGTGACTAGGAGGAGGTTCGGAAAATTTTGTTTTATCAGAAAGGAGGGTACACGTGGAAGTTTGAGGGAGTCAGAGATAGTTGCTGAGAGTCAAATTTGACGATTTTGAGTAATAAGAAGAGGTCGAGGTGGGAGAGAAGGATGGCTGGGAATGTGCTGGCTGCAGTACCCAAGGAGGGAACGGTGCCTGCGGAAGGTGATGTGGTTTGTCTTCCATCGTGTTTTCAAACCAACGACTGAGTTGCGAACTTTACAGGGCCCCTATTACCGCACCGCATCATTCTGGAAACGTTTCTCGGTCGTGCTGGCAATAAGTCTCTCAATTGCATCGCTGATCGTTAATGCCTATGCAAATTTGACGCATCCTGACAGTGGTAAATTGAAAGGTCTTGAGCTCTGTCTTTGGTTTGATTTTGGAAATTAAGTTAGCTGATAAAATATAGTACTTACTGTCTCTGGAATCATCATCAACGCAATATCGATCTCGTTGTCAGCATTGACGAGTCTGGATTGGAAGAAGCAGGCAACTCATGATAGGGTGTTTGCGGCTCAATTATGTAAAGTGGTGCATATGCATGAGGGAGATCAGATTGTTGTTGCGAGTAGGCTGGATGGGAATGAGAGTAAGAGAGAAGGTTGATGACAGCAATTTAGAGGCAGCTGGCTCTTGAAAGAGCAAGGTCGGAACATTGAGGACATCATATTTTTATCTATCTCAAACCCAAGATATTCTTCTCCATAACTTTCACACCATCCCTTACCGATGGACAGTAATGTTTCCTTAAAATTTCGCCCTCCCATACCGTTGTTGCAAAAGGGTTGCTTCCTTCTACTTCCCCGCTCAAGGGATCAAACATGCCGTCGCCTCTTCGCTCTTCTGTATTCCATAATGCTGCAATCTTCTTCTCGTGTGTCTTGGTGACTTTTCCAAGTAGTCCCACCATTGCCATGCATGACTTCTCGGGGAGATGAAGTGAGGAAGTTAGGATTTGTTTTGTAAACGCGGCAATCCGGAGAGGCGGAACTGCACGAGCGGCCAAGGGCGGAATGAGGACCGAGGATAATGAGCGGAGGAGGAGAACTGTGGTCGTCTGAATGTTGATCTTGTTGTTAGTGGTAGTAAGAGGAGGCGTGGATGGGCTATCTGGGTCAGGTAAATGAAGTGATTTGGAACTGAGCTCGATATCTGGGTTGAGCGACAAGGCATAGAGTGTTCGGTAGAGGTGCGTGGTGAAGAAGCTGAGGTCTAGACTCAATGTTGCTTGCGCTTTGGCTGCGTCCTGACCTTCCAATAAAGCAAAGGCAGTGATAATACATAGCAATGCTTCTCGTGTGAGGTTTCGTGTATCCTCTGCATCCTCTTCCTTATCTTCCTCCTCGAGATCATCACCCGTCTCAGCATGACCAATCAGATCTTTCAATGCTTCGAGGAGATCACCGAAGAAATCCTGATTGATCAGATGTGCGTAGCGGGCCAAACCTTCCAACACAGCACCCATCAGACTTGGTGAACGTATCTTCAAAATTCGAAAGTACGTTACGAAGACCAATTTTAAGGTCTCGGCTTGCATCCGGTCCCTTTCCTCATGACTGACTATGGCATCAGCTTGTGACATTTCTTTCTCCACGACCTTGCGCTCCTTCATCAATTTCCTCTCTTTCTTTGTTCGAAATACTCTCTTCTCTTTTAGTTTCTTGCCTCCAAATCCCCCATCTTCCTTACTTGGTCGGTCGACATGGTTCGTTGAGGCTTTCCATGAGAATTCGGACAATAATCTTAGATGTAGAAACGTATTGAGTACACTTTCGTCGACTCGATATCCCCGTGCTTTCATCATCTTCGTTAAGAGAGCTACAGCATCTAACGATGGCGTACCATCCTCATCATTTCGAAAGACAATCTCGATGGTCTCCCTACATTTCACAAAATCGTCGTCCACTTTCCGGGTACTGAGCTTTCCTACTAATATCTTCAAAAGATCTCCTCGAAAGTTGAAATGCGTCACTTCCGTCAGAAGAGTACAAGCACACGCAATTGCAACGCTCCCAAGACTCGGGCCTCCATCTCTTGACTTCCCGCTCTTCCCAGACTGTGCAAGTTTCGATAGCTCTCGAATATATGCCTGGTAACCTCCAACCAGTGCTTGCTCATAAGCTCGTAATTTGCGCACCTCTTTCGAAACTTTCGTTTCCATATCTTCCTCCGACAAGGGCCGTATTCGATATCCCGGAATAACATCTTTGTATACAGCCAATTGTGTTGCCAGAGCCAGTTTCTTGATCGTAGTATTTTGTGATTGTCCAAATTGTGCCAGAGATTTGAAAGCTCCCGCATTCTCTTCCGGATCTTCATTGACCATCATTGCTATTCGTGCCATCTCTTCTTTCGCCTCTAAAATCTGCTGTCGCACTGGCACCGTAGGTTTCTGCACCTCTTCTACCAGTTCTTCCTCTGACTCTTCAGCACCGAGCCATTCCAAATCGCTTTCCTCATCCTTGGTCTCCTCTGGCACTTCTGCTTGTTGAATCAATCCCTCTGCAGTCTTGATTGGCAGACGTGTGCTCTCTTTATCCTTCTTCTTTCCTTTCCGTGGCTTCGTTTCATAGTCCTGCTCTAAATTCCAGCTCGAGGCCTGCTTAAAGAAAGCGCTTGTTTCGGATTCTGGCTCAAGAGTAGAAGGAGATGAATCCTCTCCATCTGTCGCAGGAGGAGTCAGCTTGCGCCTCTTAACAGCTGGTACTCTCGCCATTTCTGAATTGTTGCTGAAATAGTTTGAAATTCTGTGGTTGAAGTCTTCGCACGCCGCCGCACTTCAGAAAAAAAAAAGGTTCGACTCGGGAAAAACTTCCCCGCCAAAAGTTCACAGCTTCACCACAACAACGACGACAATATGAGGCCTCTCACGGAAACAGAGACACAGACTTTGTTTGCAAAGCTTGCGAATTACACGGGGAATTCGTTGAAGAATTTGATTGCGCCTCTGGACAACGGCCCCAACCCAGACCGATATGTCTTCCGCCTTCATCAATCGCGCTGCTATTATGTGCGCCTGTCTCTTGCAAACCTCGCGACTTCAATATCAAGAGATAAACTGCTATCATTAGGAACATGCTTAGGTCAGTCCTTTCGTTTTATGAAAATACAGGCTCTAACAACTGCACAGGCAAGTTTACTAAATCGGGAAAGTTCCGTCTTCATATCACTGCGCTTTCTTGTCTCTCCGAGCACGCGCGCTACAAAGTTTGGGTTAAATCGAATGGCGAGATGCCGTTTCTTTATGGCGGCCACATTGTAAAAGCACACGTTGGGAGATGGTCAGAGGATTGCCCGGAGCATCAAGGAGTTGTGGTTTATAACATGAATGACACACCTCTTGGATTTGGGGTGACAGCCAGGAGTACACAGGAGGCAAGAAGATTGGATCCTACGGGTATTACTTGCTTCCGGCAGGCGGATTGTGGGGAATATCTGAGGGATGAGGATAGCTTGTTTGCTACGAGTTGAAGAAGTCTAGAGGATATGGTCTGGGAAGCATCTACTGGAGTCAAGGAGCAGTCTGGTGTTATGGATATCTTGGGGAGTTTTAAATCCCACTTTAAAGAGAATGTTCATGTCGGACTGCTGGTTTTCCAAATTTGTGATATTGTCTCTACCTAGCGAAGAGCCGTGAAATCCCCCTGTTCCCCTATATCCTTGGTATATATACTTTAATAAGTCTTTCTAAGGAGTATAACTACCATCCTCAGCATCAGAATTCACCAAGTCCTCAAATATGCCTTTCATCTATCTGAATTTGAAACACTCGGTTGTCACGTGATTACTAGTATGTTCGGAAAAATGTTTTGGCGAACAAAATAATTTTGAGCTCCCCAACCGTAGAGCGTAGATGACCCTTGAGATATGACAAAGATGCGATAGAAAATTACGATAGCCATCATGCTTCGCCCAAGGACTTCAACGTGCCTGCTCTGTTCTTTCAGATCAGCTCGAATGGCCCAACAATCTTTATTTCAACAATGGCAACCAAGCGCGTCAGTAGCTATAATCTCTAAAAGTCGACCGCATCGTATGAGTCTTGCCGGAGCCAAAGATGTCGGCACAACAAAACAAGAAGGTGCTCCTAGACGAAGAAAACAGGATGGGCCATTTGGAGGGATGAATCAAAAAGAGGCGAAAATACGAGGACTTCCTGAGCGAAGATCAGAACAACAGGAAAAGAGAACGGCTGGAGGTCGAAGAGGCAGGGAAGAAGCACGAGGAGCCAGAGGTTTCAGGGCACTTAAGATGCAGCGCACATTAGCACCTGTTTCGTATGTGCAAAGAACTTTGGTCAAGCAACGTATTGCCGATCTGGAATCGTTCCAGCAGTTTCCCTTGGTCGAATCGGTGCAAACATCTATAGCCACACAGGCATTAGAGGGTATGACAGATATACGACCCACACCTGTGCAGAGAATCGCGATTCCTGCTCTTTTGGGGATGGAATCTAAGACTGGGAAGAAGGTCAAGAGCAAAGACGAGGGCTCGAAGCGGGAGGACTATTTGATCGCTGCGGAAACGGGATCTGGAAAGACACTGTCATATCTTATTCCAACAATCAATGCAATCAAGCTTGCCGAAGCTGCCGACGCTGATTTTGAGGCACATGGGAAGGCATTACAGGATGAGAAGGTACGGCAGAACGATTTGACATTGGCTTCACCACCTTTGTCTAATATGCCACATCCTACGACAGGCAGACCAAGGGCTATCATACTGGTACCTACATCTGAATTGGTTGCCCAAGTTGGAGCTCTCGTCAAGGCTTTTTCGCACACTGTCAAGTTTCGCTCTGCCATGATATCCGCATCATTCAGCGGGAAGGTCATTCGAAATCGTCTCTTCTCACCTCAGGGGATTGACATTGTAGTGGCTACACCTCATCTTCTCTCCTCCATCGCTGATTCCGACCCAAATATTCTATCTCGAGTTACCCACCTCATTGTTGATGAAGCCGATTCTCTGCTAGATCGGGGCTTTTCTCCTCTGACGCAGGCAATTATTGACAAAGCAACCCCTTCGCTAAAACAACTTATTCTATGTTCGGCAACTATTCCTCGGAGTATGGATGCTTTTTTACATAAGAGGTTTCCTGATATCAGACGGCTCGTCACTCCCAATTTACACGCTATCCCCAGACGTGTGCAGCTAGGTGTTGTAGATGTGGAGAGGGCACCCTACCAGGGGAACAAGAATCTTGCCTGTGCCGACACGATTTGGTCTATTGGCAAAGCAGCTGCCGAGCACGATGGGCCTGTTAAGGGACAAATGGATGTCAAGAGGGTACTGGTATTTGTCAATGAGAGAGAGACAACACAAGAATTGACAGAATACTTGGTCTCGAAAGGCATCGATGCGATAGCTCTAAGTCGAGATACACCGGAGCAACGTCAATCGGAGATGTTAGCTTCTTTCACATCATCAGTCCCGCTCTCTGCTCCAAAGCCCGAAACTCTTCCAGGATCGCTAGCAGACAATCAACCTAATTATGTTCCCTTTGGTCATGTTGCGCCACCTGCAAAACGCAATCTACCTAATATGAAGGTGCTGGTCACCACCGATTTGGGCTCGAGAGGTATCGATACCTTAGCTGTCCGTCATGTTATATTATACGATGTACCACATTCTACAATAGATTTCATTCATCGACTAGGAAGAACCGGAAGGATGGGTAGGAGAGGGAGAGGGATTGTATTAGTTGGAAAGGGCGATAGACGTGATGTCGTTGCTGAGGTCAAGGAGGGTATGTTTAAGGGACAGGCTCTTATCTGATAGACCTTTAATTCCCCTCATGATGGCAATTTTATAAGTTTATGTATAATATTGTACAATTTTGAAAAATCGCCAGGGCCTGTGTCAACAGTGCTTCTGAGAAGAGTTTTAAGGCTTGACTGCAGGCGTTGTCAGCCCTAGCAAAGAACCGTGAGAGGCTGCGACGCTCGCGCTAAAAGTCTGCATCGTACTTATTGACCAATCATGTTCTTCTCGTATTATTCATATAGCAGGTATAACGCGGGTAATTCGCAATAGAGGGGCTCTCACCGCATATCCCACTACTTATAAGTTCGATCGAAGACTGATCCAATCTGATGACTCGTTCTGTAAAATCAGTTCGCGGCTTAGTGCAACATCTTACACCCGACCTATAAAGGCTCGATCCACCTAAATATTGGTCTTCTGTTCACCTCACACAAAACGGCTCAAACCAAACAACCATGTCATTCCTCGTGAATCCAAAGCCATACCCCATTGTTGTGGAAGAGCGGGCACGAGGGGATCCGGATCGGTTGTATTCAATTATTCCCAAGACGACTAAGATTGATGATGGCTACACCCACTTCACCTACTCTCAGCTGGTGAAAGCTGTGGATAAAATATCCTGGTGGCTTGATGAGAAGCTTGGAAAGTCTGCAAATCTCGAGACGTTCGCCTACATGGGGCCGAGCGATCATCGCTATACTATCCTCTTCCTCGCAGCTACCAAGACAAGGCGCCAGGTAGATTGCTCCATTCAACTCAACCTAATTCACTAACATCATCCAGATCCTTCTTCCTCTATTCCAGAATTCAAGGCAAGCCCATGTGAATCTTCTGACTACCACAAAATGCAAGGCTTTGATTGCATCGGATGATTATATGCAACATTGGGACGCTCTTGGAGCAGATGTTGCTGACTTGAAGAAGCTGGCCATTCCTTCATTTGAACATATCATTAATCAAGATCCTGTCAAGCCTTACCCGTACAACAGATCTTGGGATGAAATACAGGATGAGCCAATTCTTGTCCAACACACTTCTGGGTCCACAGGTAAATCGGAACTGCTACTAAAGGAAGGTACTAACCCAGCCACAGGTTTACCAAAGCCAATCGTATTGACCCACCACATGCTAGTTGTGTACTTCGCACACGGCAACCTTCCCCTACAGTTTATCGAAAAGAAAGTCATATGCCCTTGCCCACCTTCATGGGGCCTTGGATTTCTATTCTATATGGTGCTGCCAATGAACTATTCCCTCATCCCAATTCTCCTCCCCATTGACGCACCTTTCCCCATGACCGCCGAATTCATCGACAAAGTCCACATCTCTCTCCCCGACATCGACGGCGGAGTCTATATCCCCGCCGTCCTCAAAGACCTCGTCAAATCCCCCACCTACATCTCCCACATGAAGTCCTACAAACTTATCATGTTCGGCGGAGCCCCCCTCGACCCCGAAACTGGCAATATTCTCTCCGAATTCTCCACCATCCTTCCCCTCCTCGGCTCCACAGAAGCCGGGGCCTCAGGCATGAACACCAACGCCGACCCCAAAGACTGGAATTGGTACAATTTCGATCCCGAAAGCGGGTTGAGGATGGTTCTTTTCCAGGACGATTTATACGAGTCTGTATATTTCAAACATGAAGATCCGGTGAAGGCCAGGAAACAGATGATTTTTCATACGTTTCCAGATATAGAGGTCTATCATACGAAGGATGTGTGGAAGAAACATCCGAGTAAGGAGGGGCTGTGGTTGTTTTCGGGAAGGACGGATGATTTTGTGAAGTTGGGGAGTCTGACGAAGTTTAATGCTACGTATGTGGAGAATATTGTGTTGAGGGATGAGAGGGTTAAAGGGGTGGTGATGGGTGGTGAGGGGAGGGAGGTGCCATTTTTGTTGGTTGAGGTTGGGGAGGGGGTGGATGAGCTGGAGGCACTGGAGGAGGTCTGGAGGGTGGTGGAGGATATTCATGCGGAGGTTTCGGAGGATATTAGGGTGGAGAGGGATATGGTTATGTGTACGGAGAGGGAAAGGCCGATGCCCAGAGTGGGGGCGAAGAATACAGTGAACCGGAGGAAGACGAATGAGGAGTATGCGGAGGAGATTGAGTGGTTGTATCAAAGGAGATTGGAATCGCTGAATGGTGTGCTGCACGAGAAGTAGAACTATAATCTAGCGTTTACTGATCATAATTCCACCTGTTAGCCCTGTTAACGCCCACAATATTCATCCGTTCCATTTCCTCCTTCCAGTACCCAAATTTGAAAGGTGGTGGGATTCCCGCTTGTCGTCTTCCTCGTTGATCTGTTCGGCGTTCGCTTGATCTTTTGCTTGGGTGCATTTATCTTAGCCATGCTGCCCTTCTCGTCTAATTCGTGCTTTCCGTCGATAGCGTTCTGCTCCTTGATGGAGGGATGATCACTAGATTCAATATCAGCAGTAGAAGGGAAAGAGGATTTGCTTATGCGTGATGAGCCGGGATATTAACTTGTTTCGCCTAGTGTTGGGGGTTTTACCGTAGGCCATAGCGACCAAACGGCCAATTAAAGATTTAAATATTTAGAATTTAGATTTTAAATATTTTGAATTTAAAATTTAGAATATAATAATATATAATCTTAGATATTGCTTTTTATTTTACTATTTATATTTATATTCTACTATATTAATTTAATTAATTATAATTCTATAGATTTTTTTATATATTAAATTAATTAATATTTATATAATTAATTTAAGCTATTTTAAGTATTG
>Ga0182030_10019576_pt1 | contig 12857 bp, 9 predicted proteins | sample 812S3MmetaG_FD_121299 | JGI IMG/M metagenome (GOLD analysis project Ga0182030, IMG submission 121299) | Permafrost microbial communities from Stordalen Mire, Sweden - 812S3M metaG (Illumina Assembly) | ecosystem: Environmental > Terrestrial > Soil > Wetlands > Permafrost | place: Sweden... | reverse complement strand
GACCGGCGATTGGACCATCCTCGACGAACCGGTCCAATTCGAAAACGAGCCCGGGTCGGAAGAGCCGCTCTACGAGCATCTGCGGCGCAGCCTGGGCTATACCCGCGAGCGGCTCGGGCCCCATGGGCTGCCGCTCATCGGCCGCGCCGATTGGAACGATTGCCTCAACCTGAATTGTTTTTCGGACACGCCCGGCCAGTCCTTCCAGACCACCACCAACAAGGACGGCAAGGTGGCGGAATCCGTCTTTATCGCCGGCTTGTTCGTGCTCGCTGCCCGGGAACTTGCCGCCATCGCCAGTCGGCGCGGATTGGGTACCCAGGTCAAGCAATGCCTCGCCGAAGCCGCCCAAATGGAGCGGGTCATTCACCGGCACGGCTGGGATGGCCAATGGTTCATTCGCGCCTACGACGACTTCGGCCGGCCCGTCGGCTCCAAAGCCTGCACGGAGGGGAAGATTTTCATCGAGTCGCAAGGCATGTGTGTCATGGCCGGCGTCGGCCTCGAAGACGGCCGGGCCAAACGGGCCCTGGCCTCCGTCAACCAGCATCTGGCCACCGCGCACGGCATCATGCTCCAGCAGCCTGCTTATCCGAAGTATTACCTTCACTTGGGCGAAATCTCCTCCTATCCCCCCGGCTACAAGGAGAACGCGGGCATCTTCTGCCATAACAACCCATGGATCATCATCGCCGAAACCATGGTCGGCAACGGCGACCGCGCCTTCGATTACTACACGCGCATCAATCCCTCCGCCCGCGAGAAGATCGGCCACGTCCATCGCTGCGAACCCTACGTTTTTGCCCAGATGATTGCCGGCAAGGACGCACCCACCCACGGCGAGGCCAAGAATTCCTGGCTCACCGGCACCGCCGCCTGGACTTATTACACCGCCACTCAATGGCTCCTTGGAATTCGCACGGATTACGACGGCTTGCGCGTGGACCCGTGCATTCCCAAGAAGTGGAAGGGATTCAAGGTCACGCGCGTCTTTCGCGGGGAAATCTTCGACATCGAGGTCCGCAATCCGCGCGGGGTGTCCAAGGGCGTCCGACGAATCACCATGGATGGCCAGGAAGTTTCCGGGCCGCTCCTCGTCCCCACTGGCGACGGCCGGCGGCACGCGGTGGATGTGGAATTGGGATGATCTTTGGGCGCCGGCGACCTCACGGTTTGCCTGCCCGCTCATCCAGCCGGGCCAACTCCGCGACGGCGAAGTGATATTCATCTTCGTTCTTCATGCCGGCAGCCCGGCATTTGCGAAACGAATCCCGGGCGCCCGCCGGGTCGCCCTTGCTCAGGTGCACGACGCCGATGTAATAAGCGGAGAAGGTTTTCCACTCGAGTGCCGCATCGCTGTCGCCCTTCGGCACCGCCGTGAGCAAGACGTTTTCGTCCAACTGCCCCGCCAGATATGAGGCGAGGGTTTTCGTGGGATCATTTTTGCACACGGCCAATGACTTGGAAAAATCTTCGGGCGCCCGGCCCAGCCGCCACAACAAAGTCTGGCGATACAGACGCGCCCAGTCTGAAGCGTCAGGTTTCAAGGCGATGAACTGGTCGTAGTCTGACAGGGCGCCCGAAAAGTCGCCCTCGAGTTGCCGGGCCACGCCGCGGCGGGCATAGGCGTCGGCATTCTTCGGGTTCAGTTCCTGGGCACGGTTGAAATCGGCGAGAGCGCCGGGCCAATTGCCATGGCGGAGATTGGAGTTACCCGAGTTGAGAAAAAGGTTGTCGCTGCTCAATCGCACGTTGTCCGCCACGGTCCAATCTCCACCGATCACCGGAGCGTTCGTCATGCTGTGCCGGCCAGCCAGATGTTTAACCCCGGGGTAAGGCGGTCCCGGCGGAGGTCTGGGGTGGACGTAGGCAAACCCATTTTTCGCATCCACCACCAGGTCCATACGGTTCAGAGCCCACATTCCAATGGACCAAGCAGCATGGGAACCCGGCTCGATGCCCTGGATCGCCGCCGCCTGGGTGGCTGGCATGTCGTGCACGACGACGTCGGTCAACTTGAGCGGGCCGAGAGTGAATTCGTCCGCCCAACCCGCGTGCGAAATATAAACACCAAAAGAACCGACGTAGCCCAAGCCGGATGGCAAGATCGAGTTACGATGGGCCGCCCTCCATTCCTTCATCTGCGCTGGCGACATTTCAAGGCCGAGATCAGAGCCGGTATCCACTTCAGCCGTGCCGATTTTGCCATCCGGCATCGGAATTTCGAGGAAGAGCCAATCGCTCGGTACCACCCTTAATTTGAGCCAGCCCGCGGTTGCCGGAGGCAGTTGTAGCACACTGCGAACCATGCGCCGATCCGCGTCGAAGACCAGGATATTGTCGCGGATATCGGGCCAACCAACCACCCCGTCCGGCAGAGACGATCGCGGCATAATGGCCATCAGGCGCACGGACAAGGGGAGGCGAAAAACGGGGAGCGGTGCTGTGAGGGTTTGACCATCGAGCGATATGGGTGTCGGTTTGGATATTTCGGGGGCATTCAGGCCAAGCCGCCTGGCCCCCTTTGGGAACAGCCCCGTGGAATATGAGCCGGTGTCCAACCACATGCGCGCCGGGTGTGCGTTGACGGAAGCGTTTGAGTAAACCACCCGGGTGTCCGGAGGATGGCTCGCGCAGCCCGCCAAAATAAAAGCCATGACCGCCAACCGGCCCAGAAATGACATGGGCTTGAATTTCATATTTGCGATGGAACGGAAACGAGGCAACCGAGTGAACACTTGTCCGCAACATGAGTCAAGAGCTGCTTTTCAATATCTAAAACCCAGGTTCTTTAATTCTGGCAAAAATGAGATGGCCGACGGCGCGCCGGCCCATTAGCCTTGGCTTCTGCCATGACGCCCTCGCGCTTGGAAATACCGACGGGACAAAACTGGAGCTGTCACGGTTGCACCGACTGCTGCCGTAATCATCTGCTGGTGCCCCTCTCCGCCCAGGAAAAGGAACGTATCGAGCAGCAGGGCTGGACGCCGGCCGACGGGGTGGACCCGGGCCGCATGATCGTCTCCGGCCTCAATTCGTGTCGCCTCAGCCACCAACCCGACGGCGCGTGCGTTTTCCTCGATGCCTCCGGCCGCTGCCGGATTCATCTCAAATTCGGCGAAGCCGCCAAGCCGCTGGCCTGCCGGTTTTATCCGCTTTTGCTCCATCCGGCCGGCAAAAAGGTCTTTCTCGGGCTGCGCTTCAGTTGCCCCTCCGCTGCAGCCAGCCAAGGCCAGCCGCTCGCCGATTACGCGGCACAGGCCGTCCGCCTGGCGGGCGAAGTCCTGCCCGAGGGCTGGGAAAGTCTGCCGCCGCCGGCCGTCGCCGCCAAACCGGGGCTCAACTGGCCGGACTTCCTGCGCTTCGTCCGCTGGCTGAACTCCGGTTTCGCGGCGCCCAACGTGCCGGTGGCGTTGAAGCTCTTGCGTGCCTTGCAATGGCTCGAAAGCGTGGAGCGCAGTTATCTGGACCAAATCCGGGGGCCGACCGCCGACGATATTCTGCAAGCCCTCGTCCGCCGTTCGGCGGAAAAAGTGCCCGCCCTGCCCGCGTCCCCGGAAACGCCCAGCCGCTTCGGGCGTCTTTTCCTGCGCTTGCTGGTCCTGGAACACGCCCGCACCCCCACGGTGGCCGAGCGCTCGCTGGGCAGCAGCCATCGCTGGAAAATGCTCCTGGCCGCCGGCCGTTTCGCCACCGGCGCCGGCCGCACGCCGGCCTTGCGCGACGAATTGAAGTCCGTGCCGTTCGCCAATATTGAGTGTCCGTTCGGCCCGCTGCCGCCCGCCGCCGAGGCGTTGTTGGATCGCTTTTTCCGCGTCAAAATCCAGAGCTTGCAGTTCTGCGGAAAGGGATTCCATGACTGCTCACTCATCGAAGGCTTCCGCAACCTGGCCCTGCTGTATCCAGTCATCATCTGGATCTCACGCTGGCTCGCCGCCGGAAGCGGCCGCACCAGCCTGACTGAGGCGGACGTGCGGCGCGCCGTGTCCTTGGCGGATTATCAATACGGCTTCGCCCCCTATGTGCCCTGGCGCACGCGCTTGCTCCAGCAGCGTCAGGACGTGGCCCGCCTTTGCGCCTGGTACGGCGCATCGGCGACCTGATTCCGGCCCGGAGCGCGACCTTCAGGTCGCTGCACCATGGACCGTGACGAAAACGTGCGGACCATTCGGGCGCACCGTTCAATGGCCGTGTTGAAGCGCCATAAATGGCGCGGTCCGCCACGCCAGCACGCCTGCCCGGATTTTCCACTGGTTCATAACTGCCTCGTTCCAGCGGAGCGCTCCGCCCTGGCGGATTAGGTTACGTGAAAAATTTCACAAACTTTTCTTGCGGATATGGCGGCCAATTGTTAAAACTCGCACGCGGTTGGGAGTTAGCTGGGCGACTTTTAATTGGTAGGGAATTTAATTTTTAGAAAGAAGTGATTTTTCCGAAATGGACAAACAGTTTGCCTCTGGTGCTGCTGGTCGTGGCTGCATTGGGGGGCGCTGGCGTGACCGCAGGCGTGACCATTTATTTCACGCCGAAATACTACCGCGTCGGCTATCAGCCGGTCCAGCCGGTACCGTTTTCCCACCGCATCCATGCCGGCCAACTCGGCTTGGATTGCCGCTATTGCCATAACGGCGTCGAGAAATCCTGGTTCGCCAATCTCCCCGGCGCCTCGACCTGCATGAATTGCCATACGCTGGTGCTCAAGGACGATCCGCGGCTGCAAATCGTCCGCGACAGCGCCGCCAACAACACGCCCATTCCCTGGGTGCAGATCCACCATGTGCCCGATTACGTCTATTTTAACCATTCCGTCCACGTCACGCGCGGCATCAGTTGCGTGGAATGCCACGGCCGCGTGGATCAGATGGACGAAGTGCGCCAGGACAAGCCCCTGAGCATGAGCTTTTGCCTCGATTGCCATCGCGATCCGGCTTCGGCCATCCGGCCGCCCGACAAGGTCACCCAGCTAGGCTGGCAATGGAGCACCAACGCCGTTGAGGCCGCGCATTTGCAGGAGGTCAACGGCGCCAAATTCGTCCACGATTGGAAGGTCGAGTCCTTGCAAAGCTGTTCCGCATGTCACCGATGATCACCAAGGCAATGAGCGCCCAACCGCCAACTCCCGTCCCCGACTCCGCCACGGGCCGCCGTTACTGGCGCAGCTTGGACGAGTTGGCCGACACGCCGGAGTTCCAGGACTGGCTGCACCGCGAGTTTCCCAGCGGCGCCGACGAGCTCGCTGACGGCCAGAGCCGCCGCCATTTTCTCAAGCTCATGTCTGCATCCTTCGCGCTGGCCGGCATCGCCACGCTCGGCGCGGGCTGTCGCCGGCCCGAGGAACACCTCGAACCGTACGGGAAACAGCCTGAAAATTATGTCTATGGCGAACCGCAATATTTCGCCACCGCCATGCCCATGCGCGCCGGCGCGCTGCCGTTGATCGTCAAATCCTACGAGGGCCGTCCGGTCAAGATCGAGGGCAACGGCTTGTTTCCCGGCGCCAATGGCGGGACCGACCGCTACTCCCAGGTCTCCATCCTGGACCTGTACGATCCCGACCGCGCCCGCCATTTCACACATGAGGGCAAAGAGATTTCGCGCGATGAAGCCTTCAAATTTCTCGATGACCTGTCGCGGAAATTCTCCGCCAACCAGGGGGAAGGCCTGGCGTTCCTGGCGGAAAGCAGCACTTCGCCCTCGCGCGCGCGGCTGCAAAAGGTCATTGCGCAGAAATTTCCGAAATCCCGCTGGTTCACCGGCGACGCGATTGATTCCGGCGTTCATCAACGCGCCGCGACGCAGGCTTTTGCCCAGCCGGTGCGGCCGGTGTTTCATTTCGACCAGGCAAAGGTGATTCTCTCGCTCGACTGCGATTTTATCGGCGGCGAGGACGACGCGCCGAATCACATTCGCAGATTTGCGGCGGGCCGCCAGGGAGGGCAGGGGATGAGCCGGCTTTACGCGGTGGAATCGCTGTTCACGCTCACGGGCGCGAATGCGGACCATCGCCTGCGGGTCGCGGCCAGCCAGCTCGGCCCGATTGCCGCGGCCATCGCGGCCGAGATCGCCGGCAGCGTCGTGGCCATCCCGGCGGGCGTGGATGCGAAGTGGATTTCCGAATGCGCCCACGATTTGGCCGACCATCACGGCACGGCCCTGGTCGTAGCGGGCCACCGCCAGCCGGCGGAAGTCCATGTGCTGGCGCACGCCCTCAATTCCGCCCTGGAGGCCCTCGGCAAGACCGTCACCTTCGTCGCGGCGGTGCAGAACGACGGGGCCGACCTCAAGGATTTCGCGGCCAATCCCACGGACACGCTCGTTGTCCTGGGCGGCAACCCGGCCTACCACGCCGTCAACCTCGGCTGGCCCGGCCAAGCCAAAACCATTGTCCGCCTCGGCTATCATGAAGACGAGACTTCCGCCAAGGCCAACTGGAATTTTCCGGCGGCGCATTATCTGGAATCGTGGGGCGACGCCCGGACCGCCGAGGGCGTGCTCGTTCCCATCCAGCCGCTCATCCAGCCGCTGTTCGGCGGCCTGACCGAGATCGAATTCCTCGCCCGGTTGGCCGCGGAGGCCAAAACCAGCCCCTACGACATCGTGCGCGAGACCTTTGCGACCGGCGATGGGGTGCCCCGACTCGACGAAGAAGCGTGGAAAAAATTCCTCTTCAACGGCTTTCTGGAGGGCCAGCCGGCTGCGATTGAGGTTCAACCGGCCGCCAGCCCGGCGTCGTCCGAAGCCGCGCCGAAGCTGGTTTCCGGGTCCAATCTCGAAGTCGTCTTTTATCGCGACGCCAAAATGGACGACGGCCGTTTCGCGAACAACGGCTGGATGCAAGAGCTGCCCGATCCCATCACCAAGATGACTTGGGACAATGCGGTGCTTCTCAGCCGCAAGACGGCGCGCGAACTCGGCGTTCAGAACGGCGACTTCGTGGAAATTTCGCTGAATGGCCGCACTGTCACCGGCCCGATTTGGGTGCAACCGGGGATGGCCGATTATTCGCTGGGGCTGGCGTTCGGGTATGGACGCGAAAAAGTCGGCCGCATCGGCACCGGCGTGGGCTTTAATGCCGGCAAGATTTTTGCCGGAAAATATATTGAGACGGGCGCGACCCTCAAAAAGACCGGCGAGACCCACATCCTCGCCTGCACACAGCATCATTGGAGCATGGAAGGCCGGCCCATCGTGCGCGAATTCAACCTGGATGACACGCTCGCCGCGAACGGCCAGGATGAAGACATCGCCGAGGAGAAATTCCACACCGTCGAGCCGCCCATCATCAAGTCGCTCTACCCGAACCCGCTCGATGAAGCCAAAAAGACCGCGCTCCATCAGTGGGGCATGACGATTGATTTGAACGCCTGCGTCGGCTGCGGCACCTGCATCGTGGCCTGCCAGAGCGAAAACAACATCCCCATTGTTGGCAAGGATCAGGTCGTTCGCGGCCGCGAGATGCACTGGATGCGCGTGGACCGCTATTTCACCGCCGATCCCAAGCGGAGACACGACCCGAGCCCGTTTGATCTCAATTCCGATGCGAACCAGACCGACGCAAACCAGCAGTTCGCCGAGTGGATTGATGACGTCCAAGCCGTGAACCAGCCGATGCTCTGCCAGCAGTGCGAAGCGGCCCCGTGCGAAAACGTCTGCCCCGTGGCCGCCACCGTTCACGACCAGGAAGGCCTCAACGTGATGGCCTACAACCGCTGCATCGGCACGCGGTACTGCTCCAACAACTGCCCGTACAAGGTCCGCCGGTTCAATTTCCTCGACTACAACAAGCGCCCGCTGACGGAGCTCAAGGGGACGCTGTATTCCACCACGCTCACGCACAAGACGGACGGCAAATGGGATCTCCTGCGCTGGTGGCGCGACCCGGAAAGCGGCATGCGCACGCAGGATGAATGGGACCTGATCAAGCTCTCCAAGAATCCCGATGTCACGGTGCGCATGCGCGGCGTGATGGAGAAGTGCACCTATTGCACCCAGCGCATCGAGCAGGCCAAGATCGCGCAAAAGGCCAAAGCCGGCGCCAGCGATAATGTGCGCCTTTCAGAGGCCGCGGGCACGATTCCCAAAACCGCCTGCCAGCAGGCCTGCCCGGCCGGCGCCATCGTCTTCGGCGACGTCAGCGACTCGCAGAGCAGTGTGTCGCGCCAGAAATTATCTTCGCTGAATTATTCCGTGCTGGGCGACCTGCTCACCAAGCCGCGCACCACCTATCTGGCCCGCGTGCGTAATCCGAACCCGGACATGCCCGATTACCACGCACCCTTCAGCACGGAGGAATACGAAAACGGTCTACTGACCAAGGAGAAATCTTGACGCATGCCTGAACTCGCCAACATCGAAGAATTGCGCAAGCTCGCGCCGCCCGCGGAACTCCGCCGCGCGCCCGTGGTGGAGGGCAACCCCGAACTGGGTGCGCTAACGGACAAGCTGTCCGCCTTCGCCGAGGGCCGCGTGCCGCTCTGGTGGTGGCCGGCCTTTGGCATTGCCGCGTTTGCCGCCATGGTCGTCTTCCCCGTGTGCCTGTTCTACCAAGTCTTCACCGGGGTCGGCGTCTGGGGCAACAACCACCCCGTCATGTGGGGCTGGGACATCGTTAATTTCATCTGGTGGGTCGGCGTGGCCCACGCCGGTACCCTCATCTCCGCGATGCTCTTTCTCACCCGCCAGCACTGGCGCACCACCATCGGCCGCATGGCCGAGGCGATGACCGTCTTTGCCGTGGCCATGGCCGGGCTGTATCCGGCCATTCACGTCGGCCGCGCGTGGTTCGACTGGTTCATGTTCCCCATTCCCAACTCGAACAGCATGTGGCCCCAGTTCCGCTCGCCGCTGATGTGGGACGTCTTTGCCGTGAACACCTATCTCATGGTGTCCTCGCTCTTCTGGTTCATGGGCATGATCCCCGATTTCGCCGTGCTGCGCGATCGCTCCACCACGCGCGTCCGCCGCGCCATCTTCAGCTTCCTCGCCATGGGCTGGACCGGTTCGGCCTGGCAATGGCACAATTACGAGAAGGCCTACGTCGTCCTCTGCGGCCTCTGCACGCTGCTCGTGTTCACCGTCAGCTCCATCGTCGGCCTGGATTTCTGCACCGCCCAGATCGCCGGCTGGCACGCCACCATCTTTCCCCTGTACTTCGTCATCGGCGCCGTTTTTTGCGGGTTTGGCATGATGCTGCTCCTGCTGATCTCGTTGCGCAAACTCTGCCATCTCGAAAGCATCATCACCCTGCACCACATTGAGAAGGTGGCCAAGCTCACTCTCGTGAGCGGCCTGTGCATTGATTACATCTACGCCATGGAATTCTTCATCGCCTGGTACAGCGGTGATCCTTATGAGCGCTGGGTGTTCGAGCACCGGCTCTTCGGCCACACTTATTTCGTGTTTGGCTGCATGATGTATGGCATCAACGTGGGCGTCACCCAGCTTCTCTGGTTCAAAAAAGTCCGCCAGAATCTCGTGCTCCTTTTCATCATTGGTCTGCTCATCAATATCGGCATGTGGACTGAGCGTTTTGTGATCGTCGTCGGCTCGCTCTACCAGGAATTCCTGCCCGCCAACTGGGGCCATTACATGCCGACCATCTGGGACGTCGGCCTGTTTGTGGGCACTTTGGGTGCGTTTTTCATGCTCTATCTGCTGTTCGTCAAGTTCCTGCCCATGATTCCCATCGCGGAGGTCAAGGGCGTGCTGCCCCAGGGCGATCCGCATCATCGCCTTGGTGGCGCCAAGGAAGGAGGCCATTCATGAACGGAAAAGTCTATGGCCTGATGGCGGAATTTGCCACGCCCGCCGCCGTGCTCCACGCCGCGGAACAGGTCCGCGACGCCGGCTACCGCCGCTGGGACGTCTTCACGCCGTTCCCGATCCACGGCCTCGACCGCGTCATGGGCTACCGCAATTCCCTCGTCGGCTGGGTCGCGCTCCTGTTCGGTGCCGGGGCCTTCCTCTCCGTCGTCGGCCTTATCTGGTTCGCCAATGCCTGGGCCAACCCCTTCATCGTCGGCGGCAAACCCATGTTCAGCCCGCCCATGACTTTTGTGCCGGCCTACATCATGCTCATCCTCGGCGCCGCTGTCGGTGCGCTGGTCGGCATGCTCGGCTTCAATCAGCTCCCGCGCCTGCATCATCCGCTCTTCGCGAAAAAACGCTTCGAGCTCGCCACCCGCGACACGTTCATCATCGTCATCGGCGCCAACGACGATCGGTTTTCGCCCGCCGAAACCCGCCGGCTGCTCGAAACCGCCGGCGGCGCGCACATTGAAACCGTGGAGGAACCCGAATGATTCGCGTGCTTCTCTCCATAGCATTGATTGGCGCGGCCCTTGGCGCGGCCACCGTGGGGATGTTCGGCCTGCCCGGGCGCCTCTCCCGCAAGCCGCCCGTCGAGATTTATGCGGACCGCTTCTTCCCCGGCATGGACCGCCAGCCCAAGCTCCGCCCACAGGAGCCCGCCAGCTTCCTATCGAACGGCGTCAGTTCCCAGTTGCCGCCCGCCGGCACCATCGCCCGCAGCCTGCCGCTTCAGACGGCCGACGGCCAAGTCTACGCCTTTGAAGATTCGCCCGTGAACACCGGCCGCGTCACCGGCACCACCAATTTCATCGCCACCAACCCGCTCCCCGTCAATGAGGCGCTCCTCCAGCGCGGACGCGACCGCTTCGACATCTATTGCGCCCCCTGTCACGGCCGGTTGGGCGATGGCAACGGCATCACCAAAAAGATCGGCGATATGCCCAGCGTGGCCAACCTCCACGACAAACGCATTGTCGAGCTGCCCGACGGCGACATTTTCAACACCATTACCTCCGGCAAGAGCACCATGGGCGCCTACGGCCCGCTACTGCCCGTGGCGGATCGCTGGGCGGTCATCGCCTATGTGCGCTCGCTCCAGTTGAGCTGGCTGGGCGCCAAGGAAGACCTGACGCCCGCGCAATCGGCCGAACTGAAATGAATTTATGACTTCGCCGCAAGAAAACGAACCGACGCCCGCGCTCATCAGCGGGCTGCCGAGCGTCATGCTGTTTTTGGGCGGGCTGCTGACGGCGGTCGGCGCGATTGCCAGCTTCTACCGCAACGGCGGCGCCGAATTCGGCTTCGCCTGGCTGCTGGCGTTCATGTTCTATTACAGTCTCGCCCTCGGCGCCCTCTTCGTGGTGCTGGTGCACCACCTTACGGATGCCGGGTGGTCGGTTGGCATCCGCCGTTTCTGCGAGCACATCGCATCCCTGCTGTTCCCGGCGCTGGCCATCCTGTTCGTGCCCGTCGCCCTGCTCGGGCCGAAAATCTATCATTGGATGCAGCTCGATCCCGCCGCGAACAATTTGCTGGCCGCCAAGCACCCGGTGTTCACCATCCCCGGCTTTTGGATCACGTCCGCCATTTTCTTCGCCATCTGGGGCATTCTGACCTCGCGGCTGTGCTCCCTGTCCCTCGAACAGGACGAAACCGGCGCCGCGGCATGCACTCGCAAAATGCGGTTTCACTCGGGCTGGGGCATTGTCGCCTTTGCCTACACGCTCACCTTCTCCGGCGTGCTCTGGATGCAGGCTGTTGAATACCAATTTTTCTCCGCCATTTACGGAGTCTATTTCTTTGCCTCCAGCGCCTGGGCCGGGTTAGCCGTGATCTATGTCATCGCCGTCGCCCTCCTGCGGCAGGACATCCTCACGCCCGTGCTGAAGGAGAATTATTTCTATTTTATCGGCATGCTCCTGCTCGCCTTCACGCTGCTGTCCTGCTACGCGGAGTTCGCCCAATACTTTGTCGTCTGGAACGCCAACATGCCCGAGGAAACGTTCTGGTATCTTCTTCGGGAGAACAGCGGCTGGTTCGGCCTGAGCCTGCTCTTGATCCTCGGCAAGTTCCTGGTGCCGTTCTTCGCCCTCCTGCCGATCCACACCAAGACCAATTTCCGCGTGCTCGTCCCTGTGTGCTGCCTGATCGCCGTCATGCACTACGCCGACCTTGCCTACAACATCCTGCCTGCCTGGCACCCCCGCATGCACCATGAGAACTGGCTCTTTCTCCACATCGGCTGCGTCCTTTTCATCGGCGGCGTGCTCGGAAAAATCTTTCTCAAAAAGTTCAACGCCCATCCGCCTTACCCGCGGCGCGACCCCCGCCTGCTCGAAGCCATGGGCGTCAATCGCCACGTCGTCAGCGACCTCGTGGACGCCAACTCCGGAGGCGCCAAGTGAACCTGAATCTTGAACGCCTCAATCGCGGCACGGCTGCTGCCGCCGGCTTCCTCGCCGTCAGTCTCGTGTTCGTCGTGTTCGCCGTGGGCCTCAAGCTGTCGCTGTTCGTCCCGCCCGTGGACGCCGACCGCGGCGCCACGCTCGGCAAAAATCTCGCGGAAATCCGCACCGCGGAGGACACCGCTTTAAACCACGCCGCCGTCCTTGATGCCCAGCGCGGCACCATCCGCGTGCCGATCGAAACCGCCATGCAACTGGCCGCGCAAGCTTGGAAAAACCCCGCGGCCGCCCGGGCGGACCTCACCGCGCGCGCCGAAAAGGCCGCCGCCGCGCTGCCGAAGGCCCCCGAGAAACCCAGCATTTTTGAATGAACCAGACGGACCCCAACTCTGCCGCCGTGAACGAGATTGACGCCTCGTGCCGGGTGCCGTTGCTCGCGTTGTTCGGCGGCGCGGCCTTGTGGCTCGTGCTCGGCATCGTGCTCGGCATCGCCGCCGCCCTGTCCTTTCATGCGCCGGACATGTTCGCCAACTGCCCCGCCTTGACCTATGGCCGTGCCCAGGCGGCCGCGAACGACTTGCTGCTCTACGGCTTCGCCATCCCCGCCGCGCTGGGGGTTGTGCTCTGGATTTTCGCCCGGCT
>Ga0182030_10019575_pt1 | contig 12857 bp, 8 predicted proteins | sample 812S3MmetaG_FD_121299 | JGI IMG/M metagenome (GOLD analysis project Ga0182030, IMG submission 121299) | Permafrost microbial communities from Stordalen Mire, Sweden - 812S3M metaG (Illumina Assembly) | ecosystem: Environmental > Terrestrial > Soil > Wetlands > Permafrost | place: Sweden... | reverse complement strand
TCACAGGCATCGCGACGGCGATCGTGGCGATCGCAACAACGACCCGTGCAAACTCTGTCGACACACCGAGGACGGCTTCTGGTCGTGGTGTGACGTCGAGTCGTGCGAGATGCGCACCAACATGACGGCGTGGGTGCTCGTTGCGCTCGCCGTTCTCCTCCTGTTGGCAGCCGGTGTTTGGGCGTGCTGGTTCGCGTGGAGTCGACGCGGCGGGTCGGGAAGCAGCACTCGCAGCGTGTTCGTCTCCAACGGCACCGGCGGCACACGACGCATCTTGCTGCCAGTGCAAGGCAAGAACGGCACCAAAGACGATAAGATCCATCGGCTCCTTTGACATGCGATGGATGGGCGGCGGTGGGCAGCGAAGTAAACAATCTGTTTCAGTGTGCCTATTGTTTTATTTCGAGCGCTGTGAGAGTTTCAAGAGCGCACATGTCAAGCAGCTTTGGCACACTTTTCTCGGCGTTCGTAACGCTCTTGGTCGTCACTTCGGTGTTAACACACGCGTCTTCCGCACCGACGCCGCCTCCTGTTTGCGGAATTTGTGCATCTGACCCGTCTGAGCAGTGCATGACTGGAACGGAAACGGGCGTTTGTGCTATTAAGAGTGAGGGTGCGTTCTGCACTTTAGAAGGGGGGAATTGTCAAAACCCCAGTGGAACTAAGTGCACCGGTGAGAACTCTGGCGTGTCGTGTTTGTGTACATTTTCATGCGATTGCTTGGATGGGGACACTCTTTCCTACGTCTCTTGCAATCCAACTTCGGCGCCCACTCCACTTCCCACACCGAAACCGACACCGGCGCCCACACCAGCACCTACACCGGCGCCCACACCGGTGCCCACACCAGCACCAACACCGGCGCCCACACCGGTGCCAACTCCCGCTTGTGGAACATGCCCCGAAAATCCGACTTTCGCTTGTCTGGATGGGGTTGTAACCGGTAGTTGTCTTCCAAACGGTAATGGTGTTTTATCCTGCCATTTTAAAGGTGCGCAATGTCCGGTGGCTTGCTCGCAACAAGGAGCATCGTGCAACTGCACTCTTACTTCGTGTCAATGCGTCAATTCGAACGACGCATTCGTAAACTGCACTACGCCAACTCCAGCGCCGACTCCGCAGCCAACCCCGATTCGCCCGACGCCGGCGCCAACGCCGTTCACGACGTTCGCGCCGACGCCTCCTCCGGTGACATTGTACACAACGTGTTCGCAACAGGCGTGTCCGTGCATACCTGGTTACAATCCTGTGACCGAGTACTGCACGAACGAAGTGTTGGTTACCAGTAGATTTGTATCCTACATGGGGCAAGGCTCTCCATCTTGCTATGGAACACAAATAGACTTGAACGGAACCCCTGGTATGTTACACGATTATTCATGCGTGGAAACAGCGACCGTCAACAGCTACCAGTGTATTTGCACGAACGACTTAGGAAGCGATGCCTGCTACTGCTCCTACGTCCAAGAAGGCGGATTCTCTTTTGCTTTCTACGAGTGCGGAAAAGTACCAGTAGTTTCGAATTGTTCGACGGCAGGTGGTGGACCAGTGTGTGGATCGTGTAGTCGGAATACGTCGATCGAATGTTTCTCGGGAACTTCAAATGGAACTTGTGCGTCGAATCCGCCAGCGACAGGTTTCTACTGCGTCGAGGATGGCACGGGTCGCATCTGCCCCACAAGAGACATTTGTACCGGAAACGAATCTTGCACTTGCGAATTTGAATGCGACTGCTTCTTCGAAGGCAGCTACGAACCATGCACAACCCCCGCTCCGACGCCTCCGCCAACGCCAAATCCTCAAGGCGTAGGCGATTGCATTGCCAACGATCTTGTCGTCTGTCCATTGCCGTTCGTTGTCGCAAACTGTTCGTCGTCGATGGTGATGACTGGCTTCTGTGTTCCCTATGCGAGCTACAATCATTCATTGGGAGTTTGTCGCACGATAAATTTGACGGCAAACTCTGTCGAACCGTGTTTAGACTATCCATGCAACCCGGAGGATGGTACAAATTGTGCTTGCAGCGGTTACTCAGTTCCAACATGCTCCTGTCTCGGTTCTCTGTTTCCGGATTCGAACGAGATCTTCTCTGCGCCGTGCCAGGGTCCACCGACTTCAGCACCCACACCGGCTCCGCCAACTTTTGCCCCGACGCCTGCGCCAACTCCTGCGCCAATCTGCTGTGTTTGTTCGTTCGGTTGTTTCTCCAGTTACCAAAATGGAGTGTCTGGTTGTGAAGATGGTTGTATGTCAGGAGGCGGCACTTTCTTCAACTCTTTCACGGATCCCGACTGTTGCCATCAGACGGTCTGCAGCTCAACGGCCGAGTGCTCTAGCGCGCCAACACCGGCACCCTACTACACGTACTCACCCACGCCTGTTCCAACTCCCAACACCTGCGGAGAGATGCCGTGCCCATGCATACCAGGCTTCACACCCCTCAGTTCAGAGTGCAGCTCCTACGGAAATCAGGGCGTCGCCACAGTCTACGGTTCCTACCTGGAATGCGACATTACGTACATCTCTTTGTATGGATTGGAGTATTCATACACGCACACTTGTGCGTTGTCAACTTCCTACAACACGGCCGGAGACGCTTGCGAATGTCCTTCGTACGATAGTGGATGCGGTTGCAGCTACGAAGATATTGCATCTGGAGCGATTGGATACTTCTACAATTGCGCAAATCCCAACAACTACACTGTACAATGCACATCCGCACCGACGCCGGCACCGACACCTGCTCCGACGCCGGAGCCAACTCCTCCTCCAACAACAGCTCCCACACCTGCTCCAACCCCAAATCCAACACCCGCTCCAACACCGAAACCAACTCCTTCTCCAACGCCGATGCCATCACCGGCGCCGACAACAACGACGACTACCACGTCTTCTACGACAACTACGACACTAGCGCCAACACCGGTACCAACACCAGCACCGACATCGGCGCCAGTCAGATCGTTTTCTCCATGTCAATGCTGAGTTGCAAACGATGAACGAGAGAGGAGGATACAATTGACCGCAAACAATCCACGGCGCTCTTTCATTTTTCAAAAAACGATACACAGTACTTAATGCAGGGGAAGTGTTCACGATCGAATTCGCGCCTCCGCAACTGTCCACTCTCTGTTATGTACTCCACGAGACCACGATCGGCCAACTCAAATTGGTCTGTCGACGTGAAATCGTACCACGCTCGACCGACACTGGCGCCCTCGAGTGCAGCGTTGGCAACCCGAGCCGTCTTCAACAACGACATGAGCGGGTACGGTTCCTTGAACTTGATGCGCTGTGCGCCCTTTGATTCGGTGACGATGTGTGGCTCGTAGAGCACTTCTCCGCCAGTGTTGCGCAGCATGACGATGTTGTCGGCTATGCCCAGAAACGCGTAGCAAACACAACTGGCACCCGTGCTCGACGCCACCGCACGTGCCAGTTTCCGCGCCTCGCCAAACGTGTAGTTGTAGGGAGGCTCGCGCATCGACACCAACCAACTCGAGTAGCCACGCTGGACGTCGTCGCGCGTGAGCAGAGAGCGAGACGTTCTCTGCGCCTGTAGTTGGTGTTCGACGACGGAGGCGTGTGCGCTGTTCGTCAGATGGCCGCGTGGCTCGTAGACGTGCGTCACTCGTTCGCCATTGTGCGGAAGCACTTGTTCGCTACACTCTAGTTCGTACGAACCAAACTGGTACGAGACGCCTGGGGCCACAGCGCCCATCAACCCAGTGAAGTACTTGCCCGAGAGCGCCAGGAAGCCGACGAACAAGCTCACGAATCCGACGAAACCCAGTGCACTGTAAACAAACCGACGATTCTCAACTCTGAACATACGGTTCTTCAATTTTTTCCGTTGTGCGCGTTCACGGCATTGTCGTCTTGCTCGATTTGGGCACCTTCTGCGGGTCGGCGATGAATTGCAACACAATGTTGCGCTGATGCAGCAGAGGCTCTTCCATCAACACGCGTGCCGACACCAACACGCCAGAGCGGAAGTGTTTCTCGATGTCGCTCATCAAATGATCGACGGCACTCTTCGTCGCCAGCATCTCTGACGGCATGATGAACGTATGCAGCGTCAGCACGCCCATTGAGGTTGTCCACTTCTTCTTGCCGCCAGAGACAAGTAACTTGTCAATTCGATTCTCCAGATCGTCGAAATGTCGGTCGACGTCGGCTTCCAACGCCTTCTCGTCGACTCCTTCGTCGATGAGTCGTGCCTCCATTCGAGCTTCTTGCATCTCACGCTGCTCGGCAAAGTCGCCCGGCATCGTCACCGGTGGAGAGTGGCGTTGCAGCACTGCGATGGTGCGCAGGTTGCGTGCGTCGAGTCTCGTACCGGGCAACAGAGCGGCGTTCGACTCGAACACATCCTCCAACGCTGCACCGTAGCGGAAGCCACGTTTGTGCGAACGTCGACTCTCCAGATCGTGTTTGCCATTGGCAATCGACAAGAATGCACCTTCGAACGACGAGGACGCGGAAGACGCCGAAACCGAGCCGACTTGCAGTTGCACTCCAACAGACGAGGCGACGAGTGAGATTGGCGATGGTGGTTGCTCGTTGAGCGCGTGTGTTCGTTCGGGCGCTTTCAGTTTGCCAATCAACGGCTCGTCTTCGAACTGTGCACCCGACTCGGGCATCGGCACACGTTCGCCGACGTAACCAACGATGAAATCGACGTTCGAGAAGCCGTAGCGCATCAGGTAGGTGCCGTACATGTGCGTCAATTGGCGGTAGAACTTCGTGAGTCGATAGTTCGCCTTCTTCAGCTGCTGCTTCTGTTGACGCACCACGGCCAGTCGACTCAGCCAGGCACTGTTGTGCGTCGATTGGAGGTAGTCGTAGACGCGCGCAGTGTCGGCAACACGTTCCAACACCTCGGCCTTGAGCTGCGGAACACTACGACCGTCGATCGATGGCGCTACGACGTAGGCGATTGGCGGCCGAAGTAGCGACGTGACCATGCCGGTGCCCTCGACGTTGAGATCGGGCAGCGCCGCCACCCAGGGCGCAACGATGAAATCGGCACCACGTTGCTTCAACTCGCTGACGCTGAAGTCGCTCACCGTCTTGCGCACCAGCGAGAGGAACTTCACAATCGGCAGCACGAGGCACCACATGTGTGCACCGTACTTCTGCCGTCGATCCTGCTCGCTGTCGATGGCACCGGCGTCCTCTTCGACAATCGAGCTGCCGTCGTTGCCCAGCGCCGCCGAGCGCACTGAACCGAGCGTGAGGAACGCAGCGTACTGCTTGAACAGACGACCAACGGTGGCCACCAATTCGTCGTCCTCTTCGTCGTCCCAGTCGGTCCACGCCCAGGTGTTGAAGATTCGCATTGCCAAACAACCCAGGTCCTCACAGTCGCCGCTCGCATAGTCGACGAGTTCGTTGAACGACTCGACGGCGATGCGTTCGTGTCGTTCGTCGCTTGGATTCTCGTTCGCCTCCTTTCCGGCCACCAATGCGGCGTGCATTTTCGAACCGAACAGCTCACGTTTCTCGCGCGCTGCAATGTAGCCATGCAACGATTCGGCGTGCCACGAAGCAAGTTTCGCCTCGGCGTGAGTTGAATGCGATCGTTTGCTGTGATGCTCGTGAGTTAGTTCGACTTGTCGATCCACCTCGATGAAATCGCCGATGTACGGAGAGGAATTCGAAGGGATGGCGAGCATCTGTGCAGACACGCCACAACAACGTGTGAACGCGTTGTCGTACGTGTTATCGGCGCGCTTCAGCTGCGTGTTGACGCACGGTATGAACTCCTTCATTGGCAGATTGTCGCGCCGCAGCGCACAGATTGCCAACTCGTGCAGGTAATTGCACACCACGCTGCGTTGTTTCGTACCTTTCGCCGGCACAATCGACACTCTCTCGGGCACGACGCCAAACGTTATGCCCGGTTGTGCACCGGCCGGTGTGGCGTAGATAGTCGCGTGCACACGCTTGCCTTCGTCGGTGTGTGGCTTCAAATCGTAGCCGTGCGCAGCTGCCTCGTCGGTGAACGGTGCCACTGAACGCTCGTTGATGTTGTCGATGTCGGACTGAAACGCCTGTGCGTTCGTGCTCACGTAGCTGAATTCATCCACATTGCCGTCGGCGAACAGCTGCACAGGCTCGTTGGGCGAGCTCGCCAGGTACGCGTGCAAGTCGCACAGCACCGCCGTTCCCTTTACGTGCAAACTGCCGTCTTTGCGCGTGTGCGTGTGGTACACTAGTTGCAGATCGAACGACGCCTTGCGCATTCGTTCGTTGTCGTTTTGACGCTTCAGCAGCTCGAGACCGAGTGCGAACAGCGTCTCGCCACAGCCGCGAATCGCAATTCGACCCTCCTCGTTGGGCGTGCAACAACGCGCCTGTACGCCAAGTGTACTGTCGAGCGGTAGTGTGTACCGACGGCGTTTCTCATCGTAGAGTCGGGCACCATCGCGTGCGTTCAGTGGCAGGAAGAGTCGTGCGTGTATCGGTTTCGCCTTGCAACTGGACTTGCTTTGCCAGAGCACAGGTACGAAGTGCTTCTTCCGACCAGGCAACGACGACCAGAGCATGAGGTGAGGCGACTTTTCATCCTCTGCGAGTAGTCCACCGTTGTAGTTCAGTGTGTATTCGATGACGAGGTTGTCTGCAGTCATGTGTGCGCTCGATCGTGAAACGATATTTTCCAATTGCGCTAGATTGGATTGAATTAAAGTGCGCTCGATTGTTTGTTCACTGCATTCTAGACGCCAGCGAACAGGTGACATAGTTTGTTGATGAACTCTGGCTGCACCGATTTGCCGTCCGAGGTGAAGTTGAAGTGCTGCGCCAGTTTGAACATCTCCAGCGGCTCGGTTTCGAGCACCGAATAGGTGAGCGAGTCGCACTTGATGGTTGGTTCGGGTTTGTTGGTGCGAACGAGTGTCAGAGCACGCGGAAACGCCAGCATGAGCCGCTCCAGATCTTCGCTCTTGCGGATGTCGCTGACGACGACGATGCGTTTCTCCCTCATTTCGGCACTCGAGAGGTGCTTCACGAGCAACTCGACGAGCAACAGATGCTGGAAGCCGACGACAGCGTTCTCGGCCAGTGTGATGACTTGCGTAGCGACTTTGTTCTCTGGATCGGCGGCGAAGAGCGAGCGTTCCTGTGCCGACATCTTCTTTTCGGCAAGCGCATCGAAGAAGCACGGTGAGTCGAGCTTCTTCGGTTCGTCGGCGAACGGTAGTACCAATTGACGCACAGGATCGAGCAGAGACGCGTACGCAATGCTGTCGGCGCCGAACTTGGCGCGCAGTTGCGTGCACATCTCTTCGACAAACCTCTCGTTGGCCAAACTCGTCTGGTTGACAATAAACACGTATCGAGACATTCTAATTGTATTTTTGCTCTCGGTTGGAGCACCGTCTCTTTCGCTCTTGCCCAAACGCGCCCCGTTTGTCATCGAATGAACGGTGATTTTCGCGCAAGTGTGCATCTCGCACTGATGTTTCACACTCATACGCAGAAGAACAAACAGACGAACAGGAGCCCGCTCAACCTCATCTCGCAGTGACAGAGCAGGATGGCGAAGGTCGGCAAACCGCACACGTACCAAGTTTCATCGTTCTCATGCGTTCGCTCACGTAGTAATGGAAATTGATTTATCCAGCGACGAGGAGGAGGATGTTGTTCACGAAGAAGACGACGGTGGCGGCGGCGGCTACGAAGACGATGCAGATGGCGGCGACGACGAGTACTGCGACGACGCCAAAGAAGATGAGGAGGCCGAAGAAGAAACAGATTCAGACGCAGAGGAGGAGGATGAGGACGAGGAAGCAGATGAAGAAGCGTCTTCATCGAATTCAGATGGCGAGAACTTCGAACTTCCACCACGATCCGAGAAACGGCTGCAACTGGCGATTGCGAACAAAGCAGGCGCCGAGTCGAAGAAGCGAAAGCCGAAGAAAGCGAAGAAGCCGAAGAAGAAAGCAAAGAAGGCGAAGAAGGTGAAGAAGGACGCTGTGCGCGCAGACGACTTCGTGGACGCGAAGCTGGCCGAGCGACTGTCTCTGTACAACACACAGGAGCGCAGCTTCGTTGTAACAGCGACGCCTGTACTGCGTCTCGGCTCTGCAGAGGCGGTTTTCGCCGTGCTGGTGTTGGTGGTGGTGCCTCAACGAACGTCTGAGTTGGAGGCGGTGAACGGCGAACGGGAACTCGAGTCGAAGTCGCACGCGTGTTCTCCGCTGCGGTTGCAGTCGTTGCCAGCCGAGATGTCGGACGACGACGTCGAGAAGGTGCGCACGCAAATCGCCAAGACGCGCGAGGCGAGTAAGAAGGGCATCGAACTTGGCCTGCGCACTGTGTTCTTCGAACAGATGTACGTCACGATTCGCACGGCGGAACTAGACGCGCCGTGTGCCAACAAAGTGATCGGTGTCGAAGACTTCCTCTCGCCTCTGCAGCAGTATCAGTTGCGCGTGCGTGTGCTCGTCGATCAGCTCGGTTCGAACCAGTTTCAGCGCTTCTGCGTGTTCCCTGGCGATCCGGAACTGCAAGCGATCAACACACGTGCCTCGGCGGCGGTGGTGCTCACGCGACACGAACACGCACGCTTCTGCCTCTCGGTAGCGAATCCTGCGTATCGTGTGTGCACCAGCACGCTGCCGCTCCTCCTGAACTGCGCAGCCATTCTCGAACTCGTCGACTACGAGCCTCGACATCGCACCTTGTATGGCATGCCACCTCTGAACAGTGCAGAAGAGGAGGCCGAGTTTGCGGCCGCCACTGCGCTGAGGAACATTAGCGCGCCGATTGGAGTCGACGCAGCCGAACTGAAGCGACGTGCCGCCGTGCACGCACAGAACATCGAGAACGACCTGCGCGCCACGCTCGTCGACAATCCGTTTGCGCAGATCGAAGCCGTCTCGCTCGGCAACATCGAGGAGCCTGATGGAGTCGACGCAGACGCGAACGATCTGCGTGGCAAGAAGCGCACAAAGTTCTCTGGGAGCGGCAGCGACGACGAGGATGATGAAGACGGCCTTGGTTCAGCAGAGGCGCTGGGCGACTACGATCGCAACGACGATCACGAACCAATCTACGAACCAATCTACGAGCCAGTTTCGAAACGAAAGGCAGCAGAGACAGCAAACGCAACAGCGAACGCAGAAGCATCGAAGAAAGATCAAGGTGAATGTCCACCGCCCGAAGTTGACGATGGTGGTGCGTTGGCGGCCGAGCAGCTGTCAACTCTGCGTGAGCTGCGCCAGGCACGCGATTCGAGCAGCAGAGTGCGCCGCGAGAGGATAAGGCGAATCGAGTTGGCGCAAACTACCGAGAAGTTGGAGAAGAGCGTGCGCGAACGCTCGTTGGTGGGCGAGGTGGCACGTGTGGGCGCCTCGCGCTTCTGCGCCGATTTCTCGTGCAGCTCGCCCGAACTGCGTGCCGAGTACGTGTGGCGCCCGATGGCCGTGCGTCCTGGTGTGCGTTCGTTGGTGCCGGCGCGGAAGCGCACGTGCAACATCCCACTGAACACGCGCGAAGTCACCATCGGTCCGCCTGGATTCACTGCGTACAACGACAACCTGACGAGACGACACTTCCTACCGCTGATGCGCAATGCGTTGGTTACTTGCGCTATGGACACAATAGTGTACGATCACGATCGCACGATGGTTCCGTTGGCGATCATGAGCTTCCAGAAGCACGGTCTGCGACGCGTTGCCACGTCCAGGAACTTGCAAATACTCTCGTCGAAAACCGAAACGACGCGTGCCTGTGTGCACGGCATTCGACCGTCGATGCAACGCCACGGTGTCAATAATGCGATATCCGAGAAGGACGCACGCGCCAACCCGCCCGTCTTTCTCGTCGAGCGCATGCTGGCAGCGTCGCTTGCCATGTTCGATGCTCGCATTCACGACTGGATCCTGTCGTTTCTCAGCTGTGGAGCAACACGCGATCAGGGCCACATGTCGTTGCGCATGACTTTGGTACACCACGTTCGCTACGAGGAACAGCCTGCGTCACGGCGCTGCAACGCGCTCGTGCAATCAGGCTTCATGCCGATGGAGGCGATGCGTGCGTCGCGGTTCATACAGTTCACGCCTCAGTCGCGCATCCCGATCACCATGTGCGCCCTGCCACTCCTTCCAGAGGCGTACTGGTTCGTGCTACCGATCCTCGGCGCCGATCTGGCACTGTTGGCTGTGATGGAGGGCGTCGTCGATCACCTCTGGCGCCTTCTGGTCGGTCCGTCGCCGCACGCCGTGCTACTCAAGAATACGCTCACTGCGCTCGTGCTGCCAATGGGCGACTCGCGGAAGAGTGAACTGGCGATGCAGGGCGAGCACAACGTCGGCGCCTCGGTGCGCGTCTCGTTGCTCGTGCCGCATCTGCGACGCAACTTCCTCGTGCATCGTGCCGCTGGAAGCTATTTAAAGTCGGCGCAGCTCGTGTACAACGTGTGCACCTATGCACTGCCGCGCCTCCTCTGGTCGCAACGGTTGCCCAACGCCGCGCAGTTCTTCTCCGTGCCGACGCCGGTGCGCATCGCTGTGCGCTTGCACGACTCGAATCGGTACAGCAGCGTGTCGAAGAGCTACGCCAGCGCGCTGCAACGATTCGTGGCGATCTTCGAGAATCTCTGCGACGCGTTCGACACACGCACCGATCAGTGCTACATGGCACGTGTGGGCGATGCTGCCAACGCCGAGAGCTTCCTCGTTGACGATCTGCGTCTCTGCTACCCGGTGTCGTTGGAGAGTGATCTGGCGTGCACGCGACTCGCCGACGATCGACTCGTGTTCGAACTGACGTCGACGTACCGCGCCAACGCCAACCTCCGTCGGCTGTTGTGCGGCGGCGCGGAGGATGGCGCGTTCGTGCTGCGTGGCGTCGATGTGGTGCGCACCGACACCATCGAGGTGCTGCAGAACGCGTTCTTGCGCGCATTGGCCTCGCAGATCAACGCCGGAGCGGCGCCACGACACGCGCTGGTGCTCGTCAACAGCGCACAGGAGCGCGAGCATTACAAGGCGCTAGTGAGCGCAGCGAGCCTCGACGCAACGGTGTTTGTGTTCGTCGCCTACGACGATGTACTCCAGTGCAGTGGCGACTACCAGAATTGGCTGGTGAACGAGCTCAACTACGACGCCAATGTCGCTGCAACGACGCTCGCAGACGCCACGATTCTCAGCAGCAAGGCGTTTGTGTTCGTGCCGCGCGCCGATCGAATGCCACGTGAACTGCTCTCGTCGGTGCTCAATGCGCTGACTTCGAACGTGTTCCTCTCGCTGCGTCAACTGCAAGCGAGAGACTCGAATCGCACCGAGCTGGAGAAGGCTGTGCTCGAGGCGTACAACGCCGGCGGCGCACGTTTCAAACCCAACATCGACGAGCACGACCCGGAGAACGCCGACGCTATCTACTGTAGGAAGAAACTGCGTCTCGGCATCGCTCTGGCGCCCGCTGGAGACTATCTGTTCCTGGGCGGATTGGCACTGACGCACGGCACGCATTTCGGCATCGGCCAGGAGCGGTTGCGACCGTCAGTGATCGAAGATCTGTACTTCGCAACGCCAGTAGAACAGCATCAACGCGTCTCATGGCAACCGAACGTCTTCTACCGCCGGCATGGCTCTTCGGGAGGCGCTAATGTACTCGTTTGGTCAGACGAGTCGTTGCGCTCGCGATTCATCGTCGGCATCAAAGGCGTGCCGCTTCCAGAGATACCGATCTGTCCACCGGAGCAGTTGGCGTTTGTGCGCTGCTCGTTCCCACAACAGCCGCCGCTGGTGTGCACACCCGCTGTGACGACTCACGAGCAAATGCAGATGGAACTCGATCGTGTGCTCGGCTTCTACGTGCCGCTGCGTCTGTTAACGGAGGAGTCGAACACCGAGCGCGTGTACCACTGCACAGAGACGCTGACTGCCAGCTACGAGCAGTACGGCAAGGAGCCGAGCAATCTCTGGCTCCTGCCAGAGTCGGAGGTGCGCGCCGATGGCTTGCTGGACGACCCCGCGGTTCTCATGGGTCAGCGTATGCAACCGCGCAGCACAACGCGTCTCGGCATCGCACGCCGTCGCATCGACTCGCGTGTCCAAGAGCGACGCAGCGGCTACTCGAGCATCGGCGGCGGTGTTCGGTTCATCATCTGCGACTCTGTGCATGACAACTATTTCCTATCGCGACACGAGACCGGCACCGGTTCGAAGACTGCTGCTGCTGCTGCTGTTGCTTCCAAGGCGGAGATACCAGCATCAACGGCACCAACTGTGCCATTCAGACGCGTTCCCGAGTCAGAGTTGATTGCAGCAGCGAGGAACAACACTGTGCCGCAGAGTTTGACCTACGCCGTGCCTGAATCGCGTGCGAAACTGCAATTGGCGCAGCAGAAGGCCGAGTTGCTTGCGTCTGCCGAGGAGGCGAACGAGCGCAGACGACTTCAGCAGCAACAACAGAAGCCAACTGCAAAACGAGCACCGCAGCCAACGAGGAACGAATTCTCAGTGAACTACCAACGAGAGCTGAGCGCCGTGCCACGCACTGGCAACTGGCGCGAGCAGTACAAAGAGTTGCGCGTACGTTCACGCGAACTGCGTGATCGCGCCACAGCCGGCTTCAGTCTCGGTTCGTGGGTGGCGTTTGCCGCCGCGCCACCGATGTCGGCCGTTCTGCTCGGTTCAATCGAGTCGTCCGTAGATGCGCGATTCGATGCGCGCTACGTGCCGCCGATGTCGCATTGCACGAACTACGAACTCTCGCTCCTCCGCACACGCCGCACCGCCGCCTCTAGTGGCTTATCGGCGTTTGATTGCTACTACAACGGACCGACGTCGGCGTTGGCGTACACGCTGTTGCAGTGTGCGCATGTGCTCACACACGCCGAC
>Ga0182030_10019574_pt1 | contig 12857 bp, 8 predicted proteins | sample 812S3MmetaG_FD_121299 | JGI IMG/M metagenome (GOLD analysis project Ga0182030, IMG submission 121299) | Permafrost microbial communities from Stordalen Mire, Sweden - 812S3M metaG (Illumina Assembly) | ecosystem: Environmental > Terrestrial > Soil > Wetlands > Permafrost | place: Sweden... | reverse complement strand
GCGTGCGCCGGATCGCGCCTTCGGTGCAAAGCCGCACCGCCCTCCTGGAGACCATAAGCGGCTTGGCGGCCTCGCCGTTCGAGGCGGACCATGAGCGGACCCACGACCAGGCCATCGAGGCGATCTCCGGGGCGCAACTCAAGAAGCAAGCCGCCGTCAGCGCCGCCGAGGAGATTCGAGACCGCATGGCGGCCATCGTCGTCGATGAGGTACTGCTAGCTCAACGCGAGGACGTCGATCGGCTCGTGTCGGAGGCCGGAGCGGCCCGTCAAGGCGCCGAACACCTTCCACTAAGGCAGGCGGAACTACGGACGCTGCAAGCGGCCGTCGCGCGGCTGGCGGCAGAGCTGGACCTCGATGACCTGCCCGCGGACGCAATGCAAAGCCGCCTCCCCTCGCGGATCGCGCTAGCGGATCTTCAGCGACTGGCCGCCAGGCGCACTCAGCTTGAGACCACCCTTCAGGCGCTGAAGGATCAGCTTGGGCTGGACGAGGAGGCCGCCAAGCGCGCGCAAGCTGCGCTGTCGGCCACCCCGGATGTCGTTGAAGACAACGTCGGGGAAGGCGCCTTGCGCGACGGTCAGCGGGCACTCGCGGTCGATGCCCGCCTCGACGAGCGACGCCGCGCCGTCAATCGCCACAACCAAGCGCTGGCCACGGCGACGGCGCGGCTGAAACCCTGGACCGGCGAGATTGCCGAGCTTGAGGCGCTTGCTCTTCCTGGCGAACCCGAGATCGCCGCGACGGACGCCTTGATGCAGCGCGCCGACGAAATGGTTGAATCGGAGACGCGTGGCCTGCGTACCTTGGATCAAGGGTTGGAGCGGCTGGCCGCTGAGCGTCGCCGCTTCTCCGAAGGCAGGCATGCGGTCTCAGTGGATCAAGTCACCGGCGCGAGATCGGAACGTGACGCCCTATGGCGTCCCTTGCGCGACCATCTGGTATCGGGCGTCAGCCTCGACGACCCCGTTGTCGCCGCTGAGGCGTTTGAAGGCGCCGTGAGCATCACGGACCGCGTGCTCGACGAACGCTTCGACACCGCTGAGGCGTCAGCCCGGCTCGCAGATCTCGACGATCGGATCGCGGCGGCAGCCCTGGACATTGAGCAAGCCAAGACGCGCCTGTCCGAAGCTAAGGACGCGAGGACGTCGCGAAACCAGGCTTGGGAGAGCCGCTTGGACGCCGCCGGCATCACGATCATGACGCCGGCCGCGATCAGGCAATGGCAGTCCAATTGCGCCGATGTGTTCAGGATCGCCGCCGACCTTCGGGAAGCGGTCGAGGCCTTGGAAGCCGATGAAGGCCTTGTGTCGGCGGCGCGGGCCGGCCTTCTGAGCGCACTTGGGGGACCTGCCGCATTAGCCCTCGACCACAGTGAGCCGTTCGCGCACGTGCTCGATACCGTGCAGCGAGCTGTCGAGGCCTCGAACCTCAAACGCTCACAGCGTTCGAAGCTCGCGACCCAAGCCGCATCGGCTGACGAGGCCGTGGCTTCTGGACGCCGGCGGATCGATCAGCGCGCTAAAGACATCGTTGAGTGGGCTCAGGAATGGGAGACCGCCGCCGCGCTGATCCAACTCAAAGCCGCGGCCTGGAACACCATGGACGTGAGGGCGCCGCTGTTCGAGCAGTTGAGGGGGGCGATCGACGCCGCGCTGGAGATGCAGCGCCGGGTCGCCGGCATCAGCGACGACCAGCAGCGCTTCGAAGGCCGGGCTCAAGATGTGGCGCGCCTTTGCGGCTATGGGCAGCCGGGGTCGCCGCAGGAAATCACCCAGGCACTGCGGATGAAATTGCAGCAGGCCGTCGCCGACGCGCGGGAGATCGAGGGCCTGCAGTCGTCGCTCGACGGCCAGCTGGCGGAAGAACGCGAAGCGGACCAAATCGTCGAGGCGGGGGCGGCCAAGCTCGAGCCTTTGATGCTGATGTCTGGCACCATTGACCGCGCGGCCTTGGCCCGTGCGATCGAGGATTCCAGAAGCCTGCGCCAAGCCCGCGCCGACATCCTCGCTCTGGAGCAAACCATTTTGAAGGAGGGCGATGGTCACCCCCTTGAACGCCTCCTAGAGGAGGTGCGTGCGTTCGATCCGGAGGCGGTTCTGGGCGAGGCAGACCGTCTGGACGCGGCTATAGCCGACCTGGACACCGATGTGGCCGCCGCGGCCCAATCCGTGGGCGAGGCCAAACAGATATTCCAGGCGCTCGACCACGGCGACGACGCCGCGCTCGCCGCCGCTGACGCCGAGCAGGCGCGCTCAGCCATGGCGGCCGAGGCGGAAGCCTATCTAATCCGTAAGGCTCAGGTGGTGATGCTGAAGTGGGGTGTCGAGAAGTACCGCCAGCGTCGTCAAAACCCGTTGCTCGCGCGCGCCAGCCAATTTTTCGCAACCCTGACACTCGGGCGCTACACGGATCTGCAGATCGACCTCGACGGTGATCAACCCCGGCTGGTTGGCCTTTGCGCTGATGGCGCATCCACAGTGACGGTCGACGGGATGAGCGAAGGTACGGCCGACCAGCTTTTCCTGGCATTGCGGCTAGCGGCGCTCGAACAGTCGCTGGAAGCGGGCATCGCCCTCCCCTTCCTCGCGGACGACCTCTTCATCAACTTCGATGACAAACGCGCGCACGCCGGTTTCAAGGTCCTGGGTGAGCTCGCACGGAAAACTCAGGTGCTGTTCTTCACCCATCACAACCACCTGCGGGAGATTGCCCAAGACGCCCTTCGCCCCGCTGTTCTTTCGACCTGCGAGTTCGCCTGAAGGCCCAACGTGCGGGAACGCTGATCGCCTACCGAATGTCCGTGTCCCGATAATGCGCCGAGGCCATATTGAACCAGGGGGTTCCAAAAGAGGGCAATGCACCGAGGCGGTGAAGGCCAAGGCATAGCGTACAGCTATGGCGTGCGGCTATGATCGCCGACGACCACACCGCCAAGCGGTGGCCCGTTCAAACCGATAGTGGCCGCAGGCCCGACAAATGACGAGGACGGCCGATCTATGGCGTTGCACCCGTATTTTCCCCGATCGCCATACGAGCTGTTGTCGCCTGATGTCCGATGGTTCCCGGCCGCAGAGGAGTTGCGCGCAACTGCCTACGAAAAGCTCCTGCCCCCACTCGTCGCCAAGGTGCGGGAGGAGGTCCAGAGATGGCGGAGTTCAGGATACAAGGGGGCGTCCGCCACGAGCCGTGGGCTCCTGCAATGGTGGTTTGAGACCGATCAGCTCATGGACCAGGCCGATGGTTCACGGGCTCAGTTCCGGTATTATTTCGCCCAGCGCGAAGCCGTCGAAAGCGTGATCTGGCTCTACGAGGTGCGCGGCGCGCGGGACAAATTCGATCTCCTGCGGTTCGACGCCTCGGGGGCCGTGTCGAGCAATATGTTCGATGAAGATTGGCCGAGGTTTGTGGTCAAGATGGCGACCGGCGCCGGAAAGACCAAGGTTCTCTCGCTGCTCATGGCCTGGAGCTATTTCCACAAGCTCTATGAGGCCGGCTCGAAACTCTCCCGAAATTTCCTGCTGATCGCGCCCAACATCATCGTTTTGGACCGGCTGCGGACCGACTTCGACGGCCTGCGCATCTTCTTCAATGATCCCGTGCTCCCCGATAACGGCTTTGCCGGTCAAAACTGGCGCGACGACTTCCAGGTCGCCCTCCACATTCAAGATGACGTTCGCATCGTCCGCCCGACCGGGAACATCTTTCTGACCAACGTTCACCGGGTCTATTTGGGCGAAGCGCCGGACCCTTCGTTGGAAGACGATGACCTACGGGACTATTTCCTGGCCCCGTTCGGCGACAAGCCCGCCGGCAAGACGACCGACAGCAACGTGGACCTGGGGGAGATCGTTCGGGACATCGACGAACTCGCCGTTTTCAACGACGAGGCCCACCACATCCACGATAGTCGGCTGGCCTGGTTCAAGTGCATCCAGGATATCCACCATCAGCTCCTGCAAAAGGATCTGCGGCTGGCGATCCAGGTGGACGTGACGGCGACGCCGCGCCACGACAACGGGGCGATCTTCGTCCAAACGATCAGCGACTATCCCTTGGTCGAGGCCATCGCCCAGAACGTGGTGAAGCACCCGGTGCTCCCCGACGCGGCCAGTCGCGCCAAGCTCGCCGAGCACAAGAGCCCGCTGATCACCGAAAAATACGCCGACTACCTCCAGCTCGGCGTGGAGGAGTGGCGCAAGAGCTATGCCGAGCACGAGGCGCTCGGCAAAAAGGCCGTCCTCTTCGTCATGGTCGATGACACGCGAAACTGCGACGAGGTTGGCGCCTATCTCGAAAAAATCTGCCCCGAGCTGGAGGGGGCCGTTCTGGTGATCCACACCAAGGCCAACGGCGAGATTTCAGAGGCGGCGAGCGGCAAGAGCAAGGATGAGCTGGAGGCCCTGCGCAAGCAGTCCAACGAAATCGACACCTGGAAATCGGGCAAGAAGGCGATCGTGTCGGTCCTCATGCTCAAAGAGGGCTGGGACGTGCGCAACGTCACCGTCATCGTCGGCCTGAGAGCCTATGCCGCCAAGAGCAACATCCTCCCCGAACAAACCCTCGGACGCGGGCTGCGCCGGATGTATTTTGGCAGCGATCAGCGTGAAACCGTTTCCGTCATGGGCACGCCCGCCTTCATGGATTTCGTGGAGTCGATCCAAAACGAGGGCGTCACCTTCGACCGCGTCCCCATGGGTGGCGCCGGCGGGCGCGAACGGCAGGATTCGCTCGTGGTCGAAGTCGAGACCGAGTCGCCCGACAAGAACATCGATGAGCTGGACATATCGGTTCCTCGCCTGACCCGGCGCTTCAATCGTGAGTTCAAGGACCTGACCGAGCTTGAGCCGGAGCACTTCGGCAATCCGAAGCTCCCCATCAAGGCGTTCACGCCGGCAGAGACGCGGGAGATCATCTTCAAGACGATGCTGGAGGGCGACGTGGACCACACCATGCATCTCGACGGCAGCGGGCCAGGTGATTACCGCTCGGTCGTCGCCTTCTTCGCCCGCCAGCTCCTAAAGGACCTGCGTTTGGTCGGCGGCTACGACCAGCTCTATCCCAAGGTCAAGACGTTCATCCGCGATCACTTGTTCACCAACACGGTCGATCTCGACGACCCAGTAATCCTGCGCAATTTGTCTGAGCCCGAGGTGAGCAAGGTGCTCACGGACCATTTTCGGGCCGCGATCAACGCGCTGACCATCTACGAGAGCGGCGGCTCGCGCATCGACGGGCATATCCGGCTCCGCGATACCCGGCCCTTCCGCACTGACCCTCGCGGGTTCCTGCAAGCCAAGAAGTCAGTCTTCAACCGCATTGTTGGCGAGGCCAACGCCGACAGCCTTGAACTGGCATTTGCGGCCTTCTTGGAGGCCGCGCCGGATGTCCAGGCCTTCGGGAAGAACTACATGGCGGTCGGATTCAAGATCGAATACGTCAAGGCCAACGGCGAACTCTCCACCTACACGCCGGATTTCCTCGTGCGGGATCGGGAAGGGATCGTCTGGGTCGTCGAAACCAAGGGACGCGAAGAGATCGACCTGCCGCAGAAGATGGCGCGGTTGCGCCAATGGTGCGAGGACGCCACCCTCGCCACCAAGGATGACGGCGGCCCGGCCTACCGCTTCGTCTATGTGGATCAAGAGAGCTTCGAGCGGCACAAGCCCACGTCGTTCGCCGGCCTGGCGAGCGCCTTCCTCGAATATCAAGAAGGCTGACCATGGCGCGCCAGGAAAAGGCCTCCTACGAGCTGAGCGATGCAGAACAGCGCGACCTCATCACGCTGATCCAGCAGGGAAAGCCCCTGCCCGAGAAATACCGCTTCATCCTCTTTGAGGACAAACGCGAGGTCGAGCTCGTGTGGAACGGCAAAACCCGCGATGTGTGCACCACGGTCCTGCCGTTTCAGACCCTGGAGCACATCGACGAGCCGCGTGCGGAGACGAAGACCCAGGGGGAGCTATTCGATAGCCGTGGCCGCCAACAGCGTGGCTGGGCCAACAAACTGATTTGGGGCGACAACAAGCTAATCCTATCATCGCTGAAGGCGGGGCCTCTGCGCCAGCAAATCGAGGACGCCGGGGGCCTGAAGCTCATCTATATCGATCCGCCATTTGATGTCGGTGCCGATTTTGGCTTGGACATCGAGATCGGCGGCGAAACCTTCCACAAGGAACCGAACCTGCTCGAGCAGATCGCCTACCGTGACACTTGGGGGCGTGGAGCGGACAGCTTCATTGCCATGATCTACGAGCGGCTGATCCTCATGCGGGATTTGCTCGCCAAGGACGGAAGCATTTACGTCCACATGGGCTGGGGCGTCTCTCACTATGTCAGAGCAATTCTTGACGAAGTGTTCGGTAAGGATCGCGCAGTAAACCAAATAATTTGGAAGCGGCAGACCGCACATAGTGACAGCGGGCAGGGGTCAGAACACTTGGGCCGGCTCCATGACGTCATATTTTTCTACACCAAAAGTGATCAATACGCGTGGGAGGCGCAATACACGCCATATTCGGAAGCCTATCTCAAGACCCACTATAAGGGGGTTGAGCAGAGCACTGGAAGACGTTACGAGCTAGACAATATCATCGGGCCGGGAGGTTCTGGAAAAGGCAATCCTAGTTACGAATTTCTCGGGGTTACAAGATTTTGGCGTTACTCTCGCGAGACAATGCAGCGACTGTACGAAGAAGGCCGAATCATTCAGCCGAGCGAGGGCGCAGTTCCTCGTTACAAACGATATTTGGACGAAATGCCTGGCGTGCCCTGCCAAGACATCTGGGACGATCTGAACGCGGTGAATTCCCAAGCGAAGGAGTCGGCTGGCTATTCTACTCAGAAGCCTGAAGCGCTGCTGGAGAGAATCATCCGGACGAGTAGCAACGAAGGCGATCTCATCGCCGACTTCTTCGCTGGCTCGGGAACGACAGCTGCGGTTGCTGAAAAGCTCGGTCGAAAGTGGATCGCCACTGACCTTGGCAAGTTTGGCATTCACACCACTCGCAAGCGGCTGATCGGAGTGCAGCGGGAGAGGAAGGCGGCGGAGCAAGACTTCCGCGCCTTCGAGGTCTTGAATCTGGGCCGCTATGAGCGCCACGCCTATCTCAACGTCGGCGGGCGGCTGACAGGTACACAAAAGGAGCGAGCGCTCGCTCAGAAGGAAGCGGAATTCAGGGAGTTGATCCTACGCGCCTATAAGGCCACGGCCTTCGGCAGCGAAGAGGGCAGCCCACAGGACGGCTTCTTCCACGGCGCGCGCAACGGCCGACTCGTGGTGATCGGTCCGATCAATTTGCCGGTCGGCCGCCTGTTCGTTGAGGAGGTGATCACGGAGTGTCGGAAGCGTGGCGCGTCGCGCGTTGACGTGCTCGCGTTTGAATTTGAGATGGGGCTATTTCCGGCAGTGCTGGAAGAGGCTCGCAGCAAGGGCATCGACCTTGCCCCGAAATACATCCCTGCCGAGGTGTTCGACAAACGGGCCGTCGATAGAGGCCAAGTGGTTTTTCACGACATCAGCTTCGTGGAGGCTACACCCCGCTACGACAAAAAGGATAAGTTCTCAGTGACGATCGAGCTTACCGATTTCTCCGTCTACTACACCCAGGGGGCCGCCGAAGCCGCTATTGCCGCCATGAAAGAGGGCAAGAGCGAGGTGATGTGCGAGCAGGGGCAGCTTTATAAAGTTAGCAAGACCAAGGATGGTGTCGTCACCAAAGACCGTCTCACCAAGCACTGGACGGACTGGGTGGACTATTGGGCCGTCGATTTCGACTACATGAGCCGTAAGGAGATCATCAAGGTCCCGATCGGCACCGGACTCGGTGGGGTCGCATCCCTTCCTGGCTTGGAGCCCCCGCAAGGCGAGCTGGTGCTGCCGGACTTTGAGGAGCGTTGGACCGGCGGCTTCATCTTCGAGAATGAGTGGCAGGCGTTCCGCACCCGCCAGAGCCGTGACCTGGAACTTCAAACCGCCCGTCACACCTACGATCGGCCGGGCCGCTACACCGTGGCAGTCAAGGTGATCGACATTTTCGGCAACGACACCATGACTTTGGTTCCGGTGAACGTCGGCTGACGCTGGCGCGCGCTTAGATCCTGACGCGCTCAGCCGCCGCCATTGCATCACCCGACGTCGACACCATATCTATGCTTTCAGGCGGCTAGAGACCCCACCTCTTGTGGGAGCGCTTAAGAGCAGAGCTCAGAAATGAAGAAAGACCAGCTGTTCGTGGAACGCCGCCCCCAGGGCGATTACGCGGTTCGGCGCCCCAACTCCGAACGAGCGAGCGCAGTTCTGCCGACGCAATCGGCGGCTATCGAGCGCGCGAAAGAGATAAGCCCTGGCGCAACCCCCTTGGTCGAGCGTGTTCGCCACACCACTGTTGGCAAACCGGATCAGTGGCGCAAACCATAAGTCCGCCGGCTAGGTGACCATGCCGATCCAGCATCACTGTCCATTCGGATTCGAGCGCCGACCAGCGTGGGTCGACGGCGAGCAAGGCCGCCATCGTCAAGATCGGCGACTCGCCGAGCAGTCCATACCGCTCTCGTCGATCATCACCGTCCAGGTCATGCGCGAATTATAACCGCATCGGATGTCAGGGTCGAACTAGGCCGGCCGCAAGGCCGCGGGGGCGCCTCAAGACGTTAACTGTTGGTTTCATGAAATCCTGGTTTCATGAAATCATGAACCGAATGCCCCACTCCGCTGACGACGAAGAGCACCTGCAGATCCAGGTGCCTTCGGCGACCAAGTTGGACTTGGCGCTAAGGGCGGCTAAGGCGCGTGAGCCCATTCGGATGGTCGTTCTACGAGCGCTGGACGCCTACGGTGTCGAGGTCCCGCCGGGTGCGATTCAGGATCGCCGCAGGAACCGTGGGTGATGGAGGACGACTTTGAGCCGCTCACCGTCGCGCTATATGCGCAGGAAGCCGCCACCACGGATCAAGGCTCCGACGCCAGTTCCCTGAGCTTCCCGCTCCTGGGTCTGTTTGGCGAAACCGGCAGCCTCCTGAGCGTCGTCAAGAAGAAGCAACGCGATCACGCCTCCTATCTCGGCTACGCCATGGCCGTCGTCGAGGAATTCGGCGATGTGCTTTGGTATCTCTCAGCCGTGGCCCGCCGAGGGGGCATTCGCTTCAGCGCCATCGCGGCGAATGTGAACCGGGGCTACGCCGACTGGGCGCACGACGACTCCACCCTCACTTTCGAAGCGCTGCAGCCCGACCTCATCGTGCGAGACGGCGCGCCGACGCCCGCATTTGAAGCCACACTGCTCCAGCTCGCAGGCGAGGTGGGCGCCCTGCTCAGCGACCAGCACGCCGGCAAGCTCGAGAACAACCAGGCCGCGCTCGCCGGTCACCTCGTCACGGTGCTGCGTCGTTTGATCCAGGCGGCTAACGAGGCCGGCGTGACGCTTGAAGCCGCGGCGATCAAGAACCTTAGCAAGATCTTCGACCGCTGGCCGAAGGAGCGAATCTACCCCGTTCCGTTCGACGATCAGTCTGACGCCGACGAGCGGCTCCCGCGAAACCTGACCATCGAAATCTTCGAAAAGGAAGTGCGAGGCCAGGCTTTCGTCTTCCAGCGCTGTAGCGGGATTTTCATCGGCGATCGGCTGACGGACAACGCCGTCGAGCCGGACGATTACCGCTTCCACGACGTCTTCCATTTCGCGCACGTCGCCGTGCTCGGCTGGTCCCCCGTTATACGCGCCCTTCTGAAGCTGAAGCGAAAAAGCGAGCCAGCGATCGACGAAGCCCAGGATGGCGCGCGCGCCAACCTGATTGAGGAAGGCGTAACCACCTGGATTTTCGGACAGGCTCAGCAGCTGGAGTTCTTCAAAGGCCTAAAGGCGGGCGACCTTCCTCTGGACATGTTGAAGCATGTGCGCGAGTTCGTCACCGGCTACGAGGCCGAGGCCTGCCCCCTTTGGCTTTGGGAGGATGCGATCCTTCAAGGCTACGAGGCTTTTCGCTTCCTGCAAGCGCACCGCCGCGCCCGGGTGACGATCGATTTCGCCAACCGGCGACTGCTTATTGAGGAGCTTCAAGCATGAACCCGAGCCAGTTCGTCTCGGCGCTGGAAGCCGCCAGCCTGCCCTCCGTCTTCAATCCCTGGCGGGACCATTGTCCCGTCCACGATGTAGAGAACGCTCCAGAGCGGCGTCGGAAGAACCTGCAGCAGTACCTCGAGGCCGCCGTCAGCGCTGATGTTCGGACCATGTGGATCGCGCGCGACCTGGGTTATCGCGGGGGACGGCGGACGGGCCTGCCCCTAACCGACGAAGTCCACCTCGATTCGGCAGCGGCGCTCCTGGGCGGCATCACCTTGAGCCGCGCGACCGGGGGACCGCCGGTCGCCGAACGCACCGCGGCGGTCATCTGGCGAGTCCTGGCTCGGATCGGCGCCCCGGTCATCCTCTGGAACGTCTTCCCGTTCCATCCTCACGCCGACGGCGACCCGATGTCCAACCGCTGTCACACGCGAGGTGAGCGAACCGACACCTGGCCCTTGCTGGAAGCTCTTGTGGAAATGGTCCAGCCCAGCCGCATCATCGCGATCGGACGAGACGCGAGCCTCGCGCTCTCCGAACTTGGTCTAGAGACGAGTGCAGTGCGCCACCCGAGCTACGGTGGTCAAACCGAGTTCATCTCCGGCATGTACGAGCTATACGGCGTTGCACCGGAGGAATCCGTCGAACGGCAATTGCCGTTTGCAGATCGGGACGCCGATTGGCGCTCAGCCAAGTTGGTCGCAACGCGCCAGCAGACCAGTGATGTCTTTGCGGGTTGATTTGGTCGACCCCTCACCCGGCTTATCAATCTCCGCGTGTGTCGACACGACCGTCAGCGCGCCGACCGGTAGTTCGGCCTCCTCAGCAACGAACTGCATCAACCGGCCCAGGCCGATCAAATTGCCGAGCAGCTTCTCGACGTAATAGTGGTTTCGATACAAGACCGTCAGATCCAGCCGATCCTTGCCCGCCACTGAACGAAGCTTGAAGCTGCCGAAGCTGAGGCATTGACCGCCGTAGACGGAATTGTCCACGTCACGTGCGGGGTCGAAGACGCTAATCTCGAACTTGTTGCGCGCCTTGACCTTGGGATCGCGCAGACGGGCGATGATGTCGGTCAGCTGGTTGATCGGCTCGCCACCCCCCTCTCGCGGCAAGGCGATCATTCGCTCGAAATAGTAGCCGGACCATCGGTCGCCGCTTCGCCGGACCTTCGGCAACACGTTGTCGGTGAACCGGCTGAAGAAGGCTGGCGCGCCATAACGCCGATAGAGCGCGGCCGGGAAGATCGTGTTGGCGACGGTCTCAATCGCCTTCGACCCCTTCGCCTGCAGGAATGTGTCCACCTCGCGCACGACGGGATCCTCCATCGTGGCCCGCGCGATCGGATCGACCACGTCGATCACTACGTTGTGCGCTTTGTGACCCGACTGGCCGTCGACCAATCGCATCGCCTCGCGCCAAGCCGAGACGCAATCAGGCTGCGACGGAATAGGGTGGTACATCGACGTCCCCTCCAAGCGTGGCGAGCGCGAAAAGCCGCGGCGAGACGAATGGCTCCGTCACCCAAGCGTGGCCATTGAGACCCCAACCGGGACCCCAGCTGTTGCGAACGAGAATCGCCTCCTCGCCATCAACCAGGCCCCGCGCGACGCCGATCACGGCATGCCTGAGTGACGGCTGAGGGACCTCGCCGGCGCCGGGCACGACCACGCCTGTTGCGGTCGGAGTAAAGAAGCTGGCGGAGAGCGCGATCAACAGCATGACCGGACAGCCGGCCGCCAGATGACCGCACGCGGCGGCGAAGGAGGCCGGGCTCTGCTGACCGTCGCGCGCAAAAAGCGGGCCCGGCGAAGCGGGCGGGCGCCAGGTCGCCGCATCGGTCGGACTCGTAGAAACATAGGGCCACCCCGACTCGTCGGGCTGTCCATCGTAGCGGAGCGCATCGAGCATATGCGGGAGGGTCGCGCCTGCTGACGGCGGCCGCATGGCCCGCTGCTGTGCGCGATAGAAGGCGAATTCGCATGACAATGGCGCCCAGCCCTCGCGCACGCCGGCGTGCGCGTCGCTCGCGGCGAAGGCCAAACAGGTCGGACGGGACCCTTGATCGCGGACCGGCCCGAACAGCGGCCGCAAATCATGGGTTACCTTGATCTCGTGCGTCACGCCGCCTCCAGCATCTGGCGGCGTTCTGCCCTTGAATAGCCGAGCTCTTCGGGACCCGAGAGGTCGAAGTCGATGGCAAGGCCGGCAATCGGGTCAGATGCCTGCCAGGGCCGGCTCTCCTTCAGTTCAATCCGTCCTCTTGGTCCCTCCTGCGGCGCTGCGGTAACCCGCCGGATCACTGGGCTTCCGATGCCTTCGGGGTCACTGGATTCCCGCACATCACGGAGAACGGCGAACCCGCTGGCCTCCAGCTGTTCGAAATTCCAGACATAGCCGGCGGTGCTGCGTTCCTCGAGCCGGACCACGAATAGATCGTCGCGGCTTCCGTCGATGCGGGCGCCTTGATCTTGCTCGGTCAACAGCCAGACGTCGCCCTTGTAGTCGGCGGGTCGGTAATCGCGCAGCAGATCGACCTTCAAGGGTCGTGGCTTCATCTTCAAGAGCGCGTCGCGATCATCGAGAGTCACGAGCCTGTACCGCTCCAGCGTGCGGCAGGTGGCCTCATAACTCGCGCCCAGTCGCAGGGACAGTTGGTAGACCACTTCCGGCCGGAGGAGATCCGCTGTTCGCCACCCCTGACGCGCGCAGTGCCCAACGATCAGCCACTTCGGCATCATGAAGCCGACCGCGAAGGCGTCGGCTTCGGTCTCTTGGTAGCCATTGCGGGCG
>Ga0182030_10019572_pt1 | contig 12858 bp, 12 predicted proteins | sample 812S3MmetaG_FD_121299 | JGI IMG/M metagenome (GOLD analysis project Ga0182030, IMG submission 121299) | Permafrost microbial communities from Stordalen Mire, Sweden - 812S3M metaG (Illumina Assembly) | ecosystem: Environmental > Terrestrial > Soil > Wetlands > Permafrost | place: Sweden... | reverse complement strand
CGGCCGACCGGAGAGGCCGCCCGCTTGGCCGCGATTGCGTCCTTCGAGCGACTCGGGTCGCGCGACGGTGGTGTTGGCGACGATTAGCCCGTCGACGCCACGTCTCAGGCAGACTTCGACGACGTCGTCGAGGCCGCGCAGATCGAGGTCGGGCGCGATCTTGACCAGCAGCGGCCGACGCGCCGCCGCCTGCTCGCGCGCCTCGGCGACGCGCGCCGCCAGCTCGTCGAGCGCGGCGCGCTGCTGCAGATCGCGCAGGCCGGGCGTGTTGGGCGAGGAGACGTTGACGGCGAAATAGGCGGCGGCGGGCGCGAAAGTCTTCACCCCGAGCGCGACGTCGGCGACGCGGTCGACGGCGTCGCGGTTGGGGCCGAGATTGACGCCGACGATTCCCCGGACCGGCCGCGCCGCAAGCCGCGTCCGCGCCGCGTCGTAGCCGTCGTTGTTGAAGCCCATGCGATTGATCAGCGCGCCGTCTCGGGGCAGCCGGAACAGTCGCGGCGGCGGATTGCCGCTTTGCGGCCGCGGCGTCAGCGTGCCGACCTCGACGAAGCCGAAACCGAGCCTGAGCAGCGCGCCCGCGACCTCGGCGTTCTTGTCGAAGCCCGCCGCCATGCCAATCGGATTGGGGAAGTCGAGGCCGAGGGCGGCCACGGCGAGCCCAGGGGGCGAAGCGGCCCTGGGCAGGAATGGCGCGTATTTGAGCGCCGCGAGCGTCGCGCGATGCGCTGCCTCGGGCGGCAGGGAGAGCAGCAGCGGCATCGTCAACGCGCCCATCGCTCTCATCAGCACGCGAACTCTCCGAAGTCGCGGCGCCCGTCGGACTCGAGCTGCAGCGGCCGGGCCCAGGCCACCGCCGCGAGCGGCAGCGCGCCGTAGAGATGGGGAAACAGCGCGCCGCCGCGCGACGGCTCCCAGCGCAGGGCTGGCCCCAGCGCGTCGGCCTCGACCGCGACGAGCACGAGGTCCTCGCAGCCGGCAAACCATTTCGCCGCCGTCTCAGGCGCCTGGGCGGCGGTCGAGAAATGGATGTAGCCGTCGTTTCGATCGACCGCCGAGCCGACGAAAACGCCCGCCGCCGCCGCGGCGCGCCACGCCTCGGCGGCGACGATGTTGAAGATCAGCGCCACGACGAGCCCGGCTAGTCCTGCAGCATCCGTTTCAGCAGCTCGAGCTCTTCGCGCAACGCCGTGTCGGTGGCGCTGAGGCCCTCGATCTTGCGCACCGCATGCAACACCGTCGTGTGATCGCGGCCGCCGAAGCGGCGGCCGATTTCCGGCAACGAACGCAAGGTGAGCGCCTTGGAGAGATACATCGCCACCTGCCGCGGCTTCACCACCGTCGCCGTGCGGCGCGCCGAGAGAATGTCGGAGCGACTGACGCTGTAGTGGCTGGCGACCAACTTCTGGATGTCCTCGATCTTGACCCGCCGCGGTTCGTGGGCGCGGACAAGATCACGGATCGCCACTTCCGCCGCTTCGACAGTGAGCGGCGAGCCGACGATCGAATGGGCGTTCAGGCGATTGACCGCGCCTTCGAGATCGCGCCCGTTGGAGACGATCGAGCGCGCGACGAACGCGACCACCGCCGGCGAGACGGAGAAGTGCGGATTCTGGGCGCGCGCCGCGGCGATGCGCGCTTCGAGAATCTTGATTCGCAGCGGCTCGTCGAGCGCCGTCATCTCGACGCAGAGGCCCCCGGCCAGTCGCGAACGCACCCGTTCGTCGAGCGATTCGAGATCGGCCGGCGGCCGGTCGGCGGCGACCACGACCTGGCGGCCGGAATCGAGCAGCGCGTTGAGAGCGTGACCGAACTCGTTCTGGAACGCCTTGCCTTGCAGGAACTGCACATCGTCGATGATCAGCAGATTGATCGACCGCATCGCCTCCTTGAAGGCGATCGCGGTGTGCGACTGCAGCGCAGCGACGAAGCCGTACATGAAGCGCTCGGCGGTCAGATAGATGACGCTGCGCCCCTGCGCGACCGCCGCGTGCGCGGTCGCCTGGAGAAGATGAGTCTTGCCGAGGCCGACCGCCGAATGGACGTAGAGCGGACTGAAGGCGGGCGTCTGGCCGGCGCGATCTTCGACCACGCGCTGCGCGGCGGAATAGGCGAGCTGATTGGAGCGGCCGACCAGGAACGAAGCGAAAGTCAGTCGACGATCGAGCGGCGAACTGGCCAACGCCTCGCTGTATATCGCGGCGTCATCGCGCGTGGCGCCGCCGCGCGGCGCCGTAGCGGAGACGAGGCGCGCCGCGTTCGAGTGCGCGGCCTCGATCGCCTTCGGTTGGCTCACGGCAGTCGACGCGGCGGGCGGCGCGACCGACGCGCCCATCGACGAGCGCAGTGCGATCGCGACCGACGCGACGCCGCCGATCTCGGCTTCGAGCGCGGCGAGAATGCGGTCGCTGTAATGAGCCTCAATCCAGCTCTTGAGGAAGCGCGTCGGCACGGAGAACTGCGCGCGACCGGTCTCGATCGAGTCGAGCTTCAGTCGCCCGAACCACGAAGTGAAGACATTCTCGCCTAGTTCGGCGCGCAGGCGCCGGCAGCAGCGCCCCCAGCTCTCGTCGATGTCGCGAATAGAGGGAATGATGCGAACGTTGGCCGCAGCCGCGCTCATTTCGGCGCTCTCGTTCATCGGAGTCTCTTCTGAAGATCGGTCGATTGGGGAAAGGTGAGAAGGCTCGAGTGGACCGCTTACGTCTGGGTCCACGGCATGCCTCCTGCCCTCCATCCGCCGAGCGCGCCGCGCCGGCGCGTCGCGGCGTCCAGGCCCCCTTCGAATCCCTCGCTGATGTTGTAGCAGCGCCGCCATCCGGCCGAAGCGAGCGCGCGCGCCGCGGCGAGCGAGCGCACGCCGGAACGACAGAGGAAGAGAACGGGCGTCTCCTGATCGGCGCGGCGCGCGGACAATTCCGCGATCAGTCGTTGCGTGAAGTCGGCGGCCGGCCGCATGCCGGGATAGCTCGCCCACTCGACGAAAACCGGCGTCTTGCCGAGGTCGCTCAGGTCGGGAACCCCCACCCAGGTCCATTCGGCCTGGGTGCGCACGTCGACGAGCTCCGCTTTCCCGTCGTTTTTCAACAGCGCGTAAGCGTCGCCGACCGACAATTCCCCCGCGTAATCCGCAGGTCGTTGAAACGACATGGCCTCTCCTCCCACAGCCCGCACTGTGGTCTGTCATTCCCAGTCTATGTCTCGAAGCTCCGCAAAGATGCAAGACAACCCTGGCGACTGTCGACGCCGATTGACCGACGTCAACACTCACGACTGAATACATAATCCATTCTATTTAACGATCCCCAGCGTATATACGTAAACGATCCCACATTTATACTTAGGCGAACCCACGCGACCTTCACCTTGACCGCTTGTTCCTTCGCCCAATTTGCATTTAAGCTTGGGTGGGCAACTATCGCATGGGGGCTGGCGGAGGGCAACTCGTTTGTCGGCGACAAACGGACGCCCCCCAACGCCCGGCTCCGCAGCCCCTCGCGCCAAAACGCCTGGGCTAGCCGACAAACATTTGATATGCGGAGAGACTTCCCACCGGCAAGCGCGCCGGAGGGCGGCCGCGGGGCGCATTGGAATCGCCACACTGTTGGAACAATTCCGCCACACCTTCTTCGCCGTGCGCCACGCTTAGCGATTAACGATTTGGTAGGCCTGAGATTTTTATGTGCGCCTGGGTTCCCCGCCGATCGACGAAGAAACGTTGCAATTTTGTCTCATGACGGAAAAATGCACGTGCGAAATCCCGCATCGCCGACGCCTAAACCGATAGCCGATTGGCGTCCCGACGCCTATCGCCGCTTTGAGGCCGAACGCACCCGCCCAGCGTCGGACCTTCTCGCGCGGGTTCCGTCGGAGGCGCGCCGGAGGATCGTCGATCTCGGCTGCGGGCCGGGCAATTCGACCGCGCTTGTCGCCGAACGCTTTCCCGACGCGGCGATCGTCGGCCTCGATTCCTCCCCCGAAATGCTGGCGGCGGCGCGGACGCGTCTGCCGCACGTGGATTTTCGCCAGGGCGACATCGCCGACTGGAGCGATCCGCCGGCCGACCTCGTTTTCGCCAACGCGGCGCTGCATTGGGTTCCCGACCACGTCGGCGTGATGCGGCGCCTCGCCGCCGAACTGCCGGCGCGCGGCTGTCTGGCGGCGCAGATGCCCGACAACGACGACGAACCAAGCCACGCGCTGATGCGCGAGATCGCCGCGACGGCGCGCTTCCGCGACAAACTCGCCGGCGCCGCGGCGGCGCGCGAGCGCATCGGCGCCTTCGCCGACTACGACGACGCGTTGTCGGCAAGCTGCGACGAGATCGACATCTGGCGCACCACCTACGTCCATCGCCTCGCCGGACCGGACGCGATCGTCGCCTGGGTCGAAAGCGCGGGATTGCGGCCGTTTCTCAATCCGCTCGACGCCGACGAGCGCGCCGACTTCCTCACGCTCTACCGCGCCGGAATCGCCCGCGCCTATCCGCCGCGCGCAGGCGGCGGCGCGCTGCTGCCGTTTCCGCGACTCTTCATTGTCGCCACGCGGCGCTGACAGGGATTGACGGCGCTCCGTCCCGCGGCGGAAACAAGAACCGGGCGGGGATGAACGGGAGCTTGCGATGCGGCGATTGGTCATCGCTATTGCTTGCGCGGCGGGCGCGCTCGCCGGCGCGGCGGCTCAGGACAAGGGCGCGCTCGCGCCAGCGCCGCTGCCGCCGCTCGCCAATCCCGGCGACCCCTCTCTCCCCGCCAACGCCGTGTTCGGCCGGGCGATGACGCCTGCCGAAGCGCAGGCGCGCTCGATCGGTTTCTATTCGCGCGGGTGCCTGGCCGGCGCGGTCGCGCTGCCGGTCGACGGCGACGCCTGGCAGGTGATGCGCCTGTCGCGCAACCGCGCCTGGGGCCACCCGGCGATGATCGCCTTCCTCGAGCGGTTCTCGCGCAAGGCGGCGCAGGAAGGCGTCTGGCCTGGCATTCCGGTGGGCGACATTTCGCAGCCGCGCGGCGGGCCGATGCTGACCGGTCACGCTTCGCATCAGATCGGCCTCGACGCCGACGTGTGGCTGACGCCGATGCCCGACCATCGCCTCGATCGCGCCGAGCGCGAAGAAATGTCCGCCGTCGACATGGTGCGGCCCGACGGCCTCGCCGTCGACCCCGCGCATTGGAGCGAGCGGCAGGCCGGGATCATCAAGGCGGCGGCGGAGGAGCCCGAGGTCGAGCGCATCTTCGTCAACCCGGCGATCAAGAAGGCTTTGTGCGAGACCCATAAGGGCGAAGCGTGGATGAACAAGGTGCGCCCCTTTTGGGGCCACAACTATCATTTCCACATCCGCATCGTCTGCCCGGCCGGCGAGACCGCGTGCCAGCCGCAGGACCCGGTTCCGCCCGGCGACGGCTGCGACAGGTCGCTCGACTGGTGGTTCACCGACGAAGCGCTGCATCCTGCGCCGAGTAAGCCCAAGCCGCCGCTGACGCTGTCGCAACTGCCGCCGGAATGCCGTCAGGTGGTGTTGGAGAAGTAGCGCCGAGCCGCTCAGCGCCCCCCGTCCTGGCGATGGCCGATCCGATCGGCGAGCGCGAGCAGAAGCGCGGCAATGACGAACGTCGCCAGCACGCCGGTCTGCCAGGCGAGGGCGCGATCCGATTCGCGATCGACCTCCATGAACGCCTCGAGCAGCTTGATGGCGGAAATGGCGACGATCGAAGCCATCAATTTCAGCTTGAGCTCGCTGAAGTCGACCTCGGCGATCCAGCGCGGCCAATCCTTGTGCGCTTCAACGTCGACGCGCGCGATGAAGTTGGCGTAGCCGGACAGAATGACGATGACGATCAGCGAAGCCGAAAGCGTCAGGTCGACGATCCCGAGCGCGGCGAGCAGGACGCTCTCCTCGTCCAGGCTCGCGAATTGCATCGTCACGTCGTAGACGCGCACGCCGGCTTTGGCGAGCAGGGCCAGCAGCGCGAGAACCAGCGCGACGTAAAACGGCGCCAGCAGCCATCGACTCGCAAACAGGACTTTCTCGAGCGAGGATTTGATCACGCGAGCCTCCGCAAGGCTCACGCATCTTGCGACGCGATCCGTACGCCCCGCAAGCGCAAATCGGCGAAACGCAACGCGAGCATGCCGGCCGCCATCGCGGCGACGAAAATCGCCGCGCCGGGGCTCAAGAAACCGAGGTCGACGACGCCCGGCGCCGGGCAGACGCCGCCGAGGCCCCAGCCGATTCCGAAGATCGCCGAGCCGACGACGAGCGACGCGTCGATCGCCTGCGCGGTCGGCAGATCAATCGCGCCGCCGACCCAGGCGTCGCGGCGTCGGCGCGCCAGCGCGAAAGCCGGCAAGGCGATGACGATTGCGCCGCCCATGACGAAGGCGAGCGAAGGATCCCAGTTCCCGGCGAGGTCGAGGAAGCCGATCACCTTGGCCGGCTGATACATCCCCGAGAAGCAGAGTCCGAGGCCGAAGATCAGACCGACGACGAGGGCGAAAATGTTGCGCTTCATGACGCGTCTCCCTCTCTCAGCCGACGACGTGACGGACGACGAAGACGGTGACGAACGCCGTCGCCATGAAGACGCCGGTGGCGACGGCCGAGCGCGGCGACAAGCGCGCGAGGCCGCAGACGCCGTGGCCGCTGGTGCAGCCCGAGCCGAGCCGCGCGCCGAAACCGACCAGCAGACCTGAGGCGATCAGCGCCGGCCAATGGGTCGCGAAGAGCGGCGCGGCGGCGCCCCACAAAGCGCGCGCGACCAGCGGCGAGACGACGAGGCCGACGATCAGCGACCAACGCCACGGCGCCTCGGCGTCGTGGATCTCGAGCGCGCCGCCGACGACGCCCGCCGCGCCCAGGACGCGGCCGAGGCCGAGGATCAGCAGCGCCGCCGCCAGCCCGATCAGCGCGCCGCCCGCGAGCGCGGAAAGCGGCGTGAAATGCGCCCAATCGATCGTCATTACAAATCTCCTGTGTCTATAAACGATATAGACATAATCGCTGTGTTGCAAGGCGCTGGCGCTGGTTTCCACGACGTCTCGTGCGCCGACCCGCACGCCGAGCGGGCAAGGCCCTTGACTGGTGATAGTTTATGCATTAAACCGTCCATGTATTAAACTTAGGTGGAGAGACGACATGGCTCGGGCTTGGGACGCGATCGTCATCGGATCGGGAATCGGCGGCCTGTCCGCCGCCGGCCTGCTCGCCAAAGTCGGCAAAATGAAAGTCTTGGTGCTCGAAAAGCACTGGGAGCGCGGCGGCCAGACCCACATGTTCAGGCGCGACGGCGCTGCGTGGGACGTCGGCCTCCATTACGTAGGCGAACTCGACAAGGGCTCGATCGTCCGCAAGGTCATCGATTTTCTCTCGGGCGGCGCGCTCGAATGGAACAAGATGACCGACGACTTCGAGCGCTTCCTCTATCCCGGCCTCAAATTCGCGGTGCCTTCTGATCGCGATCGCTACATCCAGCGCCTGATCGAGCGCTTTCCTGACGAAGCGCCCGCGATCCGAACCTACTTCAGAGACTTGCGCGCCGCTGCGGCGTGGCATGTCCTCGCCATTCAAGAGCAGTTTCTGCCGCAGCCGTTGGCGTTCCTTTCCACCCAGTGGCGCCGGCTCGGCGCGGCCAAGGCGACGCAAACGACCGGCGCGTACCTCAACCGCCATTTCCGCTCGCCGCAGCTCAGAGCCTTGCTGGCGTCGCAATGGGGCGACTACGGCCTGCCGCCGAACCAAAGCGCGTTCGCGCTGCACGCTATCGTGGCCAACAGCTATTTGAAGGGGGCATGGTTCCCCAAGGGCGGCGCCGCGCGCATTGCGCGCTCGTTCGAAATGGGGATCGAAGCGAGCGGCGGCGCGATCAAGGTCAGCCACGAAGTCACGGAAATTCTTGTCGAGGGCGGGCGCGCGGTCGGGGTGAAGGCCCTCGATCGGCGCGGCGCCGAGCCGATCGAAGTCGTCTTTCGCTCGCCCGTCGTCATTTCCGACGTCGGCGCGCGCCTCACCTATCGCAAGCTGCTGCCGACCGACGGCGAGATCGGCCGGCGGACCGTCAAGCCCCGCGCCTATCTCGACGCGTTGAACGGCGGCCTGTCGATGGTGACGCTCTACGTCAGGCTCGCCGAACCTATCTCCACGCTCGGCGTCAAAGGCGAGAATTATTGGATCAACACGACGTTCGAGCACGACGACCTCGACGCGGCGACGGCGGCGATCCTGGCGGGCGAACCGCGACACGCCTATTTGTCGTTTCCTTCGGCGAAGTCGGGCGACGACCGATTCCATACCGCCGAAGTGATCGCGACGCTGCGTCCCGACGCTTTCGCCGCCTGGCGAGGCTCGGCGACGGGACAGCGCGGGCGCGACTATCTCGAACTCAAGAACCGCATCGCCGACGGCCTGCTCAACCTGGCCGACAGCGCCGTGCCCGGCTTCAAGGCGCTGACGCGCTACAGCGAATTATCGACGCCGCTGACGATGGAGGACTTCACCTCGCATCCCTCGGGCGTCTTTTACGGCCTGCCGGGAACGCCGGCGCGCTACCGCTTGGGCCTGCTTTCGACGCAAACGCCGATCGCTGGCCTCTATCTCAGCGGCTCCGACGTCGCCTCGCTCGGCATTCCCGGCGCGACGATGGGCGGCTTCGCCGCCGCGAGCAAGGCTTTAGGAGCTCTCGGCTTCATGCGCGTCATGGCGGCGGCGCAGCGAGCCAACAGGGCGGCGCCGACGCCAATGCGCTCGGCGGAAAAGAAGCGCGCGACTCTCGTCGCCAAGACTGCGCTGACCCAGACGATCTGGCGTCTCGAATTCGAACTCGACCAGCCGATCAGTTTCGTTCCCGGCCAGTATGTCAAACTCTGCGTCGCGCCGTTCGAATGGCGCGACTATTCGATCGCCGCGGCCGCGGACACAAGGCTCACCCTGTTGATCAGCAACCGCACGCATGGCGACGGCTCAAACTACGCCGATTCCGTTGAGCCCGGGGCGGTGACCGAGGTCGAGGGGCCGCTGGGCGCCTATCATCTCGAGCGCAACGCGCATCGCAAAGTGTTTGTCGCCACCGGCACAGGTTTGGCGCCGTTCCTGCCGATGTTCGATGCGATGGCCGGGGTCGGCGAACTCGGGGCGGCCGAATTGTACTTCGGCTGCCGGACGACGGCGGAGGACATCACGCGCACGCTCGCCCCGCTGCCCGGGCGCACGATCGTCTGCGCCAGCCGCGACGACGCGTCGAACACTGCGTTCCGCGGCCGCGTGACGGCGGCCGTCTCCGGCCTGACCTTCGATCCGGCGTCGACCGATTTCTATGTTTGCGGCTCGGCCGCTATGGTGGCGGACTGCCGGGCGATTCTGCAAAGCGCCGGCGCGCCCCGCGTCCTCACGGAAGCCTACTGAAGGATCGACGCCCGCCCCGCGATGAACAATTCCTGGTTCACGCACACCGAAGTCTTCTTGCTGCACGAGATCGTCACGCGGCTCGATCGGATGGCGCGCGCGCGTGTCCTGGAGCCGCGCGGTTTCACCTACGCCGAGTTCCTCGTGGCGATGGCCGTCAACGAAATGGCGCAGCCGACCCACGGCGAGGTCGGCGAGCTTCTCGACATGAGCAAGTCGCTGGTGAGCCAGCGCGTCGCCAGCTTGCTTGCCAAGGGTTTCCTCATCCAGATAAGGGGCGGCCAGAACCGCCGACAGGTGCGGCTCGAATTGACGACGAACGGGCGACGGGCGTTGGAGGAAACTTACGATCAGCTCGCCGGCAACGCGGAGACGCTTTTAGACGTCCTCGGCCCCTCCCGCGCGCAGTTCCTGCAGTCGTTGCGCCGCTTGCGAGACGCGATCGTCGCCGCAGAGATGAGCCTGCAAGGCGGGAAGGCGCCGACTCTGCGGTGAGGCGGCCTAACGCGCCGCAGCGAGCGAGCGCGCGACGATCGCCTCGAGCTTCTTCATCAGCTCGGGGTCGCGCGCGTCGGGGTGGGTCATGATCGCGCCGTCGAGCGCACGGTCGGCACCGTCCGGGCAGGGCTCGTGCTCGGCCGGAAAGTCTCTCAACACGCGCGCGAGCAGCGCCTCGACGCGTTCGGCGTTGAGATGGGCGACCCTGAGCACTGAGGCGACGTCGACCGGCCCGTGCTCCGCGTGCCAGCAGTCGTAGTCGGTGACCATGGCGACGGCGGCGTATGGCAGTTCCGCTTCCCGCGCCAGCTTGGCCTCGGTCGCCGCGGTCATGCCGATCACGTCGAGGCCGCGCGCCTTGTAGGCCAGCGACTCGGCCAGCGTCGAGAATTGCGGCCCTTCCATGCAGAGGTAGGTTCCGCCGTTGCGGCAGGCGATCCCCTCGGCCGCCGCGGCGGCGGCGACGCGCGCGCGCAACAGCGGCGAGGTCGGCTGCGCCATCGGCACATGGGCGACGCAACCGGCGCCGAAGAAGCTCGTCTGGCGCGCGAACGTCCGGTCCTCGAACTGGTCGACCATCACGAACAGGCCAGGAAACAGCTCTTCGCGGAACGAACCGCAGGCCGAGACGGCGACGACGTCGGTGACGCCGGCCCGCTTCAGCGCGTCGAGGTTGGCGCGGTAGTTGATCGTCGAGGGCGTGAATCGGTGACCCTGGCCGTGACGGGCGAGGAACACCGCTTCCGTGCCGCCGACCTTGCCGAAGCGCAGGACGTCGGAGGGCTCGCCCCACGGCGTGGCGACGCGCCGCTCGCGCACGTCGGTCAGCCCCGAGAGCTTGTAGACCCCCGAGCCGCCGATGATTCCGACGATCGCCTTGGCCATTTCGCCGCCTCGCCGATCGCTGCGCCGAGCCTCAGTGGAGGTCTTTCCAGACGCGCTTCTTGGTGAAATACAACAGCCCCGCCAGCACGAAGAGGAAGATCATGACCCTGAGGCCGATCTTCTTGCGCTGGGCCAGCGTCGGCTCCGACGCCCAGCTCAGAAACGCGGCGACGTCGCGCGCGTAATTGTCGAGCTTCGCCGGCGTGCCATCCTTGTAGGCGACCGCGCCGTCGACGATCGGCTGCGGCATCGCGATGCGATGGCCGGGGTAATAGAGGTTCCACTGCAAATCGTCCGACTTCGTGTAGCCGGTGAGGATGGCGAAGACGTAGTCGGCACCCATCTCCTGATACTGGTCGAACGGCAGCGCGTCGAAAATGAACCACGGAAAGCCGCGCTCGTATTTGCGCGCCTTGGCGAGTTCGGCCATGTCAGGCGGCGCCTTGCCGAGGGCCGCCGCGGCGGCCTGGTCGTTGGGGAACGAATCGGGCGGCGGAAAATTGTCGGCCGGCGTGCCGGGTCGTTTGAAGACCTCGCCCTTGTCGTTGGGCTCGTCGTTGACGACCTGGTAGCTCGCCGCCAGCGCCTTGACCTGATCGACGCTGTAGCCGGGACCATAGGGGTCCTCGAGCGCGCGGAACGGAATGCTGAGCTTGTGGCAATTGCTGCAGACTTCCTTGTAGACCTGGAAGCCGCGCTGCACTTGCGCCTGATCGTAAACGCCGAAAAGGCCGGCGAAGCTCCAGCTTTGCCGCTCGGGCTTCGGCTGCTCCGCGTCGTCCTGCGCGCGCGCGACGGACAGGCCCGCCGCCATCAGCGCCGCCGCGAGGAAGTTGGTCGTCAGTCGGATCATTTTGGCGAATCCCCCGAAGTGGCGGCCATCAGCGCGAGGCCGGCGGCGCGGCCGCCTCGGCCGGTTTGGTTCCGGCGAGCACCGCGTCGGCGATCGAAGCGGGGATCGGCCTGGTCTTCTCGACCAGTCCGAGCACCGGCAGCGCGACGAGCAGAAAGCCGAAATAACCGACCGCCAGAATGCGCGCGGCCAATGTGCTCGCGTCGGAGACCTCCTGCGAGCCGAGCCAGCCGAGGCCGACGCAGCAGACCACGAACAGCCAGAAGAACACCCGGAACGCCGGCCGGTACTTGCCCGACTTGACCTTCGAAGTGTCGAGCCACGGCAGGAAGGCGAGCAGAATAATCGCCGCCGCCAGCGCGACGACGCCGACCAGCTTGTTCGGGATCGCGCGCAGGATCGCGTAGAACGGCAGCAGATACCATTCCGGCACGATGTGGGCGGGCGTCACCAGCGGGTTGGCCGGCACCGAATTGTCGGCGTCGAGCAGATAGGTCGGAATGTAGAAGACGAACCAGGCGTAGACGATGAGGAAGATCGACACGCCGAACAGGTCCTTGATCGTCGCGTAGGGCGTGAAGGCGACGGCGTCGCGCTCGACGTTCTGAATCTCGACCCCGTCGGGATTGTTCTGTCCCGCCACATGCAGCGCCCATACGTGGAGGATGGCGACGCCAACGATCATGAACGGCAGCAGGTAGTGAAGCGAAAAGAAGCGGTTGAGCGTCGGATCGCCGACCGCGTAACCGCCCCACAGCCAATGCGCGACGCCGGTGCCGACCGCCGGGATGGCGGTGAACAGGTTGGTGATGACGGTCGCGCCGGCGAAGCTCATCGAGCCCCACGGCAGCACGTAGCCCATGAACGCCGTCGCCATCATCAGCAGGTAGATGATGACGCCGAGAATCCACAACACTTCGCGCGGCGCCTTGTAGGAGCCGTAGTAGATGCCGCGGAACATATGGACGTAGACGGCGAGGAAGAACATCGACGCGCCGTTGGTGTGCAGGTAGCGGATCAACCACCCGTAGTTCACGTCGCGCATGATGTGCTCGATCGAGGCGAAGGCCAGCGCCGCGCTCGGCACGTAGTGCATCGCCAGGATGATGCCGGTGACGATCTGCGCCCCGAGCATGAAGGCGAGAATCGCGCCGAAGGTCCACAGGTAGTTGAGATTGCGCGGCACCGGAAAGGCGACGAACGAGGAATGCACCAGGCCCATGATCGG
>Ga0182030_10019570_pt1 | contig 12858 bp, 13 predicted proteins | sample 812S3MmetaG_FD_121299 | JGI IMG/M metagenome (GOLD analysis project Ga0182030, IMG submission 121299) | Permafrost microbial communities from Stordalen Mire, Sweden - 812S3M metaG (Illumina Assembly) | ecosystem: Environmental > Terrestrial > Soil > Wetlands > Permafrost | place: Sweden... | reverse complement strand
CGGGATCGGGGTCGGGATCGGGGTCGGGATCGGGATCCGGGTCGGGGGGTGGAGATGGGGGAGGCTCGATGGGAGGGGCGGGCTCCGGAGGCGACGCGGGCTCGCACACGGGCTCGTCGAGCGGCGTGGCCCCATGCGGCTCGTGAGGCGCTACGACAGCGCGGCCAGGTGCACGGTCGCGGCGTAGTCGACGCGGGGCTCGCGCATGGGGAGCGGCGGCGGCACGCCGCGAAGGGCGCGGCGGAGGAAGGCGGAGACGTCGTCCTCGAGCGACTCGAACGAGAGGCCGAAGCAGCGGCCCACGTCCCCTGGGCGGCGGCCGTGGACGACGCGCGCCACGGTGGCCTCGGTGTCGAACCACCAGGAGGTCAGCGGCAGCCGGAAGGAGACGATGACGGGCTCTCCCGTCAGCACCCTCTCCTGGGCCATCACCTGCATCCCCATGGGAGACAGATCGACGGCACGGCTACCGAGCAACCGGAAGTCGCGCTCGCGCACGACCTGGCATTCGACGCGCATCGCGCGGCGCACGATACGACGTTGTTGAGCATGGACCAGGGTCCCGAACATGGTGAAAACCTCCTCTGGTACCGCAAATCGTAACGAGTGCGGGCATGAGCCGGACAACTTCTCCGGTACACTCGGATGCGAGCCATGTCCGAAGTCGACAAGATCGTGGAGCTTCTCTCGAGTGACGCCGTGGAGAAGCGCATCGCGGCCGCCATCGTCCTCGGCGAGATCCGCGCGAAGGGCGCGCACGTCGCCGACGCGCTGACGAAGGCGCTCGACAGCGACATCCCGCTGCTCCAGCGCCACGCGCTCGAGGCCCTCGGTCGCGTGGGGGCGAAGAAGGCGGCGACGAAGATCCTCGCCCTCCTCTCGGCCCGGGAGGAGGACGTGCGGCGCGCCGCGGTCGAGGCGATGGTGAGCCTCGGCGACGACGTGCTGCCGACGCTTCGCGCGCGCATGGTGGACGCGAACGCCGAGGAGCGGCGGTCGATCGACGCGGTCCTCGCCGCCCTCGGGGGCAAGGACGCCTTCCACGTGCTGCTCGGCGGTCTCGGCTCGAGCGACGCGGAGACCGCGAAGGCGGCGGCCATCGGGGTCCGGCAGCGCGTGAAGGACGCCGACGCGCGCCAGCGGAGGACCTACCTCTCGGAGGCCGAGAAGTTCCTCGAGAAGCAGACCCGCCAGGGCTCGGGCACCCCCCAGCACATCGGCGCCATCGCCGCGGGGGTGAAGATCCTCGGCTACCTCGAGGACGAGAAGGCCATCCCGACGCTCATCGCGTTCACCACCGCGAAGACGAACGCGCCCGCGGTGCGGCAAGAGGCCCTCATCGCGCTCCGCTTCCTCCTCGGCGCGGACTCGAAGAAGCTCGGGGCCGAGACCAAGAAGGTGATCGCCGCCCTGGTCGACGCGGCCGAGGACACGGATCGCACGCTCTCGCAGACGGCGCTCCACACGCTGGCGGGCGTCACGATCCCGGACGACGCTCTGAAGAGGCTCGAGAAGATCGTGCTGCACCCGGACCTCGAGCGGGCGCGCTTCGTGATGGAGATGCTCGGACGGCAGGAGGGACCCGAGCCGGCGAAGGCGCTCGTGAAGGTGCTCGCGACGACGAAGGACAAGCGGCGCGCCGAGATCGCCGCGTCGTGCCTCGTCGCGACCACCGAGGGCGTCCCTCCCCCTCCCGGCAGTACGCGTCACCTCGGCGACGGGCACGGCTCGGCGTCCCCCGGCATGGCCCCGGTGCGCGAGCAGGCGGTGGCGCCCCTGGCCCGCGCGCTGTTGGAGACGGACGACGCGGACCGCGCGTGGCTCCTCCGCAACGTGCTCAAGCCGAGCGCCAAGAAGGTGTCCGCCCAGACGCGCAAGGAGATGCTCGAGCTCGGCATCAAGCGGCTCGCCGCGGGGGACCGGAACTGGGAGGCGCTCCTCGCCATCGCGCGCGACGCCGATCCCGTCGCCGCCGCCGAGGCGATGCGCGACGTCGGGCACAAGCTCCGGAAGTCGAACCCCGACAAGGCGCTCACCGTGCTCCGGGTCCTCTGCCGCAGCGAGGGCGCCACCGACGAGGACCGCTACGCCCTCGCCTCCGCCGAGCTCGCCCGCGGCGCGCAGGACACGCGGTCGGCGGCGCGCGCGGCGGACGAATCGCTGCGCCTCCTCGGCTCGCTGCTCGACCGAGGGGTCGACGTCGGGGCCAAGCTCCGGAAAGACAAGTCGCTGGAGCTCGATCACCTCTACTACGTGGGCTTCCACTTCAGCGAAGAGGGGCACCCGCTCGGAGAGGAGCTCCTGCGCATCGTGGCGGACGAGGGCGGCCGCGCGAAGATCGGGAAAATGGCGAGGAGCAAGCTGGCGTTGGGCGAGCAGGGGTAAACATTTTTCGAGGCGGAGCGGAACGCCACGCACGAGGCACGGGAAAGGGTCTGGCAGGAATACGTGCAGCGGTGCATGTTGCCGGAATGAGGCTCGTCGGGGGGACCGCCGTCGTCGTCTTCGCCGCGGTCGTCGTCGCCGGGTGCGGGCTCGGCCTCGGGGGGCTCGGCGAGACGCCGGGCGACGACGGGGGCGGAGCGGACGTGCTCGTCGCGGACGTGGTCGCCGGGGGAGACGTCACCGTGCCGGGCGACGCCGCGGGGACCGACGCGCCGTCGGACACCGGCGTCGTCGACGCGCCCGCGGAGACGTCGGCGCTCGACTCCCCTGCCCCGCCGCCCGTCGACGCGGGGTGCCCGGGGGTCGTGTGCAACGGCAACTGCACTTCGGCGACCGACTGCCAGGGATGCGGCGGGGCGAACCTCCTGTGCAAGGGGACCAACGCCTGCACGACCGACTGCACCGCGTGTCCGACGAGCCCCATCCAGTGCTTCGCGTGCGATGCGACCCGGCTGCATCCCATCGGCACGTGCGAGCCGGGGCCCGTGCCCGGGGCCATCGGGCCGCCGACGACGTACTGCCTCGACGAGAACTACGCCGGCGCCTACCAGGGCGGTCTCGGGTACCACTGCGCTTGCGACACGGCCGCCGACTGCCCCGGCAATGACCAGGTATGCATCGGCATCGGCACGCCGAACCCTCCCTACGGCTGCTTCACGTGCGGCGAGGCGTACACCGACATGTTCACGTGCAAGGCGGGTCCGGGAGAGGGCCCCGCCAAGTGCAACGAGGCGAAGGCCAGCTGCAACTGAGGCGGTCCGGGCACGCGTCCCGCTCCATCACGCGCGAATCGTGCGGATAGGGACGCGGATGAAGCCGAACCACGCCCGATCGAGCGAGGGGCGGGCGCGATTGAGTTGGGGGCGGACGCGATTGAGCGGGGGGCGGACGCGATGGGCGGGGCCGGCTCGCCTACTTCGTCAGCACGATCGGCGTCATCTCGATGGCCGTCCCGTCGACTCGGCGCCCCTGGATCTTCAGCGTGTGGGGCGTCACGTCGACGACCGCGAGCGCGAGGCCCGCGTAGTACACGTTGGTCCAGGGGTTGGCGGTCGGCGTCGGCGCGTCGAACGCGGCCCCGGCGGCGCCGGACGTGATGTACCGGATCCCGCCCTCGTCGACGATTCCCCCGTCCTGCCCGAGGATGGGCAGCGTCGACTCGTAGTGATGCGAGTGTCCGTTGAAGTCGACGTCGACGTGGTGCTTCTCGAGGATCGGCTGCCACGCCGCGCGCACGGTGAGGTTACTCCCCTCGCTGGGATCGCTGCTGAACATCGGGCGATGGTGGCTCGAGACGACCCACGTCGGCGGCACGGGGCGCGCCTCGGCGGCGGTGAGGTCCGCGTCGAGGAACTCTGCCTGGCGGCCCGTGAGATCCGAGTCGCCCTGGGTCGGCGAGTCGTTCAGCACGACGAAGTGCACGTTCCCCCAGTCGAAGCTGTAGATCTCCTCGACGCCGGGCAGCGCCCAGAGCGCGAAGTACGCCGCGGCCATGTCCTCGTGGTTGCCGTGCGCGGTCATCGTCGGGATCGTCGCGAGGAGGCTCCCGCCCGCGGAGAACCACGACTCCCACTCCTCGACCATCTCGCCCTCGTGCACGAGGTCGCCCGTGAAGAGGGTGAACATCGGCGCGTACGTCCCCGCCGCCACCTGGAGGTTCGCGTAGAGGTTGTAGAACGCGTTGGAGTCGCCCATGACGATGAAACGGAACCCCTCGGTGCTCGCGTCGGCGGGGCCCGTCGTCAGCGCGTAGACGTTGCCGTACCAGCCGTCGCCGCCGACCGCGTAGTAGTACGTGTGGCCCGGCTGGAGGCCGCAGACGTGGACCTCGTGGGCGAGCATCGGGTACGGGAGGACGTCGAGCGGCTGCGGCGGGACGACGAAGTCGACGCCCTGCACGAAGTGGTCGAGGTGCGTGGCCGAGTCGCCGTACGCGACCCAGGTGGCCTGCGTGTCGGCGTCGGTCTCCCAGACGACGGCGAAGGACGTCCCCGTGTCGAAGCGGAAGCTCGCGTGGACGGCGTGCGGCGACTCGTCGGTCGTGCCGTAGACCTCCTGTCCCCACGTGGCGCCGGTGATGCCGGTGGCGACGGGCACCGTGCCGGGGCAACCGACGGGCTGCCACGCGTCCCCGGCGGCGCCGGTTTGAATCGTGCCGACGACGCCGCCGTTCGGGCCGCTGTGATCGATGACGGAACTATTGGCGCCGAGGTCGCCGGGACGGCCGGTGAACGGGCCGCTCGCTTCGCCTGCGTCGTCGGGCGCCGGGGCCCCGGAGGAGCGACTGCACGCGAACCCGCCGGCGACGCCGCTCGTGAGGAGCGCCGCCGCGGCGAGCGAGAGAAGGCGCGACACGCCGGTATTCTAACTCTTCAGCCGCCGTCGAGCGCGTCGTTCCTGGCGTCGAGGATGGCCGCGTCGTCCATCGGTGCATGTCCCACCGCGGCCGTGCCCTCCCCTGCCCCGACCGCCGGTGCGTGCCCGACCCACAGGAGCGCCGCCGCCGCCATCGCCAGCACGCCCGCCGCGCCGTAACCCACCGCGCGGAGCGGCCTGAAGACCTGGACCCGCGCCGCACGCCGGGCCACCTGCTCGAACGCGATCTCCAGGCTCGCCTCGCCCGAGAGCGCCGCCGCGCAGGCGTCGCACTCCGCGCAATGCGCCTCGAAGGCGTCGACGCGGTCGGCGTCGAGCGCCCCCAGCACGTAGAGCTCCAGCTCCGATGCAGTGGCGTGTCGCCCGCTCATGTCGCGTCCTCTCCTTCCAGCGCCGTACGCAGCTTTGCCCGGACCTCACACAGGATCTGTCTCACGCGTTGCAGCGACAGACCCACCCGCTCCGCGACCTCGGCGTGGCTGAGGCCATCGCCGCCGTACGCGAGGCGGAACACCTTCTTCGCCGAGTCCGAGCAGGCCGAGAGCACCTCGACCGCGCACTCCACGCGCTCCTCGGTCACCAGCTGCGACTCGGCGTCGGCGCGGGGATCGGCGAGGACGGCGGCGATGGCCGGCTCGTCGATGGTCTCGTGGCGGCGCGTGTTGGAGTCGCGGCGCATCGACTCGAGCCAGAGGAACGTCGCCTGCGCGATGGCGAGACCCGGGAGCTGGAGCCGCTCGAGGCGCCCTTGCCGCTGCTGCTCGACGAGGCGGATCCACGACTCCTGCGCGATGTCCTTGGCCTTGTCGACGCGCACGCCGCGGGCGAGGAGCGCCACGACGACGCGCGGGTTGTGCCGCTGGACGAGCGTGCTCCACGCTTCGCGCTCACCGCGGAGAGCCGCAGCGCAGAGGGCCGGCTCGTCGGCAGCGACGGGGCGGGCCGGATGGGCGACGCGGACGACCGGCGCGGGAGCAGGGGCGGCTCCCAGCAGGGGCAGGACGTCGGCGCGGGGCATGTTCATGGGTGAGGTCGACCGGACAACGGGCGGCCCGCGGGAAACATATCGCGGGAGAGGGAACGGTGCAGAACCACCGTGTAGTCCCAAAAAGGGGCATGGCGCTCCCTACCGACCTCGCGAGCACGAGAGTTCACACCCGGGGCGTCGACGGGCGTCCGCGGATCGGGGCCGTCACCAATGCTTCCGGCACGTTGGGCGCTGGCGCGGGTCTTGTTATCTCAGTCGTCGAGCTGCGCCTTCGCGCAGGCGAGCTTCGCGAACTAGCGCGGGCTACCAGCGGTGGAAGGCCGGGTGGCCTTCCTTCACGGCGACGAACGTCCCGCGGCAGGTGGCCGTCACCTTCCCGTTCGCCTCGATCGTCGCCTCCACCGTCGCGCGGTCGGCCTGCGACTCGACGACGTGCGCGCGGATCGTCAGCTCGGCGTCCATGGGGGTCGGGCGCCGGAGCTTCACGTCGAACTCGGACGTCACCGTGCAGGGCGGCTCGGTGGCGCCGGACTTCTTCATCAGGTGCCACGCCGCCGTCCAGTTGGAGTGGCAGTCGAGCAGGGCGCCGCAGATGCCTCCGTTGAGCACGCCCGGGAAGGCGAGGTGGTGCGGCGCCGGGGTCCACCGGCAGACGCACGCGTCGTCGCCCTCGGGCAGGCTCCGGATGCGCAGGCCCTGGGCGTTCTTCGGCCCGCAGCCGAAGCACTCGTTGCCGGGCGCGTACGTCTCCTGAAGGCTCTTCGGCTCCACGAGGTGGCCTCCCTGCCGATCAGCTCTTCTTCGCGGCGGCGGACGGGGCCGCGGCCTTCGTCTCCTTCTTGGCGTCGTTCTTCACGCGCCACTCGGCGAGCTGCTTGCTCCTGCGCGCCTTCTGCTTGCGTCGGACTCCGGGATTCTGGGGGGTCGTCATGGCGCGCCGTATATAGCAGCAGCCCGGGCGATGTTCTATCGCGCCTTATTTGCGGGGTCCGGCGGCCGCCTCGATCTGCTGGAGCCACGACTCGATCTTCCCGAGGGCGGGGCCGACCCACTCCTGCCGGGCCAGGCGCGTGAGGAGGTGCGGGGTGTGATCGCCCGTCCGCGCGCGGGCCTCGGCCGCACGGACGCCGCCGCCCTCGGCCGACGAGGACATGTACGCCAGACGGGCCGCGTCGATCTCGGTCGCCCCTTCGGTCCACTTGCCCTGCCGCTGCGCGAGCCACGCGCGCGTCAGGTGCCGGTGCTGCCGGGGCTCGGCCTCGTCGAGGATGACGCTGTCGCAGGCGGCGACGAGGGCCTCGGCGCGGTCGTCGTCCCGGGCGAGGGCGACCTGGGCGAGGAGCAGGCGCGACTCGAGCTCGCCCCAGGGGTCCTGGAGGCGGTCGTAGATCTTGAGGGCGACGCGGGCGTGGGCCTCGGCGACGTCCCCGTCGTCGCAGTCGAGCGCGATCATGGCGAGGAGCCGCTCGCACCCCGCCTCGCCGCGCGGGTTCTGCACCTCGCGGAAGCTGGCGCGCGCCGCGAGGGCCCTCGCACGCGAGCCGGCGAAGTCGAAGGCCCTGTGGTCGGCGTGGCCGAGCGCGAGGTCGCACTGCGCGAGGCCCAGGCGGTAGCCGATGCCGTCGAACTCGCCGCGCGCGCGGCCGAGCAGCTCGCGGCCCCGCTCGAAGGCGCCGAGCGTCTCCTCGATGAGGGCCAGGAGGATGAGGCACTGCGCGCGTCCCATCACGTCGCCCACCTCGGTGCATCGCTCGAGGGCCTTCTTCAGCGTCGTCCGGCCGCGCGTGTGGTCCCCGAGGAGGTAGTCGATCTCGCCGAGGACGACCTCGGCCTGCGCACGCCCCGCCGAGTCCCCGAGCTTCTCGTAGCGTTCGAGCGCCTTCACGACGAGGGCCCTCCCCTGCGCGGGCTGCGCCAGATCGCTGGCGATGTTGCCGAGGAGCCGCAGCGCGCCCGCCTCGCTCGCGGTGTCGCCCGCGTGCTCGAAGGCCTGGCGGGCCTTCTCGGCCTCGGCGCGGGCCTCTTCGAGCCGCCCGATGTACCGCAGCGCTTCGGCGCGCCACAGCGAGCGCTCGGCGTCGTGGGTGGCGTTGAGGCGTCCCTGGAGCATCTCGAGGTCGCGCAGCGTCGCCGCCGTGTCCCGCCCGCGCCGCCACGAGCCCCGGATGAAGTCGAACATGAGCTTCGCCGCGGTGTCGTCGTCACCCGCCTTGAGCAGGTTCTGCACGCGGTGCTTCATGATGCGACGCGAGCCGACGGAGGGGTGTCGTGCGAGCGCGTTGGAGGCGAGGCGGTAGATGGCGGGGGCATCGTTGCGCTCGCCGAGGCGCTCGAGGAGGTGCTCCTGGAGCAGGGCGTGAGGCCAGCGGAACTGGTCGTTGCCGGCGGCGAGGAGGATCTGCGCGCGCGTCAGGGCGACGAGCGCGTCGCGGGGGTCCATCCCGAGCGAGGCGCAGAGCGTCTTCAGGACGTCGCCGCGGATGTCGTCGCCCAGCGCGGCGGCGGCGTAGGCGCTGAGGCGTAGCTCCGTCGGAATGGCGCGAACGCGTTCGTCCCACAGCTCGGCGGTCGTGATGGCGCGTCCATGGAGGGCCCGCTCGGGGACGCTGTACTTGCCGCCGTCGAGGGTGAGGTAGCCGCCGCCCGCCCAGGCGTAGAGGAGCTGCAGCGCGAAGAGCGGGTTGCCGCGGCTCTGCTCGACGGCGCGCTTGACGGCGCCGTCGTCGAGCGGGATGGCGGTCCGGAGCAAGGCCTCCGTGTCGTCGGTGCCGAGGGGCTTGAGCTCGAGCACCTTGCCGCTCCACTCGGCGCGCATGGCCTCCATGCGGAGGGCCGCGTCGAGATCCGTCGCCAGCGTCTCGCTTCGTGCCGTCGCGACGATGAGGATCGGCAGGTCGGCCGCGTCGCGGCGCAGGCGCGAGAGGGTCTCGAAGGTGTTGGGGGAGGCGTAGTGGAGGTCGTCGAGCCACAGAAGAACCGGGCGGTCCCTCGACAGGCGCTCGAGCACCTTCTTGATGACCACGAAGCGCAGCTCGGGGCGGTCGAGCACGAAGCGCTTGCCGCTCGGTCCCAGCGCCGCGGCGACACCGGGCGGCGTCGGCCGGAGCCACTCGGCGGTCGCGGCGACCCAGGTGAGCGCGTCGTCGTCGTCCTTGCCGACCTCCCAGCGCGTGATGAGCGCCTGCTCGACGGCGGCGCGGTCGGCCCCCTCGAGCCCGAAGTGGGCGTTGATGGCGGCGGTGATGCCGTCGAGCGGCGTCGGGATGCGACCGTAGCGGGCGCGGAGCGGGAGCATCACCCCGTGCTCGTGCACCTCGGCGGCGAGCCACTCGGCGATGCGGCTCTTGCCGACGCCGGCTTCCCCGATGAGCGCGATGAGGTCCTGGCGCATCTTGCCCGAAGCCACCTGCTCGACGGCGGCCCACAGCTCCTGCCTCTCCTCCTGTCGAGCAACCAGCATCGGGGCGCGCAGGCTGAGGATCCCGGGGGCGAGGGTCCGGGCGTAGGTCGCGGGGGCGGCGCGCGAGCTCGGCGAGCTCTGGACGATCTCCTCCAGCGTCGCGGCCTGGGCGGGCTTGATGCGCATCCACGCCTTGCGTGCGTCGGCCGCGAACTCGAAGCGGTTCCAGGGCTTCTTCTCGAGGAGTCGCACCACGAACTTGCCGGCGTCGGGGGGGACGTCCTCCGGCAGCGTGGGCGCGGGCACCGGGGTCCGCTTGTGGGCGCGGAGCACGTCCTGCGCGTTGCCCTCGAAGACCTCGCGCCCGCTGAGGACGCGGTACATGACGCAGCCGAGAGCGTAGAGATCGGTCGCCGGTCCGACGAGCGCCGCCTGCCTCCGGATCTGCTCGGGCGCGACCCAGCCGACCGTGCCCGCCCCGGAGTGAACGGCGACCTCCGGCGCGCGCGCACCGTCGAGCCGCGAGTCGTGCCGGTACTCGCGCAGCCACGCCAGGCCGAGGTCGAGCAGGAAGGCGCGCGGGCCCTTCGCGGACGTGGCGAGGTCGAGCATGATGTTCGACGGCTTGAGGTCGCCGTGGATGACGCCGCGGGCGTGCGCGTGGGCGAGCCCCGCCAGCACCTGGTCGACCGTGGCCCAGATGACGGTCCACGGCAGATGCGTCGTGTGCATCCACTCGTGGATGCTGCGTCCTGGCAGGACGTCCATGACGAAGAAAGGGCTGCCGTCGGCGAGCTGGCCGAAGTCACGCGCACGGACGATGGCCGGGTGATCGAGCAGCGCGACGGCGCGGGCCTCCTGGTGAAACCACCAGTTCTCCTCGGGCCGGGTCTCGCCCTTTTCCGGGGAGCGCAGGCGCTTGAGGGCCACGCGGTCGCCGGTCACGATGTCGCGGCATAGGTAGACGACGCCCATCCCACCGCGACCGAGCTCGCGCACCGCCTCGTAGCGCTGCGCGAGGACCGTCCCGATCTCACTCGGCGCGGTGGCCGGGTTCTCCTTCTGCCCTGCGGTGGTCATGGCCCCGAACGGCCCTCAGCTTAGCGTGCTTCGCTCCGTGTGCGATCAGCCGCTCGTCGTTCGACCCGTCGCGGCCTGCGCCGTCCGCAGGCGCTCGCCGAGAATTCGTCGCAGGGCCACGAGATCGTACCGCGCGGGGCGGTCCCCCTCCGGCATCTCCGCGACCTCGCGCGCGGCCGCCTCGGCGTGGGCGCGGGGGCGCTCGGGGATGCCGAGCTTCTCGCCGAGACCGGCCAGCGCCGTGGCCTCCGCGGGCGTGACCTGCCCGTCGAGGCGGGCGATCCAGCAGGCGATGGCGTAGACGAAGAGGCGGTCCTCCTTGCCGAGCCCCGTCCGGTCGAGGGCGCCGAGGTCGACCTTGGTCTTGGTCGCGCTCTCGATCTCCGCGATCTCTTCGAGCGGCAGCCCCTCGTCGACCGCGGCGCGCACGATGGCGTCGGCCTCGTCCGGATCGAGCTTGCCGTCGGCCCAGGCAACGGCCGCCAGCGCCACGAACACGTCCCTCCGAAGCTTCGGCTCGGCTTGTTCGACCATCCCGGCAGCCTACCTCTCCTTGCCGGAGGGGTGGGCTCACTTCTTCTTCGACGGGAGCGTGCGAAAGACGTGGTCCCAGAGCGGCGACGAGACGCCGAAGCCTCCGTCGTGGTCGGCGAAGTGGTGCGTCAGGTGGTGACGGCGCAGGAACTTCCCCCACCGGGTCGTCGGCGTGAAGTGGTGCACGAAGTAGTGCGTCCCATCGTAGAAGAGGTAGCCGATGACGAAGCCGGCGAAGAACGGCTCGGCCAGGGCGCGCCCCATCGTGAAGTAGAAGAGGGCGTAGAAGATGAGCGCCAGGGGCACACTGGTGGGCAGCGGCATGACCAGGCGATCACGGTCGTTCGGGCAATCGTGGTGAACGCCATGAAGGAGGAAGTGCACGCGCTTTCCCCACGCCGTCTCGTTGGTCCAGTGAAAGACCCAGCGGTGGAGGACGTACTCCGCGAAGCTCCACGTGAAGACACCCCCCACGAAGGCGCCGGCGATGCCGAGGGGGGCGATCTGGCGGTGCAGCACGCTCATTCCGAGGAAGAACGCGGCGACCGGGATCCACGCGACGAAGATCGTGACCGGATGGATGCGCGAGAAGCGCTCGAGAAAGTCGCTCTCGAACATCCGGCACGTGTCTTCCGGGCGGACGCGCCGGTGCACGGGGCGGTTGCGCTGCACCTGCTGAGGGTCGAGGACCTGGTTCGCCATGGCGGAAAAGCTCTCGGTGTCGTGCGGCCCGTCGAGGGCGCCCCACAAGCTAGGACGCGCGCCGGGCTAAGGCAATAGCTCGACCACGACGAGACCCCCAGCGCGAAAGCTGTTACGCGGCGAGGGCTTCGACCGCGCGAGCCTCGTCGCTTGACGCCGGACGCCACCTTTAGGATTCGTGTCAGTCCCCATGCCGACCTTGGCCGACCTCAAGACCGCGCGAGCCCTCCAGGTGGTGGCCCGGGCGCTGGGACGCCTCGGCCGTGACCGTGCGCGTGCCGGCGACGTCACGCCGCAGCAGGCGGAGGCCCTCCAGCTCGTCGCGGAGCGCGGAGCGATGTCGACGTCGACGCTGGCGCTCATGCTCGGTATCGACCCCTCCACGGCGAGCCGCAACCTCGCCGGGCTGGAACGCGCGGGGTACATCATCCGCAAGCGAGGCACCGAGGACGGACGTCAGAGCGACGTCCGCCTGACCCCGCGGGGCAAGCGCACCGCCGACGCTGTGTCGACGGAATGGACGCAGGCATACTCGACCCTCCTCGAGCGCATCCCGCGGGGAGAGCGCCAGCGCATCACCGAAGCTCTCGATGCGCTGGCGCGCTTGCTCGACGGCGACGTCGCCGTCTGAACCGGCCTTTCAGCCGCCCGCTTTCTCTTCGTCGACGGCCTTCCGGCGCTTGGCGTGCGTGGCGCGACCGCCCTTGCGGCCGGCTTCGCGTGCCTCGTCGCTGGTGAACTCGTGGGCTGTTCCCGCCGAGTGCGCCGCCTTGCCGCCCTTGCGCGCGATCGCGCTGACGAGCGTGCGATCCATCGCGGCGAAACCGCGCGGTCGCTTGGGCTTCGACTCGCCCTCGATGGGCAGCGGCGGACGATCCGGGCTGAGCTCGTGCACTTCGTTGGACTCCTTGGACTCCGGTTGCGACTGGTGGCCGTTCACCGGAGGGTTATTGGTGTTTGTCGTAGGGGACTGCGTCCCGATGGTGTCAGTGTTCATGACGCACTTACCTCTCCAGGTATTCTCGGTTGATATGATGTTCGACAAGCTCGTTTGATTCCGCTGTGGCTTCCTTGTTCCCGACTCCGTGAAGACTGCTCTGCAAGGCCCGTACGTGGCTGGGCTGCAACCGACGTGGAGGGAACGGTGGAGCACGGTGGGAACCGCAGCGCTCCGCCTCCCTCGACGCCGTCTAGTTCAGGAACTTCCGGGAGATGAACCTCTCCGCCTCGGCGGAAGCGCGCTCGACGGTCGCCCGCTGCTCGACGTCCGAGGCGTTGCTGTCCACCAGGATCCCGAACGCCTCCGCTCCCTGGGAGAAGAAACCCGGTTTTG
>Ga0182030_10019568_pt1 | contig 12860 bp, 6 predicted proteins | sample 812S3MmetaG_FD_121299 | JGI IMG/M metagenome (GOLD analysis project Ga0182030, IMG submission 121299) | Permafrost microbial communities from Stordalen Mire, Sweden - 812S3M metaG (Illumina Assembly) | ecosystem: Environmental > Terrestrial > Soil > Wetlands > Permafrost | place: Sweden... | reverse complement strand
TCTCACGGAAACGCTCGGTAGAGTGAGAGTTCACATCTCGCCCAGGGGCTTGGTCTTTCCCGCGTCGAACTCGGCCAAAGCTTCATCGGCAAGTTTCCCGAGTTGGTCCTGCGAGTTGGCGAACGCTTCGCTCCAGCGGCGTTCCGAGGCAAGATCGGCGAGTAACTGGCGGGCGAGGGAATCCTGCTCCGGTTGTGGAAGCTTCGACGCCTCCGTGAAAGCCTTTTCGAGCAGCTTCGTCATAGACTCGGCTCCAAACTTCTCGGTCGCATTAAGCCTTCAGTATATTCCGTCAGGGAAGCAATCTCCATTCGCGCCACGCCGCATACTGCCCCAATTTCGGGTGTAGCGCCGGGCTTCAGCCCGGCACGTGCCGCCCTAAAGGGCGGCGCTACGTTCAAATTTGGGCGCACCCTCACACCGACGCCTGTTCCGCCGCCCGTCGCTGGAAAATTTCGATAAAGCAATTGACCAGGGAGACGGCGGCGGGGGTGATGCCGGGGATGCGGGATGCTTGCCCCAGCGTTAGGGGGCGCACCTTGGTGAGCTTCTCCACGACCTCGCGCGAAAGGCCGGAAACTTTGCCGTACTCGAACCATTCCGGAATGCGCCGCGACTCGGCGCGCTTCATCCGTTCCATCTGCCGCTCCTGCTGCTGCAAGTAGCCCTCGTATTTGAAATCCGTTTCCACGCGCCGAGCTTCTTCACGGGAGAGCGCGGCAAATGGATGAACCCCCTCACCCGTCCCGCCCTGCGGGACACCCTCTCCCCCAAGGGGGCGAGGGATGTTATTTATGATGGTGGATGATTGCAGTCCCTCACTGACCCACTCCATCAGGTGGTCTATCCCCAACTCCGTCCGCTTGAGCAACTGCGCGCCGGTTAAAGGAGAAGGCGCGGTCAGATGTCCGCCGTCCATCAATCCCAGCTTGGTGTAAATTTCCTTGCCCGCCCGCGAGCGCGGGTCCAGGCGAGTTTCCAGCAGGAATTTCGTGGCCGCACTGATGCGAAGCTTTTTTTCCAGAAACGCCTCGTAGTCCTTTTGCTTGATCGTCCCCACCTGGTATCCCAGCGGAGTTAAGCGTTCGTCGGCGTTGTCGATGCGCAAGTGCAAACGGAACTCGGCGCGCGAGGTGAACATGCGGTAAGGCTCGTCCACGCCCTTGCTCACCAAGTCGTCAATCAGGATTCCGGCATACCCCTGCGTGCGGTCGATGGTGAGCGGCTGCTTGCCTTGCACGCGCAGTCCGGCATTAATTCCTGCCATGATTCCCTGGCAACCTGCTTCTTCATAACCGGTGGTTCCATTGATCTGTCCGGCGAGAAACAGGTCCTGGATCTTCTTCGTCTCGAGCCACGGAAAGAGTTCGGTGGGCTGCACCATGTCATATTCAATGGCGTAGCCGGGGCGAATCATATCCGCGTTCTCGAGGCCCGGAATCGACTTCACCATGGCCATTTGCACATCGATGGGCATCGAGGTTGACATGCCATTGACGTAGATCTCATTGGTGTCCAGGCCCTCCGGTTCAAGGAAAATCTGGTGCTGCGGCTTGTCCGGAAACTTCACGATCTTGTCTTCAATGGAGGGGCAATAGCGCGGTCCGATGCCCTTGATCTGCCCGGAATAGAGCGGGGCGCGGTGCACGTTTTCCCGAATGGCGCGATGGGTCTCCGCATTGGTGTAGGTAATCCAGCAGACCGTCTGCGGCTGCGTGATGGCCTTGGTGCGAAAGCTGAAAGGCGTCGGAATCGGATCGCCGGGCTGCTCTTGAAACTTTGAGAAATCAATAGTTCGCGCGTCGAGCCGCGGAGGCGTGCCGGTCTTAAGCCTGCCGACTTCGAAACCCAGGCGGCGAAGCGCCTCCCCCAGCAGCACCGAGGGCGGCTCGCCCGAGCGTCCGGCCGGATATTGGTTTTCTCCGCAATGGATCAAGCCGTTGAGAAAAGTTCCCGTGGTGATCACCACCGCGCCCGCTTCCACCGTCCGCCCGTCGAGCAGGCGTATGCCGCGCACGCGTCCGCTCAATCCGGCGGGCAGGGGCGATTCGCGAACCGTCCCTACTTCCATGACTAAGTCCACGACTTCCGCCTGCTTGATGCGCAGGTTCGGCTCCGACTCGATCACTTGCCGCATCTTTGCCCGGTAAAGCTTCTTGTCGGCCTGCGCGCGTGGCGACCAAACCGCCGGGCCGCGGCTGGTGTTGAGCAGGCGGAACTGGATTCCCACGGCGTCGATGACTTGACCCATCACCCCGCCCAGCGCATCGATTTCGCGCACCAAGTGGCCCTTGGCGATGCCACCCACCGCGGGATTGCAGGACATCTGCGCGATGAGGTCGAGGTTAATAGTGTATAGGGCGGTCCGCAGGCCCATGCGCGCCGCCGCCATCGCCGCCTCGCAGCCCGCGTGCCCCGCACCCACCACCACCACATCGTATTTTTCCGAGAAACCCATCGACATTGTGCTTTTGCCCGCCTGAAGAGGACAACTTCATTCTACCAAGGGCCTTTGTCCGATGCTAGGCGCCTGTCGGAGATAGATTTTGATTCCTCCCGGGGCAAGTCCGAAGATTTCTGGGCGGCGCGGGCTTGTTATTATTGACAGGACGGGGAAGGGTTGTAGGATGAGTTGGTTGATTGCCCTCGGAGGGGGGTGCTTATTCGCAAAACTTCCGCCCCTAATCCGCTCCCCAACCGATGAGGGGAGTTGTATTAAGCTCTTAGACGTAGACATGGAAAAGCTTCTCCAATTCTTCCGCCGCCGTCCTGGTTACCGCACGGCGACCCTTCTCACCGGGAGCCTTTTTTGGCTGGTCGGATTTTTTCTGCTTCCTCTGGCCTACCTCCTGACGGTGAGCTTTGCGCGGCGCTCGCCTTACGGAACAATCGATTGGACCCTCGGCCTCGCCAATTATGCTCGCGCCTTTCAGCCGCTCTACCTGGAGGTCTACTGGCGATCGTTCTGGATGGCTCTGATTACCACGGCTCTCTGCGCGCTGCTGGGCTTTCCCGTTGCCTACACGCTGGCGCTGCGAATATCCGCGCGATGGAAATCCGCTCTCCTGATGCTGGTGGTCATACCCTTTTGGACCAGTTTTCTAATCCGCACCTACGCCTGGATGATTATCCTGCGCAGCGAGGGCGTGGTGAATAACACGCTTCTGGCATTGCACCTTGTCCATGAGCCTTTGCGCCTGCTTTACACTCCATGGGCGGTGATGATTGGGCTGGTCTATGGCGAATTGCCTTTCATGATTCTGCCGCTGTACGCGGTGCTGCAAAAGTTGGACCCCACTCTTCTGGAGGCCGCCGCGGACCTGGGCGCGCCGTGGTGGCCCACTTTTTTGCGAATAACGCTGCCGCTCTCGGCCCCGGGCCTGATGGCGGGATCCATCCTGGTTTTCATCGCTTCCGTCGGCGCCTTCGTCACCCCGGATTTGTTGGGTGGCGCTCGCACCATGATGGTGGGGAACCTCATCCAGAACCAGTTTGCTGTGGCGCGCGATCAACCCTTCGGCTCGGCGGTGGCGTTTCTCTTGACGTTTGTGGTTCTGGCGTTGGTGGCGGCGGGGTTACGGAAGAGCGAACACACCAGCGGGGGGATGTTCTGATGGCGGGCGCGCGGCGGGGCGGCTGGGGACTTTCCATTACCACCACTGCCGTCTACCTGTTTCTTTACGCACCCATCTTTGTCCTCATGGTTTATTCCTTCAACCGCTCGCGGTTGTCGGCTCATTGGATGGGTTTCACCAGTGAGTGGTACGCCGTCCTCTGGCGCGATGAGCAGATTTTTCAATCGCTGGAGAACAGCCTGGTGGTGGCGGCCGGAGTCACCCTGGCCTGCGTGGTGTTCGGGACGATGTCCGCGCTCGTCTTTGCGCGGCCTCGCCGGCGCGCAAAAGCGCTGCTCGACGGCGTGGTGTATCTTCCCCTCGTCATCCCGGAAATTGTGATTGCCGTCGCCACGGTCATCTTTTTCAGCCTGCTGACGCTGAAACTGAGCCTATGGACCATCGTCATCGCCCACATTACGTTTTGCATTTCCTACGTCATCATCGTGGTGGGAGCGCGCCTGGCAGGGATGGACCGCTCCCTGCAAGAAGCCGCGTTGGATTTGGGCGCGAACGAGTGGACCACGTTCTTTCGCGTCACGTTGCCCATTGCCGCACCGGCCATCCTTTCCGCCGCCCTGCTGGTTTTCACCACGTCTTTCGACGATTACCTCATCACTTCGTTTGTGGCCGGCGTTCGCTCCACCACGCTGCCGCTGGAAATCTACTCGCGGCTGAAGCGCGGCATCACGCCGGAGATCAACGCCATCTCCACCATCATCCTGATCACTACCATTCCGCTGGTCCTCGTTGCCCAACGGCTCGAACGCGGTTCCATGAAGCTGCGCACGGCCCTGACTAGCGCGGCCGCGATCTTCCTGTTGATGGTTACCCCGGTGGTGGCGCGCACCTGGCAGCCGGGCGGGGAACTGCCGCAACTTAACATTTACATCTGGTCGTCCTACATCTCCCCGCGCGTCATTCACGGCTTCGAGCGCGAGTATCACTGCCAGGTCAACTACGACCTCTATGACTCGAATGAAGCGCTGCTGACCAAGTTGCAAGCCGGCAACGTGGACTACGACCTGGTGGTCCCGAGCGATTACATGGTGGAGATTCTGGTGCGGCAGGGTTTGCTTGCCAAGCTTGCCAAGCAACGCGTGCCCAACGCTTGGGCGAATACCGACCCGCGGTTTCTGGGGCTCCCCTTTGACCCGCAAAATGAATATTCCGTGCCCTACGCTTGGGGAACGACCGGGCTCGCCTATCGCGCCGACCTGGTCAAAGAAAATATCGATAGCTGGAACGCACTCTTCGATCCGCACTGGGCGGGACACATTCTGCTGCTCGACGATACGCGCGAAGTTTTTGGCATGGCGCTAAAGAAACTCGGCCACTCGCTGAACTCCACCGACCCTGACCAGATCCGGCAGGCGCGCGACCTGCTGTTACACCAGAAGCCTCTGGTTAAGGGCTACAACAGCTCCAACTTTGAGCAGGACCTGGCCGCCGGCGACGCTTGGATCGCCCAAGCCTACAATGGCAACATGACTTTTGTCATGCGCGATGAGCCGCGCATTCGTTACGTCATCCCCAAGGAAGGGTGCACGATTTCCGTCGACTGCGCCTGTATACCCCGCCACGCTCCGCACCCGCAACTGGCGGAAGATTTCATCAATTACTTCCATCGTCCGGAAGTGTCGGCAATGTTCGTGAACGATTGCGGCTTCAATACTCCCAGCCGTTACGACCGGAGGGAAATTGACCCATGGCTCCTCGCCAATCCTGCCGTGTTCCCCGATCCCGCCGCGCTCAACCGCTGCGAATTCATGCGCGATCTTGGGCCGGTCATCACGCTTTATGATCGCTACTGGACCGAAATCAAGGCCCGCTAAGCCCGGGTTACGCTTTGATTTTGAAAACGAGTGGGTAGGTCAAGGCTTTGCTTCCGGCAACCCCCTAAGAGTGTCCTGGAGTCGTGACAAATGCGGGTTGGGAATGCGATCCCTTTCGAAACATGGGTCATTCCCGCGGAAGCGGGAATCAGGTCCCGCGGCGGCGCATTTCCAATAACTTGCGGAGGAGATTCCCGCCTTCGCGCGAATCACTGCCCCTGGGAGCGCCCATGCCTCGCCAACGACACCATTATTAACCCAACCATGCAGGCAGCAACTCCGAATTCATGTCTATTGGGGCTGAGCCGGCTCCGCCGTCTGCGTGGCGGTTGGCATCTGCATCATCTCCTGATTAAGTCGACGCGTAGGTTCCTGGGATTTGCGTATGTCTTGGAAAGCCGCCCACTCGCGGTCAGCGTCGGCTTTGACACCCAGCTTGCGGTAGGCCAAGGCCAGCCGATAGTGAACGATCTCGTTCTGAGGATCCGAACGCTCGGCATCCAGCAAATAATCCAGCGCCTTACGAGGTTCGTTCATCGATGTAAGGGCTTTGCCTAGCCCGATTTGCGCATCAATATAGCGCGGGCGTAATTGCAAGGCGCGCGAGTAATGTTGAAAAGCATTTTGAAAATCAGTCCGTGACCACGCCACCTCCCCCAATTCATATTCGGAGCCGGCATCGGCAGGATTTGAGGCGAGGGCCGCCTGAAATTCTTTCTCCGCTTCTGCGCGGGTGGCTTCGCTGGCGGAGTATGACAAAAGAGCCTGACCCAATTCCAAGTGAATCTCAGGCAGATTGGGGTCGATCTCCACGGCCCGCCGATACTCCTGAATGGCGCCGGAGAACTCGTTGCGGCTCATCAGGGACTGCGCCAGGATTTCGTGCGTGCGAGCGGATTCGGGGGCAACTTTTACAAGGGTAGCCAGGGCGCGCGCCGCCAGGTCAGAGTAAACACGGTAGGCTGTGTAAAGTGTGTCCGGTTTATCAGGTTCAAGGGATTCAAGTACCCTCACGATTGCAGAGGCTTTGTCGAGCTCTCCCGAGGTGTAATAGATACTGACCAAATCCGAACCACATTGGGCGCGCAATTTCTCCTCTTGCACGTGCGGGAAGGACTTCTCCAGCAGAGTCCTCGCCTCGTCCAGATTCCCGGCTCGCATTTCAGACATACCGAGGAAGGCTTGCGCGTTCCACAAGTCGGGCTTAAGCCTCAGCGATTCCTGAAATTCCTTGACGGCTTGGGGGTAATTACGCTCATTGAACGCAATCGCACCCAGGCTGGCTCTGGCCTCCGCATTATGAGGATCGATTCGAAGGATTTCCTGAAATTCCTGGGCGGCAACATCAAGCTGCTGCGATTTGAGGGCTTCCTGTGCCCGTGCGTAATGGAGCTTAATTCCCTCTAATTGATTCGTTTGGCCGTACGCAAGCAAGCAAAAAAGAAATGATGAGGTTACTAGACAGAACCGGCTCATTTGGCGCGTTTTGGGGCGTGACCTTCTTAAATATGCCACGACACCTGCCTTTCTTCGCATGATTCTACCACATGGTCTCGCCCTGTGGGGCCCAATCGCACTGGCTGGAAGTGCCCGAGTTTGACGGAGTGATTTCAAAATAGAGGGTAGGACTTGCCAGCCCCAAAGTGGCGGTCTAGTGCTTAGTTGCCGAAATTAGCGCTATTTCAAGTCGGCGGATGGAAGGGCGGGGCTTCACAGGCTGCGGAAAAACTGTCCTCGGCGTACAACCACCCCGGCGCTAACGGCGCCACCCCTCCTGAATCAGGAGGGGAGTTGTTGAAAACGCTCCCCTCCTCAGATGAGGAGGGGTGGCGCGCCGAGCGCCGGGGTGGTGCTGACAGTTCTAGCGCCGAGCGCCGCAGAGTTTTTCCGCAGCCTGTTTAGCCCCTGAAGCGAGCTGGTTCCAGGGCCTAAAGGCCCATTCAACCCTCCACGCTGCGATGGCGGGGCTAAAGCCCCGCCCTTCCGAGGCCCATGATTAATATCGTTTTCTAATGCAACTTGGCACTAGTAAAGACCAGGCCAGCGGCCTGGAAAACCAAACCTGCTTTCTTCCGCAAACCCTGAAGCAGCGTGCCAACTGTTGATTCCTTAACCTTTCAAACGTCATCTCCGCCTCGATCTGTTCTGGGACGGAACGGTGGGTTTTGTAGCTCGCCCGTTCAGGGGTCGGCGTGGGAAACTATCCGTTAACCCAGGCCGTTGGCCTGGGCTGTGTTAGGCCGCCCCGTTGGGGGTTCTTCGCAAATTAAGACACTCCCCACTGGCTGATTGGAGACCTGAGACACTAAGTCGCGATAAATCGGACTATGATTCCGTTTTTATCCGCCAGAAAGTCCGATTCGAAACCTCCGGTCGCCCCTCGGAATCTGAATTGCCCGGCTTCGTCTTGGCAGGCAGTGTTAGCGTGTTTTAACCCGGACCCCTTCTTCCCACGCTCCCTGACGGGTAGTGGGATTTCGGGAAAGGGAACCCTGATTGGGTAGGTTCCCAAGGCCCTTACCCAGTGCCAAGTTATAGAAATGAGCGACATTATTTGTAGCCGGGCGGAAGTGCGGGGCTTTACAGGCCTCGGGAAAACCCTGGGACTGTCATTCTGGACGTTGGCAGCCTTGCGGTCGCCCGTCATAGGCAGAAACTTGATGGGAAGAAGTAATCACCCAACCTGTCATCCTGAGCAGCAGCGAAGGACCCCGGCAGTCAGCGGGGTTTCATGAGCCGGGCAAACTACGGGGGTTCTTCTCCCCAAAGGCGGGCTCAGAATGACAGTTTGAGCGACAGTGAATCGAAAAGCCTTAAGCGTCGAGTTTCTGCAGCGGACGCGCGGGCGACGAAGAATCTCGGATGGTCTTGGAAATACTCAGTGCGGGATCCTTCGCTGCGCTCAGGATGACAGTGAACATGCTCAGGATGACAGCGAACTGGCTCAGGATGAAAGCCTTAGAGCGGTTTTCGGCATTCTGCTGAACGTCGATTAACGGACCCGGACACCTTATGAGCATCAACATCGGTTTGGACATCGGCGCGGTAAGCTTGAAGCTCGCGGCCATCGGTGGCCCGGACGACGGACCGCGTTTTCGTACCCTCACGGAGAAATCCCAGACGTTTTATGCGGCCTCCTTCCCGGAGTCCAGCCCTTTTGCCGGCCGCGCCCTGGTGCTTTCGCGTTACCGGCGCCTGCAGGGAAGTCCCATCCAATCCACGTTCGACCTGTTAAAAGAGCTTTACGACTACCTGCCGGAAGAAGACGTGGAGGGCATCCGCGTGACGGGCTCGGGAAGTCAGTTGATTGCCAAGGTCCTGGGCATCTATTTTGAAAATGAGTTTCGCGCCATTGCCAAGGGGCTACGGACATTCTACCCGCAGGTGCGCACGGTTTTCGAAATGGGAGGCGAGGCGTCCAAATACCTGCGTCTTGACCCCAACGTAACCGGCAAGCACCTGGGCATTGTGGACTACCAAACCAGCGGCGAATGCGCGGCAGGCACGGGTTCGTTCATCGACCAGCAGGCCACGCGGCTGCTCTACTCGATTGAGGAAGTGGGCCCGGCGGCATGCGGAGCCAGTTGCGCGGCGCGGATCGCCGGCCGCTGCTCCGTGTTCGCCAAGACTGACATGATCCATGCCCAACAGAAGGGCTACACCACGGAGCAGATTCTGCGCGGGCTGTGCGACGCCGTGGCGCGCAATTATAAATCGAGCCTGGTGAAGGGGCGGGCGGTAGTGCCTCCCGTGGCGTTCATCGGGGGCGTGGCGATAAACCAGGGAGTGCGCAACGCCCTGTGCGAAGCCTTCAGGCTGAAAGAGTCCGACCTACTGATCCCCGAGCATTACGCGTGGCTGGGAGCGATGGGCGCGGCGATGCTGGAATCGGAGGAATTCCGCAAGCGCTCGTTCAAACGCATTCACCAATTGCGCCAGCACGAGGCGGCGCGGAAGACTTTCGCCTGCACTGAGCCGCTCTCGATGGAAAACGTCCTCCTGTTGCGCGACCGCACCGGAGAAAAGGTATCAGGTGCCAGGTGTCAGGTGTCAGGGAAAAACCAAGAGGAGGTGCCAGTTGTCAGGTGTCTGGTATCAGGGAAAAACATTCACGACGAAGCTCCTGCCAATTCTGACACCTCGCACCTGACACCTGACACCTCCATTGAGGCCTATCTTGGCATCGACATCGGTTCGGTCTCAACCAACCTGGTGGTGATCGACGCCGACGGAAACCTGCTGAAGGAAATTTACCTCCGCACGCAAGGGCGGCCGATTGAAGTGGTGGACCGCGGGCTGAAGGAAATCCAAGCGGAGTTGGCCGCGTCGCTCGACATTCGCGGTGTGGGCACGACAGGCTCGGGCCGCGAGCTGATTGGCGAGCTGGTGGGCGCGGACACGGTGAACGATGAAATCACCGCTCACAAAACCGGCTCCATGCACGTCTGCAATCAGATGGGCATGGACCCCGTGGACACGATTTTCGAGATTGGCGGGCAGGATTCCAAATTCATCCGCATTGACAAGGGCGTGGTGGTGGACTTCACCATGAACGAGGCCTGCGCCGCAGGCACGGGCTCCTTCCTGGAAGAGCAGGCGGAGAAACTGGGAATCTCCATCAAGGAAGAATTCGCAGAGTTGGCGCTGGCGTCCGCCAGCCCCGCGCGCCTGGGCGAGCGCTGCACGGTGTTCATGGAGCGCGACGTTACCGGGCTGATGCACAAAGGCGCGGAAGTGGGCGACTTGGCGGCGGGCCTGGCATATTCGGTGGCGCTCAACTACCTGAACCGCGTGGTGCGCGGGCGCAAGATCGGCAAGGTGATCTTCTTCCAGGGAGGCACGGCTTACAACGACGCCGTAGCGGCCGCGTTTTCACAGATCCTCGGCAAGCAGATCATCGTGCCGCCGCACAACGGTGTGATCGGGGCCATCGGCATGGCGCTGATCGCCCGCGACCGCATGAAAAACGCCGGCAAGGCGAGCCGCTTCCGCGGTTACGACCTGGGGCGCGTGAACTTCACCACGCGTGAGTTCGTTTGCCAGGCCTGCTCCAATTTCTGCGACATGAAGGAATTCAACATCGAGGGGCAGCGCACCTACTGGGGCGACAAGTGCTCCGACAAGTTCCGCAAGCGGGCGCGCACGGACCGCCAGCCGGCGATCGAAGATTTGGTCGAGTGGCGCGAGAAGCTGCTGGAAGAGGTCCTGCTGCCCACTCGGGGCGGCAGCCGCACTGTGGGGATTCCACGCACCATGTTCTATTACGACCAATTCCCCTTCTGGTGCGCCTATTTCCAGGAACTGGGTTTCGACGTCGTCGTCTCTTCACCCACCGACCGCAAGATTTCCATGGCGGGCGAGGAGCTGACCATCGCGCAGCCCTGCTTCCCCGTGAAGGTGGCGCATGGGCATGTCCAGGACCTGCTGGAGAAGGGCACCGACTACATTCTGCTTCCTAACGCCGTCAACGCAGAGGCGCCGGAGGGCCTGGTGGATTCGTTTCTCTGCCCCTGGAACCAGACGCTGCCTTTCGTGATTCGCGCCGCTCCCCAGCTCGAATTCGCCCAGGCCAAGTATCTTTCTCCCACCGTTCACTTCCGCTATGGGCGCAAGCTTGTGGAGAAGCAACTCGCCGACTTTGCTCGCACCCTGGGCGTCAAACCGCGAACCAACGCCGATGCTGTGCGGGCGGCCTACGCCGCGCAGGAAGCCTTTACCGACACGCTGCTGGAAGCCGGCGCGGCAGCGCTGGCCACACTTCAGGAGACCGGTGAGCCCGCGCTGGTGTTGGTGGGGCGGCCCTATAACCTCTATGACCGAAGCGTGAATTGCGATATTCCCCGCAAGCTGCGCACGCTTTACGGGGTGAACGTTCTTCCCATGGAGGTTCTGCCCCTCGACGATGAGGACATTACGGATGTCAACTCCAACATGTACTGGAATTCCGGCCGGCGCATTCTGGCCGCGGCGCGGTTGACCCGGCGCTACCCGAACCTGCACCTGGTCTACATCTCTAACTTCAAGTGCGGGCCGGACTCCTACATCAAATCGTTCATCGACGAAGCCGCGGGCAAACCCTCATTGGTGCTTCAGTTCGACGGCCACGCCAACGACGCGGGCTTCATTACGCGTTGCGAGGCGTATCTCGACAGCAAAGGATTCTTGCGATGTCCCTCTTTGGCCACCGCCATGCCCGCCGCCAGATAAGTCCTGATAACCCCCTGCGCGGAAGGACGGTCTACATTCCCACCATGGGCGAAGGCAGCCCGGAAGCTTTCGCCGCGGCGTTTCGCTGGCTGGGTGTGAACGCCCAGCCCACACCCCCATCCGACGACCGCACCCGCGAGCTGGGCGCCAAGTACACCAGCGGCGACGAATGCTACCCTGCCAAGGTGACGGTGGGTGACTTTCTGCGCGTCATCGAGCAGCCCGGCTTTGACCCGGATCGCACCTCTTTCTTCATGCCCACCGCCGACGGCCCCTGCCGCTTCGGCCAGTACGCGCCTTTCCTGCGCAAGATTCTGAACGAGGCGGGCTATGGCCGCGTGCAGGTGCTCTCGCCCAGCAGCCTGAATGGCTATGAGGACCTGGGCGAAATCGCCACCCCCTTCCTGCGCATGGCCTGGCGGGCCCTGGTGTGCGCGGATACCGTGCACCGGGCGCTGCTCAAAACCCGCCCCTATGAAACCACGCCCGGTGCGGCCGACCGGGCCTTTCAGGAGTCGCTCCAGGATGTGTGTACGACGGTTGAGAATAGCTGCGCCGATGCCGGCTGCCAGCTCCGCTCGCTGGTGGAAGCAATGGCCCGCTGCCGTGACCGCTTTCGGCGCGTCCCGGCGCTCTACGACCCGGAAATCCCCCTGATCGGCGTGGTGGGAGAAATCTTCTGCCGGCTGAACACGTTTTCCAACGAAGACCTGATTCGCAAGCTGGAAGGGTACGGAGCCGAGTGTTGCTTGAGCCATATCGGCGAGTGGGTGTCTTACACGAATGCCGAGGCCATACGCAAACTGCGCCTCCTGGGACGTAATATCTCCTGGGATATGGCCAAGACCTTCATCCGCTCCCACATCCAGCACTCCGATGAAGAGTCCCTGATTGCGCCTTTCAAAGATGATTTTGTGGGCTATGAAGAGCCTCCCGTCGAGGAAATCCTGGACCTTGCCTGGCCCTATCTGCCCACCGGCGGAGCGCTGGGCGAGATGGTCCTGAGCGTGGGCAAGGCCGCCTACCTGGCGAAACACGGTGCCGACGGCATCATTGACATCAGCCCCTTCACCTGCATGAACGGCATTGTGAGCGAGGCCATCTATCCGCAACTATCGAAGGCTTACGGCGGCATTCCCATCCGCAATTTCTACTTCGACGGCACACAAGCCGACCTTGACCGCGACCTGGGAATCTATATGGA
>Ga0182030_10019567_pt1 | contig 12861 bp, 6 predicted proteins | sample 812S3MmetaG_FD_121299 | JGI IMG/M metagenome (GOLD analysis project Ga0182030, IMG submission 121299) | Permafrost microbial communities from Stordalen Mire, Sweden - 812S3M metaG (Illumina Assembly) | ecosystem: Environmental > Terrestrial > Soil > Wetlands > Permafrost | place: Sweden... | reverse complement strand
TGCGCCGTCATGAATCGCGTTTTCGACGGCTTTTGGCAACAAGGGGAACTCTTCACCGACATGAGAAAGGCAGCTTGACGCATATACTACCTTTATTCCGGTTACTTTTTTGTCCTGCACCCGCTTAAAAGTCCTGAATATAAAAGACGCTGCTTATTTCCACCTAACCATCAACTAAAGTCACTTCAAGAGTATGGAATTACTGGAAGACGCGTTGCATCAAATTAAATGTTACCCGGCAGCCAAGGGGATAGGGGGTGAAACTCGTGCTACGCTGTGGCGGCCTATCGGCTCAACGCCTGTGTTGAGGCGTCAGGCTACGTGTTCGGCTCACTTCCAGCCAAAAAATGAGAGTCAAACCATCTTTCTTGTGAGATACTGCTTTTTGCGCCCTTAACCGGCTGCAATGTGAAAACGATCTACTTCGATTATAATGCCACGACGCCTCTTGACCCTGCGGTGCGCGAGGCCATGCTGCCTTATTTGGGCGAGATTTTTGGCAATCCTTCCAGCGTCCATCACGTCGGACGGCTGGCCCGCGCCTTGCTCGATGACGCCCGCGATCGCGTCGCGTCGGTCTGGCGCGCCAAACCGAGCGAAGTTGTTTTTACCAGCGGCGGCACTGAAAGCACTAACCTCGCTATTTTCGGCGCGGCCAGAAAGTTGAGCCACAAGGGGCGGCACCTGATTACGTCCACCATCGAGCACCATGCCGTTTTAGATTGCATGCAGTATTTGGCCAGGAGGGAAGACTTTGAGGTGACCTATCTGCCAGCCAATGCCGAGGGCATTGTTTCGCCGGACGATCTAAAAAATGCGATCCGCCCCGACACCACATTGGTTTCCATCATGTCAGCCAACAACGAAACCGGTTCAGTCCAGCCCGTGCCGCTTCTTGGGGAAATTTGCCGTTCTCGCGGCGTCCTTTTTCACACTGACGCGGTGCAAAGTTTCGGCAAGCAGCCGTTCGAGGATATTCATCAGTTCAACGCCGATTTGGTTTCCGTTTGCGCCCACAAATTCCACGGTCCGAAAGGCGCAGGCGCGCTTTTTATCAAATCGCCCCTTCTCCCTGATCCCATTATTTTCGGCGGCGGCCACGAAAACGAGCGCCGTGCCGGGACTGAGAACCTCGCCGGAATTATCGGGATGGCCGAAGCCACTGAGCTGTATGTGAAAAAACCCGTGTTTCAATCAGAAACCCTTTCGCCCATGACGGCCCGGCTGATCGCTTTTGTTGAATCGCTCGAAGCCGTTCATTTTCGCGGCTCTCTGCAAAATCGCCTCTGCAATACCCTTGCTTTCACTGTAGACGGTTGTGACAGCATTTCATTGCTGGCCGGCTTGGACATGGAAGGGATCTGCGCCTCAAGCGGCTCAGCGTGTTCCGCCGGCTCGCTCGAACCTTCCCACGTCATGAGCGCAATGGGAGTCGATAAAAATTCGGCCAATTCACTGGTTCGATTTTCGCTTGGCCGTGACACCACCATGGAGGAAGTCCAGATCGTCGAAGCCGTACTGAAAAATGTCATCAACCGTGTGCTTCACCATTGATTTGCTTGTGAATAGCCTGTGCCGTTTGCCAATAACTTCGAGTTTCCGGTTTTTCGGGTTTGCCGGCGGCAGGTTCTTCACCATGAAAATTAGTTGCAAGTGGTTCTCCTTGCCTTGACACCATCGAATCTATCGCTTATTCACACCCCTTAATAATAATCTTCCTTTATTTAAAGAGACATACTATTAAGAGGGCGCATGAATCTGACCATTGCCAAAGATCAATTGATTCACGGGTTGCAGTCGGTGCAAAACATCGTCAGCACCCGTACCACACTTCCGATCCTTTCCAACGTCCTGTTGCGCGCCGGCAACAACCGGCTTGAATTCACCGCGACCGACTTGGATGTTTCGATCAGTTGTTCGGTCGAGGCCAAGGTGAAGAAACAAGGCGCCACCACCGTGCCAGTCAAACGCTTTTTCGGTGTGGTGCGCGAACTGGCCAGCCCTGAAATCGAATTGGAAGTGGATGAAAAAAATGCTTGCAGCGTCCGGGCTGGAGCCTCGTTTTATAAAATACATGGGCTGAGCGCAGACGAATTTCCTCCCATTCAGACTTTAAAAGAAGAAAAAAAAATCACCCTGCCGCAGGAAAAGCTCAAAGGCATGTTGCGCAAGACATCGTTCGCCATTTCGACTGACGAGTCCCGCTACGTCCTCAACGGAATTTACATCAGCCTCAAAGAACACAAAATGACGATGGTCGCCACCGATGGCCGTCGTCTCGCATTGGTTGATGAAGAACTGGATATTCCCCAGAACAGCCAGGGCGAATTCATCATTCCCACCAAAGCGGTCAACGAATTGAATCGTCTCCTTGGCGATAAAGGGGACGTTGAACTCAAGTTGAGCGAGAATCAGGTCGCTCTGACTCTCAACGACGACAAAGCGTTCTCCATCCTGCTCCTTTCGAAATTGGTGGAAGGCAATTATCCCAATTACCGCCAGGTTATCCCCAGCGAAACCAAAGAGCGCATTGCCCTGCCTCGCGAGGAGCTGCTTGCCGCCGTGAAGCGCGCGCAAATCATGACCAGCGACAAGGCTAATTCCGTCAAAATGGCCGTCAGCCTGAACAATTTGGCCATTACAGCCAATTCCCCCGAAGTCGGCGAAGCCCGCGAAAGCATGGCCATCAACTACAAAGGCAAGGAAATGGCCATTGCCTTTAACCCCGCTTACCTGATCGATCCGTTGAGCGCGCTGACCGAGGACGAAGTTTTTTTGGAATTGATCGACGAGCTTAGCCCCGGCGTTCTGAAGATCAACGGGCCCTTCCTCTACGTCGTCATGCCCATGCGCCTCAGTTAGACGCTTGTGAATTGCCGGTGAGCAACAATTAACATCTTTGCCGTGTCAGTTTTGGTCCGTCCGCTACAATGGGCGCTGTGAAGAATGATTATATCCGCGTCCTGGAGGCCACCGAACGACATTTGCGAACGCTCAAAGCTGACGGCGTCCGCTCCCTGAACATTGACAGCGAAACACTGAGCGCGCTAAACGCCGTCCCGCCGCCGTCGAAAAAGATTCATCCCGCTGTCGCTTCCGTCAACCCGCCTGCCGAAGCTGTCTCAACGCGACCCGTCAAACCTATTGCCCCAATCAATGGAGAGAATATCCCGTCAAACGGCGAACCCCCGGAGGCCAGGACAGAAGCAAAGATCATCCCGCTCAATGCCGAAGAGGTCGAGGCGGCTTGGGCGTCCCTCCGCTCTCGGACCGCGCTGTGCCTGAAATGCCCGAATCTAGCCGGCAGCCGAAAAAACGTGGTCTTTGGCGTGGGCGACATCCACGCCAGTCTCATGTTTATCGGCGAAGCACCGGGGGCGGATGAAGACCGGCAGGGAGAGCCTTTCGTTGGCGCGGCCGGCCAATTATTGACAAAGATCATCAAGACGATGGGATTCAGCCGCGAACAAGTCTACATCGCCAATATTCTCAAATGCCGGCCCGACACGCCGGGCCAGTTCAGCGGCAATCGCAAGCCCACCTCAGAGGAAATGAAAACCTGCCTGCCGTATTTGCTGGAGCAAATCGATTTGATAAAGCCCAAGGTCATCGTTGCGCTGGGGGCGACCGCCGTGGAAGGTTTGCTGAGAAAAACCGAGCCCATCGGAAGGCTGCGCGGCAAGTTTCAAGTCTTCCGCGACATCCCGCTCATGCCGACCTTTCATCCCTCGTATTTGCTCCGCAATGCCGCCCTGTCCGAGAAGCGCAAAGTGTGGGAAGACCTGCTGCAGGTCCTGGAAAAGCTCAACCTGCCCATCACGGAGAAGCAGCGCGGGTATTTTCTCAAGGGATGAAGACTCACGAAGCCGTGAAGCGCGCTGTAATTTCGAAGCGAACACGGCCTTTTGATTGACATTTTCAGCCAATAATATTGAAACTACGCCTGTGAATTGTGAACCCCGTCAGTGCCAAGGAAAAGATCATTGCCTGAATTTCTCCAGACGCGAAGGGTGTTTTCCTAGCGCAGATCTTCTGGCCTGCGATGTCGCCGATTTCCAAATCGGCAGACCGTCCAGCGGCAAGCTTGGAAGCCCGCGAGACAGCAGACTAGGAAGTCTGCGCTACCCCCAATGACCCCGGCCCAATGGTTGCTTATCGTGTTGGCGCTGGCGGGTGTCGCCGTGCTGGTCCTGCTCGTCATGCGGCTGCGGCTCAATCCTTTTCTCGCACTGCTGCTGGCCGCGTTGGTGGTGGGCGTAGGCTCAGGGAAACCATTATTGACTGTCGCGGGAGCTTTTCAGGAAGGCCTGGGAAACACACTGGGCGGGGTGGCGGCCGTCATCTGTCTCGGCGTGATGCTGGGCAAACTTCTCGCTGAATCTCGCGGCGCGGAAGTGTTGGCCAAACGGATGGTCGCCTTTTTCGGCCCACGTCGCATTGGCCTGTGCGTCATGACGCTGGCCCTGGTGGTCGGGCTGACCACCTGGTTTGCCGTTGGCCTGATTCTTTTGGCCCCGATTTTGCAAACGCTCACCCGCGAAACGAAACGGCCCTTCGTGCAACTGGCCATTCCCTTGCTGGCGTGTCTCTCCGTCATGCACGGCTTAATGCCGCCGCATCCGGGGCCGGTCGTGGCCATCCAGGGGCTGCATGCCAATCCCGGTTTGGTCGCACTGTGGGCGCTGGTGCTGGGCCTGCCGACGGCAGCCATTGCCGGGCCGCTTTTTGCGCGCTGGGCCAGCCGCCATGTCAACGTTCCTCCTCCGCAAGTCGCAGTGCAGCCGCTCGAGGCGGGCCGCCGCTGGCCAGGCTTTGGGTTGACCTTGTTTTCCATGTTGCTGCCGGTGCTCTTGATGTTGGTCGGGACAATTGCGCAATTAGTCTTTAAGCCGGACACGATGGCGAGGGACATCGCCGGCTTCATCGGCAGCCCCACCATCGCGCTCTTAATCTCGGTGCTGTTCGCGCTTTGGTCGCTCGGAACTAAATGCGGATTCACCCGCCTGCAATTATCCAAATTTGCCGAGGAATCAGTGGCGTCGATTGGGATGGCCGTGCTGATTGTGGGCGGCGGCGGCGGATTTGCGCGCGTCTTGCAGGCTACTGGAGCGGCCGCGGCCATGGGTTCTTTCGCCCAAAGCGTGCATCTGCCGCCGTTGGTTTATGCCTGGCTGGTTTCGGCCTTCATTCGCGTCTCCACCGGGTCGGCCACCGTCGCGATAACAACCGCCGCAGCGTTGATGGCTCCTGAAATGGCTGCTCATCCGGGCACGAACGTGGAGCTGGTAGTCATCGCGATGGGGTGCGGGTCGCTTTTCCTGTCGCATCTAAACGACGGCGGTTTTTGGATCGTCAAAGAATGCCTGGGCTTGACAGTCACTCAAACCCTGCGCACTTGGACCCTGTGTGAAACAATCATCGGCCTGGCCGGCCTGGCTTTGACCCTGCTGGCCGACGCGCTGATATGAACCGATGCGTCAGGCTGGATTTGCGACGAGTGATTTTCGGGCGCGCAAGTAATCACCGACGGTGAGGAGCGGGCCCGTCATGCTGGTGGTAACCAGCGCCATGATCACGAGCATGGTGAAAATTCGCGGGGAAAGGATTCCCAGGTCATAGCCGATATTCAGCGCAATCAACTCCACCAACCCCCTCGTATTCATCAATGCTCCCAATGCAAATGAATCGATCCAATTCACTCCCGTCATGCGCGCTGTAACCATCGCGCCGCCCAGTTTGCCCAAAGTCGCGATCAAGATAAGGCCGCCGCAAATGAACCAACTGCCTGCGTCGTTCAGCAAACCAATCTGTGTGCGCAATCCGGTAAAGGCGAAAAACAAGGGCAGCAGAAAAACCGAACTAAAATTCTCCAAACGCAGCCTGAGAAACTCGCGAAATTCTCCGCGCGGCGGCATGACCACGCCGGCCAGAAATGAACCAAACAGCGCATGAATCCCCATCACGTCTGTGGCCAGCGCCGAAGCGAAAAGGAAGATCACTACGCTGGCCATCACCCCTTTTCCCGGCGTGCCGGCGCCGTGCGCAGCCTGGGAAATCCAGTGGGGCAGCCGGGGCCTGATCAGGAACAGCATGCCGAATACGAACAGCACCACCAACCCGATGCTCAGGAGGGCCGAGGCCACGCTTTTCGCTTTCGCGACGGCCACTACTACCGCCAAGATGCTCCATGCGGTGACGTCGTCGCTCGCCGCGCAAACAAGGGCCGTGCTTCCCAGCGGGGTTTTTGTCAGCCCGCGTTCCTCCAGGATTCGCGCCAGCACCGGGAAGGCCGTAATGCTCATCGAAATGCCGATGAACAGGGCAAAGGCGGCAAACGTGGTATGCGGTCCGGCCAGCGTGGAGAAAAGAAAAAGCGATGCCATTGCTCCCAGCAAATAAGGGAACAGGATGCTCACCTGGCTGACGAGGACCGCCGTTTGCGCTTGCTGTTTCAACTGGCTCACATCCAGTTCCATCCCGACCACGAACATGAACAGGCAAACACCAATTTGGCTGAACAATCGCAACGCCCCGAGTGAGGAAATGGGAAAAACAAATTGATAAAGATCGGGCCACACCGAGCCGAGCAACGAGGGACCCAGCAAAATGCCCGCGATCATTTCTCCCAGAACAGCAGGCTGGCGAATCCGCACGGCCATCATCCCGCACAAGCGCGCCACCATCACGATCACAATCAATTGGACGAAAAGCCGCGTCAGGGGGTCTTGAAAATTCTCCCGTAAATTGGCGAGGAGCGAAGCGGAGGGTTCAACGCCCTCAATGGGCTTGGTAATTTTCGGCCCAAGGTCGGGTGGCGGCGACAGCTTTCGCCCTTGTTCGAGCGTAAACCAAACGCCGAATCCAAAAACGATCAGAACCAAAGAATAAAAAAGCAGTCTTTTCACCAAGGCAACCGGAAGTTAAGGAACCCCCGCAAAAATGAATTGTCAAGGCGGAAGATCCGTAAATTCGTAGATTCAGCCGCGACCTGTCCGTCGCAAGTTCACCAAACTACTGCTGTGCCGCGCTTTCCTTCTGAGGAACCAAAGCCAGTGTGCCCAGGTCCAAAGGTTCGTCGTTGTGGCCGCCGGGGATTTCCGGGACGATTACCGCACGCACTAGTATGGCGATTGCCGGCGCGACGCCCATGCGGGGAGTTGGGCTGACAGAATCGCGCTGGGTCTCGCGGAGAGTAATCTCCAGTTCATAGGTCCCGGAGGGAACGTCTTGCAGGCGAAACGCGCCAGTGTTCTCGCAAACTGTGCTGAAATGGAGTTGGGCATCATAGGCGCTGCCCCAATTTGTCATGGCTTGGACGAAGGCCGCGGGGGATTGGAAATTCTCGCGCTTGGGATAGGGGCCGGGGTCGGTGCCGGTTTTGGAAGTGAGATTGATTCTCGCGCCGGACCAGTCAATTGCCCCAGTGGCGCCCGGCAGGACCGCGTTTCCGACGATCGGTCGGCCCGTGCCGCCAAGAACCACCTGTGTTACTGCGCCGGAACTGATCATAACGTGGGAGGTGTGGCCTTGGTTCTTCCGTGAGACGCTGCACGGGCCGGGCGGGACTTTCTCAAAGGAGAATTTCCCAGCGGAATCAGTGTTGGTTTCGAAGGTGTAAGTCAAGAACCCGAAGTAACGGCCTTGCTCGTCGTAACGCAGATCTTGATGGCTGGCAAAAATGGACTCATTGGCGACCGGCTTGGAATCGAGAACAACGCGGCCTTCGATGCGGCCCCACGCTTGCAGGGTTATGTTGCTGGAGGCGGTAAACGAGGTCAGGGAAAGTTGGGCAAAGCCCTGCTCGTGGATGACAATCAGACCTTCGGGACTGGTGGCAGCGGCCAGCGTAAATCTCCCACTTTCGTCCGTTTTCGCGAGGAAGGCGGTTGTATTGAGGCCTTTTGGAACGTGAGCCGGTCCTTGGAGTGTAACGCCCGATTGCGAGGTGCATAGATAGACGGTGGCGTTGGGGGCGGGTTCCCCGCCGGGCAGAAGCACGGTGCCGGCGGGACCCGAACCTTTTTGCAGTTTGAAGGCGAGCGTTTGGTTTTCATCTTTGGCCAACAGGATGTCGGAAAGCGCCGGCAGATAACCGTCTTTTTTCAATTGAAGCTGGTAATTGGTGTGGAAAGCCGTTCCGGGTGCCAGCAGACTGAATTTCCCCTCCTTGCCAGAAGTGCCAAATTCAAAAGGCACGACCCAGGTGGGTTCAACGCGACGGATCCCGACCGTAAACGCATCCAACGGCTGGCTGGTATCCGCATCGACCGCGGTTCCGGTGATTTGGACGAAGTCTATGCCGGCCCGCATGTGTGTGAGCTTGATTTCATGATCAGAGCCGTCGGCTGGAAGCGTGAGCGGGTCAGCGGGCCTGAATCCATTCGCTGAAACCGTGTAGAGCAAGGATTCTTGCGGGGCGGAATCCCATTCAAACCGACCCGCGGCCCCCGTTTTGGTGGACCATTCGACTTTGCGGTAACTCATGCTGTCGGTTGCCGTTTCCACCCGGGCCTGAGGGATAGGGCGTCCATTTTCATCGACAATGTGACCGCGCAGCAGACAGCCGGGACCAAGTTGGAATTGCAGAGCCGGTCCCTTGACGGGGACTTGAATCGTCTTTACTTGTGCGGCGAATCCTCCGGCCTGCACAGACAGCGTCAATTCCCCGGCTTTCATATTCTTGAGTGCGAAGTTTCCCAAGGCATCGGTCTTTACGGATGCCTCTGCTTCGGAGTTATGCCGGACCTGGCGGACACGGGCTCGAGGGATGGCAAGGCCGTTCAAGTCTGTGACAGCGCCTCCGACTGCGAAACCCGCCGCCATCGTGATGACAAAATTATTAGCGTCCGGAGCGGCAGGCTGGATGTTCGCGTCCATCTCTGCATGATTCGAGTGGGTTATGAGCAAAGAAACTTGATCGAGATCCTTTGGAACCATGTTGCAGGACCAGCGTCCGTTAGAATCTGTGCGCACGGCGGTATCCGGGCCGAACTCAATGTTTTCGTTCTGGCTCATATCTGTTCCACCAGGAACGGAGAAGTCGATCTTTGCGTCGGCGATGGGTTTCCCTGCTTCATCCTCCACGATTCCGCCGATGGTCGTTCCCTGTGGCAGCTTGAGCGTGTATTCTTCTGGCAAGACAGGGGCGTGACTCCAGGTTACCGTCTTCGGCGCGTGGCCGCCGGCGGCGGCGAATAGATTGAGGCCCTTGAAAAGCGGCTGTAACGCATCCACACCAAGTTGGCCACTCGCATCAGTGACCCCCTTCACAACTTTGGCCGGGCCCCCGAAGTAGTAGAGATGAATTTTGGCGTTGACCAGCGGCGCTCCGCTTTCCGCTTCCACAACATGCAGGGTCATTTTGGGTGAGGAAGCGGGGTTTGTGGATGCCGAAAGCGGTATCACTGCCGGGGTCTCTGTCCGCGAAGGAGTTGTGACGGAGGTCTGTAGGGCGGCAACCGGAGGGCTGGTCCGGCTGGCATCCGCATGGCTCGCGCGAATTTGATGCCGGACAACAAAGAAAGTTCCGGCGAGCATTACAAGCCCAGCCACGACAACTTTGAGAGCCGTTGCGCTCAGGAGCGAGGCCGAACTTTCGGAAACGGTGGCGGTCAAAGCCCCAGCGGCCACGTTAGCTGCCAGCGCGGCAGAGGCGTTTGAAACAGCCCCAAGCGCCAGTGCGCCAGCCAGCGTCGCAAGAGTGGAATTGACGCCGCGATGTGACAGAAAATGGCGGAGTTTTTCAAGAGAACGCTCTACTCTCATGCGGGCTGCGTTTTCGTTCAGCCCAAGGGCAAGGCCGACCTCCTTGAGACTTCGGCCTTCAAAGAAGCGGAGCACCACCGCCGTGCGGTCTTCCTCGTTGAGTTCGTGCATGACATCGTCCAGCACCGGGCGCAACTGCTGCCAAAAACTGTCGGTGGAATCGGTGCTTAGAAGTTCGTTCATGGTAAAGGCCTCCTGTTCGCGGCGTTGCCGCCTGTCCTCAGCGCGGCGATCATTGGCGGCCATGCGGCGGACGCAGGTATAAAGCCATCCCGCCAGGGCCGGATGCCGGGTGAGCGAATCAGCTTGACGGGCCAGTTCGGTAAAAACGGCCTGGGTTATATCCTCGGCCCGAGCTGCATCGCCTCGGGATTCGCGCAGAGCCGCGGCCAGCACCAGGTTGATGCGGCGTTCCACCAGCTCGCGAAAGTCATTTTCCGAGCCGTGGCGCGCGTAACTTTCCAGCAATTGGTTGTCCGTCTTCATCGTCGTTCATAAAGGTAATGTGCGTCGCCTGGGAAAACCGCACGAACAAAATGGAGCGCATTCGCGCCGAACTTTCGGCTATTCATAAGTGATCCGAAAGGCCGACGATGTCTCCGGCCAAAAAGCGGTGAGTATTTGCCAATTTGGGGGGAGTCGGGTTTCCATTTCCAAGCAAACGTTAGCCTTGCAAATCGAAAAACAGGTACAAACGCCTGTGCCAGCCGGGCCTAAGAAATCCCGGATGTTGAGCCGGGCCAATGCTTGATGAACATATTAATAGAAACCGGCCTTCGCTTCTCACCGTCTTTCCTCACCATGTGATAACTTTATGGCACCCAATAAAAATCCGAACGGTCCCCATTTTGCAACCATCGACGGCAACGAAGCCGCCGCCTACGTGGCCTACCGCCTCAACGAGGTCATGGCCATTTATCCCATCACGCCGTCATCGCCCATAGCGGAATGGTGCGACCAGTGGGCCTCGGAAGGGAAACGAAACTTGTGGGGCACCATCCCTTCGATGATCGAAATGCAAAGTGAAGCCGGCGCGGCTGGCGCGATCCACGGTGCGCTGCAAACCGGCGCGCTCAGCACGACTTTCACGGCCTCGCAGGGTCTCCTGCTGATGATCCCGAACATGTTCAAGATTGCCGGCGAACTTTGGCCGACGGTTTTCCACGTCACGGCGCGGACGGTCGCCACGCACGCGCTTTCCATTTTCGGCGATCATAGCGACATCATGGCGGCGCGCTCGACCGGCTGGGCCATGCTCGGAGCCGCGTCCGTTCAGGAAACGATGGACTTCGCGCTGATTGCGCAGGCGGCGGCATTGCGGGCTGACCTGCCGTTTATCCATTTCTTTGACGGCTTTCGCACTTCGCATGAAGTCGCCAAAATCCAGGTCATTCCGGAAGACGTCATGCGCGCGCTGATCGATGATGTCTTGATCGCGGAACTGCGCACCCATGCCATGACCCCCGATCACCCGGTCTTGCGGGGAACGGCCCAGAACCCGGACGCTTTTTTCCAGGGCCGCGAGGCGGCCAATCCCGTCTATGACGTCTGCCCGGACATGGTGCAGCAAGTGATGGACGAATTCGGAAAGGAAACAGGCCGCCATTACAAACTGTTCGATTACGTCGGCGCGCCCGACGCTGATCGCGTCATGGTCATCATGGGGTCCGGGGCGGAAGTGGCGCAGGAGGCGGTCGAATATCTTGTTGCGCGCGGCGAAAAAATCGGTCTGATCAAGGTGCGGCTTTACCGGCCCTTTGACAGCATCCGATTCGTCGAGGCCCTGCCCGCCACCATCAAATCCATCGCGGTGATGGACCGCACCAAAGAGCCGGGAGCGGCTGGCGAGCCGTTGTATCAGGATTGTGTGACGGCCCTGTTCGAACACCGCCCCTACGGCCTCGCCCACGCCATGCCGGTCGTTGTCGGCGGCCGCTACGGGCTGTCTTCCAAGGAATTTACGCCCGCCATGGTCAAGGCCGTCTTTGACAATTTGGGCGAACCAATTCCGAAAAACCATTTCACCGTCGGCATTAACGACGATGTCTCCTTTACCAGCCTGCCGGTGGAGGCGGATTTCAGCACCGAACCGGACGACGTCATCCGAGCCGTATTCTACGGGCTCGGATCCGACGGCACCGTGGGCGCCAACAAGAACTCGATTAAAATCATCGGCGAAAACACGCCCTATTGCGCGCAGGGTTATTTTGTCTATGACTCGAAAAAGTCCGGTTCGATGACCGTCTCGCATTTGCGATTTGGCAAGCAGCCGATCCGTTCCAGCTATCTGATTACGCGGGCAAATTTTGTGGCCTGCCATCAGCCGGTATTCCTGGATCGTTACGACATCCTGCGCACCCTGGTGCCGGGCGGCACTTTCCTGCTCAATTCGCCCTGTTCCAAGGATGAAATTTGGTCCCATCTGCCCACGCCGGTGCAAAAGGCGCTGGTCGAGCTCAAGGCCCGTTTTTTTGTAATTGACGCCACCAGCGTGGCCCGCGGCAGCGGCATGGGCGGGCGCATCAATACCATCATGCAGGTGTGCTTTTTCGCGCTTTCGGGCGTGCTGCCTCGTGATGAGGCGGTGGCCGCCATCAAGGCCTCCATCAAAAAGACCTACGGCAAAAAGGGCGAGGAAATCGTGCAGAAGAATCTCAAGGCGGTGGATAATACGCTGGCCAACCTTTTTGAAGTCCCCCTCACGGGCAAGCTCAACGGCACCGGCGGGTTCATCCCGCCCATCTCGCCGAACGCCCCGCAGTTTGTGAGGAATGTCCTGGGGGAACTGGCCGCCGGCAACGGCGACGAACTGCCCGTCAGCGCCTTCCCCCGCGATGGCACCTTCCCGACCGCCACCGCCCAATATGAGAAGCGCAATCTTGCCCTCGAGATACCGGTGTGGAACGAAGCGATTTGCATCCAATGCCTCAAATGCATCGCGATGTGCCCCCATGCCGCGATCCGCGCGAAAATTTGCGAACCGGCCCAGTTGCAGGGCGCCCCCGCCACCTTCAAATCCGCCGCCGCCCGCTCGCCAGAATGGAAGGAACTGCGCATGGTGCTGCAAGTGGCGCCGGAGGATTGCACCGGCTGCGC
>Ga0182030_10019566_pt1 | contig 12862 bp, 17 predicted proteins | sample 812S3MmetaG_FD_121299 | JGI IMG/M metagenome (GOLD analysis project Ga0182030, IMG submission 121299) | Permafrost microbial communities from Stordalen Mire, Sweden - 812S3M metaG (Illumina Assembly) | ecosystem: Environmental > Terrestrial > Soil > Wetlands > Permafrost | place: Sweden... | reverse complement strand
CATCGGGTGCGGGTTCCTTCCATCAAGGAGCGGCATCAAGGGCGGCAGGGGCGTTCCAAGCGCTCCCGCCGCGCGTTCCATATTGGCTCACAAACGCGCGCGACAATCAAGCTGGCCGCGACCCGAGACAAGTGGGCAAATTGCCCGGTTAATAGCGCGCCGCGCCGCCCCAGCAAGACTGACAACACGATTCCGCTCCTGCAAATCTCCCAAATTTCGCGCCCGGCCCAAGGATGGAGATCAGCGGTCATGCCCGATCACCGCTTTCGACCCCAAGCGGTAATTCGGCTTACAGCTCTCGATGACGGGATATTTAATGTATGCGTATATTCCACGAGCTCATACCCTGGTGTCGAACATGATTGATGCTACATCCGGTGCTGATCTAGAAATGACTGAAGACCCAAACAAGCACGTCCTTGATTACCTTCGCTATTACTGCGAGCTCGACAATTCATTCGATTTCGCCGTTTTGCTAAAGGGGCCATGGGGAGCAGGCAAAACTTATTTGATTAATAAATTCTTGACGGAACGAGCTGGGGAGCCCTCTGCACGACACCTCTATGTCAGCTTGTACGGCATCACGTCCTTTCGGCAGATTGAAGACGCCTTCTTTAGGGAGCTTCATCCGATCCTGTCATCAAAAGGCATGAAGCTGGCCGCGACGTTGGCAAAAGGCGCCCTGAGGACAGCTTTGCACTTTGATCTAGATGGCGAGGCTGTCACCGTCAACTCGCAGCTGCCAGAATTGGACCTACTTGAGTACTTCAAAAAGCCAAAAGAGTGCCTTCTCGTTTTTGATGACCTGGAACGTTGCTCAATGCCAATTTCCGATGTACTAGGTTACATTAATGCCTTTGTGGAGCACGAGGGCTTTAAGGTTGTTATCTTAGGGAATGAGGATGAGATACTTAGGCGCGAAGACGGTCTTTACCGTGAAATTAAGGAAAAGCTTATCGGGCAAACGCTAGCAGTTCGGTCAACGCCCAGATCAGCTATCAACAACTTTTTGGCGCTCATAAGGGATAACAAGACAAGAGATTTTCTTCGTAAAAATATAGATGATATCCTTCTTCTTCATAGTCAGTCCGAGTCCGAAAATCTAAGAATATTAAAGCAGGCCCTGTGGGATTTTGAACGCTTAGCGGTTTGTTTTTCGGAGAAGCATTGGCAGAATGGCGAGGCGGTTGGAACCCTCTTTCGCCTCGTACTCGCTTTATCTTTCGAAACTCGCAGAGGTAAACTGAAGGCCGGACAGTTTGCCGAAGTTCAAACCAGCAGGATTGCGAGATACTTTCAGGACAAGGATGCCGAAACGCCGGGCATCGCCGCTGAGCTTGAGAAGCGCTACCCCGAAACAGATTTCAGTCAGACAATCGTCAGTTCGGGGCTGCTGAAAGCGCTTCTCGTCGATGGGCTAAGAGATCAAGACATGATCCGAGCAGAGCTCGACCGCAGCCCGTACTATGCTCCTCCCGGAACTGAGCTCGCCTGGAAGACAGTATGGGAATTTTCGACGATTGACGATAACAGATTCGAGGACGCTGTCGCGAAAATCGAAGAGCAGTTCAAAAGACGAGAGTTTGAGATTCCCGGAGAAATGTTTCACGTATTCGGAGAACGTCTTTTGTTTTCAGAGATCGGTGCAATAACTCTTTCTAAGATGGAAGTTGTTCATGAATGTAACGAGTATCTCGATAGCTTGCACCAGCTACGTAAGATTTTTAATAAGTATACAGACGCTGGAGCTGAGATAGATTGTAATATTGGTTGGCACAATACACTGTTTTTTAATATAAAAACAAGTGAATTTGCGGAGATTCTTCGCCATTATCGTGCAATTATCGACAAAGTTGCAAAGGACAGCCTCCCGGAAGCCGGTCAGAATTTGTTAACGGTCATGAAAAATGATCCTGACGAATATTTCCGTATGATATGTCCTAACACGGACGAACAAAGTATTTATTATAACGTGCCCGTACTCGCAGCGATCAAACCAAATGAATTTGTGGAGCACGTCCTTAAATTGAATCCAAGTTCCCAATGGACGGTTTTCGCCGCTTTCAGAGGCCGTTATAATTACGGGCCAGCCCCCCTCGGGAACGTCTTGGCGGACGAGAGAGAATGGTTGCGGGAAGTTAAGCACGTCTTCGAGGACAAAGCGGCGGCATCTCGACCACTTTCGAAGTTTCGCATTCTCAGTGCCGTCAAAAGCAACCTTGACCCCTTCCTGGCGTCGCAAAATTGAGTGAATTTGGCAGCGCCAACGATCATTTGGAAGGGATCGATTCTAACCGCCCAATCCCCGTACTGTACGATCGGGTTTGGATTGAAGCCGCGACGCTTTGCCTGAACATGAGGGCATGTCCCTTCCTCGCGCACTGGCGTCATTCAGGCAGGGCCTTTGCGAATTACCGCTTCCCACCCATTGCTGAAATTCAAACCATGCGTCTTGAAGCGGAAGGGCCTCCTCGAACTGCGCGCGTCAGCTATCTCTTCGAGGCAGAGGGCCGGGTATGGCACAGTCATTGGAGCTCTCGTAAACCCGTTGGCAATCGTGCTTGTACCACTTGGAATGTTCGCAAACGCACAATATTGGAAAGGAAAACGCAGAGAGCTCCATCTTGAAGTTGCGATCTTCTCAACGTGTCCGGTAGAGGAGAGAATTCACGGTAGAAATACGTGGCGTGAATTTGCGAGTTTAGAGCCGGGAGGCGAGGCAGATGCGAAGGTGACTCCGACGAAAGGAAATCGAGTAGGCTCAATGCGCTCAGGTGTTACACATCGCGTCGGAATTCAGACAGGATTGAAAATTCATGAATGGATTCGGAGATTGTGCCCACAGAACCGGCAGCCGCCATCGTGGCCGCAGCATGTGGGAATTGGGAATTGTGCAGAGGCACGGCGAGCTCAACAAAAAAGGGCCAGTCAATTAACTGGCCCTTATATGAGTTTGACAGAACTGTTACTGAGGACAAACATCGTCCAAAGCATCGAATGGTCCAGCCACTTCCTTACCGGCTTTATTGAGATAGACCCAAACCGGAGTACTGTCCGATTGAGTTTGACCCCTCGAGCCATCTTTATAGATATTACCAGTGAACCAAATCCATTGACCTTGATATGAAACCCACCGCGCCGGACAAGCTGTTTTAACAATCCATGTCTCGTAAGGCTGACAAGGGCTGCCCTCCAAGCCCGGTGCACAGTAAGGATCGACCTTAATGATATCGCCAGGCTTGGCATGTGCCGGATCAACGACTTTCGTCGGAGGCATCGCCGCCGTTGCTGCAGCCGCAATACGGTCTCGCTCAATTCGTTGCGCAATTAAGTCGCATTTATGTGCCTTCAAAAAGCTGTCACGGAACGTGTCAAGCTGCACAGTGGTTTTGTAACCCAAATCTTGGGCCCACAAAATCCACTTAAGTATCTCGCTCGTACGTGCTTGATCAGAAGGAAGCAACACTGGACAGACATAATCCGAAGTGTCGAGAGAAACATAAGGTGCATCTGCCGGATTAACCGGCTTAACAATTGTGTCGCCTTCATCATAAGCATCGCCAGGCCAAGTCCAATGAACAGAATGATCCACCAGGACACAAACTGCATGGTTAGTCCAGGTAATAGGTTCATTGACCATAGATGGAGACGCTTTAGCAGCCCAATCGAACAACTGGCCATGGTCATCAAAACAACCAGAAGCCCTAGCCCCCTCTTCCCGGCCAACAAGACCGTCTAAATACGGAACAGGGTATTGAGCCATAACTGGCGTCGAAGCGAGCATAGTCGCGGCGAGGAGAGCGGTTGCGAATTTACGGGTAATTGTCATAGTAATCCACCTTTCTTTGATTAAAATTCCAAGGAGGGGTGGAAAAATTTACAGCTGATCTTAATCAGCATTACGCCTAGCCTGCTCAGTTGATGGACAAGGTATCTGTGTTACACACATTCACGTTGCGGCTCATGTAGCCTTTATGATTGGAATCCACGACCCTAAAGTCAAAGTTACAGGTGGTACGATCAGTGATTGTAATATCAATGGTGCCGCCTGGCACGGTAGGTTTGCCAGTGCCGGAATAGCCTGGGTTGTAGATGATATTATCGCCCCATTCGTCTCTATCGACGTTGGAGACATATATCTCGGCCAGGTACGCGTTGGTGTTGTTGATAAGCAGAATGTGACGCTCTTCTGGCTCCATTACGGACCTGTGGGTCACCGGCGGGGCGACAATCGTCGGCGCAATCGGCGGCGCGACAACCGGCGGAATAATCGGCGCCACATTTTGCGCTTGTTGCACATTTGGTAAAAATGCACACTTGTCGCGCGAGTCGGACCGCCCAGGATCGACAACGCGAAGTGTACTTGAATCGTCGCCGTTTTTCGCATACCCGAAGGCGAGGTATAAGACTCGAGTCTGGCGCGGGGCTTTGACGGCGACGTACAGGACGTTTGCGATACGCTTCACATCGAAGGCATGATATTGGCGCGTGAAGCCGGTGCGGGAGCCGGTCACGTAGCTTTTCCCCGTGTCGGAGTCGTACGATACGTAATACGGAACCGATCCATCAGGTGCACACCGCATGCGGAAAGTTTCCGCGTGGGCCGAGCCGATAGCAAATGCCATTACAGCCGTGGAAAATAATAACAATTTTTTCATAATTGATCCCCTTTCAAGGGATTTAAGACAAAAGGAATTCAGCAAAACAGGAAAGAAGTTTACATAGCATAAGTCCTGCAAAGGCGGCCCGCAAGCCGCCTTCTTCTCCCTGTGGTAGTAACTGAGCGGTAAATGGCGCCACTTATACTTCAGCTAAACTGTAAGGCAGCGACGCCCGTCAAGGCCGACCGCTGCGCACATTTCAGTCCGGCATCGTACAAGGGGCGCTCCGCTCCAATGCAATCAACTTCGCAAAGCGTTACGATCTGCGCTTCTGCAACTCGGCAAAGCGACCCCTTCAAGCTCACGCCAGGAAATCCCTTGCTCTTTATTCGGGGGGAATCAGACGGAGCGCAAGGCGCGGTCGATCAGGCGCCGCCGCAATCGCCGATCGTCTTGCGCACGGCGGACCAGGCATGTGCTTGTCCACATAAGACTGCGCGCCTCGCGCCCCGTCACTGTAAATCCGGTTTCACCTTGTTCCCACGCTGCCGTCTGGCATGAATAGAACGGTCCAATACCATTGGCCATTCTGCGGGCCGCCGAAGACTTTGTAGAGCCGAGCAAGCGGCTCGCCAGAAGGATCGAGCAAGGTCCAGTCGTCCGGCGCGATCTCGCCGTTGAGGTCCGTGCGTCGCCACTTGTTGCGGTCGTAAGCTCGATCGCCACGGCCAAAGACAATTTACATCCTGTTCATTTCACGGGGCTATTTTCTCTCTCAAATTTATACGCCGCAGTGCCCATTTTTGCGCACCTCACGTTTTTATTTTGGGAGTTCCCGCCATGCTTTTGACTGTGCTCCTTCTCGCCGCTGTTTTGGCACTCGAACTTCGCTGGATCATGCGCTAGGCGCCGCCAATTCCGCGGCCATTGTAGCCTGAGCAAGCGCGGCCCTGTCGAGATGTGTGATATCATCCGCTGGAACCAGAGTAACCGGCCAGCTCGGTGATGATCGCGGCCCCTTCGTCCGCGAACCGCGCGGCCGTTTCAAGCTCACGCCGCAAACGTGCAAGTTGCCAGTCGAGGCGATCGAACACCGCCTCCCGCGCCGTAGCCACAACAGTCAACGCTTCCCGCTCGCGGGCCTGCTTGCGCCTGTACCACGTTGACCGGCTGATCCCTTCCGCCAGCCATGGCTGTTGCGCCGGTTTGCGCGGACCTATGCCATGCGCACGCCGCCAGCGTTCCGAGCAGAGCCGATTCTTCTCGCGCTTCTCTTCGGGGGTCACAATGTCCACCGCCTTTGTCGAAAATGAATGAGTCGCAAATGTTCAAGCCACAACCAGAATCGCGCAGACGGCAATATGGAACGCCAAACTTTTAGGTGTGTCTTCAACCGCCGCGTGGCTTCAGCGCGCACCCAAATGGCCGTCAGTAATATACTTTGGATCGAAGTCTGCGATAGCGTCCATTGGGTTGATTGGATCGCCCCAGATCTGCCGCCGCTTGGTCTCCTCTAACGCCCAAAATTCTTTCAGGGATGTAGTGTTTACGAAGTGAGGCCAAAGATTGCTGTCACCCACAATCCGGGCAATAGCACTTCGCGCGATGTGTTCGGTGATCGCTTCTTTCTTTAGAAGATCAAGGCGTGTTTGGCGGTCGAAGGATTCCAAATATCGGTTCTCGTAGAGATGCTCTGCGGCACTTCGCACATCGTAAATCTCGCCAATCATATCGTGATGACGGGGACCGATGAATAGTTCGGTTCTGCTCTTGAACTGCTGCTTGGTTTTCCCCGGGTCGGGTAAGATCAGACCCTCAACACAGCGGCAGTATTGGTGAAGACGATCGAGAATGTCTGCAATCGTGCGAGCCTCCGTATAAAGGGATAGAGTCCGGAAGAACCGCCAATGGCCGCCAGTTAGCGGAGCCGTACCCAGCGCGTCAATTTTGCCCGCGAGTTCTGCCGCCAATTGAATGTCCTTAGCTAAGACCGGTGGGCACGGTCGAAACAGGCAAAGAACTGGGGAATCGAAATCGTTCTGTGAACGGATGCCAATCTCCCCATGCCGCCGGGAGCCCGTGAGCATGATCGGCTTGTGAGCTGGCGCAAACGTGCTTGCCAGTAAAAGGCCAACATAAAAGTGCTGAACACGTTGTTCCAGCTTCTGGTTTTCACCGTCCAGAACGTCAGGCGTCAATGAAGGCAGTTTGCTGAGCAAGAACAAGTTGGAATTTTGCACCTCATCAGCGCGAATGCTGCCGAGCCAGTCTCGCCAGTGCGGAGGGATATTAAAAGTCGCGTCGAGCAAAACCCAAAGGCCAGATGTGATTTCTTTAAGTGGAATGTATTCTTCGACTTTGGCGCTAAGACCCACGAGCGCGTATTTCTCGCCATCGTCGATCCAAGTTGCAGGATTGCCTCCGCCGCTGTCATCTTTCTCAATGCTCATTATGTCAGCCTCGAAATCGTCCAGCGTCTCACATTGTAGGAGCGCGCAATCTCGCCAAGCGTTTCCTTACCGGCGGTGCAGCGCTAAATCGCCTCGCGCTGCTGATGATGGATGAGCGTCGTCTTGCGGCCAAGCCGGACGCCCATCGTGTCCGTCGAACGCGTGTAATCCATGCACCACCCTATCAAAGGCGCCGCGTCCAAACATGGAAGAGTGTTCACCTTGCGTGTTCCGCACAAGAGAACGGCCATGCGCGGCGCCGCTGGGCTCAGAAGCGTTATTGGCGAAAGGAAAGGACACCACCATGTGAAGAACATGTTCCGGCGTGATGGCGGCTATGGCTTACCGTCCCGTCGCGACAATCCGCAGTTGGTGGATTGTCTTCATTATGATCCGGGCGTTCAGTGCAAGCGTGAGACGCATCGGAATAATAAAAGCCTGACGGGCAGGCAAGAGCCGGAGCCGCACTGAGGAGAGCAATTAGAAAAAATTTACACATTTTTAAAATTGACCTTCTGAAACGAAGTGTTAATCGCGATTTATCGTGTTGTCATGATATTTGTCAGCCGAACTTGATTTCGAAGGCATGGCGGTCGAGACTCTTACGGCGCCCGCTGGCAGGCCCCGAGGTTCCGCCAGGTATGGCTTCTGGGGCAAGCGAGCCAGCTCCGGCCGCGATAGACCCGCTAGGTTGCGCGATGGTTAGCGCCAGAGGGGGTCATTGGTCCTTAAACGGAGTGACACGGACAAGGGCCATATCCTTATTGTTGTTCAAAAGATACATAAACATTGTTTCTTTAGTCATATCGATGTCAGACCCGCCGCTTACAAAAACACGTTCCATCTTTTTCTGTATTTCCACCTGTAAGGATCGAAAAATCTTCACTGCCGTGGGAGACTCTGCCGGTAGTGACAAGTATTTGGCATTCAAAGACAACGCTGCCACCGCTGCTATGGCCGCAGCGTGATCAGTGCTTTCGGGAGGAGCCCCTACAGTTACCGAATTGATCCGCGTCTTTTCATTGTCGGCATAGTACACCACCACGATTTTATCGAGGTGATCCTCGCACCTATAACCAGTGCTGTCCGACTGCATTTCACAAGAATGAGTATAGGAATCAAATAAGCCTTTGGCTTTCATCAATTGTAAAACTCGGCTGTATTGGTCAGGCATGACGCCAAAGAGACCGCCAGCGTGTGCGACGGGCGCAGCAAGCAAAGCGACGGCGAGAAGCACAATTTTGAGAGGGTTCTTCATGTTATCAATCGCCTCCCCCATCCTTGGTCAGAAATCCGCGCCGACCAAGCATATCAAACGCCGACGCACACCATTTCTTGGTCCCGTCCCGGGCTAGCGTAGCATTGATAGCCTCAACAGTTTTCGAAAGTGCTAGCTCGCCGGTTGTTTTTTCCTCCTCTGTCACGCCGAGCGCTTTCCTTACGGCAAGAATCAGCGGCTTATTCCACTTCATGCCTGGGCAATTGTTATTCGCTACGAACGCGATGTATTCATAAAGCAGCAACCCCTGGATTGTTTCTTTGCGATCTTTCGGGGAAAGTTTGGTGGTGTCATCCATCTCCGCAGCATGCGCGACGGAAGCGGCGAGCAAAGCGTTGGCGAGAAGTGTAATTTTGAGAAGGTTTTTCATTTAAATATCGTTGCTTCCATGCGGTAATTTTTTGGGCGCGCACGTTAACACTCCATTGGGTTTGACAACTCGGAAATTGTCAAACCCTCTTTCAAGGGCGGCAGACGGCTTGCATTGCGCACCTGTCAAGCAATAGGGACACTCAAAGAACGCACCAAATTTGCGATCTGCTTTTCCGTCGCGGACAAAGCGCGCTCCGTGTTACGCAGTTCGGCCTCGGCCAAAACCCGGCAACAAGCCGACACGTCACCTTTGTGAACGATAGTCAGCAAGCCGTCGCGAGATTGACGCAAGGCTTCGGCGCGATCGAGCAGGGCGCGGGCGGAAAGGGTTTCGATCATTGTGCCCATTTAAATAGGGCGGGGGTCGCCCTAACTCAAACGCACCCTTGCGGACAAGTCATGACTTTTTTCACAGGTAAATATCGCGCCGATCGGCTCACAAATTCCGCCGAGGGGATTGTCGGAACAAAGCGAAAAGGGACACAGATGACCCTCGATGAAGAACGATCCGCATTTTTCGCCGCCTTTGGAGAGGCATTGGATGCCTGGACCAGCGTCGAGGTCCACTTGTACCTGATTTTTTTGGGCTGCGTCTCACCAGCCGACCACCGTGTTGCAGCGGCAATTTATTACGCCACCGAAGGCTTTCGGATCAAACTGAACATCACAGATGCAGCTATAAAGGTGGCTCTTGAGGGTCGATCTGAACTGGCCGAATGGGAAAAGCTGTATATCGATGTTCGGGAAAAGTCTGGCAAACGAAATGAGCTTGCGCACCACGAAGTTTTGGCCGACCAAAAACGCGCTGAAGGGAAACGCTTTTTGTTGATCGATTCATTGCTCAACCCACTGCGAAAGCGCAAAGGGAAATTCCTTGCCCCGGAAGGACTTGGGATCAAAGAGCTAAAGGAGCGCTGCAAGGTATTCACTGCCCTTGCTCACCGGTTGGGCGATTTTCACATGACCTGCGGCAAGGGCGGCCCGTATGGCGAGGGCGGCGGGTATTACATCGAACCCAGAGGATTCCTCCCCGTGAAGCACCAACCATGACCGCAGTGAGCGCTCGAGGAGCCCTCGGTTTCCCCCCTCGGGGATTTTTCAAATACAACAAAAGGGACATGCGCATGGCAGGCGCGGAAACATATCCTCAAGAGGCCCTAGAGGCGCAATTAGAATTATCGAACAGGATTGCGCAACAGAAAGGCTTTGTGAACGTGCTACAGCTCTAAAGGTCTATTAGATTGAGAAAGCCTTAAGCTAAGTAATATTATTTATTTTCGCGCCAAAAGCTTCGCCGTCGAGCGGGATGGTTTTCCCCAACCACCGCACCAACCAAGCGACGCCGAGCTTCCACGCTTGATCCTTCTCGAAATTAGACAAGCGCGACGCATCCAACTCAGCATAGGCGCGGCGGGCGGTTTGCTGGAGCGCTGAATAAACACGTTCGCCGCGATACTTGATAACAATCTCATTGATCGCTGTCTCGACGCAAGGACCGCAGCGGCATTGATCGTCGTGAGTGAACCGGGTATGTAGCATTTTCATCCTCGTAACTTTGGCCCGGCGAGACGTTCAAGCGTCTCACCGGGCTTCTTTCAGAAAAACCGCAGCTCGCTTTTCCGCTTGCTTCCTTCGAGCTCGCCGCGCCTTTTCCTCGCGCAGCGTCACGTCACTGACGGCCGTCGCGATGATCTGATCCACGGTTATGCCGTCGAGCGTTCCTTGAGCCTCCAAGGCCACCGCTAGGGCGTCCAAGACCGGCCGGAATTCTTGCAAGATCGCGCGGGCTTCCGTCGCGGCGAAATGGAGATAAGACGCCACAGCAGACGGGGCGCAGATGGTCTCTGCATAAAGCTTGGCTAGAGCTAAGTCCGTTTCCCAAGAGAGAAACTCCGCTCGCGGATCGCGGAGCCTTTCGCCCTCATGTCCCGCCGTCAGTTCCACGCACCGGGAATGCGCATGGATGGCCCAAACGGCGTAGTTTTCCGGGTCTTCCCCGGGTCTGGGCTGGAGAGAGCTTGCTTGATCGCAAATAGCCTTGACGGCCGCGATTTGGGCATCCGGATCGGCATCGGGATCGGCGCCGGGCGCTAAGACCCTGCCCGCGTGCCACCGGCCGGGAACGATCGTCGCTGACGCGACCGGCAGGCCATAATAGCGCGCGATCAGCGCGTGAGCGCTTTCATGATAGGCGATGGCGGCGGAACCGCCGGGCTGGACAAGAAAGCCCGGCGGCTCGCTCTCAGACGTTGAGGCGGCTGGATAAGGGACCGCGGCGGCGTCGAGATCATTCAAAGTCATTCGGTCCGTTCCCTCCCGGTTTTGGCTCGGGGCCGCGATCGATCCAGACTTCTTTCACGGGTTCATGTTCGCGAATATTGGCGAAAGGTTTCGATGGCGCCTCATCGCGCAGCTTGCGGCCGGAACTGCTGTAAATGGCGAGCGTGCCCGCGGGTCGATCGAGATCGCGGATTGCCCCGGGATCGTGCTGATGTGGCCAGCCAGTTTTCCGCGCTTCCTCCCGCATAGCCGTGTAGCGGGCATCATCGAGTTTGAAGGCCAGGTTTTCTTGCAAGGCGATGGTGGCGGCGTGAACCGGCAGGCGGCCAATTTGATACACCCCTAGCCGCTGCGGTTGGCCGCGGTGATCCTTCCACACCAGATCAACCGCCGCGGCGAAAACCTCGATTGTGTCTGGTGCCGGTTCCGTCTTCACAACTTCCGGGACAAACGGTTGCGGCAAGGACGCCGGGGCGCTACCGGCGAGAGTTTGTTCGGCCCGAGCGCGCAGGCCCGCCGCATGAATCGCAATCGCATTCGGGATTTCGACGGCGAGATTTTCCAACAATGTCGGCAAGCCGCTCGCGCCCAAAAGATGCGCCCGCTGGGCATAAGCGGCCACACCCGCACGCATCACTTCCGGGAACGGCGCGAAATCCTTCTCCAAACCGTCCGCCTCGGCCATGAGGGCCTTGGCGGTGGCTTCCCTTTCTTTCCGATCAGCCTCGATGCGCTCCCGTTCCGCCGCTGCGGCGAGCTCGGCATCGAGCTGCACGAGAGCGGCTTGCAGGGCGTCCACATCAAATTGAGCTTGCCACGCACTGGCGGCGTCGAGGGGCGTGCCCGCACTGGCGGCGGCGACGGCTGCGGCGCGAAGCGTCGCGAGCTTGGTTTCCGCCGCTTGCAGACGGGTCAACAAGGCTTCCCGTCGGGAAGGGAGATTAGGGGTTTTCTTCTGAAAAAGGGCCATGTTGGCCAGGATGCGCGGCGCCACGTGGGTAAGCAATCACCCAATTGCTATGCAGCGCTTATGCTGGAAACTCCCAACGGCCACCGCGCTTAAGCGCACCAGGAATCTCTCCCGCCGTGGCGCGCCGTCTAAGGGTCTCCCGGCTCCAGCCATATTTATGAACCGCCTGCCCCATGGAGAGCACCTTGCCCGGAGCTTGACGCTCAGCTTTCAACGCGGCCACTTCAGCTTGCAAGGCGGCATACTTAGCTTCCAGCGTGGCGAGTTTAGCGGTGATCGTTGCGTCATCCATGGGCGCCATACCACTTGGGCGCGCGGGTGCTCAAGCGCACGCGGGTCCGGCCATCCTCACGGTAGACTTCGTCAAGGTTAAGTTTCAAATCTTTGATGGCTTGAACGATGTTGATTTTGGCATGCACGCCGTCGCCGACGAGCGAATGCGGCTCGATTTGGCCCGCGCGCAGATAGCCGGAAAGCGTGCTGCGGTCGATACCGAGCCAACGCGAGGCGTCGAGTTTGCTGAGCAGGATGGGTTCGTTTTTCATAATGGTCCAATTATTTATGCGCCGAAACACGCGAAATTTCAAACGCGCGTTTGATTTGGTGTTGGATTCCGGCAAAGTCTAGCTACCTAGAGCGCTGCGGCGCACCCCTCCATGGTGCGCCGGTGGCACCGAGGACCCAAGCATATGGGGGAGTGGGATCATTGTTGGTGTTCCAGCGGAGTGCCTACCGTGTTCGCGTCGGGGAGCGGCGGGTCGGGCAAGAAGTACTCGTCCGGCGCCCGCCAAGAGTCGTACCCGCGTCCCTCGGGGGCGGGTGCATCATTCCTGTGAACGCGCTCCATAGGGGGCGCTGCTGGCCCGCTACGCCACATCTCAACGGGGGGAGGCACGGACACCGGTCCATT
>Ga0182030_10019565_pt1 | contig 12862 bp, 7 predicted proteins | sample 812S3MmetaG_FD_121299 | JGI IMG/M metagenome (GOLD analysis project Ga0182030, IMG submission 121299) | Permafrost microbial communities from Stordalen Mire, Sweden - 812S3M metaG (Illumina Assembly) | ecosystem: Environmental > Terrestrial > Soil > Wetlands > Permafrost | place: Sweden... | reverse complement strand
CGGAGTGACCGCCAGGCCGCGCTTCACGCGCTGGTGGGACCTGTTCCATTCGTCGACAGCCCGTCGCCTCTCGGCGAAGCCCGCGTGGCCCTGCACCTGGGCCCAGAGCGCATGGATCCTGTTGTCCCCGATTTCCTGGAGGTAGTGGGTCGTGTTCGTCTTCCCGGAGCCGCGGTAGAGGTTGCGGCTGCGGACCACCTCCGGCGGCAGGCCCAGGCGCCGCGAGATGCGGTCGAGGATCTCCTCGATGACGATCATCCCCTGCGGACCGCCAAATCCCCGGAACGCGGTGTTTGAGGCCACGTTCGTCCTGGCGCACAGCCCCGTGAACCGGACCGCCGGTATGTAGTAGCTGTTGTCCAGGTGGATGAGGGCGGTGCCGAGCACCTGCTGCGAAAGGTCGAGCGACCATCCGCCGTCCGAATAAAGATCGACGGCGGCGGCGAGGATCCGCCCCCCGTCATCGTATCCGGCCGAGAAGGTCGCAAGGAACGGATGGCGCTTCCCGGTGATCATCATGTCCATGTCCCGGTCCAGCTGGATCCGCACGGGCTGTCCGGTCCGCACCGCGGCCAGCGCGACCAGCGCCGCAAACGGGCCGGCCTGGGTCTCCTTTCCGCCGAAGCCCCCGCCTATCCTGGGCGTCTGGACGGTCACCCTGTTTTGCGGGATGCCCAGCATGCCGGCGATTGTCGTCTGGACCTCCGTGGGATGCTGTGTCGATGAGCTGACGAAGACCGATCCGGACTCGCCCGCCTCCGCCCATGCGGCCTGGGTCTCCAGGTAGAAATGCTCCTGGCCCCCGAACGAGAATTCGCCGTCGAGCCTGTGCTCCGCCCTTGTGAGCGCGTCGTCGCAGTCGCCGCGGGCCAGCATCAGCGGCGGGGCGAAAAAGCTGCCCCTGGCGATTGCGTCCTTGATCCCGAGGATCGGCGTGAGCGGCTCGTAGTCGACGCTCACCGCCGCCGCGGCCGCCCTGCAGGCCCGGAGCGAGGTGCCCACGACCAGCGCGACGATCTGTCCGTGATAGCTGACCTCGTCCCCCGCAAGCAGCGGCTCGTCGTGGGTCGCTCCAAGGTTCCTCTCCCCCGGAATATCCTCGGCCGTCAGGACGCACACAACCCCCGGCATCGCCCAGGCGGCGGCGCAGTCGCGCCGCAGGATCCGCGCGCGCGCATGCGGGGAGCAGACCGGCCAGACGTCGAGCATGGGGCGGCGCTGCGCCGTGTCGTCGACATAGAGCGCGCGGCCCGTCGCATGGCCGACGGCGCTCTCATGGCGCAGCGACCGGGACGAGTCCGGAGGCGGGGTGTTCGCGCCCTTCTCAAAATCAAGGGGGCCGTCCTGGGCGCTGCTCCTCTCGCCGGAGACAAATTTCTCCCAGAGGCTGACCACGAGCCCCCGGCGGTATTCCGCCTGGGCCCGGACGTCGTCGATGGGCTTGAACTCCCCGGCAAGCGCCGCGGAGACCGCCGCCGCCGCATCCGCGATCGTGCGCCCCTCAAGGGCCGCTTCCGCGGCCCGCGCCCGCATGGGCATCGCCGCCACGCCCCCGTAGGCAAGGCGCGCTCGGCGGACGATCCCCGAAGGGTCGGTGTCGACCGAAAACGCGGCCGCAACGATGCTGATGTCGAGCTCGCGCCGCTTGGACACCTTCAGGAAGTCCGAGCGCCTGCCGAGCCCGGTCCCCTCCTCGAAGCGGGGAATCTCCACGCTCAGGATGATCTCGCCCTTCCGAAGCGCGGTCCTGCGGTAGCCGGTGAAGAAATCGCAGAGTGCAATCCTCCGCGTCCCCGACTCCGATGCCAGGACCAGGCTCGCGTCGAGGGTCATGAGGACCGGCGCGCTGTCGCCGATCGGGGACGCCGTGGCCAGGTTTCCGCCGAGGGTCGCAACGTTCCGGATCTGCCTCGACGCGAACACCCTGAACATCTTGGCAAGGGAGGGGAATTCCGGGCCGAGCGCCTCGCCCACGGCCGTCAGGCTCGCCGAGGCCCCGATGCTCCAGGCCGATTCCGTGGAATCGATCCGGAAGAGCTCGGGGATCCCGTCGGTCGAGACGAGCATCGGGAACGACGCGGCCCTCTTCGCGACCTCCACCCCCAGCTCCGTCGCCCCGGCGACCAGCTGGGCCTTGGGGTGCCCCTTCAGCGCGGCAAAGAGGCCGGACAGCGTGAGCGGCCGGACGAAGCGGCCCGATTCGGCGCCGTAGTCGATCGCCCGCACGCCCGGCAGGGGGCTCTTCAGGCGCTCCCTGAAGGGGTCCCCGGGCCTGGCCGGCGAGCCCAGCGCCGTCAGCGCCGCGTCCCGGATGGGCCTGTAGCCCGTGCATCGGCACAGATTTCCGCTCAGCTGGTCGCTTATCTCGCAGGAATTCCCGCAGTCGCCCCGGTAGTAGCCCTCGAAGAGCGACATCACGAATCCGGGGGTGCAGTACCCGCACTGGGAGCCGTAGTGGTCAACCATCGCGGACTGGACGGGATGGAGCGAGCCGTCGCCCGCCTCGAGTCCCTCCACGGTCACCACTTCGCGCCCCTCGAACATCGGAAGCAGGGCAATGCAGCTGTTTATTCCGCGATAGGTGGTATTTCCCGTGGCGTCGCGTTCGACGACCGCGACCGTGCAGGCCCCGCAGTCGCCGTCGGCGCAACCCTGCTTGGTGCCCGTCAGCCCGCTCGACCTCAGGAACTCGAGGAGGGTCATGGTCGTTGCGCTGCCCTCGACGCTCACTTTCCGTCCATTGAGGGTGAATTCAAGTGCCATGTGTGATGTCAGGTCGCAGGGTTCGCCACCGATCGGGTCTGACGGGAATGCACATTTCAGGCCGGGTCTTGGGCTAATCCTTGATGGGTTTGAATGTCGTTGCTGCGCAGACGGAAGGCAATCTCGCGGGTGAAAAGTCGCAGGCCGCCGCGAATTCCGGCCCTCCGGGCAGGGAACGGCGCGACTGTGCGCGGCCCCGGCGGGCAAGCCGGAAAGACAAGGCAAGCCGAAGGGGGCTTTCCCCTTCGCAGGCTGCGGCGCGGGGCATCCCGGACGGCCCAGGCGCCGGATCCGGAGGCCGCCCGAATGGATGCGGCTTCACGCCGCCGCGCGTGGGTCGCACCCCGCTTTTCCGCGCCCGCGTGGCACGGAGCATGCTATTTGCCGTCAGCAAGTAAATTAGCAAACCGAGAGGTCATCACAGGGAGCGGCATGGCGCCACTTAAGCCCCTGGCCTTCCTCAAGGTTACCCTGTTTACCGTGAAACGTAAACCATTGTCAGGGAATATTCATGAAGAACCTACGAACTGCATTTCTTGTGGCGATAGCCTGCTTTGCGCCGCTGAGCCCGATGTTCTCGGCGGATTCGGGCGGCGGGGATACTCAGCCGCCTAGCGCACCCGCCCCGTCGACAACGCCCCCGTCCTCTCCGGCGGCCTCGACGGCGCCGGCCACGGCCGCCGCCCCGGCCAAGGCTTCCCCCGCGCCGTCGACCGTGCGCCCGGACCAGACCGTGAAGCTCCAGGCCTATGTTGTGACCGACGTGCCCGTTGACCAGTCGGTGAATCCCCTTGTGCGCCCGATCTCGTCGGTCATGGGCGATGACACCTCGATCTTGGACACGCCACGGTTGGTCGCCAGCATCAGCCAGGCGCTGATGAACGAGCGCGGCATAGACGGCCTCGGGCCCATGTTGCAGTTTGACCCCGGCGCCTACCAGCCCGCTCGCTACGGCAAGGAGGAGGTTCCCAACATCCGGGGGGACAGCGCGGATCTCTACATCAACGGCCAGCGCATGGCCGACAACCTCTACGGACTGTTCCCCTCTTTCAACGACGTCGATTCCGTCGACATAGTGAGCGGGCCCGCGTCCGCGGTCTACGGGGTGGCGTTCCTGAACGGGGGCTACGTCAACTTTGTGACGAAGCAGGCCAACATGGACTACGAGCAGGGCTCGATCACCTACCGGACGGGCTCCTGGGTGACCGGCGGAGAGTCGTTCTTCCAGTCCAGCTGGCAGCTCGATGAAAGCATTCCGATCGTCACGGACAAGCTCGCCATCCGCTTCAGCTATGAGGGCAAGGGCGGCCAGACCTTTTACGAGCACCTCGGCTACTTTGACGATCGCGAGGACGTGTTCCTGGCCATTGATTACCATCCGACCGGCAACCTGACGTTCGATTTCAACGCCCAGTACATGTATCAGAACAGCCCGGAATCCGGCGGAATCGACCGCCCGTGGCAGGGCCTCATCGACAACGGCACCTACTTCACGGGCCTCGCGCCCGACGGTCCGGGCGCGCCGGGACCCCTGACCCCGACGGGCACCACCAAGGTTGAGCCGAACGACGGCCTCTTTTCCAGGGCCTCCGGCGACTCCGCGCAGGCCAATTCCTTCCACCTGCAGCTCATCACCACCGACGTGCTGAACCCGGACCTCACGCTGAAGAACCTCACCTATTTCGAGGACACGGCGCGGCGCCGGTACAGCGCCTACGAATACGTGGAGTACGTGCCCCTCGACAACAACTTCGAGAACAGGACGGAGCTCCATTACGACTACGGATCGACCATCGGCGGCCTCAACATCCAGAACAGCGTCGTCACGGGCGTGAGCCTGCGCTACACGGAGAACGAGTCGTTTGTAAACTATTACAACGAATATATTTATAACTGGGATGTCACCGCGCCAAACCCGGACTACAGCCTCGTGAAGGACTACCCCATGGCCTACACGTACGGCCTGCTTGGGCCCGGGGGGCACTCTTTCTTCAACGACAACAACAGCTACCTGGACACGCCGGAGACGGGCTACTCGGAGGTTGAGGAGGCGTCGGTCTTCTACGACCACACCATTCATTTCGGGGACAAGTGGACGTTCCTGGCCGGCGTTCGCGGGGACACGATCTGGGCCTACGCGGCGAGCCCGCTGCTCTCGCCGGGCGAGCAGCCTGAATGGGATCATGCGACCTTCTTCGACCCGACGGCCGACGCGAGCCTCACGTTCAAGCCCAGGCCGTGGGTGACGACCTATGTGACCTTCGACAGGGTCTACGCGATCTCCGGCAACACCACCGGCGGCGGCATCGAGCTCTATGGCCCCGGCAACATCTCGGCCGAGGATTTCAAGAACCTGAGCACGCTCCAGGAGGCCGGCGCAAAGTTTGACTTCCTGAAGAACACGCTCTTCGCGGGGGTCGACGCGTTCCAGCAGATACGCGAGCGCACCCAGCAGATAGGCGGCCCGCTGAAGCTCAACGTCCGGGGAATCGAGGTGCAGGCCGTCTACCAGCCGACGACCCGCCTCTTTGTCACGATGAACGCCAGCTACTCGTCGGCGAATTTCGTGGATGCGACCCCCTTTGAGCTCGGGGGCGCGTCCATCTACGACACCTACGCGCTCGGAACCGGGCCGTACGGGCGCGGAACCGGGCTCGGGCCCTTCGGGGCGCAGGTCCCGCAGGGCGATTACCGCGTGCCGGGCACCTCGAACTTCCGTTACAACGGCGAGGTGAGCTATGAGTTCGAGAGCGGCTTCGGCGCGAGCCTGGGCTACCAGCTTCAGAGCCCGCAGAACGGCAACCTCCTCGACCAATTCGAAATTCCCTGGCAGCACACGTTCAATGCCTCGGTCTTCATCCGGAAGAAGCGCTGGGAGGTAAACGTCGACTTCCTGAACTTCACCAACCAGAGAAACTGGGACCAAAACGGCGACACGCTCATGGACAACCAACTGCTGACGATCGAGATGCCGTTCAACATCTCGGGCTACATAAAGTGGCGGTTCTGACCCGCCTTCCAAAACCCCCGCCATGGTAGTTGAGTTGAACCGGATCACGAAGCGGTTCGGGGAGGTGCTGGCCAACGACGCCATCGACATCCGCATACATTCGGGCGAGGTGCTGGCCCTCCTCGGCGAGAACGGCGCCGGCAAGAGCACGCTCATGAAGATCCTCTACGGCGTCCACCGCCCGGATGACGGCGAAATCCTGATCGACGGGGTCCCGGTCCGGTTCGGGGAGCCCTCGGACGCGCGCTCCGCGGGCATCGGGATGGTGTTCCAGGACTTCAGCCTCGTCCAGGCGATGACCGTCGCCGACAACCTGATGCTGGCCTCGTCCCGGACGGGCTGGTGGACCGGCCCGGGCAGCCGCGCCCGGGGCGACGCGGTTCGCGCGCTCATGGCCGCGGCCCCGGAGGGCAGGCCCGGCTCGCGGGTCTGCGACCTTGCGGTCGGCGAGCAGCAGCTGGTCGAGCTCTCCCGCGTCCTGGAATCCCACGCCCAGCTGATCATTCTCGACGAGCCGACGTCGGTCCTGACGCCCGCCGAGATGGAGCGCCTCTATGTCCGCGTGCGCGGATTCGCGGCGGAGGGGCGGGCGATCGTCCTGATCACGCACAAGATGGACGACGTGCTCGCCTGCGCGACGCGGGTGTGCGTCCTGCGCCATGGCCGGCGCGTGTACGACGCCGACATGGGGACGACCTCCCGCGAGCAGCTCGTCGACCACTTCATAGGGGACGACGCCCTTCCCGACCCGCTGGGCGCACCGCTGTTCGGCAAGGCGCGCCTCGAGGTGAGGGGCCTGGCGGGAAACCGCGAGGACGAGCGTGTCGGCCCGATCGACTTCTCCCTCGCGCCGGGCGAGATCCTCGGCGTCGCGGGGGTTTCCGGCAACAGCCAGCAGCTTCTCGGCGGCCTGCTCGCAGGCCTTGTCGCGCCGTCCCAGGGGGAGGTTCTCCTGGACGGCGAGTCGGTGCACGCCGGCCGCTTTTCCCGGGAGAGGATCGGGTTCGTGCCGGAGCAGCCAAGGCTGAACGGCGTCGCGCTGAACCTCGACCTCGCGACTAACCTCGCCCTGAAGCGGATCGGGACGCTTCCCTGGCTCGACCCCCTGAGGACGGATCCGCGCGGGGCCGGCGACCTGCTGGAGCGCTTCGACGTGCGCCCGGCGGATCCCCGCCTTCGGGCTGGCACGCTCTCGGGCGGCAACCTCCAGAAGCTCGTCCTCGCGCGGGAACTGGGCGCGTCCTGCGAGCTCGTCGTGGCGTGCTACCCGACGATGGGGCTCGACCTCGGCGCGACGTGGTTTGTGCACCGGCAGCTTCACATGCAGGCGGCCGCGGGCGCCTGCGTCGTCTGGTTCTCGGAGGACCTTGACGAGCTGCTCGCGAGCACCCATCGCATTGCGGTGCTCACGAAGGGGCGTTTCGCGGGGATGGTGCGCGCGGACCAGGCGGACCGCCGCCAGATCGGCCTTTGGATGGCCGGCGCGTCATGAAGCTCCAGCCGACCCTGCACAGGGCGTGGCCGGTGGCGGCGGGCCTCGCGTCCTTCGCGGTCGCCACGGCGCTCCTGTTCGGCCATTCGACCCCGTCGATCCCCGGCTTCTTCTGGATGCTCGCGAAGGGCGCTTTCGGCGACGGCTACGCGATTTCCGAGACGCTCGTCAAGGCCACCCCGACGCTCTGGTGCGCCCTGGCCGTGGCCGTGCCGGCGCAGCTGGGGCTGATATCCGTCGGCGCCGAGGGCCAGATGTACGCCGGCGCGATCGCGGGCGGGGCGCTGGTCCTCTTCGGCCCCCGCGAGTCCGCCTGGGTGCTGATACCCGCCATGCTCGCGTGCGGCGCCGCCGGCGGCGCCGCGTGGGGGGCCATCGCCGGCTGGCTCAGGGCGCGCTTCGGCATCACCGAGATCGTCGTCACCATGCTCCAGAACTTCATCGCGATCAATGTGCTCGAGTACCTGATCCACGGGCCGTGGATGGCGCCCAACAGCGGCAACTGGCCGCAGACCGCCGATTTCCCGGCGGCCGTGACGCTTCCCCCGATCGTCTCCGGCATGCGCACCCACGTCGGGCTCTTCGGGGGGGTCGCCGCAGCGCTCGTCCTCTGGTTCGCCGTGCGCCGCACCAAATGGGGGCTCGCGGTCAGGGTCCTGACCGGCAATCCGAGGGTGGCTTCGCAGGCCGGGCTGAGCCACTTCGCCTACATCGTCGGGGCGATGGCGATCGGCGGCGCACTCGCGGGCCTGGGCGGCATCTGCGAGGCGTCCGCCATCCAGGGCCGCCTGGAGTCGACCTTCCTCCAGGGATACGGGCTGAGCGGGTATCTCGTGTCTTGGCTCGCCGGCCACGATTTCCGGTGGATCGTTCCGATCTCAATACTGATGGGAGCCATCCTCACGTCGGCGGACACCCTGCAGCTCGGGGCCGGCCTGCCCGCCTCGAGCGCGATGATCCTGCAGGGCGTCCTCTTCGCCTGCATCGTCGGCTGGACCTCGTTCGCGAAAAGGATCCGATGACCGCCGCGACCATGGCCGTCGACATGCTCGTCTCCGCCGTGAGGAGCTCCACGCCCATGGCGTTCGCCCTCTGCGGCGAGATCCTGGGGGAGCGCGCCGGCATCGTGAACATCGGGATAGAGGGCCAGATGCTCGCCGGCGCGGCGGCGGGCTTCGGCGTGGCGGTTTCCACGGGGAACCCCTGGCTGGGGCTGCTCGCCGGGGCGGCCGCCGGCATGACCCTGTCCCTGGTCCACGGGGTCCTGTGCCTCGTCTGCCGCGCAAACCAGATCGTCTCCGGTATCGCCGTCCTGGCCATAGGCGCCGGCTGCAGCTCCTATTTCGGATCCCCCTACGTCGGCCGCCAGGTCTCCGGCTTTGCGCCGCTGTCCGTTCCGGGGATGCCCGCGGCGGTCGCCGGCGTCCTCCGCTCGGTTTCGCCCACGATGGTGATCGGGATCATCGTGCCGCTCGCGTTCGGCGCGGCGTTGTACACGACGCGCTGGGGCCTCAGGTGGAGGGCCGTCGGGGAGTCGCCGTCCGCCGCGCGCGTCCTCGGGATAAATCCCACCCATTACAGGTGGGCGGCCATCCTCCTGGGCGGGCTCCTCTCTGGGATCGGCGGCGCGGCGCTGTCCGTCGACTATGCGAAGGGCTGGTCCGAGGGAATGACGGCGGGTAGGGGGCTCGTCGCGCTTGGGCTCGTCGTTATGACCCGCTGGAACCCGCTCTTCACGACGCCGGTCGCGATGATCTTCGGCGCGGCGGAGAGCCTCTCCCTCAGCGCCCAGTCGTGGGGAATCAACGTCTCGCCCTACCTTCTCTCCCTGTTCCCCTACATGGCCCCGCTGATCGTGCTCGCCCTCCACGCAAGGTTCAGCAGGCGTCGCGGCCAGATGCCCGCCAGCCTGGCGGACATCCTGACCATCGGAACCTGACCGGCCACGCCTTCCCCAAAATGAACAATAAATCAGATGTCAGAGAGCGCGTCTTCAGGGAGCTGCGGAAAGTCGCATTCCCCGACAGCCGGTTTCACTTCGATTTCGGAGAATTCATCGCCGACTTTGAAGGCAGTGAATCCGCGGTCGACCGGCTCGTTGCGCACCGGCACTACCGCAGCAGCAAGTACATCTTCATCACGCCCGACAACTGCATCGAGCAGCTGAGGTACCGGGCGCTCGCGGACGGGAAGACCATCCTGATGACGACCTATGCGATCCGGCGCGGGTTCTGGATCCTGGACCCGGGCCGCATCCCAAGGGAAAAGCACCTCTATGCCTCCACGCTCGACGGAATGGAGCGCCTGGGCCAGCCCGTGACGCTCGAGCAGATAAGGCGCCTGCCGGATGTCGACTACATGGTGACCGGCACGGGCGCCATCAACGAGGAGGGCGTGCGCTTCGGGAAGGGGCACGGGTATTTCGACGTGGAATGGGCGATGCTGCTCAAGATAGGAAAGATCGGGCCGTCCACCCCGGCCGCGGCCGTGGTGCACGACTGCCAGGTCCTGAGGGAGAAGCTTAAGCCGGAGGTCTTCGACACGGTGGTCGACGTGATCTTCACCCCCAGCCGGACCATCGAGGTCGCCGATCCCCACAAGCCGGTCGGGGGCATCCTCTGGGACATCCTGGATCCCAGGATGCTTGAGACCATTCCCCCGCTTCAGGAGCTGAAGGCGATGGAGGCGAAAAACCCATGATGCGGGGGGCCGACAGGCGCCCGGCCCCGAGGGCCGCTGGAGCATTGCCGCAATGCTGATCCACCAGCTCCTTGTCGACGGCGCGAGGCGCCGGCCCAACTTGGTCGCGTTCCACTGGATCGACCGGGGAAGGACCCTGACCTACGCGGAGGCGGCCGGGCAGATGGAGCTCTTCGCGGGCGCCTTCGCCGCCCTTGGCGTGGGCAAGGGGGACCGGGTGGCCATCGTCGCCCACAACGGGATGGACTACCTGCTCAGCATGTTCGGCTGCTGGCGGATCGGCGCGATAGCGGCCCTCGTGAACGTCAAGTTCGCCGACGAACTGGACCAGTACTTCGCCGACCACGAGCCGAAGGTGGTCGTCTACACCCACGACCTCGGCGCGGCGGTTCGGCGCGCGGCCGCCAGGGTCGGGTCGATCAGGGTCCTCGTCTGCATGGACGGCCCGCAGGAGGGCGCCGAGAGCCTCCCAGCGATCCTGGCCGCCGCTCCTCCGGCGCCCGCCGACCCCGCCGACGAGGAGGCCATCGCCCACCTTTCCTACACCTCAGGAACGACCGGGAGGCCAAAGGGGGCCTGCCTCGCGCACGAGCCGACGGTGCGCGCCGCGCGCTGCATCGCCGAGCGCCTGCGGATGTCGGGCGCCGACGCCTCTTTCGGCCCGACCGCCCTGTCGAGCTCCTACCAGCTCGTGGCCAATCTCCTGCCCGGCCTGCACCACGCGATACCCATCGCCGTGATGGCGCGCTGGAGTCCGGAGCCAGGCTGGCAGAAGCTCGACGAGACCGGCTCCACCATCCTCGCCGCGAACCCGACCGTGCTGGCCGACGTGCTCGCCGAGTCGCGCCGGAGGGGGCGCGCGCCGAGGGGGCTTCGCCTCGGGCTCTCCGGCGGCGGCCCCGTGCCCCTGCCGCTGAAGCGGTCCTGGAGGGACGAGCTCGGGCTCCCGCTCGTCGAGAGCTACGGGCAGAGCGAGCTCGGCGGATTCGTGGCCCTGGGCCACCCGGAGTTCCTGCCGGACTCGAGGCTCTGGGCGGTGGGCCGGCCTCTGCCGGACAAGGAGGTCCGGGTCCTGGACGCCGCGGGCGGCGAGCTGCCCCCCGGCGAGGTCGGCGAGCTGTGCCTGCGCGGCGGCTTCATGAAGGGGTACTGGGGCAAGCCCGAAAAGACCGCCGAGGCCCTGCGCGGCGGGTGGCTCCACACGGGGGATGCGGGCACGATGGACGCCGACGGCTACGTGACGATGCGCGGGCGTTTCTCGGAGCTCTTCTCCGTCAGCGGCAGGACCTGGTTCCCGCGCGACGTCGAGGAGGCTCTCTGCTCGGCCGAGGGGATCCAGGCGGCCGCGGTCGTGGGCCTGCCGGCCGGCGCCCTCGGGCACAGGCCCGTCGCCTTTGTCATCGCGGGCGGGGATCCGTTCGACGCCGCGGCGCTCAAGAAGGCCCTGCAGGTTGCACTGCCCTACGACCTGACCCCGCTCGAGATCGTCCGCGTGGGCGAGTTTCCCATGACGCCCACGGGGAAGATCGCCAAGGCGGAGCTTCGCGACCGGGCGATCGCCGGCGCCGCGGGGCCCCGGTAGAGCCCGCCCCTCCCCGGATCCGTGGCCGCGGTCAGGGGCGGCGGCGCTTCCCGCTGCGGCACAGATCGGCGATCTGCCCGGCATATTTTGCGGCTCCCGATTCGAGCCAGCGCATTCCCTTTTCGGCCGTGGCGGCCCGCGCATCGCCCATGATGCCCGTCCTCGACACGTCCTGGGTCGCCCATGAGAAGGTCGCCGGGGCGGCCTCGGGCCTGAGCTCGCCCGGGTCGTCGATGTGGGCGGGATATTCGCAGCGTGCGTTCCCCATCCTGACGAGGCCGCCCGCGGCGGCCAGCATCAGGGAAGTCTCGAGCTCTCCCGCGTGGAACCCGTAGGCCGCCTCCTGCCGGGAAAGCCCCAGGTCGCGGTTTGCGACGAGAAGATCCGCGCGGACTCCGCAAGTCTCGCGGATTTCCCGGAGCGTGTAGGCGATCACCGATATGTTCCCCCCGTGCGTGTTGAGGATGGCGAGCTGGCGGAATCCCCAGGCGCGCACCTGGCGGGCCGTGGCCAGGAGAAGCTCCCTCAGCGTGGCCTTCGAGATCGCGAGGGTGCCGGGAAAGCCGGCGTGCTCGTTGCTCTTGCCGACCGTGATCGCCGGCGCGACGTAGCAGGAGGCGCCCGGGGGCAGCCGGGCCAGGGCAAGCGAGAGCCAGACCTGCCCCAGCAAGGCGTCCACCGACACCGGCAGGTGCGGGCCGTGCTGCTCGATCGCCCCGGTGGCGAGGATGACCGGGGCCCATTCCCTGTCGGGAAGGGCGGCGATCCGGGCCGGCGTCATCGCGGGCAGGTATCGGTCCCGGTACGACGGAAACGGGGCAATCGGCTTCATCGCATCCTGGCGGCGCCGAGCCTGCCTCCGCGCCTCAATGGCGGCCGCTCGAAGATCTCCCTGAGGAGCGAGGCCAGCCTGCCGGCGGCGGATTTGAACGCGTTTTCGGAGTCCACTTTTCCCGGATCCTTTGGGGGGCCCGCGGCCCGGGCCAACGGCCCCGGCGCGATTCCGGTGATCGCCGTGTACAGGGCCTGGACCGTCCGCCGGCTCCCGCTGCGCGCAGGGTGCAGGTCGAGGCCGAGCCCGCTCATGGCGATGCAGAACATCTGCACGGCGTGCCCGATGCGCAGGTCCCGGGCCACGGCGTCGCAAAGTTCCTCGTTCCACGGGCTCGAGTTGAGAAGGACGACCTTCGCGAACCCGGAGGCCTTCACCGAAAGGACCGTCTCCTCGATCAGTGCGCAGGCGACCGGGGGGCTGACGGCGAAGGCGCACCCGGGGTCCGGCCCGGCGACGAACCGGACGGGGGGCAGGACGAGG
>Ga0182030_10019564_pt1 | contig 12862 bp, 8 predicted proteins | sample 812S3MmetaG_FD_121299 | JGI IMG/M metagenome (GOLD analysis project Ga0182030, IMG submission 121299) | Permafrost microbial communities from Stordalen Mire, Sweden - 812S3M metaG (Illumina Assembly) | ecosystem: Environmental > Terrestrial > Soil > Wetlands > Permafrost | place: Sweden... | reverse complement strand
GATACATTGGCTGATACAACCACAGTTACCATGCCGGCAACCGACATTACCATTGAAGCCGAAGAAGGAGCACCCTATTCATTGACCGTCAACAATGGAAGTGGAAGCGGTTGGTATAGCGCCGGAACTATTGTTCCTGTGGTATCAAACTATGGCGCAGACTTCATGGTTTGGAGAGGTGATATACAGGATGTGGCAAATACGCTGTCTAATTCAACCACAGTAACCATGCCGGCAGCCGATATAACTATTGATGCCATCAAAGCACAGAATAACTTGTATATAGTAAATATAAATGTATCAGATGTAACCTCTTTTGAAAATATTTCTGATGCCATAGTTACAATTTTTGTTTCGGGGGTTGATACTTTAGTAGCAATTGATTCTACTGATGGGAATGGGAATATGGAATTTCTATTGCCAGCAGGGACATATATAGCAAATGCAACTGCCAATGGTTATGAAAATGAGCCCAATGCTATTCCAGATTTCAATGTAACACCAGGAGTGTCGGATTTTTATATCTACATGCAACCATGCGACATCAGTCTGAAAGAAAATGGTTTGAATATTCTGTCCGTGTACCCCAATCCAACAAAAGACAAGTTAAATATTGGATTACCTGAAGGACAAGTGCAGGAGGTGATCGTTACAGATATACTTGGTAAACCTGAAGAAGTCAGGAATGTCACAGAAAACAACCTTCTTATCCTTGATGTCAGTGATCTTACAAAAGGCTTGTATAATATAACAATAATTATAAAAGACAAAAGTTACAGAGCCCTGTTTGTAGTTGAATAGTCTGTCATGCACAGACTCTATTTACTCTTTTAAAATTATTGTAAAATCCAAGAAATGAGGAAGAAAAAAGAGAATCCGGGTAAAATATTTTCAGATAAATAAGGTATGTTTACAATTCTTTTTAAATTTGAACAAACATAAATCCATGCACTACACAAAAAAGATATTGTTTATTTTTACAACTATTGCCGTACTTAGCTCCTGTAAAAGTCAACATCAGGAATCCGAAACCTTCCCCTACCCTTTTCTGAACTATCATTTATCAATGAATCAACGAATTGATGATTTGGTATCCCGATTAACGATCGAAGAAAAAATATCATGGTTGATGCTTTCAAACCCTCCCATCCCCAGGTTGGGAATAAAGGCTTTTCAATTTGGTGGTGAATGTCTCCATGGTATTGCCAGATCTGGCAGAGCCACCGTATTTCCACAAAACATCGGATTGGGAGCAACTTTTGATGAAGAACTTATTTTTAGAATGGCTACTGTTATTTCTGATGAAGCCCGTGCTAAATATAGAGCCATTGATAGTCTCAATGATCATCAGTTTATAACCGGGATCACTTATTTTTCTCCAAACATAAATATTTTCCGGGATCCACGCTGGGGCCGGGGACAGGAAACATATGGTGAAGACCCTTATCTTACGTCAAAACTTGGGGTTGCCTTTGTCAGGGGAATTCAGGGGGATAATAAGAATTATCTGAAAACAGCAGGTTGCGCCAAACATTTTTTTGCACACAGCGGTCCTGAGGATGGACGAGCACTGGTTCACAACAACCCGTCCAAAAAAGATCTGAACGAGACGTATCTGCCTGCTTTTAAGGCGCTGATTCAGGAAGCAGACGTACAAATGATCATGGCAGCATATCATTTTATTAACGATACCCCGGCTGCTGCAAATCCATATGTGCTGAAAACAATTCTGCGTGATCAGCTCGGATTTAAACATATGGTTACTTCTGATGGGGGGGCTATTGAATTGATGAATGGCATCCAGAAATTTACCAGAACACCTGAAGAATCAGCATTAGCTGCATTTAAAGCAGGAATTGATCTTAATCTTGGAGATGCTTATAAAAAACTGATTGATCTCTATCAACAGAAAAAAATATCAGAGAAAGACATTGATGTGTCTTTACGCAGGGGATTGGAAATAAAATTCAAACTCGGTGTTTTTGATCCTTCGGAAATGAATGTTTATAATAAAATCCCAACGAGTATTTTGAACTCTGAAGAGCATAAAAAATTGGCTTTAGAGGTCGCACAAAAATCCATCGTACTGTTAAAGAACAATCATGTTTTGCCATTGAATAAAAATTTAAAAAAGCTCTACATTGTTGGGAATATGGCAGCAAATATAGATGTTCTATTGGGAAACTATAATGGATTAAGTGGTGACATGCCTTCAGTTTTAAGCGCTATTATTTCAAAAATTAATCCTGGTACCATAGCAGAATATCGTCCGGGTGTGATGCTGGATGAGCCCAGCAAATCGAAAGCCGACTGGACAGATCCCGCACATCAATGTGATGCCATCATAGCTGTTATGGGAATATCAAACCTTATTGAAGGTGAAGAAGGGGAATCTATAGCATCTGAAGCTCAGGGAGACAGACCAGATCTCGGACTTCCAAAAAATCAGGTCGCGTATTTTAAAAAATTACGCAGTTATGGTAAAAAGCCTATTATACTTGTTTTGACGGGAGGAAGTCCCATCATTGATCCGGAAATTTATGAACTGGCAGATGCCGTTTTGTTTGCCTGGTACCCCGGTGAACAAGGAGGCAATGCTATTACTGATATTATATTTGGAGATGTCTCACCATCAGGCAAACTTCCTATCACTTTTCCTGCATCAGTTGAACAACTTCCTGCATTCAACGATTACTCCATGGTTAACAGGACCTATAGGTACATGAAAGAAGAACCGTTATTTCCATTTGGTTATGGTCTAACTTATTCATCATTTGACATAAGTGAAATTACATTAAATAAAAAGGAGTTTGAAAGAAAAGATACATCATTATTGGTTTCTGTTAAAGTAACCAATACAGGAAAAGTGGTTTCAGATGAAATCGTTCAATTGTATATTTCTGCTATTGATCAAACATTCAGAACACCCTTGTATTCTTTAAAAGGGTTTAAGCGGATTCATCTGAACCCGGGTGAAAATGTGAAAGCAGAATTTAATCTTTTAAAAAAGGATGTAATGATCGTGAATGATGAAGGGTTGGAAGCATTATATCCGGGAAAATACAAAATTACCATTGGTTTCTGTTCTCCTGGAAAAAGAAGTGAGAAGCTGAATCAAACAAAATTTGAAGTTGCTGATTTTTCGATTCAATAGAGTCTGACTTTAAAGTAAAGGGTACACACCTGCTTTGTTACTTCTCTTCCTTCAGAAGGGGCTTCTTCTCAAAAACAGAATGTTTTTTGTTTTTACCATTATACAAAACAAAATACTTATCATAAATCAGAACCTGCTTGTTTATTGGGGTCCATTTATAAGATTCGCGTACTGAATCGGACAAAACTTTTGAATAATGATAAGCGGTCAATTCCTTCAGATGCCCATCTTCCTGGAAGACCTCATATAAAATTGATGCCCCGGAAGAATTATTTTCTTTCACCTCATAAGATGTCTGCTCAATGGAATGACCTTTTTTACTGAGTCTGCCCCGGTAATTTATGAGTACCCAATAAGCAGGCTTTTCTATTTTATATTTTAACTTAGTTCGTTTATATTTATAATTAAATGTGAAATCATTTTTACCTGTAAAATCCAAAGAATCAATAAAATCATTAAAGTCTTCGATTAAATTTTGTTGTTTGATTTCAAAAGAATCTTTTATTGATTCTTCTTTTTCTGCTAAATTCTTTTCAACAACCGGACTAACAATTTTAGGCTTTGGTTTCTTAACTGTTTTCTTCTGAGCAAAGAGTACGGTTGAACAAACCCCAATTAAAATGAAAAAAAAGAATCTTCGTAAATTCATAAAACAAGTCATTTGGTTAACAATTCGTCTGATTAATTGAAAATCTAAAGTACATTATATATTATTTATTTTTAAGTTTTCCGGTATATCCTTAATAAGAATATTTTCCGGGGAAGCATCCAGAATTTTATTAAATTCCTCTAATATTTTCTTTAAAGAGTCCTGATCAGATAGATTGTTAATATAAAGGTCGTTTTTTCCTACATTATCAAGTTTGTTAATTACATATTGTACTGAAAGGAGATTAATATACACAGCAGGCTGAAAAACGCTTTCTTTGGGATCATCGCTAACTACTTCAATAACCAGATTGGCTTGTTGCATCAGATACAACAATTCTGTAGCAATACGTACCGGTAAGTCCAGTTGGTGCGATATTTCAGAGACTGAAAGAGCTTTCTGCCCCTTCGCGAAATTCTTAATTACCAATTGGATTATCTGCAGAGACAGCAATCTTTTAAGTGCCGGACTGATAAGCATTGCATTATTTTCATGTGCATAATTTTCTTCATTTTGAGCAGCGAATGACAATTCAGCACCAAATAATACAATCAGCCAACTGGTTTGCATCCATATCATAAATAAAGGCAGTGCTGCAAAGCTTCCATATACAGCATTGTAATTCGACATGCCAATCTGGAATTTAAAATAGCTCCATTGTACAACCTGGAATATGCTGCCTGCTAAAATTCCCGCTGTCAATGCAGAAGATAATTTTACCTTTGTATTGGGCATTACCATATACATTAATGTAAACAAAACCCAAAGTAAAACATACGGGATAAATCCTATTAAAAAAATTACAATGGATTTAAAAAGTATGGCAATACCTAAAGCTGTTAATATGCCGCTAAGTTTTGTGGAAACATAAACTGTGAGACTGCTTGAAAGGAGAACAAAAACAGGCGCTATAATTATAATAGAAAGATAATCGGAAAATTTCCTGTTCCATGGCCTTGCTTTTTTTATTTGCCAGATATCATTAAATGAAAGTTCAATATTATGCAATACTCTCATTATCGTCCAGAATAATAATAACAGTCCGGCACTCGCGACAACTCCACCCTGAGATTTTCTCAACATTGAATTGGCGAATGTAATAATCCAGTTCAGAACTTCTTTCTGTCCATTAAACCGGAATACTAATTCCGCCTGTAACCTTTTATCAAAACCAAAGCCTTTGGCAATTCCAAAAAGCATGGCAACCACCGGTACTAAGGACAACAGAGAATAATAAGTCAAAGCAGAAGCTCTTATTACAACTCTGTTTTCCATAAAACTTTTAATGGTTATTAAAAAAATCCTGACTATTCTTACCAGAAAAGCTTCACCTGATTTTTTATGATGTAAAAATGGTTTCCGGAAATCCCGAAAAAAATAATTCCTTACTTTATTTAATTGAGTTTTTTCAGGCATGTGTAAAGAATCATTCATTATTTTTAAAGCAAATTTATGCCAATTTCCGATATCTGCTATAGCAGACGATAAAATAATTATGATCATGATAAATAAAGTGATCTTTTCCCGTTATGGATAAAGACTAAATAATTTGATTTGAACAGATGACATATCAGCTTTAACAACAAAATCAAACTTATTAAGCTGTGTGCAGAGATAAAAATCCTCAGGTGGTGAGAAATTCGCTTTTGAAGGATCGAAAAAACGCTGACCGCTTGTTCTCTTTAAAACGTCCACCTGCTGAACAAAATCTGTACTTTTTCCTTCTAAAGAATTCTTTATATATTCAGCGCAGAACGTATCTTCCTCGGTGGGATATTCACAGGCATAACCCATACAAACCAAAGATACTTCTGATGGATTTTGTTTCTTAATGTAATTAACGATTGCATTTGCATTTACAAAGCTTCCGGTAAGGATTTCTTTTGCATGAAATGCATTGACTATACCCTGAGTTCCTGAACTGGTACGGTGTACAATCGTTTTACCATTGAAATCAGAATTAAATATCTTTGATGGTGAATTACCAAAATCAAATCCTGGAATGGGTTTCTCATCGCGTTCACCTATTAAAATAAAATCAGGATTTTTTTTCTTTAATGCCCAAGCTTCTTCTTCGTCGCCAACGGGTATTACCAGGCTTGCTCCATTATTAAAAACATAAGGAACCACCGTAAATGCCCTAAACACATCAATGATCACAGACAACCCTTTAGCTTCCCTTGCTCCATCTAATAAATGCAGAATATTAATTTTCATTTAAAGCAGGAAAACACATTAACGTCCATGTTCTAACTTCAATTTATATCTCAACTTATTAATTTTATAAAACAAACCCAATTGAGTCGGATATAAAGCATCATAAAGTTCAAAAAAACCATTATTATACCTGTAAAAGAAATAATCACAACGATCGTCCTTTTCCTGAAGACGAATAAAATCCAAAGGTATTCCATCCCAGTTTCCAATTAAAAAGGAATATGAAAAATAATTTTTGAAACCCAATACCCTGCCATTTCTGCCAATCCTTATTTTATTAATCAATTGATCATTTGAATCATATAAAAAATAATCTCCGGAAAACCATTTCCTGATCATTTGCTCCAGCATTTTATCTTCATCACTGGAATTTGTCTTTTTAAATGTGATAATAAGTTTATCCTTATGATCTGTTAATTCCACCTGCAGTTCTGATCTGTTTTTTGTCTTAAAACATATATTGGTAATGTTCTTTTGATCGTATTTTTCAAGAGAATCCTTCCAAAATACAGGGATCAGGTCATGCTTATGGGGTGTTTTTTTTATGGCTATAACATACTGATATCTCTCCTTCTCATTAAACTGAAAAACAGGGTAAAAGCGAATTATAGAATCCACTGCTGTTAAGGAATTATATTTTTTCAAAGAATCCACATAACTATAATCAACCCATACTCCATTCAATGAGTTATTGGGATTGGGCTTGCATGAAAACAAACAAATGATGCAAAAAAGAAAAATATATTTTTTCATTCGTATAATATTTAATTTTTAATAATTAAGCCCACTTATTAAATTGTGTACGTGTTTATCACGCGTGTGGGAATCCTAACATTCTGATACAAACACTGACTTTATGGACAGACTCTAATTATGTATTAACTATTTATAAAACAGCAATTTAAAACTATGTCTTCTAAAAAAAATACTTTTTAGAGAGGCCCTTTGGATCAAATATATACAAATTTACATAAAAAATTAATATTGAACGAAAAAACGATCAGATTTTTTATTAATCATAACGAAAATCTGTTTTATCAGCCTTATCAGCGTTATCAATGTCCCCGGGGCAGCCTGGAAAAATAAATTTACGAAAGCGAAAAATCATTATATCTTTCAAAAAAATCTTATATTTGGATGTATCTTTCAATTGTCTTATGGAGCCCACGTTGTCGAATTTTATTAATTGGTGTTTGAGTTTTATTAACAGGTGGGGTTCATAGGTTTATTATAAAATATAACAGTTATGAAGCGCATTTATTTATTTATCGTATCATTTTTTTATATTGCATTAACATTCTCACAATCCTATGCTCCGACATGGGAATCTATTGACAGTCGTCCTGTTCCTCAATGGTTCAGTGAAGCAAAGTTTGGAATATTTATACATTGGGGTGTTTATTCAGTCCCGTCCTATCGTCCTTTCGGGAAAGAAAAAGAGGGTACTTATGCCTAATGGTATGAATCTGATGTAATGAATAAACCTGCAATGAATGATAGCTTTCATACCAGGACATACGGTAAAGATTTTGCCTACCGGGATTTTGCAAAAATGTTCAAAGCTGAATTATTCAATCCTGACCAATGGGCACAACTGGTAAAAGATGCCGGTGCAAGATATGTGATCTTTACTGCCAAACATCACGACGGGTATTGTATGTGGCCCACAAAAGACATCTACTCTAAAAACTGGAATGTAATGGATGTTGGTCCAAAACGGGATATCGTTGATAATCTCGCCCAAGCTATTCGTAATAAAGGTATTCGCTTCGGGATTTATTATTCACTGATGGAATGGGAATCTACTCCAGCTATATCCCGCAATACAGGATATTATATTGATAAATCCGTATTTTATAAATATGCCATACCTACCGACAGATACACTGAACATATTCATGGTCAACTCAGAGAGTTAGTAAATTTATATAAACCCTCGATTATTTTTGCTGATGGTGCATGGGATTATGATGAAAGCTACTGGAAAAGTACAGATTTTCTTTCATGGTTGTACAGCAGCTCTCCCGTGAAAGATGAAATTGTTGTTAATGACAGATGGGGTAAGGACTGTCCCGGTAAACACGGAGGATACTATAGCACAGAATATTCGCATGGATCAGAAAATTTAACAGCTGATCATCCATGGGAAGAATGTCAGGGGATCGGCTACTCATTTGGATACAACAGAGTTGAGACTTCTGCTGATTATAAAACATCAGATGCGTTAGTCAAACTTTTGATTCAGATTGTATCTAAGGGGGGAAATTTTCTTCTTAACGTGGGTCCTTCTGCTGATGGACGTATTCCTGAATTACAGCAGGAACGATTGCTTGATATTGGTAACTGGTTAAAAGTAAATGGAGAAGCAATCTATGAAACTCAAAACATCAGGTTTCAGGAATCCTATATTCCGCAGGATCCAAATGGCGAGCAAAATGTATTCCTTACCACAAAAGGAGATGCTGTGTATGTCTTGTTTACCAAATGGCCTTCTGATAAAACGATTGTTATTACCGATATAAAAACATCTGCTCAGACAAAAGCACAATTATTGTCCAATCCGGAAAAGAACTTATTGATTAACATGAAAGGAACAGGAATCGCGATCACTCTCCCATCCTACTCACCAATGCTTAATAATCCCGGGAATGCCTGGGTCATTAAGCTTAATGATGTTATGATTCAGGACAAATAATATTTGTCTGATCCAAATACTTTATAGACAGATATCAATATTATTTCTTTGTCAATCCTGTCCAATCGTCCGTTCTGAATGGACTTGCCGGTAAACCCTCCTTATTATAGAGATTGGCTTTAGCCGGATTATCAGCCCATGCATATCTTACTGCAACCGGGTTTTGAATATTGTCATTCCATACCAACACAGACTTTCCATCAATTTTTGCTTTTGCCCAAACAAATTTTTTATTAGTACCTGCTATTGAGAATTCAAGCAAATCTCCTTTTCTGGCAACAAGCTTCGTTCCAAAGTCTTTAAAAGTAATTCTGATTTTATTCCCTTCTATTTTCATCGTATCATAAATGGGTCCGGAATATACAATATTTTCACCGTAGGCAATTTTTTCAGCTGCAAGAGCCAGACGTTTTCCAACATCATATTTGTTTTTAGGATGAATATTTTCTGCATCCCCGATGTCAATAATTACAGCCATACCTGTATTTGGAAGCGTTAAAGTTTTTAATTGAGCCTCACGAAGCTCAGCCCAATCACTCTCAACCGGGGAATTAAAATTTGGTTTGAAATTCGCCAATTGTACAAACAGAAAAGGGAAATTACCTTGTTTCCACTGTTCCCTCCAATCATTTATTAAAGCAGGGAATAAGGTTCTGTATTGAAACGCGTGGTCAGCATTTGCTTCACCCTGATACCAAATAACACCTTTAATAGAGTAACTTAATATCGGAGCAATCATTGCATTAAATATATATGACGGCATCCAGTCACTGAGAATACTGTAATCTGGTTCAACATACTCAGGAATATCTTTGAAATTAAAACCTATTTTATATTTCCATACGCCGGATAATGAGACCTCTTTTCCAAGCATTTTATAATGAAAAGCTTCTCCTGAGAAACCACCGCTTCCACCATAATCTATAACCTGGATGGCTATAACATTTTTTCCTTCTTTCACCTGTTTCGCTGGAACTTTATATATTCTTTTAATATTATACCCATCCGTTGATCCAACCAATACGCCATTAAAATAGGTGTTATCCATATCATCTATGGCACCAAGATCCAATTCCAAATCTTTCCCTGCTCTTTCTTTTGAAATATCAATTTCATTTCTGAACCATATTATTCCATCAAAACCAGGAAGACCATTGTTTTCCCAGATCATCGGAAGCTGCATTTCAGACCAATCCTTAACATTTATTTTGATGTTAAACCAATCCGTTGCTCCTTTATCTTCAGAAAGGGCTTTTATTTTCCATCCCTGAAGATTTTCTTTTCTTAGTTTTTGTTTAACCATACGAACCTGATAATTATCTCTATTTTCTTTGTAGGTAGACAAGATATCCGGGAAAGATTTTAAGGCATTTTCGCTCATCCATAATTCCGCGGCAGTACCACCCCAGTTTGAAGAAATTAATCCTATAGGTACTTGATACTTAGCATATAATTCTTTTGCAAAAAAATAAGCTACAGCTGAAAAATTTGATGTATTGCCAGAATCCACAGGTAACCAGGCCACACTATCAATATCGTCTTTCGGTTCTTCCGATACTTCATCTTTAAACCGAACCAATCGGATTTGTTTGTTCGATGCGGTTTTGATTTCGTCCGCGTACTTTTTTGTCTCCTTCATTGTCAGTTGCATATTCGACTGACCGGAACATACCCATACATCGCCAAAAAGAACATCTCTGATAACAATTGTATCTTTTCCTTTTACTGTCAAATCATACGGACCACCGGCTTTAACAGGGGACAAAATAACAAACCATTTGCCATTGTTATCAGCTGTGGTATTGTAATCACGCCCTGCAATGGTAACATTTAGAACTTCAGCAACATCAGCCCATCCCCATATCTTAACATTTGTATCCCTCTGCAAGATCATTCCATCACAGATAATCCGCGGCATTTTTACATTAGATTGAACAGGATTATAGAACAAAAAAAATACTACAAAACAGAAAATAAAATTTCTCATAGTTCTGATTAATTAATTCAAGATGATCATTAAACTACAAATTTACTAAAATACATGAATAATGGATTAACAATATAAAAAATATCCCATTGATTTGAAAAAGTAATTCAGTAAAACTAATATCCAGAGTCTGTCATTTAATCATTTCTTAATGCATCCTTTAAATTCATTGTCATGACAAATTTCGAAGTAAAATAAATACAGATAAATCCACTTACAAAAATAGTTGCTATAAGGAAAAACAGGAAGGAATGAATCGTATATCCGGTTGAAAAAAGAGAAGGAAGAATTCCGATCAAAGCTGAACCTAACCCAATTGAAATTCCGCAAACCAATAAAAATAAGTTTTCAAACAATACCAATCTGAATATCCAGTTCTTCTTAAAACCCAATGCCTGCATCATTGAAAACTCTTGCTGCCTTTCTAAAATATTCCGAAACAATATAATTCCAAGTCCAAAAGTACCCAACATGAACCCTAATCCGCCCAATACCATAAAAACCGACAGATACGTATTCTCAATAGAATTAAACTCTGCCAATCGTTTTGAAGTTGGTATTACATCCATGCCATAATCAGCAAAACTTGAATTTAATAGGTCTGTCACTTTCTTTTGTTTCGTTTTCGGTGCATCAATGATCATACATTTTGAAGCTGCCGACGATGGAAAATATTTTAAAAATACACCCGCATCAACCAACAGACTTCCCTGAAATACAGAATTGTCAAGTCCGCCAATGATCCTGAACCGGATATGATCACCCTTTTCCGTTAGATAAGTAAGTGTATCACCCACCTCCTTTTTCATTCCATATTGAATAACTGTTTGATCGGCAAAGGCAGGGTATACATTATTCTTATATGATTTCATCAACTCACGCCATGGATGATTTGCATCAACAAATTTTAATAATGTCTGAAAAGAAAATGATCCTTTGGCATCAAATTCTTCCGGATGTACACCCAGTATACGAGGTCGCCGAACCTGATTTAAATTCAAACAACTGGCATCATCACCGTCAAGACAATAAAACTGATGAAAGTAAACACTGTCCAGTTCCCTGTCATCGGCCATTATCATATCCTTTTTCCCATCAGAAGTATTTATATTTTCAACTATTGGCAAAGTGGTTTCTGCCCACAACAGATAACCACCTGTTCCAGACTTAGCATCACTTTCAGTTCCGTAAAAGGTCCTCCGGTAAGAACCTGTAAGTACGATACTAAATGTCCCCAATGCAAGAACAAGAATGATGATCGTACTTCTAAGCCTGTTCCTTCCTGCATTTATCAGGATAAGTTGAAGAATCCCGGGAATTGACTGCTCTGTTTCTTTTTTGTGAATACTGAAAAATAAAACGACCAAAGCTGTACATCCGGATAAGAATAAAGCGCCTGCTGACAAAAATAACACAGCATGATCAATCTTTGTTGATAGAAAAGAAATACATGAAAGAATCAGTGTAGCGGAAAAACAAGTAAACATAACAACTTTGGTAACTAAAGATTCTTTCTTTATCAAAATCTTATTGTCATCTGAAACGCTGTTGAGCAAACTGACTACAGGTTGTCTGAACTTTTTTATTGAAGTCAGAAATATCGTCATCAACGCGATAAATATTCCTATCCCCCCCCCTGATAGAATGGTGGAAGGAAGGATAAAGACAGACAACATTTCCATTCTTACAGCATCATTCCAGATTGAGTTTAAACCTGTTATCAGTCCATAATTATATAGGATACCGGTCATGGCTCCAGCCATTCCACCCAAAATAATAACGAGAGAAGATTCTGTGAACCGGATTTTCAGCATCCTGTTTTTACTAAATCCAAGCGTTGTCAGTATAGCTGTTTCACGATCCCGCATTTCTGTATTCAGTAAATGGATAATGACCAATAAGAGTATACAAGCCAATATCAGAAAGAAACTTAAACTGAGAAAAAGAGTTCCGAAATCCACTGCATTCGTAGCCGCGTACATTCCATCATCACGAACGGAACCAATGGACATACCCAAATCAGCAGGTTTTATCTTTGTTTTTAGTAAATATCTTAAAGAATCCAATGAAATATTTTTCTTATCAAAACGAATTCCGGTATAGCAACCAAACTGATTTTTCCAAAGTTTAATACCTGCCTCTTCTGAAATAAATGCTTTG
>Ga0182030_10019560_pt1 | contig 12864 bp, 11 predicted proteins | sample 812S3MmetaG_FD_121299 | JGI IMG/M metagenome (GOLD analysis project Ga0182030, IMG submission 121299) | Permafrost microbial communities from Stordalen Mire, Sweden - 812S3M metaG (Illumina Assembly) | ecosystem: Environmental > Terrestrial > Soil > Wetlands > Permafrost | place: Sweden... | reverse complement strand
TAATCGACGCTCGGCAGATCGCTGATCGACATGGTGCGATAGGCGACCACCCCGAACATGGCGATGCCCGCCATCAGAAGGCTGGTGGCGATGGGCCGGCGGATGAAAATTTCGGAGAAGTTCACGACTCTCCTATCGCCTAGCCTTTGGGCGCCGCACGGTCTTTTTTCTTGCCGTCGTCGCCGCCCTTGCCGTCGCGCATCTGCACCTTAATCCCCGGCGCGAGCCGCAACTGGCCCTCCACGACAATGGTTTCGCCCGCGTCGAGACCTTTTTCGATGACCAGGTCCTGATCCACGCGCACACCGGCGACCACAGGCCGCGCTTCCACGCTGCGGTCCTCCTTCACCACGTAGACGAACGCGCCGTCCTGCCCTGTCTGCACCGCCTGATTCGGCACCACGATGGCGTTCGGCTGCATGGCCAGCCGCAGAATCACGTTGACGAACTGGCCCGGCCACAGCTTGCGGTCCTTGTTATCGAACGTCCCTTTCAGCTTGATGGTCCCGGTGGTCATGTCGACGTTGTTGTCGATAAAAGTCAGCGTGCCGGACTCGTTTCCCGCAGCGTCCTGAAGCTTCGCCAGCACCTGCACTTTGCCTCCGGCCATATACTTTTTCACGTCGTTCAGTTTCGACTCGGGAACCGCGAACGTAGCGTAGATCGGTTCGATCTGGTTAATGGTCACCAGTTCCGTGGTATTGGGCGGAACCACGTTGCCCTGCTTGATGGTCACATTGCCGGTGCGTCCGTCGATGGGCGATTTGATCGACGTGTAGCCCAGCTGCACTTCGGCGTTGGCGATATTCGCCTGGTCGGCGACGGCCTGCGCCTTTGCGCTTTCAATCGCCGCGCGATCGGCCATGACCGATTGGGCCAGAGCGTCGGCGTTCGAGGTGAATTGCTCCCCCTGATCCTTCGAAACGATGCCTTCGGCCGCCAGCTTGTTATATCGCCCGGATTCGGTGCGGGCGTACTTTTCCTGCGCGATATCGCGGGCTAAGTTGGCTTGCGCCTGCGCCAGCAACGCCTGATCCTTGGCCAGATTCGCCTTCACCTGCGCCAGCGCGGCTTCAAGCGGCCGCGGATCGATGGTGAACAGAGGATCGCCCTTCTTCACCAGGTCGCCTTCCTTGAAAAATACCTTGGTGATCTCGCCGCCCACCTGCGCCTTCACACTGATGGTCGAGTACGCTTCCACGTTGCCCACCACCGCTACGTCGATCGGCACGTCCTTCTGCCCTACCTTCGCCGTAACCACCGGCACCGCTCCGCCGGCACCTTTTCCGCTCTTGCCGCCTTTGGGCGCGCCGTCGGCTGTCGTCGAACTGGAGCAGCCGTGGAGAAAAAGTACGCCAATCAGCGCAACGCACAGTAATCCGGTGCTGGCTATCCGCGTCTGGACGTTGTAGGAGGGGTGGATTTTCACGCTGGTCTTTTGGAGCTTAGGTTAGATTCTAATATAGATGGGACTGCTGTTGTTGGCTTATGTGTTTGGCGCTCCCATCCTGCCCAAAGTTACATACGCTCTGCCATTCGGCTGTTATCCTTGCCTCTTTTCCCGTACTCGCCCGGACTGTTATCATCGTCAGTAAAAGTGTAGTGCTTCCGCGTCCCGCTCGTTTCCATCATTAAGGAGTTCTTATGATCCCGTCCCGTCGCGCAACTGCCCTTTTTCTGTCTGTAGCCGGCCTGCTGGTCTACAGCTCCGTTGCGCTGATCTCACAAAGTACCGGCCGTCGATCCGAGCCTCTGATTCATCAGAAAGTCGATGAAAACAAATTAGTTACGCTGGCTGGTAACACCCGTTCCGAGGCCAATGCCGAAAACGACCTGGGCCCGGTCGCGGGCGCCCTGAACATGGATCATATGCTGCTCCAGTTGAAGCGCTCAGCGTCCCAGCAGCAGGCAGCCGCGCAGTTCGTGGCCGATCTCCACAATCCCAAGTCGCCCAACTTTCATAAATGGATGACAGCCGCCGAGTTCGGCGGGAATTTCGGGGTCGCGGGAGCCGATATCCAGGCCATCACGGCGTGGCTTCAGTCGCATGGCTTCACTGTCAACGGGGTTTATCCGAACGGCATGATGATCGATTTCTCGGGCAGCGCGGGCCAGGTCCACCGGGCGTTTCACACCTCCATTCACCATCTGGACGTGAGCGGCGTCGCTCACCTCGCCAATTACAGCGACCCCCAGATTCCGGCAGCCCTGGCTCCGGCCGTGGCCGGCGTCGTCTCCCTGAACGACTTCCAGCCCCACGCGATGAAGCGGGCGAAATACAACTTTAACTATCAGGGTCAGCCCAACCAGGCGGTGGTCCCCGCCGACCTGGCGACGATTTACGATTTGAATCCTCTGTTCGCGCAAGGGATTACGGGCGCAGGCCAGACCATCGCGGTGATCGAGGATACGGATCTCTATAGCTCCGCCGACTGGAGCACCTTCCGCACCACCTTTGGCCTGGACCAGTACACGGCTGGATCCCTGACCACGGTGCATCCGACGCCCTCGAGCGGCCTGAATAATTGTTCCGCGCCCGGCATCGTCGCCGGTGACGATGGCGAAGCGATTCTCGATGCCAAGTGGGCCAGCGCCGCGGCACCAAGCGCGGCCATTGTGGTGGCGGCCTGCGGCAACACACGAATCACCTTCGGCGGCTTCATCGCCATGCAGAACATCGTGAACTCCAGCAATCCTCCGTCGATTATCAGCATCAGCTACGGGAATTGCGAGGCGGAAAATGGAGCCTCGTCGAACGCATCCATCAACGCTCTCTATCAGCAGGCGGTGGCCGAAGGCATTTCGGTGTTCGTCGCGGCCGGAGACGAGGGCGCGGCCAGTTGCGACGCAGGACTTTCCAGCGCCACCCACGGCATCGGCATCAGCGCCTACGCTTCGACGCCTTATAACGTCGCGGTCGGAGGAACCGATTTTTCCGACACCTTAGATGGCACCAACGGCAATTACTGGAGCGCGACCAACAGCGCCACCTACGGCTCGGCTCTGTCTTACATTCCGGAAATTCCGTGGAACGATTCCTGCGCGGGCGGCCTGCTGGCCAATTACCTGGGTTATGCGACTGTCTACGGGACTGACGGTTTCTGCAACAGCAACACCGCGAAACGGGACAACTTTGTGGAAGTCGTCGCGGGCAGCGGCGGTCCTAGCAACTGCGCCACCGGAGCTTCATCCACCTACGGGGTCGCCAACGGCTCCTGCCAGGGTATCGCGAAGCCCGATTGGCAAACCGGCCTCGCGGGGATTCCCAACGACGGCGTGCGCGACATCCCCGACGTTTCTCTCTTCGCCGCCGACGGGGTGTGGGGACACTTCTATGTCACCTGCTGGTCCGATGTGAGAAACGGCGGCGCGGCCTGCACCGGCGATCCCAGCACCTGGGCCGGCGCCGGCGGCACATCGTTCTCCTCGCCGATCATGGCGGGTATTCAAGCCCTGGTGAACCAGAACGCGGGAGGCGCGCAGGGCAATCCGAATCCCGTGTATTACTCGCTCGCCCAAAGCATGCCGAGCGTGTTCCACAGCGTCACCCGCGGCGATATCGATGTGAACTGCACCGGCACTGCGAACTGCTTCGGCTCCACTGGGTCGGTCTTCGTCGGCCGCGGCGGCAGGCCTTCGGGAAACGCCGTCGCGGGAGCCCTGTCTGTTTCCAGCAGCTCGTTCACGCCGGCCTACAGCACCGGAGCTTCCTGGAATTTCGCCACCGGAATCGGCAGCGTGGACGCATTCAATTTAGTAATGAACTGGAGCGCGGGGCAGCAGTAAAGCGTCTGTCCCACCGGTCTGCAGCTGCCTGAAGTACTGTGGTGGGGAAGGCTGTTCCGCCTGCCATTCGAGCCGCCTCCGAGTTTTTCCGCAGCCTGGTCCGCACGCTGACGCATGGCGGTTCCCCTCGTTACAGGCAGGGAACCGCCACCGTCAGGGAGCGGACAGCGCTGCCAGCGTTTCCCTCGCCGCCCGCTCCCAGGTGAACCCGCGAGCCCGCTCCGGACCAGCTTCCGTAAGCCGCGCGCGAAGACCGGTATCCGTAGTGATCCGGTCAAGCGCGCCGGCAATCTCATCCTCGCTCAGAGGATCGAAAAACAACGCCGCGTCGCCGGCGACCTCCCGCAACGGAGGAATGTCCGAACACGCCACCGGAATCCCCGCCGCCATCGCTTCCAGCACCGGCATTCCGAAACCTTCGAACGTCGATGGATAGACAAACGCCTGCGCCCGCGAATAAAGTTGAATCAGTTCTTCGCGCGGAATCCAGCCGGTAAGCTCGACTGAATCCGCAACGCCTAACTCCCGGACCAACTTATCAAGCGCCTCCGCGAAAAAGCCGCGCATTCCTGCAATCGTGAGCCGCCAGTCCCTTTTGCGACGCGCATAGGCGCGGATCAGCCGATCCAGATTCTTGTGCGGATGCAACGTGGAGACGCACAGCACATACGGCTCCGTGCGCGACCGGTCCAGCGCAAAAAAATCCGCCTCCACGCCGTGGAGGACCACATCGATCCGGTCCGCCGACAAGCCATAGACCCGCACCAGATCGGCGCGCGTCGCTTCCGACACCGCGATCAGCCGCCGTGCCCGGTGCGCCGAGGCCCATAAGAGCAGCTTCCAAAAGGGCAGATCGAACCAACGGAAATATTCGGGGTGATTTGCGTGCTGCAAGTCGTGAAACACAGTGACGCACACGCACGGTGCGAGTACGGGCGAAGTAAATCCCGGATTAAACAGAACATCGAGGCGCACCGCTTCCGCCGCCATCATGGTCTGCTCCCACAGAATTCTGGCCGGGCGAAAACTTGCGCGAACGGCCTGCGGCCTCCCATGAAAATTCGGCTGCCGGGGAACCAGATCCGGCCCCGCTTCGCGGTTGGTAAAGACGAAGTATTCGTTTTCGCGATCGATGGACGCGAGCGCGGCCAGCAGCCGGCGAAGATAAATTTCGGTGCCTCCGACGCCGCCGGGAATCAGGTACAGCGCGTTGACCCCGATGCGCGCCATCTATCTTCCGATGCGCCGCAGCGCTTCGCGCGCCTGGTGATTCGATGGATCGAGCGTCACCGCGCGTTGATACTCCTTCATCGCCGAGGCCCTGTTCCCCAAGCTCTCATAGACCGCGCCGCGATTCAGGTAAATCTGCGGGATATTCCCGTCGATCTCCTGGGCCAGAGAAAGTTCCTGCAACGCCTCATCGAATTTTTTCTGCTTGCCGTAAACCATGCTGAGCCCGACGTGAGCCTCGGCGAGCGTTGGATTCTGCGCGATCGCGGCGTTAAACGCCCGGGCCGCGTCGTCTTCTTTGTTGATGCAGTCCAGCGCGTTGGCCCAATCCACCAGCAGGCGGTAATCCGGCGCGTCCAAATGGGAGGCCACTTCGAAATTTGCGGCCGCCGCCGCGCAGTCGCCCGATTGGAACTGCGCAAAGGCAAGTTGAAACCGCGGACGCATCTTCGCCGGGGACTTGGCCGCGGAGTCCTGCCAAAGCGCCAGTGGGCTGGACCACACCTCGCTGCGCTGATAGCTCAGGACGGTGCACGCCAGAATGGCCGCCGCGCATGTGCCCACGGCTTGTGAAAAAGGCAACCGCCGCAACAGCTCAAGAGCAATAAAAATCAGGCCGAGAAACGGGAGATAGACGCGGCGCTCGGCCAGAACGTCGCGAATCGGGATCACGGAAGCAGTCGGCGCAATCAGCAGCAGAAAAACGAACACGCCAAAGGACGCCAGAGGCCAGCGCTTGCGATAGATCCACGCCGCCGCGGCCAGCGCCAGCAGCGCCATCAGCCCGAAGATCGCGCCGTGATCCATCACACCCGTTGAGATGGGGATGTCCGGGTCGACATTCTGCCCGAACGGCAGGAAGAACATGCGGATATAAATCCAGATGACGCGGCACTGCGTGAAGAAATAGGACGCGGGCGATAGATCCGCCATGTGGAATCCCGCGGTGTTGGCAGCAGTGAGAATTTTCCACACCACCACCCCTCCAGCCGCGCTCGCCAGCGCCAGCAGGCCGTACAGAAAACCGTTCTTTCGCAATCCTCCGCGATGCCAGAAGAGGTCGGTCAGCACGATCAGCGCCGGCAGCGTCAGAGTATGCTCCTTGGTTGCCGCCGCCGCGCCGAACAACGCGACAATCGCGATGGCTCGCTTGAGCGTCATCGAATCGCGATTGGAATAAATGAACACCGCGAACGCGGCGAAGTAAAACAGTACACTCAAAACTTCGGAGCGGCTGGCCACGTAAGCCACCGATTCGGTTTGCAGCGGATGCAAAAGGAACAGAGCACCGGCGAAGATCGCCAGCGCGGTCCGCATGCGTCCGGCGACTTCGACCCATTCGAGCAGCCGCGCGGCGATGAGCATCACCACGATCGACAGAACGAAATGCAGCAGAACATTGGTGGTGTGATACAAGTGCGGGTCGCTCGCGCCCATTTGATAATCCACCCAGTAGCTGAGCATCAACAGTGGCCGCTGAAATTTCACCCAGTCGGTGATGTGGTTCACCGGCGCATTCACGTCCGCGTACGGCAGATAAAGGTCGTCCAGCACGAAAGGGCCGCGCAGCGCCGGTCCGTAGGCCTCAAACGCCAGGAACAAGGCACCCAAAAACACCACCCAATACCACCACGGGATGGACCACCAGCGCGTGGCCTTTTGCGGCTGGGCGGCCGCCTGGGCCACCGGCTTAACTTCGCTGCGTTTTTGTTTCTTCATTGGACTCAAGACGAAACTCAAGGATCGCGAGGCGCTGTGCGAGCGCGATATTGGAATCTTTGAGACTCGAAATCATCATCGACAATCGATATAGGACCAACAGGAACAGAGCGCCCGTCACCACCAGCAACGCCACCGGCGCGCCGTCCAGGCCCATCATCCCTCCGATGCGGTCGAGCAGCGAGCGCCATCGCGACAACACCAGCAGCGCCAAGCCCACAGCCAGCCAGCTCACCGAATATTCCACACGAATATGCGCCCGGCGCACCGACACCAGCACCAGGCCGATCAGCAGCACGCTGAATCCGGTCATCACATTCAGGAGACGATCCATACTACTTCCTTCTTCCTTCAAATTTCAGCACGTTCACGAACACCCCGAGAATCACGTGCACCATGTAATAAATCGATTTGAGAGGCGTAATGGTGGTGCGCCCGGTCCGCCGCGGCCGCATCCGGCACGGCACCTCGACAAACCGGAATCGTTTTCTTTGCAGCACCACCAGAGCCTCGATTTCAGGATATTCCAGGGGGAAACTCGCGCTGAACACCGAAAGAGCACGGCGGTTGACGCCGACGAACCCGGACGTGGGGTCCCGCACCGGACGACCCAAAATCGGCCGCAGCACGGCGCGAAAGAACACAATTCCGATCGCGCGCAACATCCCCGTGTGTTCGCCCGACCCACCGACAAAACGCGAGCCGATGACCATCTCGCAGCCTTCGCTCTCCAGCGCTTCGAGAATTTTCGGGATGTCGCGCGGGTCGTGCTGGCCGTCGCCATCCACGCGGATCACATAATCGAAACCCAGTTCGTAGGCGAGCTTATAGCCAGCCTGCACCGCGCCGCCCAGGCCCAAATGATGCGGCAGCGGCAGAACCCGTGCGCCGGCCGCGCGCGCCGTGGGCACCGTTTCGTCGACCGAGCAGTCGTCCACCACCAGCACCGGCGTTCCCGGCATCACGGCCTGCACGTCGTTCACGACGCCGCCGATGGCGCCTTGCTCGTTGTAAGCCGGGATGAGGATCAGCAGCCTGCTCACAATTCCGCAACCTTCCGAACCGAGATCGAGTGCGCGGCCAGAAGTGCGCGAAACTCTTTCGAACTCAACCGGCGAGACTTGAATATTCGGCGCCGCTCGCCCCACAAATACGGCAGCCGGACCAGGGCCGACGCGTGCGCGCGCAATACCAGAAACGGCAGCAGCCACGACGTGTGGCCCGCCTCGCGAAATTCCGACGCCTTGCCGGTACTCGTCACCATGAACAGCAAATGCCAGCAGTATCGTGCGAAGGCGAAAAATTTGACCAGCGCCAGCATCGAAAATGGAAAATTCTTGATCACCGTGTAGAGTCGGTTCCGCTCGACATAGTACGCCTTCAGCGCCGATGCGCGGCCGGCCGACTTCGAATACGCGTGGTCCACCACCGCGCCGGCGACGTAGGCGCCTTCCCAACCGGCCCAGCGCGCGCGCAGGCCCAGGTCCGTATCTTCGCAATAGAGGAAAAACCGTTCGTCGAACAGCCCGATCTCGTCCAGCATCTTTCGCCGGTACAACGCCGCCGATCCGGTGGGAAACAGCGTGTCGCTATCAGCCGCGAAATTCGCAGGCGGCTCACCATGACCTCTCTGCTTGCTCGATCCGTCGAGCGCAATCAGCATCCCCGCCGAATCCAGATTGGCGGTATTGGCCATGCGCACCTGCGACGCGAACATGCCGGCCTTCGGCCGAGCCTCGGCTGCCTTAACCAGCGCCTCCAGCCAACCCGGATCCGGAATCGCGTCGTCATTCAGCACCGCGATGTACGGTGTTTGAGAATCGCGAATCGCCTGGTTGATCGCGCTCCCGAATCCGACGTTGTGCTCGTTGACCAGAATCCGCACGCGTGTTCCATCTGCACGCGCACGCCCCGAGCCGCTGTTATCCACCACCACCACTTCGAAGGGGTCGAATTTTTGGGATTCAAGCGCGCGCAAACAATCCGCCAGCGCATCGTCGGCAGCCAGCGTCGGCACGACCACCGTTACCAAGGGATCCGCCAAGTTTAGTCCTGTAACACCACGAGAGGATTTTCTTGAGCCGCCACGAACCCATCGAGATCGAGAAAACGCGGGTCGAGCAGACGGCTGGTCTCGACGTTGCCCATCGCCGAAAGCAGCGTCTCCCGCAGATGAGGATGCTCCGCTTCGAGACTACCGAGCAGGTCCCGCAGCGACCGCCGCACCGTCCCCGTCCGCTGCGAACAACCGCACGGAATCACCGGCGCGCCCATCTGCTCCGCATATTTCGCCGTCAGATCCTCATGGACGTACACCAAAGGACGGATCATGCGAAAATCCTTCTCCTTCGACCACGTAATCGCCGGCAGTGAGCTGATGCGTCCGTTGAACAGCGCGTTGCGCAGGAACGATTCGCAAACATCGTCCGCCGTGTGCCCGAACGCGATGACGTTCGCGCCCAAGCCTCGCGCGATATCGAAAACCGCGCGCCGCCGGTATCTGCTGCACAGGTCGCAACCATGGTCGGGCTGTTCTTCGAGCAGCTTGAACGAAGGATTGTCGCGATGGTAGCTCCAGTCGATCCCTCGCGACTTCAGATACTCCGCCATTGGCTCAAAGGGACGCAGAAATTTTCCCTGCTCCACGGTGAACGCGCAGACCGAAAAGTCGACGGGCGCACGCTTCTGCAACAGCAGCAGAGCGTCGAGCATGGTGAGCGAATCCTTGCCGCCCGATAACGCCACGGCCACGCGATCGCCGTCGCGAATCATCTTGAATTTCGCGACAGCCTCGCCCACCTTGCGAAGCAGTAGTTTTTCTAGATCCACAATCCTATTTTGTCAGGAAACCGGAATCGCCCGGCTTTCCGGCGTCGTAGATTTGGTATTGAGACTGCCCGAATCCCCCGCTGCGCGTCAGCAGCACAGTGCCCAGGGGGCTGTTGCCGGCCGCGATCAGCACCATGTGCTTCTTGTTCAGAGGATTCGCCGCCGCTAGCACCAAAGCGTCGTTTTCCGACGAATGATCCTTGCCCGCGAGTTGAAAAACCTCGCCATCGTAATCGAGCGCCAATGGCTTCGCCCACGCCGCCAGGGCCGAGTTCGTCTCCGGACGCCCGATGAACAGCACGTCGTGATCCGCCAGCTCGCGCTCCGTCACTTCGAAATCCTTATAAATGCGCACCGCGCTTTCGAACTGATCGAGAAACTGCTTCTGCCACTGCTCCGCCGCGTAGCGATTCGTGCCGGCTTCGAGCTGCGTGCCGTAAACGATGATGGTGGAGCCGAGTTTCCGCCGCAGATCGCCGGCGCTATACATCGGTCCATCGGCGTGCTCGGGCAATCCCGTTTCATTCAGCCACTTTGCGAACAAGGCCTGTTGCCCGGCGCCTGCCGCAGCCACGAAATCGGCAGCACGCACAGCTTTCGTGGTGTTTTTATCGAAAAAGTCTTTCATCAACGCGTAAAACGCATCGTCGCCCATAGACCGGCGCAATGCGTCGAGCAACAGGACGCCTTTCGCTTCGGCCAAAGTATGCCAGTTCGCGGACATGGTCGATTGCGCGATCTTCGAAAGAGCCTGGTCGCCGTCCAGCGCCGCCGACCGATATTGTGCGCGATACGCTTCCAACCGCTTGTCGACATCGTTCGAGCCCGCCACCGAGTGATATTCCGATGCGCCCGCCGTCAGCCATACGTCGGAATCCGAAGCTGGCAGAATCCAGCCCTTCCACAGTTTGTCGTTGGCAGCCGATGCTCCGCCGCGACCGCCTCCGCGGCGTCCTCCACGGCCCGCTCCGCCCTCACCGGCAGTCTGCGCCGTGATTGCCGAAGCCTTCGGCGCACCGTCCAGCAGCATTTTGATGGCATCCGCCGGATGCCCCTGGAACAAACGGTAGCCCGACGAATAGAGCCCGTCGTTGCCAGCGAAGGAATCCTTCTGCATCGGTGACGGCACCCACTCGCGCTGATTCGGCTTGCCGAACAGAGCCCAGGTCATCATGCGCTTCGCCATGTCCGACGTCGCGATCTTCGCGTCCATGGTGGTCGAGCTCACCAGAGGCGCGGTGCGGAACGCCAGCGCGGCGAATCCTTCATCCATCTTGCCTTTGTATTGGCGATACATCTCCTGCCACTTGATGTCGCGCGGCGCGGGCACGAACGGAATATCCTCCGGCGTGCCGTGCGGATCGGGCACGTATTCCAAGCGAACGTTCAGGTCTTTCGCGTTGTTGCAGCCCCAATAAAATCCTTCCGTGCCGCCAAACCATTCGTTCTTCGCGCTGCTATAAAGTTTGGTGCGATACGTCCCCAGCTCCAACATCGCGATCTCGTTGGTCCGCGCATCGCCGACGATCCATTCGTTCGTGTACAGGCCGTTGTTTCTGGTGGAGAGCTCCTCCACCACTTTGGCGACGCTATCGCCATATTGAATCGCGCGGCGCGCCCGATATGCCACGGGAGTCCCTTGCATGTTGAAAGGACTCTGCCGAATGGTCGTCTCCGTCAACACCACGCCGACGTCGTTTTGATACCAGTCCGTGCCGCTCTGGATGCCTCCAGGATAACTTTGCATCAGCATGCGATGGCCCTCGGTCGGCACGATGTCCAGCATGATATTGGTCTGCTCGGCCAGCGTCAGCGGCCACATCGTCACGTGCGCGATCACCATTTTTCCATCGCGCGTGGCCTTACCCGTCGCTGCGAACGCGCTGCATCGCGCTGTCACCGGGACATCGGTCTTCGACGCATCGTAACGCGGCTTCATCAGGTTCAGACCCTCCAGGCCGCTCGGCGTCATCGGCATGGCGCCTCGCAGTTCGCCGAGTTCGGTGATGGTGTTCAGCGTTACCACGTCCACCAGGTCGATGGTCCGGCCGTTGACCTTCGCGCCGGCCGCGGCCGCGCCCTCGGCGATGCCCTTCATCTCAGTCAAAATCTCTTTATCGAAGCCGCGCAGGAACAGAGCGTTGGCCACTGTGCGACCGTTATTCCACGCCGTGGCCTTCGATTTCGCGTCCAGCTGCGAAGCGCAACGGTCGATATACTGCTCGATTTCGCCCGCCAGCAGGTATCCATGTTGATAACCCCGCTCGTACGGCGCTCCCTCAATGTGGACGTACAGCCAGCCGCCGCGCGGATAGCGATACGCGGGCCCAAACGTGCGCAGCGTAGCTTTCTGGGGCAACACTCCGGACTGCGCGACTTCTTCAATCGAAACTCCCTCGAACCACGCCTTGCCTGAAAACACCCCGCCGCCCGCGACGTTCAGCACCACCTGATCGTCAGCGCGCGTGGCCGTGAAACGCAGGTTGACCTTCGTCCAGCCCCTGGTCCCTCCCAGCGACTCTGAGTGCACATCGAACGGCATCGACGCCATGCTCAACGATGCGCCGGTCGCGATCGGCGAGCGATCGGTATCCTTCACGTCGAGCTTGTCCGTCCGCATCCAGCCCGAAAGCTCATAGCTCTTGCCGATGGTCAACGTCACCGGCGTCGAAAGCACATAAGCGTCCGATGAGCCGTTCGGCTCGACTCGAAGGGACGCGTTTCCTTCGCGCTGGACCTGAGGATCCGCCGCGGCAACGCCGCGCTGGGCTTCCCAGTGCTTGGCATTCGCATCGAGTGACGCCTGGTAAAGAGGTGCGGCCAACAGAGCCGAAACGGAGAGCAGGGCAAGAGCAAGCTTTCGCATGACTTATTGTAATGTCAAATTGCACAATGAAAAAGCCGGGCCCTCCATTTCGGAGGCCCGGCCATTTTCTTTAAACTTTACTTAACTTCAGCGCACCCGACAGGTTCAGGCAACCTGCTGCGTCCTGCATCGTCCCAGAATCCCATTCATCTGGTCCTTCAACCGCAGCTTCACCTTCTTCAAGCGATGCTCCTCCACCTCTTCTTCAACGGTAAGGTGTTCCTTCGCCTCCAGCGCCTCCAGCTGCTTGTGATACTGGCTGTGCTGGGAAGCGAGAGCACGGAATTCCTCGCTTGTTTCCATCAGATGCGCCTTCAATTCGTCTTGATTGGTCTCCATCAACGGCTCTCCTTTGTAAGGGAAATGCCACGCCGAGTCTGTTTGGTTGGAATGGATCGGGCTCGGTGGGTAGTTTTTAGACATTCGATCTACAC
>Ga0182030_10019559_pt1 | contig 12864 bp, 9 predicted proteins | sample 812S3MmetaG_FD_121299 | JGI IMG/M metagenome (GOLD analysis project Ga0182030, IMG submission 121299) | Permafrost microbial communities from Stordalen Mire, Sweden - 812S3M metaG (Illumina Assembly) | ecosystem: Environmental > Terrestrial > Soil > Wetlands > Permafrost | place: Sweden... | reverse complement strand
GGGTTCGGCGACCACCAGCACCACCGCTGGAACCAGCTATACGATTACGGTCTCAAACAGCACGACCTTCGCGACCGACGCCGGCATGGGATCGCTGCCGTCGTTGCCGTTCACACCAACGTTCACCACCTCGACGCTCTCCGCCGGGCAGAACGTTGCGGTCGTGACCAGCGCTCTGAGCGGAACGACTGCGACGGCGGCGACGGTCACTCTAGTTCCGCAGACGGTGGGCGGAACGGTTGCGTCCATCACCGCGCTGTCGGGCGGCTACTCGGCTTATACCGTGACGCTGCCGAGCGGGTCGGCGCTGGGAAACCTGACCGGAGCGGCGTCGGTAGTGGTTTACTCCAACGCGAACACGCAGTTTATGAATGCCACGGCGATCGCGGTCGGGTCGACGGTGCGATTCAACGGGTTGCTGTTCAACGATGCTGGAACGCTGCGGCTGGTGAGCGGTGCCTGCTCCGACGGGGAGCCGCCGGCGCCTCCGCAGAGGCACTCCTAACTGCTGCATTTCGAACTGGCTTAGAAAAAGGGCCTGCCAGACGGCAGGCTCTTTCTCTTGCTTTAGGGGACCCCCCTGCATCTTGGGCGTAAGTTACTGACCGAGTTTCACTTAGCACGGATATCGCGCTGCAAGATGTAAGATTCGAAAGGCTTTACGCCTAAAATATTCAAATCTAATGGGTTATCGCCAGTCCATCAATGCGAAAAGGCTCGGGATCGCCGAGCCTTTCCTTCGTTTATCTATTTAATATCATTCTATAGGAATGGAGATAACTAACCGAGCGTTTCTTTAGAAGAAACAAAAGCATTATTTTGTGTTACTTACTCCGAGAAGCAGAGCTCAGAGGGCTTGACAAAGGAGTTTGTGGGCGAATCTAACAAAAATAGATGTATGTATCTCATAGCGGACTAGTTATGACGGAGGGAAATACGTGAACTCTTGTCGCGCGGGGTCGGGCTTTGAGGCTCATGATCCCTAGCATGCCCCGGGGCTGCAAACCATGCCAGGCGCCGAACAAGAAGGCGATGATCGATGTGCCGTGAACGGTAATCGACCAAGCGAGAAATTCCATTGCGAAATTTTGCGGCCAGGTTATGTATGTCTTGATCAGGCAGTTAAGACGATGCCGGCGCTTGCAGATAACACGCATTCATTTTCCGGGTGCATGACTCCGGAGTAAACTGAAAGTCAAACGACCTAGGATAGGTCCTATGTCAGACCGCACTGACACTTTTCGGCTTCGCGCCACTTGGGAAATCATCTTGATGTAATCGAGGGGCACTCCGCAGTATGTGGATCGTCAAAGTCGCACTCGACCGGCCGTACACGTTTATTGTTCTGGCGCTGCTGATATTAATTGCGGCGCCGGTGATGATTCTGCGCACGCCCACGGACATCTTTCCTAACATTAACATTCCAGTGATTTCGATTGGCTTCCAATACACGGGTCTGAATCCGGAGGAGCTGGAGGGACGTCTGACGACGCCTTACGAGAAGCAGCTGACGTCGCTGGTCGACAATATTCAACATATTGAGTCCACCACGTACAACGGGGTGGTGAACATAAAGGTATACCTGCAGCCGGGGGCCAGCCTGGACCAGGCCAACGCGCAGGTCACGGGCGCGTCGCAGTTTTTGCTGCGGCAGCTGCCGCCAGGGGTTCTTCCTCCGCAGATCATTATCTTTTCCGCCTCGACCGTACCGATTTTGCAGTTAGGTATTTCCGGCGAAGGACTGTCGGAGCAGCAACTGAACGACTATGGGATGAATTTCATCCGGCCGCAGCTCATCACAGTGAATGGGTCGGTGCTACCGGCGCCCTATGGCGGCAAGCAGCGGCAGATTGAAATTTTGATGAACCAGGCGCAGATGCAGGCCAAGGGTGTGGCTCCGGGCGACCTGTTGAATGCGGTGGCGGCGCAGAACGTGGTGTCGCCGTCGGGCACGATCAAGATCGGACCGCAGGAGTATGACGTTCGCACCAATGCCTCGCCGCGGACGGTAGAGGAGCTGTCGAATATTCCGCTGAAGCAAGTAAACGGGACGACCATTTATCTGAAGGACGTGGCCAGCGTCACCGACGGATTCGCGGTGCAGACCAACATCGTCCGGCAGGACGGCCGGCGCGGCGTGCTGATGACGGTGCTGAAGAACGGCAACTCATCGACGTTGGACGTGGTGAGCGGCATCCTGAATCTATTGCCCAAAGTGCGCACCATCGTGCCTCCGCAGCTCAAAATTACTCCGCTGAGCGACCAGTCGGTATTTGTGCGCAGCGCGGTAACGGGTGTTATCCGGGAAGGGGTGATTGCCGCGGCGCTCACGGCGATCATGATCCTGCTGTTTCTGGGCAGCTGGCGGTCGACGATCATCATCGCGATCTCGATTCCGCTGTCGATCCTGACCTCAATCATTGTGCTGGGTGCGCTGGGCGAGACGATCAATACGATGACGCTGGGCGGGCTGGCGCTGGCGGTGGGAATCCTGGTGGACGATGCGACCGTCACCATCGAGAATATCGAGCGCTTCCTTGAAGAGGGCCATAACCTGCGCGACGCGATCCTGGATGGTGCGGCACAGATCTCGGTTCCTGCACTGGTGTCCACGCTCTGCATCTGCATCGTCTTCATGCCTATGTTTTTCCTGGGCGGGGTGGCGCGCTACCTGTTTGTACCGCTGGCGGAAGCTGTGGTGTTCGCGATGCTGGCTTCCTACGTGCTATCGAGGACGCTGGTGCCGACACTGGCGATGTACCTGCTGCGTCATAAGGATCACACGTCGAGGGGATTCTTCGCGCGCTTTCAACGCGGGTTCGAGCGTGGATTCGAGCGGGTGCGAGGAGCATATTCTGGACTGCTGGAGCAGCTCGTCGAAGCGCGGAGGATGTTCATTCCCATTTTCCTGGGACTGTGCCTGGTGGTATTCCTGCTGATCCCTTTTCTGGGTCGCGACTTTTTTCCGGACACCGATAGCGGCCAGTTTATTCTTCATGTCCGAGGCGCCCCGGGGTTGCGCATCGAAGAGATGGCGCGGCTGTGCGACCTGGTGGAAGACCAGATCCGCAAGGAGATTCCCGCGAAGGAGCTGGGCAACATCCTGGACAATATCGGGATGCCATATAGCTCGCAGAATACGCAGCGGCTCTCCAACGGATCGCTGGGGGCGAATGACGCCGACATCATGGTGAATCTGAAGCGAGAGCATCACCCCACGGCGAACTACGTTCGGCAGCTGCGGACGGATTTGCCGCGCATCTTTCCTACATCCATCTTCTATACGCTGCCGGCGGACATTACGACACAGATTCTGAACTTCGGTTTGCCGGCGCCGATCGACGTTCAATTTGAGAGCGACGACCTGGAGAGCAGCCGGCGGCTGGGCGACAAGATGATAGCCCAGCTGCGGCAGGTTCCGGGCCTGGTGGACCTGCGGGTGCAGCAGCCTTTCAACAACCCCACGTTGCAGGTGGACGTCGACCGCACGAAGGCTCTGCAGGGCGGATACACGCAGCGCGATGTCTCGACCAGTGTGCTGAATACGCTCAGCGGTTCCGGCCAGGTGACGCCGATGTTCTTTCTGAACTGGAACAACCACAACAACTACAGCATGATTGCGCAGACTCCGCAGTACAAGATGGAGTCCGTCCAGGATCTGCAGAATATCCCGATCAATAAAAGCACGCTGGCTTCGCCAACTGCGCCCGCGACGGCGACGCCGGAGATCCTGGGCGATCTGGTCAACATCAGCCGGGGCGAGGAGATGGGTGTCATCAATCAATACAACATGCGCCGGGTGGTGGATATCTACGGCAACGTGCAGGACCGGGATCTGGGCTCGGTGACCAAGGCCATACAGAAGATTATCGACGAGGATGCGCCGTACCCGAAGGGCACCTTCGTATCGCTGAGGGGACAGGTGACTACGATGCAGAGCTCCTATGTGGGGCTGCTGGGCGGGCTGGTGTTCTCGATTGTGCTGGTTTACCTGCTGATCGTGGTGAACTTCCAGAGCTGGGTCGATCCGTTCATCATCATCACGGCGCTGCCGGCCGCGCTGGCGGGCATTGTAGTGTTTCTTTTCCTGATTGCGACACGGCTGAGCGTTCCGGCGCTGATGGGCGCGATTATGTGCATGGGGGTGGCGACGGCGAACAGCATCCTGGTGATCTCGTTTGCAAAGACGCGGCTCGAGGAGCATGGCGACGCGATTCGCGCGGCGCTGGAGGCGGGTACCACGCGTTTCCGTCCGGTGATCATGACGGCACTGGCGATGATTATCGGGATGGTGCCGATGGCACTGGGGCTGGGCGACGGCGGCGAGCAGAATGCGCCGCTGGGGCGGGCCGTCATCGGCGGACTACTGTGCGCAACGATTGCCACACTCATCTTTGTCCCGTCGGTGTTCGCGTTGATTCACGGCAGCCACTCGCGGATTGCAGCACGAGATCGGAAACTTATCGAGGCGCTACACGCCTGAGGCTCGGAGCCAATTTATGGAAGATATCGCACAGCAGACCCCGCCGCATCCTCTCGACCCCGATTATTCGCAGCAGCGCGACACCCCAGCCTCCGCCGCGGGACCGGGGCGCGGGATGTTCCTGCTGGTGGGACTCATCTTAGCGGCATTGTTTGGGGCGGCGATCGTTTATGGCATCCGTGACCGGTCCAAGCACGAGGAGCAACTAAAGACCACGACTGACGCGGCGGCGGTACCAACAGTGAATACGACGTACCCGTCTGGAGGCGCAACTTCAGCGGAGATCACACTGCCGGGCAACGTGCAGGCTTTCATCGAGACGCCGATCTACGCTCGCACCAACGGCTATCTGAAGAAGTGGTACTACGATATCGGCGCGCATGTGAAGAAGGGCGCGCTGCTGGCGACGATCGAGACGCCTGAAGTGGATCAGCAGTTGGAGCAGTCGAAGGCCGAGCTGGAACGGATCCAGGCCAATGCCGCGCTGGCGGGCGTGACCAGCGACCGGTGGCAGGCGCTGCTGGCCAAGCACGCGGTGTCGCAGCAGGAGGCAGACCAGAACAAGAGCAATTACATTGCCGCTGAAGCGGCCGTGGACTCCAGCCGCGCCAACGTACGCCGGCTGGAAGAGCTGCAAGGCTACGAGCGGATATTGGCTCCGTTCGACGGTACGATTACAGCGCGGAACACGGATATCGGCGATCTGATCGATGCGGGCACATCGAATCCGCGCGAGCTATTTCATCTTGCTTCCATGGGAACGCTGCGGGTTTTTGTGGCGGTGCCAGAGGTGTATGCGGACAAGATTCAAAACGGAGAGGCTGCAACCCTGACGCAGGACTCGCGACCGGGCGAGGTGATTGCGGGTAAGGTGGTCCGCAATTCAAGCGCGATCAACACTTCGACCCGCACGCTCAACGTGGAGGTGGAAGTCAACAACACCACGGGCCGGCTGCTTCCGGGCGCGTATGTATTCGTACACTTCAAACTGCCGCCGGGGACGCACGTGGTTACCATTCCGTCCAATGCGCTGATCTTTCGGTCCGAGGGCCTGCAGGTGGGCGTGGTGCACGGCGACCGCGTCGAACTGCGCCGCATCACCATAGGTCACGACTTCGGCAGTACGGTAGAGGTGACCTCGGGCGTGGACACGCACGATCAGATCATCCTCGACCCGTCTGACTCCCTGACAGCGAACACGGTGGTGCATCCGAATCTGCAGGCCGCGAAAGGCGCACATTGATGCGTCCCGCGTTGCGGAGGCTGGGGCTGCCAGGAGTTCTGGGGATTTTGTGCACGGCTGCGACTGGCTGCAGAATGGTGGGTCCGCAATACGCCAAGCCGACGATGGCGCTGGCGCCGGAGTTCAAAGAGGCGGGGCCTGAATCCTTCAAGCCCGCGGATGGCTGGAAGGCAGCGCAGCCCAGCGACACCGCGATTCGCGGAGACTGGTGGCAGCTCTTCAATGACCCACAGCTGAATGCGCTGGAGGTCCAGGTCGATGCGGCCAATCAAACCCTGAAACAGGCCGCGGCGAACTTTCAGGCTTCGCGCGCGCAGATTCGGTTCTATCATTCGAATCTTGCACCGACGATTAGTGTGGGGCCGTCTGTCGCTGCTCTCCGGGATTCGGCCTATCGACCCTATTTCAGCACGTCGAGCGCGAACGTTGGCGAGGCCGATCTGCAGCTTCCGATCGATGTAAGTTACGAGGTCGATCTGTGGGGACGCATTCGCCGCACGATTGCGGCGGCGAAGGAGCAGGCGCAGGCGGCGGACGCGGATATGGAGAACGTCCGGCTGAGCCTGCATGCCGAGCTGGCGATGGATTACTTCGGGCTGCGTGCTGCGGATGCGCAGAAGAAGCTGCTGGACGATACTGTCGTCGCTTACCGGAATGCAGTGCAACTGACCAACGATCGCTACACGGGCGGGGCGGCGCCGCTCTCCGACCTGACCCAGGCGCAGACCCAATTGCAGACCGCACTGGTGCAATCGACGGACGTCACAATTCAGCGCGCGGATTTTGAACACGCCATCGCAGTGCTGACCGGTAAGCAGCCGGCCGAGCTGACCGTTCCACCGTTGCCGGTGACGATCAACCCTCCGGCACTTCCCGCGATCCCCGGAGCGCTGCCGTCTCAGCTGCTGGAGAGACGCCCAGATATCGCGGAGGAGGAGCGTGTAGTCGCGGTAGCCAATGAGCGCATCGGCATTGCACGCGCGGCGTTCTATCCGGCGTTAACGATCAACGGATTTGTGGGGCTGGAGAGCACGGTGCTGACGAATCTCTTCACCTTACCGGCTCGCGCCTGGGGTGTGGGGCCGACGCTGACGCTGACGCTGTTTGATTACGGACGCAGGCAAGCAAACTTCGATACTGTGACAGCGCAATACGACGAAAATGTGGCCGTCTACCGGCAGACGACGCTGACCGCCTTCCAGCAGGTGGAGGACAACCTGGTGGCGTTGCGCCAGCTGGAGACGGAGGCGGCGCAGCAGCACGACGCGACCAGCTCCGCGGAGCAGTCGCTGGATCTGTTCAATACGCGTTATGAGGGCGGCGTCGATACCTATCTGCAGGTGATTACGTCTCAAACAGCAGCGCTCGAGAACGAGCGGAACGACATTGAGATTATGCGCCGGCGGCTGGACGCGAGTGTGCTGCTGGTGAAGGCGCTGGGCGGGGGATGGAGCACGGCACAACTTCCTGCGAATCCGTAGTGCAGAATCGATCCAAATCGAGCGCGGCGGGAATCGTCCGGCTGCGAGAGGTTGTTCAGCGAATTCTTGCCGTGGAAGTGGTCGGTCCAATACAGTTGTAAGCAGAGGTGAAGAAAGTTCTATGCAAACGAGTCGACGAAATCTGTTTCGAGGAGCCCTGGCAGCGGGCGTGGCCGCGGGCCTTCCGCGCATGGCGAGTGCAGCACCCACCCCGATGGACCCCAAGCTGAAGGCTACGTATGCGAAGCTGGATGCGGCGCTGGCGCAGCCGGTGTTCAAGCGGGAACTGTTCACGGAGCCGGTGATCATCGAGACGGTGGAGCTGCTGCATTATCAGAAGAGCTGGCTGTGCCGGGTGCGGGCCAAGAACGGCGCTGAGGGCATCTCGGTCTCGAACTCAGAGCAGATGGCGTCGCTCTATCCCATCTTCACGCGGCGGATTGCACCTTACTTTATCGGCAAGGATGCGCGCAATATCGAGGCGCTGCTCGAAGAGGTGACGGTCTACCAGAGCAACTACAAGGCGACCGGGCTGGCGATCTTTGTGCCGATGGCGACGCTGGAGTTTGCGATTCTGGATATGTTCGGGAAGATGTCGAACCGGTCGATCGGCTTGTTGATTAGCGATAAGATCTACAACCCGAAGATCTCGGTCTACCAGGCAAATGGCGAGCGCGACATCTCGGCGGCCGAGACGATCGAACATCTTCAGCGGGATGTGGCGATCTCGAAGGCCAAGGCGATCAAGTTCAAGCTGGGCGGACGCATGTCGCATCCTGAGTATCCCAAGGGACGCAGCGAAGAGATGATTCCGCTGGTGCGCAAGACCTTCGGCGACAAGATGGTGATCTCGGCGGACGCGAACGGATCGTACACGGTGGAGCAGGCGATTCCGATTGGCAAGCTGATGCAGGAGTATAACTACGCGTTTTACGAAGAGCCGGTGCCGTTCGACTACTACGACGACCTGAAGCAGGTGGCGGATGCGTTGAAGATTCCGCTGGCGCTGGGCGAGCAGGAGCCGAGCACGCACAACTTCCGCTGGGTGCTGGCGACGAACTCGGTCGGCATCGTGCAGCAGGACATGTTCTACTTCGGCGGCATGGTGCTCTGCATGCGCGTGGCGCGGATGGCGGCGGTGCTGGGCAAGCAGTGCATTCCGCATATTTCGTCGACCGGGTTGGGATACTTGTACATGATGCACTTCGTGTCGTCGATTCCGAACTCGGGACCCTACCACGAGTTCAAGGAGTTCAACAACGACCTGCCGTACGAGTGTCCGACGTCGACTCTGCGAAGCAGCGACGACGGAGTGATCACGGTTCCGACGGGGCCGGGGCTGGGAGTGACGATTGACCCGGCCTATATCGCGAAGCATGTGGTCGTAAAGGGCTAACGCAGGAGCGATTCAAGACGAGCACTATATCCGATTCGCACTGCTGGTGTGAATCGGATATTGTGCTCTGAAGTTTTAGCGAGAGATTTTTCCGGAGAGATTATGAGAACGAGCTTGGGATTCGCGGCGGTGGTGCTGCTGTCGGCTGCGTCGGTTTTGATGGCGCAACAGAGTGGCGATGGAGTGATGTACTGGCCGAAGGGCGTACCTCCGCAGGGGGCATCCTACAAGGCGGACTTCGGCAATCACATCGTGTCGCTCTCGCACCGGGATGCGAATGGCAAGGTTGAGGTGCACAAGACCAAAACAGACGTGATGGTAATTCAAAGCGGCGAAGCCGATCTGGTCACCGGTGGCGAGGCGGTGGGTTTGGTGAGCACTGGGCCCGATGAGTTCTTGGGGACGTCGATTAAGGGCGGGACCAAGCGGCACATCTCAGCGGGTGACGTGATTCGTGTGCCTGCTGGCACTCCGCACCAGTTTTTTCTGGCTCCGGGCACGCAGATTACGTATTCAGTAGTGAAGGTCGTTACAGAGCCGAAGCACTAGATCAACGTTACGGGCTAAAGGCCGAAGGGCCAGACTTGCTGCACGGTCTTGTAGAGGATCTGTTCGCGATCTTCGGGCGGCAGGAAGTCGAGATGGTCGCGGTAGAGCTCGACGGCTCGGGCGTAGGGAAGCTTGGGCAGCGAGATGGGCCAGTCGGTCCCCCACATCAGTCGGTTGGCTCCGAAGCGTGTGGCCAGGGTTTGAATCTGCGCGCGCATGTCGGGGTACGGATACGGCTGGCTGGAGAGCGACCAGGGGTGGGAGATCTTTACAAATACTTTGGGATATTGAGCGAGAGCGAGCAGGAGTGCGAGCTGGCGCGGCTGATTGGGGGGAATATCGGCCATGTGATCAATGACGACCTGCAGATCCGGGTGGGCGCGGATGAGGGGCTCGATGTCGGGAAGGCGCGACGCTGGGAGCAGGAGAGTCATCGGAACTTTGAGTTCTACGCAGCGTCGCCATAGCGGCGGCATGAGCGGACCGCGAATCCAGTCGCTGTCGGGAGTGGCAGCAGGGCTGAGACGAACTCCGTGGAAGCCCTGCTGCTCGGTGAGGCGGGAGAGGTGGTCGGGGGCGGCGGGGTCCTCGGGATTGACGCGGCAGACGCCTTTGAAGGTGGTGGGATAGCGCTTGAGGACGGAGGCGAGGTAGCTGTTGTCCCAGCGATAGTGGATGACCTGGATGAGGACAGTGCGGGCGACTTGATTCTGCTTCATCAGGTCGAGGAGCATCTCGACGGAGGCGTCTTCGGGTGGAGGATGCGCGCCGTCGACGAAGGGGAAGGCGGGATCGTGTTTCCAGACGTGGACGTGGGAGTCGATGAGAGTGGTGGTTTGAGCGAATGCTCGGCGGAACGGTGCCGCGAGTGAAGTTGCGGCGGAGGCTGCGAGGAAGCGGCGGCGGGTGAGCATTTTTTGTTTCGCTGAATTTCTACGTGATGGGCGAGGGGTTGAAGAGGACGAACTCGTTGTGCAGGCCGAAGTGGTCGGCGCAGGTCTGGTGGCGGCCGCTGGCGACGTCGAGGATCATGCGGAAGATTTGTTCGCCGACCTGCTGGATGGTGGCGTGGCCGGAGGCGATGGTGCCGGCGTCGATGTCGATGAGATCGGACCAGCGCTCGGCGAGGGCGGTGCGGGAGGCGACCTTGATGACGGGCACCATGGCGAGGCCGTAGGGGGTTCCGCGGCCGGTGGTGAAGACGTGCATGTTCATGGCGGCGGCGAGCTGCAGGGTTCCGCACACAAAATCGCTCGCCGGTGTAGCGGCGAAGATGAGGCCCCTGGTCTTGACGCGCTCGCCGGGGCCGTAGACGCCGGTGATGGGCGTGGTGCCAGCCTTGGCGATGGAGCCCATCGCTTTTTCGACGATGTTGGCGAGGCCGCCGCGCTTGTTGCCGGGAGTGGGGTTGGCGCTGCGATCGACGGAGCCGCGGCCGAGGTAGGCGTCATACCAGGCCATCTCGCGGATAAGGTCGGCGGCGACCTTGGGGGTCGCGGCGCGGGCGGTGAGGAGATCGATGGCGTCGCGGACTTCTGTGACTTCAGAAAACATTACTGTGGCTCCGGCGCGGACGAGGAGATCGGCTGCGTAGCCGACGGCGGGATTGGCGGTGACGCCGGAGAAGGCGTCGCTGCCACCGCACTGTAAACCGACGACGAGATCGGAGGCTGGTCGAGTGGTGCGCTTGCGAGCGTTGAGCTGGATGAGGCGCTTCTCGGCCATGTCCATGATGGCGGCGACCATGTCACCGAAGCTGTGGTGCTCCTCGTCCTGCAGGCGCACGATGTAGGGTGTGGTAGAGAGCACAGGGAGCGAGCTGGATGGCAACATGACGTTGGGCTGCATCTTTTCGCAGCCGAGGCTGACGACCATGGGCGCGCCGCCGAGGTTTGGATTGAGGCTGAGGTTGCGCAGGGTGCGGATGGGGATCTCGGAGCCGGGGGCGTCGATGGCGATTCCGCAGCCGTAGCTGTGGGTGATGGAGATGACGTCGTCGACGTTGGGGTATTTCGGGAGGAGCTCAGCTTTGATTTTTTTTACGGCATAGTCGACGGTGGCGGCGACGCATTGCACGCTGGTGCTGATGCCGAGGATGTTTTTAGTGCCGACGGAGCCGTCGTCGTTCAAGTAGCCTTCGAAGGTGAAGCCTTCGAGCGGTTCGAGCTTTGTGGGCTGCGCGATGCCCATCGTGAGGTGGTCGAGCGCGGGGGCCTGGGGAGTGGTCAAAATACCTTCATGCACCCATGCCCCGGGGGCAAGGTCCTGCTCGGCGAGGCCGATGGTGACGCCGTAGCGGATGACGGGCTCGCCGCGGCGGATGGCGGTGAGCGCGACCTTGTGGGCCTCGGGGACGGTCTCGGTGAGGACCAGGCCTGAGTCGAAGCGCGTGCCGGCGGGCAGGCCGCCTTCGTTGACGATGATAGCGACGTTGTCCGTGGGATGAACCTGGACGAAGAGCGGCCGGACGGCGGTGGCCGACATTGTGGTGCTCGAATTGTGGTCAGCTGGCTGCATTTCGGTAGTACCCCTCCCCCCCCGCCCCTTTTTGGGCAAAATCTAGTAACAAAAGGACATAAGTCAAACTTTTACGTCGCTTTAAGAGCTGAAGCCCAGCCTGGTGGGCCGGGCCACTGCGCTGATTTCCAGTCTTAATTGTAACAGGTGAGTCAAGAGGCGGGGTTGGCGGCTACACACTTAAGATCACGTCCTCACTCATCGTGAACGGCAATCAGCGGAATGCACAGTTGTGACTTGATGAAGTTCGTTTCAACAGCTTCCGATTCTGTCATTATGAGCAAATGCACAGGCCATTCGCTACAGAGAGGGGCCATCTTCGTGCGGAGGTCGGATGTCTCTTCGACGGTGGAGCATACAGCCAATAGATCGATGTCGGAAAACGAATCGCTGCCCGTGAAGAAGGAGCCGAAGCCATACCAGGCAACGGATAGATTGCTGGTATCAATTGCGTCAACGATGTCGTGATAGGCGGGGTCATTTCTCATGGGGTCCCAAGCCTCCCGAGAAATTGACGCCAAGGGAGGATCGCAATCTGCAGTCCCTTCGCTGCTTCCTTAGCATCTTTGGTAGGGGTGCCGTTCGGATTCGTCATCAAAACAATATCGAATGGCCCGTATCTGGTTCGTGCCGCTCGTACGTGCTCCGCAGTCAGCTCGTATTCGTTGAGCAGTACGACACGCAGGGACTTCATTCCCAGCCGGTGAACCATATATGCCCTGTCGAATTCTTGGTCGAAACTACTGACACAGTCATGTTGGAGCAAGCCCCGCTCCACGAACGCATTCTCTTTCTTTACGAATGCACTCACATCGTCCAGCTTGTTATAGATAGCCGACATCAGTTCGGCGATGCCGCCGAAAGCGCACTGACAATGGTGAGCGGCTGCGATGCCTGATTGCGTCCATACGCTATCTTTCGGAACGTTCACGACGAAAGAGACAGGGGGTGCGGCAGCGAGTAACGGATTGAGAACGGCATCGGTCACTTGCGGATAGGAGAGTACCAGAACCTCGAATGGCGGTCGGTCTTTTCTCTCCACCCGAAACGTGAAGGGGCTCGTCACCGTTGTGCCAGTGACGTCGGTTGTCTGGGCGATATTGTTCGCTACCCATGCAGTTGTATCTTGAGGAGGTCTAGGCATCTTTGGTGTCGTCTTTCATGATCGAATCCATTTGCTGCGGGAATCGACGCT